>Ga0208514_100323_pt1 | contig 30152 bp, 27 predicted proteins | sample LakWasMet70_HOW9_2_FD_183900 | JGI IMG/M metagenome (GOLD analysis project Ga0208514, IMG submission 183900) | Freshwater sediment methanotrophic microbial communities from Lake Washington under simulated oxygen tension - Sediment Metagenome... | ecosystem: Environmental > Aquatic > Freshwater >...
ATCAGTTTAGGAAATTTACTACTATTCAACTTCATGGAATAGAAATCACAAAGGTTCTAATAAAACCAATTTAACTTTACAAGGAATTAAAAAATGGCTTTAAATTATGCAGTTCTTGCAAAAAACGCAAAATTAGACGCAGTTACTACTTATGCAGGTTCAGGTGCTAAAATCCAATTATGGACTACTGCTTATGGTACAAAATTAGTTGAATGGACTATTACAGCTGCTATGGCTGCTGCAGCTTCTGCTGGTACATTAACATTGGCAGCACCTGCTACAAATCCAATCACTCCATTAGCAAATGGTACTGCTGCTTTAGGCCGTGTTACTAAATCTGATGGCACTACTATTGTATTTGATGGCTTAACAGTAGGTACTTCTGGTACAGATATTATTGTATCAAGCACTTCAATATTGACTACACAGCCACAACAATTAGGTTCAGTAGTAATCACTGAGGCTTAATCATGAGCATCACAATGACTGGTTCAGTAGAATACAGAATAACTGAGCTGAACATTAATGCTCAGACTGCTACTATTGGTGTGACTTATACTACTGCATTGAATGGTGTTGTTATTAATACAACTTCACATTCAATCACTGGTAGTGAAGCGTTAGCGTTATTCGCTACACCAAGCGTAGAAGGTTCTATGTATGACAATATTAAATCAATATTTTATACACATTTAGTAACAACTGGTGTAATACCTGCGGGTAACTAATGGCTTACAATAAAGGTACAGCGATTATTGATTTTGGCTCTGGAGCTGGAAAAAATGAGGCCTATGTAACTGTGACTGGACAAACATCCATTTCATCTACATCTTTAGTTGGTGTTGATGTTATGGGTGATGTAACTTCAGATCATACAGTAAGTGATCATAGATATTTTAGCCTTATAGCTAAAGTTACACCAGGAAATGTTATAGCAGGAACAGGTTTTGATCTGTTTGCTGTTAGTACACAAAAATTAACAGGAACCTATCAAGTAAGATGGGTTTGGGCAGATTAAAAGGAATTAAATTATGTCAATGGACGTAGGTGTAACAGCCGCATCAAATTTAGACGCAAGCGGTAATATTAAAGTAAATTTACCATTAACACTTAACCAATCTGGTTATGCACGTGTAGTAAGCGAGAATGACCCTGGTACATTGAATGGTGGTGTGCCTTATTTAAAATCTTCAGAAACAAGTCAAGATTATAGATTACGTGTAGGTACTGATACTGTGTTATTCACAGATTCATTCAACGCATCTTTTCAAAATACATACAATTGGTTTTATTCTTTTGCAACATTAACTGCTGCACAACCTGGGGCTGGTTCTGTAAACTTTGGGGCAGTACAAGGTACTACAACTGGTCAAGGTGCTTTTATGCGCTCTTATCAGTATTTTCCAGTAATAGGTACAGCACCTTTATCAGTTGAGTTTACTGCTGGTCAATTCACTGCACCGTTGGTAGCAAATGAAATATGGTTAATGGGATTATCGAATCAAGGTGTTGTTGGTACTATACCATCAGATGGTGTTTGGTTTCAATTAACCTCTGCTGGTTTGATAGGTGTTGTTGCTTATAATAATACATTTACACAAACTGGTACTTTATTACCTTTATCTTCTGTAATTGTAGGTGAGTTAGATAAGTATACTTTAGTTATTGGGGAATTGGCTGTTGAATTTTATTTCAATGACAAATATTTAGGTAGTTTAGCGACACCTGTAGCAAATGGTCAACCATTCCAAAATGGTTCATTACCTGTGTTTATACAAAAATATTGTACAGGTGCTGTTAGTAATACCAATACAATGCGTGTTAGTGATGTTACTGTATCTTTAATGGATATAGCAACAAACATGCCTTGGGCTTATCAAGCAGCATTACAAGGGTTGAGTGGTACAGTAACACAAAACGGTGCTGCAATGGGGCAGACAGCTAACTGGGCAAATAATGCTTTTAACAGCGGTGGCCCGGCTACTAACACTACAGCTATTGCTACTGGTTTAGGTGGTATCTATGCTGTGACTTGTACTATTGCTGTAAACACAGATGGTATTTTATTCAGTTATTCAAATCCTGGTGCTGGTATCAACGCAACTGGTAGAAATTTAATCATTACTGGTATTCGATACAACGGTGCTGTCACAACTGCAATCACTGGCGGGCCTTGCGTATTTGCATATGCTTTGGCATACGGTCACACAGCTGTATCTTTAGCGACTGCTGAAACAGCATCTTTTGCTAACAGCACAACACATGCACCACGAAGAGTTCCATTAGGTATAGAAACATATGGTTCTGCTGCTGCGGTTGGTACTATTGCATCTACTAATGGAACACAGATTACTTTTAACTCACCTATTGTTGTTCGCCCTGGTGAATTTGTTGCATTAACATACAGAAACGCAGGTGTTGTAGCAACTGCTGGAGCAATTACTCACGTTGTTGGTTTTGACGCGTACTGGAGCTAATCTACCGCGTAACTAAGGACAGTCAATGTACGCTGCGCTATTAAGAGTAATCAGCACAAGTGGCACAGCTTCTAATAGTGTCAGTGGTAATATCTCAAATACCATTGGCACTCTATCTGGTTCTGTCACATCAAATAATCTTGTTAGTGGTTCTGTATCAAATATACAAGGAACTATTAATGGTTCAGTAAGTTCAATTACACCAGTTACCATAAATGTTTCAAATACTATTGGTACTCTAACTGGTTCAATTACAAGCAATAATTCTGCTTCATGCTCTGTAACCAATAGTTTAGGAACACTGAATAGCACAGTAACCACTATTAATCCAGTCAGCATAGCTGTAGTGAATAGTTTAAGCACTGTCACTGGAAGTGTAGCAACTATCAATCCAGTTTCTTTTGCAGTTTCTAATGTACAAGGCAGTTTATCAACAACTGTAACCACATTAAATACTGTTAGTGGTGCAGTTACAAATAGTATTGGTACTGTATCAGGAAATGTGATTCAAGGTTCTGCGGTTAATATTGCAGCTACCAATTCACTTGGTACTCTAACTGGTTCAATTACAACAATAAATACTGAATCAGGAACATTCACTAATGTACAAGGCAGTTTATCAACAACTGTAACTACATTAAATAATGTTTCAATTACAGCATCAAATGTTTTAAGCACACTATCTGGCACCATTACAAGCAATAATTCTGCTTCAGGTTCTGTTAGTAATACTCAAGGAACAATAGCAGGTTTAGTTACAACATTAAATACTGTATCAAGCACTGTATCAAATGTTCAGGGTACTGTATCAGGAACAATAACCAGTAAAAATGCTGTATCAATTAGTGTTTCTAATACATTAGGTACATTATCTGGTTCTGTAACAGCAATCATTCCTGGTAATGTAACAGCCAATGTAATCAATAGTTTAGGTACATTAACTGCAACTATTACAAGCATCAATAATGTTAATGCGGCAGTAACAAATGCTTTAAGCACAGTGACAGGAACTGTAACCAGCAAAAACACTGTATCAAGTACTGTATCAAATAGTACAGGAACTATATCAGGGACTGTAACTACTATAAATGCAGTAAATTCAACTGTAAGTAATAGTTTAAATACAGTGAATGCAATAGTGTCAACTATAAACATTATTGCTGGAAACATTACAAATGTTAATGGTTCATTATCTGGTTCAGCAACATCAATAAATGTTTGTGTAGGATCAGTTAGCAATGTTACTGGTACATTATCAGGTAGAGTGATAAATGTTACAGGGTATTATGATGCAATTACTGCAATTCAGTTACAAGGCTACCCGAAGACTGCATTACAGATTCCAGGTAATGTTATAACAAAACTATTGGTAGAATAGTATGAGAATCATAATCATTCTCTTAAGCAGCTTGTGTCTCTCATGTGCTCAGGTACAAACAATAGAACAGACGTATCAACTGAATGTGCCTGTAGTGACCATCATAAACTGGGATTTTTAGTATGCGCATAAATATACAGAATTGGGTTGCTAAAAACGCAAGACGCTTTAATAAGGCAGCTATTCATTTTAACAAAAAGACGGACTATTCCCGTAAACAAAAGCACAAGGATGTGACATGGAATTTATTAAAAAACGATTAACAGAAAAATGGACTTATGCAGGATTGTTTCTGTTGTTGTCTACATTCGCAGGTGTGGAATTATCTGACACTCAGCAATTTGCAATTTCGTTTTTTGCGATGGTCTTAGTAGGTACTCCTGATGATAAATTAGCATCAGCGTTTGCAAGGAAGAAACTATGAAACCATTTCAAATAATTCAACAAACCGCTATTACCAGTTTAGCAATTACTTTGGCTGATAAATCAACATGGCTGAGAGTTAAAGGTATTGTGGAAAGGCTTGAAGACGCTGAGTATACTGGAGCTGAGAAGCGTGATTATGCCTTAGAACAATTTAAAGTAATTGGGTTAGATGTTGCTAAATGGTTGGCTGCAGTCTTATTGGAATTGGCAGTAACTTGGTTCAGATTGCAGGTGAAGTAATGCCAGAAGAACGTAGACAAGAAGAACGGTTAAATACATTAGAAATCACTACAACAGTTATGAAGCAAGAATTAGCAACACTACAAACAGATGTCGTGGATCATAAAAAAGTTATGGACCAAGTTGTCTGTACATTGAATGAAATTAGGATAGATGTTGCGAGTGCTAAAACCAGCATTAAAGTCTTTTGTTGGTGCTTGTCTGGTGTTGGTACAATCATTGGCGTGCTGTATACAATCTCTTGGTTAAAAATACCTCATTAAAATCAATCATTTATAATCTCAACCAAGTATATAACATTATTAAGTTATGCGCGCCTGCTGCGGCGATTTCCATGGCTCTTTTAACCTGATATTGGCCATGCACATCAGCAAAATCAATCTCGCTGCCGGTTTCCGGTTTATCCACTGGCAAGGCTGTGTATTGTTCAATCTGGCGTTGTCCGTGCAAATGGGCGCAAATTTCCAATAAATGATTAACAGGCAAAATGCCAACATCTTCGATCAAAGCGGCTTCAGCGCAGTTATCTTTGGGCAGTATCAGGGTGCGATGCTGGTTTCTGCTTTCGATAGCAATGGGCAGTACGCCGATGATGGGCCTTAACTCGCCACCTAGCGATAACTCGCCAACGCATTCAAACTGATCCAGCTTGCTGTTGGGGATTTGCCCCGATGCGGCCAATATGCCCAGAGCAATAGCCAGATCAAAACGGCCTCCTTCTTTGGGTAAGTCGGCTGGCGCCAGATTAATGGTGATGCGCTGGGCCGGAAATTCAAAACCCGAGTTGATGATGGCACCGCGCACACGGTCTTTGCTTTCTTTTACAGCCGTTTCGGGCAAGCCAACAATATTCAGGGCAGGCAAGCCACTGGAAATATGGACTTCAACAGTCACCAATGGCGCTGATATGCCAGAACGGCCTCGGCTAAAGATAACTGCTAAAGCCATAGCCTTAGCCCGATTGCTGGTTAAAGTTCTTCTTTATTAAATAATTGTTGCTCCATTTGTTCAACACGTTGTTCCAGTGCTTCCAGTTTGCTGCGAGTTTTGGCGAGTACGGCTTTCTGTACCTCAAATTCTTCTCTGGTGACTAAATCCAATTTGCCTAATGCGCTTTGCAAGATGGTATGGAAGGTTTTTTCCAGGTCATCTTTTAACGAGTTTAGCCCGGGCGGAATAGCATTAGCTAAACGGCTGGCAATATCTTCTAAATTTTTGGGATCAAACATGACGCTCTCCTGAGTAACTGAAATAGTGTTGAGTAGGCACGGCTACATGTTCGCGGCAAATTTTGTGTGTTTCTGCCTGGAACACGGGTAATCGGGTGATGCTACATAAAAAATGTTCATCTTCAACATCAAAATTAACACAACTATCACAAGTGCCAAAGCTTTTGACTTGATAGGCATTTTGTAAGCTGGTTAACATAGCGGCCAAAGCTTCATAAAGCGAAGTAAATTTATTTGCCAGGACGGAGCGTTCTGCCACGACCATAAAATCTTCCGGATTAAACTCGGCACACAAATACCTGCCTTGATCCGTTAAAATTAAATGGATTATCCGGCCATCATCCTCATCTAACTGCTTTTGTAAATAACCTTTGCGCTCTAAAACTTGCAGCGTTTGAGATACCGTGCCTTTAGTAAGACCAAAATACTCGGTGACTGACGCCGGGGTATTGCTGTAACTATTACAAATGTCTAAAAAACTCAATACTTGGATGTGTATAGGCTGCAAGCCCATAGCGGCGTATTTTTTACGTTCTTCGGCACGTAACAGCAGGCCGATTCGTTCAATTAATTTATAAGTACTTTGATTTTGCATCAGTCCAAATTAAATGCTTTTTTAAAAAACTCAGGTTGAGCCAACGCGGCTCTGTGTATATCCAGATTATAGTAGTTGGTGGCAAAAGTTTTCTTGGCAACGTCTTGTTCTCTAAATCCAGCGAGCTGACTTTTGCTGGCAATTGTGGCGCTCCACCAGCCGGATGGATAAATACATTGCGGGAAAAACAGGGTTTGCAAATGACTTAGGCCAGCAGAACTCATGGCATCACGCATTTCACCAATCAGTTTTAAATGCAATAAAGCCGACTCGCTTTGCTGAATAACCATGCCGTGTTCGGACAAGCAGTTAAAACAATCACGATAGAAAGCAGCGCTGAACAAGCCTTCTGCCGGGCCAACTGGATCTGTGCTGTCAACAATAATAATATCGACCGAATTGGGCGCGGCATCCTTTACCCATTTGATGCCATCAATAAATTTTAAATCCGCGCGCGGGTCATTATTGGAATCGCATAATTCTGGAAAATAAATTTCTGCCAGACGGGTGACGCGTTCGTCGATGTCAATTTGTACGGCGTGTTCAACACCTGGATGTTTTAGTACTTCGCGTAAGGTTCCGCAATCGCCGCCGCCAATAATCCACACGCGTTTGGGGTCTGGGTGGGTAAACAAGCCAGGGTGGCTCATCATCTCGTGGTAAAAAAAGTTGTCACGAGTTGAAACCATCGTACAGCCATCAATCACCATCAAGTTGCCGAAGCCTTCGGTTTCGTAGATTTCCAAAAATTGAAATTGTGATTGTTCTTCGTGCAGCTTCTTTTTTATTTTTAACGAAAAGGCCGTTTCTGCGCCAGGCAGTATTTCGGTAAACCACTCAGATGAGTTCATAGTGCTATCCAGATTAAAAGAATGATAATAAATTGATCCACTATTTTAGCAGATCATTATGAACATAAATGAAGATTCGATTACGCTAGGGGTTATCTTTGGTTTCAGCGGGTTCAATCACTTCACCAGACGGTTGTTCAAGTAAGCGTGACAACCAGGCTTCCACTGCCACCTGGTTGGTTTTTAACACCGTATTGGGGAAAAATCCCAGCCAAATAACCAAAAATGCCGGTATGCAAAGCACCAGCAGTTCTCTGGTTTTTAGATCGCGGACTTTGTGTACCGCTTGGCTGGTAATCGCGCCAAAAAATGCTTTTTTAGTAAACGATAACATATAAGTAGCGGCAAAAATGGCTCCCACTAGCGCGGTAAGTCCAATGCTGGCATGGGAAGTTAAGGCGCTAAAAATCAGCAATATTTCCGCAGGAAAACCACTGGTGCCCGGGACTGCAATGCTGGCCAGCATAAAAATAAAATATAAGGCAGTTAAGCGCGGCATGACTTTGGCTAACCCGCCCAGATGCAGAATTTCTGTGCTGCCAAGCCGGTGTTGGATAAAACCGGCAATCAGCATCAGGCTGCCGGCAATCAGTGAAAAATTAAGCAGGTGAAAAATAGCGCCTTGCACGCCCTGCATATTTAAGGCAGATAAGCCAATGATCACTAAACCCACGTGGCTAATACTGGCGTAGGCCAACAGCCGCCGCATATTGGTTTGTTGCAGGGCAATCAACGCGCTGTAAATAACGGTGATGGCTCCCACAATACCCAATGCCCAACTGTACTCAACAGCGGCGGATGGTGCCAAAGGCATGGTAAAACGCAGAATACCGTAAGCCCCCAGTTTAAGACCGGTTAACAAAGCAGCCATCTGGGTTGGACCTTCCAAAGCGGCAGTCGGTAGCCAGGTATGCAGTGGTACTAGTGGTGTTTTAACGGCAAAGCCCAGCAATAGCAGAAAAAATATCAGCGTTTGTGAGGTCTCAGGCAGTGGTGTTTCCAGCAAAACCGGAAAACTGAATACCAAATCTTGCGGAATGCTGCCGTTGACATAATTGACATGATTAATTGCCAGGATGATTATGCCAAATAATAACGGCACCCCGCTAAACAGCATGGTAATGAAATACTTTATGCCGGCACTGCGCCGTTTTGGGCCGATGCCCCACAGGCTGATCAGGAAAAAGATAATCGGTAAAGTCAGCTCCCAAAACAGAAAAAACAACATCATATCCAGGGCGCAAAATATGCCCATCGTAATGCCTTCCAACGCCAGTAACAGTGCAAAATGCAAGCGCGGCAACAATTGGATTGAGTTCCATGAAGCCAGTACAGTCAGCCAGGTTAACAGGGCAGAGGCGGGCAAAAACAAGATGGAGATGCCATCAATACCTAATAGATATTCAACATTTAAATTTAGTATCCAGTCGGCATGTTCAATCAATTGAAAATTATTGCCGGTATCGGCATTAAAAAATACGACAGCGGTCAATGTTGCGATTATTTCCGCACTGGCAATGGCCAGTGTCAGCCATTTAGCCAGTTTGGGATGGCTAACTAAGCTGACTAAGATTGCGCCCGCGACAGGCAGCAGGATTATTAAGCTTAAAATAGGAAAATGTATCTCACTCATTTGGGGTTGCCCCATCCGGGTTTTGTTGATCCGGCGTTGCTTCTTCAGGATTGAGTGGTTCGGGCTCAGGAAACTGGTTTTGTGGTAATGGCTCTTCCAATGGTAGTGCTTGCTCGGATTGATGATGGATAGGGTATAACTCGCCCATAGCGGCGGCTTCCTGGTCGATAAAATTTAACCAGGGTGTAGTATAAAATCCCATACCAATCAGCAGCGAAACAATAATAGCGGTGATGATGCGCTCTTTTTGGATGGGATGATAAATGCTGCTTAACGGTTGTTTTTTACGTTTGGGCGTGGCAATAAATATTTGTTGGAATGCGCGTAGCATAAATGCCGCAGCCAATACGTTACCTATCAAAATGGCGATAGCGATTAGCCAGCCTTGTTCTTCAATCGTGCCTTCAATCAGCAAATGTGCGGCATCAAATCCTGGGGTTCCAGGCATAACCATGGTACTTAAGGCAGACACCATAAACAACAAAGCAATCGTGGCATTGGTATCAAATAATCCGCCCAATCTGGGAATAAATGCGGTCCGGGTGCGTTCGTAAATTAAGCCAACACTAAATAACATGCCCGCTGAAGCCAATCCATAAGTGATAGACAACAAAATGCTGCCTTCCAAGCCATAAGCATTAAAGCAAAACACCCCAATCATTAACATACCCGTGTGGCTTATGGCCGCAAACGAGAGCAATCTGCGAATGTTGATTTGCATTAAAGCTAAAAGTGCGCCGTAAAATATGCTGATTAAACTTAAAGTAAGTACAAAACCTTCCCAATCTTCTGCTACGCCGGGCACCATCGGTAAAATAAAGCGGATTACGCCGTAAATGCCAATCTTCATGCCCACCAAATAAATGGCGGCACTGGCCACCGTGCCTTGTTCGGCTAATAAGGGTAGCCAGCCATGAAAAGGAAATAAGGCCATGCGGATGGCAAACGCATAAAACAACAAAATAAATACCAAGGTTTCGTCATTTAAATAGGCATTATTGTGTTTTAAGGTTAGCCAATCGAAAGTTAAGGGATGTTCGGAATCGATCAGGCCAAAAGCCAACAAGAGAAACCCGGCCAAACTCATCAACAAACCACTGCCCCAATATTGCAAAAATAAAGCAATCACGCTGCGCCGGTGCTGACCGGTTCCGGCATGGATAGACAATAAAATCACTGGAACCAGTTCGGCCAAAGACCATAACCAGAATTGCATGGCATTGAGCGCTGCAAAAGCGCCGATTAAGATGGCTTCATACGCGACCAGACAGCCAATAAACAGCCGGTCGGTTCTATGCCTGGTGATTAGCGTATAGATTAAGGCCAGTAACGTTAATATGGCAGCTAATGGAATAAACAAAATATTGGTGCCGTCCACGCCCACACAATAACTTAAGTTTAAAAAATGGTGCTGTTCAACTAAATGGATGCCTGGTTTATCGGCATCGAAAATAAGTAGCAGATAAATACTCAACATAACATTGAGCAATGCGCCGATAAAGCCAAATCGTAAGGCTGCAACGCTGGTTTTGCTGAAGTAAATGGCGACCACTGCCAGCAGGGGCACCAGTGTCATGGTGCTTAGTACTGGAAACGAAGATAATTCAGACCAATGGTTAAAAATATTTTCCATGTCTGCCTCAGAAAGCCACTAGCAAAGTGATAAGTACAAACAACACCAGATAGCGAGGTCTGATCACAAGTTGTTCAAAGGTATTGGCCAAGTGGCCAAGTTCTCGTCCATAACTGACGGCACCCTTACCAACGCCGCGCAGCACCATTTTATCTTCAAACCAGTGCATAACAGCCGCCGTCCATTGTGTTAACTTACCCGCCAAACCGGTGCCGTGGGCAAAATTGTCTTGTTCGTTATCCAGTTGTGCTCCCAGCACTTGTTCTTCCAGTTGTACAAATGATGAAATCGCGTTGATAGCAGGATCTGGGGTGCCCATAAACCGGTCAATTACTCGATCATCAAAGTAACTTAAGTCATGAGCCAAGCGTTGGATGGGTTTAATTAACGACCAATCTGTGATTTGATCCAGCCAAAACCGATGTAACGAAGCCACAAATAACCAAGGGCGTGATGCTAAACTAACCCCCACTGGCGTCGTCGGGTTGTTATGCACGTTGTGCATTAGCGAGGGTGCGGTTAATAATTGATAGGCTCTAACCACGGCATGCGCACATAAATGCCACTTGGCCAGCTGCCAGAATTCCAGGCCGCATTCCAAAAACATCAAGCCCAATTGGCCGGATATGGCATAGACAAACGAGCTTTTTACGTCAGTTTGAGTTAGCCCGACAATAAAGCTGTAACAGGCGGTTGCCAGTCCGATAAAGCTGATCAGGAGCATGGCTAAAAACGAATGTTCAAAGATGGGACGTAGTTGTATCAGCAAAAATACGCCGGAATGGATCATCACTGCGCCATAAAATACTGCACTGGACGGTGTTGGCCCCTCCATTGCTCTGGCTAACCAGGGCGTAAACGGTAATTGAGCTGATTTTACAAATGCGGCTAAAGCAAAACATAACGCGATGCCCGTGCTTTCGACTACGGTTAACTGGCTGGCAAAATTATCAATGTGTAACCAGTTGATGTTTTCCGTCCAGGCATAACTTAAGGCTATCCCTAAGATGAAAGCAGCATCGCCAATTCGGTTGGTGACAAATGCCCGCACGGCATTGCTTGTTGCAACCGGACGATGATAGGCATAACCAATTAACAAATACGAACAAAGCCCTGCAATTTCCCAACCGGCAAACGTCCCCATCGCGTTACCTGACAGCACCAGTAAAAACATGCCGGACGAGAATAAACTCAAGATAAAAAAGAAACGGTGGAAACCGGCTTCCCTGTGCATGTAATTGACGGAAAAACGGATGCTGACTAGCAATAGCAAGGAGAATAAAGCGGCCAGCTGGACGTTAAAGCCAGTGGTAATAAAATTAACCCGCACGGTTAACTGGTCGCTGCTTAACCACTGACCAATGCTGAAGCTGCCTTGGTTTTTGCCTAATAAATCTGCACCTAACAAAGTTAAGGCCTGAATGGCGGTAAACACGGCCGACCAAACGGCGATGTCAGCGGTGGCTTGTTCACTGGCTTCACCGCGTAACCAGCCAAATAATTGCCCGCCGCCAATAACAATGGCCGCCAGCAAAGGCAGGAAAGGAATTAAGATAACTAACGCATCCATTATCTTAAAACTCCAACAATTCAGGTTGTTTGATTAAAGCAGGCGGAACCGGCTCAGTTTGGTTTTTGTAACAATCGGGCGAGCTATCGTAAAAAGCCGGTGTCTGAATGTCAGCTTGCCAGGCTGTAAAGCCTTTGCCACGTTCAAAGATAGCTATTTCGCCGGTTTCCGGGTCCATAGTGCTTAAATGTAACCAGCCACCGCTAATCAATTCGCGCAAGCTTTCCTGACGTTCATAAATAGCTTCTAAAACTGCCGTTTTGGCTTCAACTAACAACTGCAATCGCATGGCTTCATGGATTTCAACCATTTGTTGGGGCAGTCCGGTACGTAAATCACTGCTGGCGCCTTCCATAATGCCAAAAAAACCAGTGACATTGTGCGGTACTTTTGATCCGCAGCCAAAGCGTTCATTGTTAACAGTGGAAAAATAATATTCCAGATTAATGCCAGCACCGACGGGGCCAACCGCTAATAAAATACCTTCCAGAATTGTGCCGTCCGCATCTTGAGTTGGGTCGTATGAAATTAAAAATACCCGCCGGTCAAAAAATGCGCCTTGTGTTAAGGCTCGTCGCCCGACCACTGCCGAGGCATTGGTAGCATGGCCCAATTCTGGCCGAACTTGCGAAAAATCAACCGCGCGTTCTTTGATATGAATTAGCGCACTGGTTGGACTGGGTTTTCGTGGCGCAGAAGCCAGTCGGCGACAGCGCTCATGCGCGGATAATTTTTGCGCATGAGTTAAATCTTCTTGTAATTTGCTGTAAATCCGCTGATGGCCTTCAGGTAATAAATCGGCATCAAACCAGGTGATTTGTTCGTTACAGGTGTTATGTTCTGCGCCAATAAACCAGGTTTCGGTGGGGATTTCTATGCCTTTTTTCAGCAATAACTGGCGAATTTCCGGCCGGTTTGCCATCGCTGCAAATACTCTGGCATTTGGGCCACCATGTCTGCCGCTACACGCACCACAATCGTAGGCGGCTAAATGTGGATTGTTTTGACTGTACGAGCCATGCCCCATCAACACCACAATCGGTGCAAAGCCATAACTTAAGCCGGTATTACGCAGGAAGCCGGCGACTCGGTCAGCCTGCTCTTGATCGGTAAAACCTAACTGAGTCAGTGACGCTGTTTTCTGTGCCGGGCTAGTTGCAGTGTATAAAAGTTCTGTTTGTATTTTTGGGGTAAAGATTGCTTTAATGCCATTGACAATGCTGTTCTGACTTTGCGGCAGGGCTATTTTGCTCAATAAATTTACGAGCGTAAAAGGCGCAAGTGCATTAATCGCAAGCTTGCTGGTGAGCACATTTCTTCTTAATTGATGGTGCAGCAAGTTGTTAAGTTTTAAACCGAGCTTGCGGCTAAATGTGTATTTGCCGATTTTGGCTGCGTTATTGGGACGAGGCTGCTCAACGACATCATGCTGAGGTGTAACTACGACTGGACACAGCGCAGTGGCATATATTTCATCCAGGCCCTGGTAATTCATAGCCACGCCAAAAAAGCCCGCCGCACCTAAGGTTTCAATACCGGGATTTTTTTCTTCCAGATGGCGACGGAAACCTTCCTCACGATCATCCATGCAAAAAATGACCTGCGCAGATGGTCGTTGCTCACGTTGAAACCAGCGGCCGCGCTGGTAATTGGCGCGCAACGCCTGAAACAGGTTTTCACGGTAATGGTGCTCGTAGGCGTTTAGCCAGATTTTGTTACGTTGCTCAGGCGTCAGCTCATCCAGTATCACCAACAACTGCAGCAAATCTTCTTTTTGTAGATGGTGGATCCATAAGGCATTAATGCCCAAATGTTGGCACAGCCTAAACAGCCGCCAGCCTGCGTCAAATCTGCAAAACCCTGTTTGGTTGGGCGAGGCGGGGCTAAATTGCCATGTCCAAAACAAATCTGCCAGCTGTTGCCATTCGGACCGGTTATTACGCTCCGAGCCCGCTGACGTGGTTAGGTTAATGGCTTGCAAGGTCAGGTATTCCGGCAATTTGCCTTGATATGCCAATTGCCTGACCAAAAATTCGGACAGGTTTTTCTTAAAATAACCACTAATGCTGGACAGTTTGGCATCAATTTTCCAGATTTCCCGAAATAACTGGTTTAGCCATAGCGCATCCATAGTCAGCCGGATGGCCAGAAAATCCGCCAGCGTGGCATTGGCTTTGTTATCAGCGCGGTAATTGGGATGCTGCTCGCGCCAGTTGATCATGCCCGCCCAGCCAGGAATTTCCAAGGCCAGTTGCTCTAAATAGCCTTGCCATTGTGGCTCTGGGATTTCCAGATGAGTTAAATGCAAAATAATGGCGTCGATGGCATCTTCCGGGGCAATATTTAAAATGCCCTGTTGATCGCGGAAATCTATCAGAAACAGATTGGCATCGTATTGCGCCAGTGCTCGCCAAGTGGCGTACAAGCTGCGTTGGTTGCGTTCAGGCAATTGCCAGGCGGCGACACCTTCATCCAAACAAGACGCGCAAATCCTGATCATCAGCGGCCGGATGGAATCTAAAATATCCGTACCGGTTAAGCTAAGCAAAAAGCTGCGCAAAGTGATGTTTACGCCAACTTGTGCAAGCAGTTGTTCCAGTTCAGTACTGGCATGGGTTTGCATTTGCTGATGAATGGATAAATCATTTGCCAATAGTTCTGTGCTATCCAGCCAGCTTTCCACTTGATCCTGTGAAAGGTCCAGCAATTCTTCCGGGTGCATGGCCGCTTGCTGCATGCCCAGTTTATTTAAAATGCTGGCCCATAATTGTTTGACCACATCTGCTTCTTTGGCGGAATCTAAAAAGGCTAAGCGAGCACTTTCCGGTACATCCGCCTGCACTTTTGTTAACGCGCGCATTTCCTCAATCTGCCAGTTAAGTTGGCTAACAGGGATGGCTTGGATATCAAATAACATGGCGCAACGATAAATGTCTTGCCGCGAAATGCTGCGCTCATCTTTGCTAAAAATGCTTTGTTCAAGATGCGGGTTTTCGGTTTGCTTAAAGGCGGCAGTTAAATCGTTATCCGTAATCCGGCCTTGTTGATAATATTCCCTGAATTTTTCCTCCGGCAGGTAGCAACGAGTGCCGGTGAGCGTTTCATATTCAGCAAGTGCTTGTTCAAAGGCTAAATGCTGAAAACCATGTATGGTATTGTGATGGACGAAATCCAATATAGGCGCTTGCGCGGGTAGCACGTGATCTATATGTGCCAACGCATGCTGCACCAGCGTGCGTTGTGCGTCTTGTAATGCGGCTGATTTTTTAGGTTTTGGCATGGGCTTATAACACGCGTAATCGGATTAAATCGTTCATCTCTGCAATGGTTGCAGTGGATAAATCAATTAAGCTGTTGGGCATAAAACCCAAGGCCATAAAACCAGTAACCAAAATGCCTGCGGCAATACATTCAATCGGCTTTAAATCCGGTAAAAACTGCATTTGCGGCTTTGTGGGGCCGGTAAATAATATGCTAATGGTGCGGATGGCATAAGCGGCGCTGATTAGCATGCTTAGGCTAAAAAACACCATTAACGCGCCCCATAACTGAAAACCACCGATTAGGGCATGCAGTTCGGCAATAAAACCTAGCGATCCTGGTAAGCCCATGCTGGCAAATAAGGTAAACGACATCAATAAGGCAAACCGTGGCATGGTTTGTATTAACGAGCTGTAATCCAAAACGTTTCTGGTGTGTGAACGACCATATAGCAAACCTACCAGCATAAATAACGCGGCCGCAATCAAACCATGCGCCGTCATTTGTAAAACAGCGCCGGTGATGCCTGCTTCATTAAGGGTAGCGATTCCCAATAGCACGATGCCCATATGGCTGATGGATGAATAGGCCACCATGGCTTTTAAATCGGTTTGTCGCCAGGCCAGCAAACCGCCGTACAACATGCTGAACAAAGCCAGTGATATGAGTAATGGTTGTAAAATCTGCGCCGCTTCGGGCAACATTACCACCACTCTAAGCAGGCCGTAAGCGCCCATTTTTAATAATATGCCGGAAAGCAATATGCTGACCGGACTGGGCGCTTCGACATGGGCCAGTGGCAACCAGCCATGCAAAGGAAAAATGGGCATTTTCACCCCAAATCCAAGCATAAAACCCAGCAGCACCAAAATTTGCTCGTAGCGGGGCATGTCTTCAGCGGCTTGGTGCATGGAACTCATCAACGAACCGGCATGTTCCAAGTCATATTGGCTGATAGCCAGTAAGCTGATCAGCATAAATACTGATCCACCCATGGTATACAGCACAAAATTAAGGCTGGCTGCATGTCGACGTTTGCCGCCCCAGCGACCAATCAGGAAAAAAAGCGGGATTAATGTGGCTTCCCAAAAAATATAAAACAAGGCCCAATCTTGCGCTAAAAACACACCCAGCATACCAAATTCCAAAATCAGGATGCAGATGTGATAGCCTTTTACGCCAGTGGTTATGGTATTGGACACCAGCAAGGACACAGAACAAAGCAGCGTGGCCAGCAACAATAGAGGCATTGATAAGCCGTCTACGCCTAGCGCATAGGCACTGCCCAGTTTTGGATTTAAAGGAAAGTATTCGTTAAATTGCAGGTCAGCGTTATTTTGGTCGTAACTGAGCAACAGCCAGCCACAAATGAATAGGGTTGCTGTTGTGAATAAATTGGCAATGCTACGGATGATAAAAGTTTGTTGACCCGGCGTAATCAACAGTATCAATGCACCACACACTGGTGTCCAGAGCAATAAGCTAAGAATTCCCATAGGTTTTTTGTATCTTAAATTTAACTTTGTCAGTTATGGAAACAGCAATGGTAATTTTTAGCATCTTAGTCAAAACTGCAGTAATTGATAATCATAGACTAAAAAATCTTTCACGAAACTTCCTAAAGCTGGAACAGTTTTGCTTTGTTGCTAAAAAGCTAATCTTCAAAGTGCTATTTTATCTGAATTTTATGTATAAAGAGATAATAATCACGATAATTGTTTGTATTCTTGCAACATATTTGCTCAATTGTGTCCTTGTAACACAACTGTAATATTTCTGTCATAAACCTGTCACGAAGCTTTCTTATCCTTGCCACAGTTTTTTTGATAACAACCGTGAGCAAATAATGAAATTTTCCAAACTAACGTTGGCTGTTGCAACCGTACTAGGAGCGAGTGTCACTACCTCCGCTTTTGCTATCGATTTATACGTTGATACCAAAACTAAACAAATCTATGCTGAGCCAGGCCCGCATCGTAAATTAATGGGTTCGTTTGAACAGGTTGGAGAAACCCCAGCGAAAGCCGCAGCACCTGCTGCAGCAGCAGCTGAATTAACAGCAATTAAAGAAGATTTGGCTTTAAAAGATAATGCGATTAAGGCGTTGGAAGAACACGCCGCAGAAGCATCTGGACCGCAATCTGTGCATGTTAAGTTGAATGATGGCATTCATTTTGCCACGAAAGATGGAAACTTTACTGCTGGAATCAACGGACGTTTGCAAATAGATTCTCAAGTTAATCCTAATGAAGGTTTAGCAAATAATTATGCAAGTAATGGCACAGGTGCTCCAGTTACTTTAAATGACGGCGTGGCGTTGCGTCGTGCACGTTTAGGTATTGAAGGTACGTTTTTTAAAGATACCGACTATAAGTTCGAATACGACTTCACCCGTGGTGGCGGTGCTACAGCTAGTGGTGTAACAGATGCTTTCGTACGTTATAACTTTTCAAAGCCATTTTCAGTTAAGTTTGGTGCTTTTAAAGAACCATTCAGTTTAGAAGAAGCTACTAGCAACCGGTATTTAACGTTTATTGAACGTAACATGGCGGTCAACACGTTTGTTGACAACATGAACACCTATAAAATGGGTATCGGTGCTAACTATGCCGCTGAACAATGGCAGATTGGTACTTCGTTGCAAACTGAAGGCGTTGGGTCCTATAACAATGCCTATGGAACTAACACGACTCAAAGTGCTACAAACACCCAAGGCGGTGTGAACCGTAATGGCGGCGGCGGCGATACCAGTTGGGAAGCTAACGTACGTGTGACTGGCATGCCTTGGATGGAAAGCAAAACTAAGTTTTGGCATGTTGGCGCGTCTGGGTCTTATATCAATATCAATAATAATTACAAAGGTGACGGCACCTATAATAACGGCGGCGTAATTTTTGCCAATGGCATGGGTACAAACGTAGATCGGACATCCATGTTGAATACTGGCAACCTGACTATGGGTAATAAAGGCAAAGCAAAGTTTTATGAAGCCCAACACCTTACTCGTTTTGGTGCTGAGACGGCTGTGGTTTATGGACCCTTCTCTGCACAAGGTGAATACATCCAAACAGATGTCTCAGGAAGTGGTTACAACGGTGAAACTTTAAGTGGTTTCTATGGTTACGCGAGCTACTTTTTAACTGGGGAATCTCGTGCATATAAATCAAAAACTGGTGCTTGGGATCGCTTGAAACCTAACCGTAATTTTGATATGAAAGGCGGTTGGGGTGCATGGGAACTTGCAGCTGGTTACGACTCAATGGACTTAAATGATGGTGTAATTCAAGGTGGACGACTATCAACTGCTAAGTTTGGTATCAATTGGTATCCAAACTCACATGTTCGTGTAATGGCTAACTACCTTCATGCTCTGGATATTAACACTGGAACAGCTGCAAACGTTCAAGGTGCTGCAAACAGCGGCCTGAGAGTATTTAACAATGCTGATTTCGATGTTATCGAAACACGTATTCAGTTGGATTGGTAATAATAAGATAGGTTTACTTAAAACCTAAAAAACCGCCCTTTGGCTTAGCCACTGGGCGGTTTTTTTATGATAAAAATAAATCCACAAAAGTCACAAATGATAATGATTTGCATTTAGAAAAGACTATGTTATCCTCTAAAAAAATTCATTTTGTAGAGGAAACTAACTTATGCAGATTTCTAAACAGCCTTTCAAGCTAACTTTACTGTCGTCGCTGCTGTTTGCATCGCCGGTATTTGCACTCGATAAACCTCAAACCATGGATGATATGTGGAAAATCATCCAGGCACAGCAAAAGCAGCTTGATGCCATGCAAGCTAAATTAAAAGCTGCCGAAGCAACTTCTCCAACTACAACCGCAGCTACGCCAAACACGACAGCAGAAAAAGCTGCCGCACCGGCCAATTCTCCAGCAGTCGCCAATGCCGATGTCAAAAAACTGGAACGCAAAACTGACGTACTCAGCCAGGAAGTGGAAAAACTGCGTACCAATCTGTCCATACCCGAAGAAGCTAAATACAAAAGCGCTTATGGTATGGGGCCGGCGGCGTCTAAGGTTTATGCGGCTGGCAAAGGCTTATCAATTGGTGGTTACGGTGAAGGTAGCTATCAGGCCAAAGTCGGTGATAAAGGCGATAGCCATGACACGGCTGATATGGAAAGAATGGTTATGTATCTGGGTTATAAATTTACAGACAAGATTTTATTCAATAGTGAAATCGAGTTTGAACATGGCTCTACTGGCGAAGGTGCGGAAGAAAAAGGTGAGGTGTCGGTTGAGTTTGCTTCTTTAGACTTTTTTATGAATTCCTATGCCAATGCCAGAGCTGGTTTGGTGTTAATGCCGATGGGCTTTATCAACCGCATTCATGAGCCACTATTTTACTTTGGTAACCAGCGACCAATGGTGGAGCAGCGCATTATACCAAGTACCTGGCGGGAAGTGGGGGTAGGTTTGTTTGGTGCCATAACCCCTAATTTAACTTATACCGCTTATGTAGTTAATGGCTTGGATGCCAAGGGATTTTCGTCTGATGGCATTAAGGAAGCGCGTGGTGGAGGTAGCAATGCCAGATCGGAAAACTTTGGTTATGTGGCCAGATTGGATTACGACCCTAACTTTATTCCCGGCTTAACTGTTGGGGGTTCCGCTTACGTGGGCAATTCCGGACAAAATCAAACCTTCGCTGGCAGAAAGGCCAATGTGTTTACGCAATTATACGAAGGCCATGTGCAGTGGAAATACCGTGGCTTGGAATTACGCGCTTTGGGTTCCTGGGGCCATATCGGTAATGCTGACTTAGTGAGCGCGTCCAATGGTGAAGTGATTGGCTCGCAAAACTTCGGTTACTACGCGGAAGCGGGCTACGATGTATTGCCATTGCTGTTGCCGGACACCACACAATATCTCGCACCATTCTTCCGTTATGAGCGTTTAAATACCGTTGCTAAAGCGCCACAAGGTTTTGCCGCTGATCCAACTAAAGATTGGCAAATCTTTCAGGTTGGTCTGCAATACAAGCCAATTCCAAACGTGGTGTTAAAAGCTGATTATCGTAATTTTGTGGCTAAGCAAGGTCCGTTGGCTGATGATTTTAACTTAGGTTTTGGTTTCATTTTTTAACACAGAATCATAATGGGTTGGGTATGCTTTTTATACCCAACCTATCTCTACAATAGTTTTTGAGGTTGTCATTGTGTCTATAAAATTGCCAAGTCCACTGTATTGTCATGTCCAAAGGGCGGGTAAGCTTAGTCTGTCTATATTGGCAACTCTACTGTTCATTTGTAACGCAAATACTCATGCTCAGGTTCCCGTGTTGGCCGGTACTAGCAAACTTGGTTTAAAAGCCCAATTAGGCCAGCAACTGTTTTTTGACAGCAATTTATCCACACCGCCAGGCCAGGCCTGTGCCAGTTGCCATGACCCCAGTCGGGCATTTGTTGATCCAGATGGCAGCCAAGCCACATCGCATGGCGCATCGCCGGAACTTAAAGGATCACGTAACGCGCCGATGCTTAGTTACGCTGCCTTTAGCCCAGCTTTTGGTTTTAATCGTGTAGAAGGATTGTATACAGGCGGCCTGTTTTTGGATGGGCGAGCGGCAACTCTAGCTGATCAAGCCAAGGGGCCGTTCTTAAATCCGATTGAAATGGCTAACCCGGATGTGGCAAGCGTAATCAGCAAAGTTCGTTTAGCCGATTATGCCAGTTTGTTTAAAAAGGTTTATGGCGCGAAGGTGTTGGATAATAACAGCAAAGCTTTCAATGCCGTGGCTGATGCTATTAGCTCTTTTGAACGATCACCCGTGTTCAAACGCTTTGATTCCAAATATGATTATGTTTTGGCTGGCAAAGTAAAGTTTACAGAGCAGGAAAAGCGCGGGCACAAGTTATTTGAAAATCCTGGCAAAGGCAATTGCGCTGCCTGTCATCCCAGCAGACCAGCCAAAGATGGCACGCCGCCATTATTTACCGATTTTAGTTACGATAATTTAGGTGTACCAAAAAATCCTGAAAATCCATTTTATGAGATGGCCGCAGAGTTTAATTCTGAAGGGCAGGCATTTGTGGATCAGGGTTTGGGCAAAGTGTTAAATGATCCCGCTGAAATGGGTAAATTTAAAGTGCCCAGTTTACGAAATATCGCCAAAACCGCGCCTTATACGCATAATGGTTACTTTAAAACGCTAAAAGGCGTGGTACAGTTTTACAGTACCAGAGATACGGTGCCGGTTTGTAAAAACCAGTTTGTCACCGAAGCAGATGCGCTTAAAAACCATTGCTGGCCAGTGCCGGAAGAAAAAATGAATGTTAATTATACCGAGCTGGGTGAAATGGTTTTAAGTGCAACTGAAGTTGATGATCTGGTGGCGTTTTTAAAAACATTAACCGATGGCTATAAAATCAAACCTTAATGGTAGTTATTTTGCGCAGGAGTTTATCAATGCGCTTAGGGTGAGTTCATTCACTTTGCGCATCTAAACTAAAAAGCGCGAATGTTATTAGGTATTTAATTGATTAACATAGCCACTTAAAACCACGCATTTTGTTAAAATGATGCAAATTAATATTTTTTTCAACACTGCCAAGGCCACCGCATGAAAAAAGCGACCAAAAAGATGAATAAGAAAATCTTGTTTTTAGCCGGCTTGCTATTACTCAGCTTTCTGTCTCCTGGGTTTGCGACCATTTTTTACAGCAAAAACGAAGCTTTGGAGTTGGCTTTCGGTAAAGACGCCCAAGTGGAAATGCAATCTTTGTTTCCAGATGACCAGCAGCTCGCCAAAATTCAGGAATTGGCTAAAGGTAAACTGGAATCCGGTATGTATACCTTTTATGTAGGCAAAAAGCAGGATCAGTTATTAGGTTATGCTGCCATTGAAACCATTACGGTGCGCACCAAACCGGAAACCTTGATGATTGTGTTAACCCCAGAAGGTGATGTGCGCAGCATAACTACGCTGGCATTCCATGAGCCGCCAGAATATCAGCCGCCCGAACGCTGGTTTGAAAAGTTGTACAAAAGACCGCTGGCCGATATGGACTTCAACAAAGGCATAGACGGTATCAGCGGTGCAACTTTAAGTACGCGTGCGGCTGTTGCCAGCACCAGAAAAGTCATGGCGTTATATCAAGTGATGATTAAAGAGGCTGGCAAAAACTGATGCGCTATTTTGTTACTGGCGAACAGCAACGCAAAGCTTTGCTTAACACCCTGGTTTTAATGTTTTTGGGATATATCGCACTACTATGGATAAGTAATGCCTTAATGTATTTCAATCACATGGATTTAACACCATCCTCGGTGATTGCTTATTATTTGGGCTCGGAAGAACAATTTACCCAGCCGCGCAGTTATCAAGGTATGTTGGAAGTATCGCACTTTCACTTGTTTTCAATGGGTATTTTGGTGGTTACGCTAACTCACTTAATGCTAATGACGGATTTTTCGGTACATCTAAAAATTTGGCTGAGTGTATCAACCTATCTTTCAGCAATATCCGATGAAGGCGCTGGCTGGCTAGTGCGCTTTGTACATCCGCAATTTGCGTATTTTAAAGTGGCCGCGTTTGTCTGGCTGGAGTTATCTCTAGCGGCGTTGCTATTGGTGGTGATTTACTCACTAGTGCGGGCGCAAATACAAATCCGGCAAGCCAGTAAGTAAATCGCAAGCCAGCTCGGATAGCAGCGTTACAGTTTAGTCACTCGCAAATTGTGACTTAGCAATGTAGGTGCGATTAGTTTACGTAATCGCACCTATCGAAGCCAACAAGCCTCCGATTACGCCAAGGCTAATCGGAGCTACGCGGGTTCAAACCATCACCTAACAAACACAATATCAGCAATCTTTACTCTTCATAAGCATCGTCCGTGGGATAGTTATCAGTTGTGCACAGGGATTGTAAACTGGGCGCACTAAACTGAGAGCAGGGGTTGGAGGCGTTTATTTCCTGCTCGATTAGAATGAAAGCAATAAGTCCAAGGGTTAAATAGCCAAATACTTGCATGATTGCATCCTCGTAGTTAACGGGTTTGATACGTCACGATTGCTTTGGAATTACTACAAATTTAAAAAAGCAATCCCACACTAAAGATGTATCAATTTTTATGCCATTAACTGATTTTGTTCTCCACCCAGCAGCTTTCTTAGTGTTTACAGTGGTAGCAAGCGGAGTTGTTGATGCGTAATGTCGGATTTATTACAAAATACCAGGTGCAAAACCAGCCAATCCGACAAGATTTGTCATTGTTTTGCACTTTAAAGGTGCATTTTTCGTCATAATTACAAGCTTAGCATCGACAAATTCAGTAACGAACAGCTAATACATTGTTCGAAGCATAATTGGCTATTTTTAAAGAATCTCGTAACCAAAATCACCCATTTGATTTTGCCTGCCGTTAAGGTAAGTTGTATTACTATTAAATGATATCGAACAAACCTTTCTAAACTCTAAAGCATGCCTATCCTGAAGCCGCGTAAATCAACTGTAAAACCCAAAATAGCATCACTAGCAGATTTATGGCCGTTTATCCGGCCTTATAAATGGCGAATGGCACTCGCGTTTTTTTTGCTTTGCCTGGGGTCGGGTACGATTTTGTTGGTGCCACTGGCGTTTCGCGATCTGATTGATTTTGGTTTTGGCCAGCAGCAACCTACGGGCAGCAGACTACTCGGATCCTTGAGTTTAAACGGGCATTTTATTGCCCTGTTTGGACTAGCCAGCCTTTGGGCTATCGCCATTGCGGCGCGTTATTACACGGTAAGTTGGGTCGGTGAGCGGGTAACCGCCGATTTACGCAGTGCGGTCTATGCGCAGGTGTTAAGGCAGTCACCGCAATTTTACGAAACCTTGCAAACTGGTGAAGTTTTGTCGCGATTGACTGGCGATACCACTTTAATCCAAACCGTAATCGGCAGCTCTATTTCCATGAGTTTGCGCAGTTTGTTTCAGTTTATTGGCGGACTGGTCATGTTGGCGGTCACCAGTTTTCACCTGTTTAGCCTTAATTTGGGATTGATGACCTTACTGGTGCTGCCAATTTTTACCATTGGCCGCAAAGTCAAAAAATTGTCACGAGAATCGCAAGATAAAATTGCCGATGCCTCAGCCTTGGCTAGTGAAACGCTTAACGCGGCCAGCGCGGTGCAGGCTTATACTCAGGAAACACTGGAGATAAAACGCTTTGCCGACCGCGCCGAACTCAGCTTTTTAACCGCCATTCGGCGCACACGTTTCCGGTCATTATTAACCGTACTGATTATTACGGCGGTGATGGGGTCGATTATCTTTGTACTTTGGATTGGTGCCCAGCAAGTCCATGCCGGCACCATGACCGGCGGTCAACTGGCGTCTTTTGTACTTTATGCCACAATGGTGGCTGGCGCGGTGAGCACAATGGCAGAAGTCTGGGGGGATGTCATGCGTGCTACGGGTGCAACAGAACGTTTGCTCGAGTTGTTGCATACCCAACCCGTGATCATTGACACCCCAACTCCGAAACCACTGCCACATCCTGAATCAGCCACTATTCAATTTAAACAGGTGAGTTTTCAATACCCCTCACGCTTGCAAACCAACGCCCTGCATAACATCAATCTTGATATACAAGCGGGTGAAAGTGTTGCGCTGGTTGGGCCGTCTGGCGCAGGCAAAACATCGTTATTTCAGCTGTTATTGCGTTTTTACGATGTTAGCCAGGGCAGTATTTGCATTAATGGCTTGGATATACGCGAACTGTCATTACACGAACTGCGCAGCAATATTGCCATCGTGTCGCAAGAGTCCGTGATTTTTTCTGCCAATGCCATGGAAAATATCCGTTATGGTCGCTCGACAGCCAGTGATGAGGAAGTTATTGAGGCTGCAAAATCGGCCCAGGTTGAGGAATTTATTAACCGTTTGCCAAATGGTTATCAAACCTTTTTAGGCGAAAGAGGCACGCGGTTATCGGGCGGACAACGCCAGCGTATCGCCATTGCGCGCGCAATTTTAAAAAATGCGCCCTTGCTGCTGCTGGATGAAGCCACCAGTGCCTTGGATGCAGAATCTGAAATCCTGGTACAGCAGGGCTTAAATGCAGCGATGCAGGGACGCACAACACTGATCATTGCGCATCGATTAGCCACCGTACAAAAGGTTGATCGTATTATCGTGTTGGATCAAGGCAAAATAGTTGAAACAGGTAAGCCGGAAGATTTACGCAAGCAAGGCGGGCTATACGCCAGACTGGCTAGTTTACAGTTTGATAATTAGTTTGTAAAAGCGCATTACACCTGCCCGAAATGACAAAAAACTGGACATCATCTTAAGGCTCATAGATACTTAAAAGTTATTCTAACAATTAAAAATGGGGAGTTCATAATGGGTTTTATGCAAGGCAAACGCGTCTTGATTGTCGGTTTGGCCAGTAATCGGTCAATTGCATGGGGTATTGCCCAAGCCATGCACCGCGAAGGCGCTGAATTGGCGTTTACCTTCCAAAATGAAAAATTACAAAGCCGTGTTGAAGAAATGGCAGGGCAGTGCAATTCCAGCATTACCATCGAATGCGATGTCAGCATTGATGAGCATATCGATAACGTATTTAAACAACTGGCTACGCATTGGGATGGCCTGGATTGCATTATCCATTCGGTTGCATTTGCACCACGCGATGCCTTGGACGGGGATTATGTCAACGCCACGACCAGAGACAATTTCAGAATTGCGCATGATGTCAGTTCTTACAGTTTTACAGCACTGGCCAAAGCGGGCCGGTCTATGATGGCTGGCCGTAACGGTTCTTTATTAACGTTAAGTTACTTAGGATCAGAACGCGCTATCCCCAATTACAACGTAATGGGTGTCGCTAAAGCCAGCTTGGAAGCCAATGTCCGTTATATGGCGGTGGCATTGGGCGCAGAAGGTACACGGGTGAATGCCGTTTCTGCGGGCCCAATCAAAACACTGGCTTCTGCCGGTATTAATGATTTTAAAGCCATGCTTAGCAAAGCAGCCAATACCGCGCCATTAAAAAGAAATGTAACTATTGATGAGGTTGGTAATGTGGCCGCTTTCTTATGCTCAGATTTAGCCTCTGGCATAACTGGTGAAATTACCTATGTTGACTGTGGATACAATATTGCCGGTTTAGCTGCGTCATAAGTAAACTGAGTTGCTAACCATAAAGAAGGGAGCTTATGCTCCCTTTTTTTGTACCAAAATAAAGCTGGCTTATTCCTGATAAGCTGATGTTACGCTTTTGATAATTCACCTTACATAAGGTGAATTATTCCTAATTATTGAAAAGATCAGTGCTTCAGTGGAAATCAAATTCCAGCAGGATTGGCTAAGTGCTCTGACGGGTGCTTAGATCCAAGTACCATCGACGACCATTTAATGAGTTTCGATCACAGGAGAGTTACATCCATGTAACCTGGATACCGGCAATCCCTGCCGGTATGACGTAACCTGGAGATTGTGCGCCTTGGCTGAAAGTTATGCGTAATCAGGTAACTGTATAGTACCGTAGGGTGGATTAGACGCGTAACAACACCAATTTTAAAATAAAGTACTTGATTACCGCGCGTCGTAATCCGCCGCATGGATACACACCGATGCTTTGGGTTACGCCATACCCAAGAAGAAAACAATGAGACACACATGATGTTCCCCTCTCGATAAATCACATTATATCAGGTGAATTATCGAAAAGATCAGTACTTCAATGGAAATCAAACTCCAGCAGGATTTGCTAAGTGCTCTGATGGCTACTGGGGTAACGCCAACAAACATTCTTTGAGTTTCTATCACAGGAGAGTTACGTCCATGTAATCTGGATACCGGCAATCCCTGCCGGTATGACGTAGCCTGGAGATTGTGCAGCTCGGCTGAAAGTTATGCTTAATCAGGTAGCTGTTTAGTCATGAAGAGCTTGCACAACTAAAATGGCATTTTCATAGGCGGTCTGCGCTTTATTTGCCGTTACCAATTTCTTTGCAGCTGTGGCTGAAGCTGCGGCTTTTTTATTGGGCTTGGCCCTAGAGACAGCGGCTAAAGCTTTTTTGTAGTCATTCATTGCTTTTGTCGCAGCATTGGCTTTTAACTGCAATTGCGTGCGTGCTTTTTTGTATTTTTTTACACAGGCAGTCTTTGCACAAACACCAGTCGGGCTAACATTTTTCCAAGCGCTAGGAGGGGGCGGTACAACCTGAATGGTTACTTCGTCAGGTTCGCTGTTTTCCAAGCCATCGTTAACAACCAGACGGAATCGATAAGTTCCGTACACAGAAGGCGTATATGTGGGCAGTTTGTCGTGAGGATTAGAAAGCACAACACTTGGTCCTTCCAATTGAGTCCAGGTAAAGCCTGTTAATGGTTGATTTAGCGCATTCGCGACGAAGTTATCTGGATCATAGCTTTGGCTGCCATCCAGGGTAACTTGTACGAGATTAGTTATGTTCTGATCATCGCCCGCATCGGCAATCGGCTGCTTGTTGCGGTCATACAGAAATAATCCGGCAATTGCATAGCGCGAGTCCAGTTTATCGCCAAAAAATGCGGCGAGATAGCGGCCATATAAATCGCCTGAAATGGCGGGGACATCACTGGTCTGGGCTGGTGTAAAGCCGACAGTTTCTCCAGTAACTCTGTTATGGGCGACAATACGACTGCCAGTACTATCCCCAGTTTCGGGCGCAAGGTTGGTTGCTGAACTTAAGAAGGCAACCCAGGTTCCATCCAGTGACAAAGATGGCCGATCATATGATTCACCATTGCCCGGCGTTCCATTTGAGCTAACGCTGGCTTTCTGTATGAGTCCACTAGCAAGTTCCTTGATAAAAATATCCGAAACACCGGTGTCACCAGCAACTAAGCTAGTAGAACGGCTGGCGAAAGCTACAAACTTGCCATCACCAGAAATAGCCGGACAAGTTTGTGTGCTTATGCCTTCATCACCCTGATTTTGCTGTACACCATTGGAGTCAGAGGAAACCAGGCGCACATGTGGATTGGTATCGGCATCGTAAACAAACATATCCCACAAATTATTATTATCCCCCGCTACCAAATTACCGGCATAGGACCAAAACACCACGCGCGAGCCATCATCCGATATCGCAGGGCAGGCAGACCCAAAATTGCCGCCTTTGCTGGCATCTTGAATACTGCGAGTTAACAACGTAGTGGTTTGATTAGTCAGGTCACGCAAATAGACCTGATCATTTTCCTGAATTCCAGAAACCAGGTTATTGGCATACGCCGAAAAAACTACAAATCGGCCATCTGCTGAAATGTCCGGCCGAGATGATGCACCGTTGGCGACTTGACCATTATCAGCAATCGCGATCAGTGAGGTTGCTGGTGTGGCAGCGCAGCGATCCCGCAGATATGTTCTATTGGCATAAGTGCTAGCGCTGGCTACTAAATTGGTTGAGTCGGACTCGAAAACTATCCGACAACCATCGTTCGAGATAGCTGGCCAATCGCTAGAGCCCCTGCCATAGTCGCCTTGGTCGTTACGGCTGATTAATTCCGTAGTACCCAGTATCCGGTCGCGCACAAAGATTTGATAACTACCATTGGTCGCTGGCGTTGTAAGATGGGCTTCAGAAGACCTGAAAACCACAAAGCGGCCATCGGGCGTTACTGCGGGATGGTTGCCGTTATAAAAAGATTCCGGCGCCGAGCCATCATTGCCTATAGACATCAATTGAAAAGCTTCCCAGCTGAACGCGCTGGCAGAGTAAAAGATAGTCAACGCCAGGCTTAGAGCCATTGGAAGTTCCAGGCGTTTTATTTTGTTGAGATTCATTGTGCTGCTCCTAATTTAAGGCGTTCAGTGCGAGTGGATTTTTTGGTGGCTCTCCAACACTTCATTCTAGCGGATCTTGAGCTGTTTTGATTTGTTTTAAATTTTGCCAATACTTTTCCAAAAAAGTTCTCGCTTATTTAAAAGTAGAAGTCATTGCCAATTTAAAAAGAAACTGTACGCTCACAACTTTAATTATGTCTGAAACCCAGCCGGAGTTAGCATTTAAATCTCAAATAACATAACGCTGCTGCTCAATTTTTGCACCTTAAAACAAGCCGGCATTAAAATCTTCCATTGCCTGCTTGATTTCCGCGTCCGTATTCATCACAAATGGCCCGTAACCGGCGATGGGTTCGTTAATTGGTTCACCGTTCATTACTAAAATAATTGAATTTTCATCGGCTTTTAGAATTACATGGTCGCCAGATTTATCGAACAACGCGATTTCCTTAGTTTGCAATTTATCAGCTCCGTTGACGGTAACTTTGCCAGACAGCACTAAAATGGCGGTGTTGTAGCCAACAGGCAAGGCTAAAATGGTTTCAAAACCGGCAATTAAGCGCAAATCCCATAAGTTAATGGGCGTAAACGTGTGTGCGGCACCAATTGTCTCACCATACTGGCCGGCGATAATCCGAATGCTGCCGGCCTGATCGGGTAACTCAATGATTGGAATAGCCGCGTTCAGAATTTCTTGATAATGCGGCGCGGACATTTTATCTTTTGCAGGCAAGTTAACCCATAATTGAATCATCTCCAGCATGCCGCCCTGTTGAGTAAATGCGCGGCTGTGTTTTTCTTCATGCAGAATGCCGCGCGCTGCCGTCATCCATTGCACATCACCAGGACCAATTTTGCCCGCATTGCCTGCGTTATCTTTATGTTCAACTTCGCCTTGATACACGATAGTCACGGTCTCAAAACCACGATGCGGGTGCATGCCTACGCCGCGTTGCTGAGTTGAAGGCTCAAACGAGGCTGGGCCAGCATAATCCAGCAACAGAAAAGGACTGATATTTTCGCCCATCGTGCTGTAACTAAGCATATTATTAACGGGAAATCCATCTCCCACC
>Ga0208514_100324_pt1 | contig 30071 bp, 29 predicted proteins | sample LakWasMet70_HOW9_2_FD_183900 | JGI IMG/M metagenome (GOLD analysis project Ga0208514, IMG submission 183900) | Freshwater sediment methanotrophic microbial communities from Lake Washington under simulated oxygen tension - Sediment Metagenome... | ecosystem: Environmental > Aquatic > Freshwater >...
TTGGTGATCTACATCGTAAAGATCAATGAAAAAAGGAATAACTTCGTTAGAGTTTAATCGGCCTTTATAAACTTGAGTGCGCGAACTCATTGATAATGGATAAAAACCATGTAATTCGGGGCGGCTAAAGCCTTCAACTTCAATATCCAGCAAGGTAGCCTGAATTTGTGTTTCAAATTCGCTGTGGCTGGCCGATTTTAAATGCTCAGGTCGGCCAAAAATACATTGTTTGATGGGCAACTGGGCTTTCAAGGATGCTTCGCTGAGTACGCTTTTGTCAACGGGCACATCTCGCCATTGGATAATGGGCAATCCAGCGGTTTTAAAATGACGTTCTACCAGTTCGTTAGCTGCCGAATCATAATGGTCATGATCTTCAGGAAAGAAGAAGTTGGCAACGCCAAATTGCCCCAATTCCAGGTTGTTTAGACCGGTAATTTTACGGAAAAACGTCAATGACAGATCTATGTTAACCCCTGCACCATCACCTATTCCTTCCGCACTCATGCCGCCACGATGAGGAATCGTGCATAATGCTTCATGGGATTTAACCAGCAAGTCATGAGTTTGCTTGCTCTGTTTGTGGGTAATAAAACCCACGCCACAGCTGTCTTGAGATAAGTCAGCGTCGTAGAGCATTTCGTCGTTATTACCTAGTCGGGAATATGTAGTCATTTTTGCAGCCCGTAAAAATCATGCTGTCGCATGCAGCGTATAGTGTACGTTTTTATCTAAATGCGTGGTGCCGTCGGAAAATAAGATTTTAGTGCGACCACTGCTTTAAAGATAAATTTCATTTAGTGAAACCTAGTAATCATATCATGATAGACGCCGCCTGTCATTTATAGAAAAGTCAGCCGGTTTGCTGAGTAGACGAGTTGTAAATCTAATTTGATTACCTAGAAACATCAACTGTTTTTTTGATGCGGTATGGCTTTATAACTGAATACTATCTTACCAATAATTTAATAGCTCTTAAATCTAGTCCCAATGGAGCCTGTCTTGCGAATAAATGTAACTATAAAGTCTTCCAAATTTGCTGCCTTAACTAGCGCCGGATAAGGATTTATCATGGCGATGCAGTCGCCGGGATTGTTTTTGGTTGTCATTTCATTTTTTATGTTTGTTAAAGGTAACGGCATGCTTTGCATATAAGCTGGAAACACTGTATTAACTAATTTTCGTTTGTTTCCCGCTATTGCCGTGCAGGACTGCTTTTTTTCTTGTGTGGCATATAAATATGGTATCTTTCTATACGGGTTGAGTGACTGAATAGCGTTGTTAAGTCATTTAATATTACAACTCAGTTATTTTGTATTGTTGTGCAAATTCAAGGTGCTAATTTGAAAGAACATTATGATGTAGTGATTGTTGGTGGTGGTATGGTTGGTGCTGCGCTGGCTTGTGGGCTGGGTAATAGCGGCATTGATGTTGCTGTTATCGAAAGCGAGTTTCCAGCAGAGTTTTTAGCGGATCAGCCGCATGATTTGAGAGTATCCGCGCTCAGCATCGCCTCAAAAAACATTCTCGAGTCTGTTGGTGCCTGGGCTGGCGTGGTTAACAGGCGGTTTTGTCCATTTAGACGTATGCGAGTTTGGGAAACCGCTGGCGATACCGAATTTTGCAGTGATGCTATTGATTATGCTGAGCTCGGCTATATCGTTGAGAACAGAATTACCCAATTAGCGTTATTGGAGCAGATGCAAACCTTTGCCAATATCAAATTCTTTTGCCCGGTTAGCATCAGTAAAGTCAATTATCAGCAATCCCAAGCCAGTGAAGTAACGCTGGGTGATGGCAGGGTTTTATCGGCAAAAGTATTGGTGGCTGCGGATGGCGGGCAGTCCAGGGTTAGGCAGGCGGTTGGTATTGGCGTTACCAGTTGGGATTATAAGCAACACGCGCTGGTTATTTACGTAAAAACGGCTTATGAGCAGCAGGATATAACCTGGCAGCGTTTTGTACCCAGTGGCCCGCAAGCGTTTTTACCTTTAACCGGGCAGTATGGTTCAGTGGTCTGGTATAACTCTGCTGACGAGGTTAGACGGCTAAAGAATTTAAGCAACGATGCGCTATTGCAAGAATTGCTGTCAGCTTTTCCTGATTGTTTAGGGCAAATTGAAGCTATTTTGGGAACGGCCAGTTTTCCGTTAAAACGTCAACATGCGCAAGAATACGTTAAGCATGGCGTGGCTTTAGTGGGTGATGCCGCGCATATGATTAATCCTTTGGCGGGACAGGGTGTTAACATCGGCTTGCTGGATGCGGCTGCGTTAGCCGAAGTATTGGTGAATGCGCATCAAAAAGGCCAGAATATAGCTGATTTATCAGTTTTAAAGGCCTATGAGAAAAACAGGCGTAACGAAAACTTAAAAATGATGACGGTGATGGACGTGTTCTATCGAGTATTCAGCAATGATTTGTTGCCCATAAAGTTTGTACGAAATCTAGGCTTAGGGTTGGCAGAGCGCGTGCTGCCCGCAAAAAATAAAGTAATGCGCTACGCCATGGGCTTGGAAGGAAAGTTGCCTAAGTTAGCCCGTGGCGAGCCGCTTTTTTGATTTACAGCCCTGATAGATCAAGGTTTTTCATGATTTCATCGCGGATATGTTGTTGCTTGGCTTCATCTGTAATAGGATGTAAATCCTGGTCAGTAATATAAAACATATCCTCCACGCGAGCGCCAATGGTTGTGATTTTGGCGCTATGCAAATTAATATCCTGATGCACAAATGCTTTGCCGATTTGCGAAAGCAATCCGGCATGGTCAGTGGTGATCAGCTCCAATATGGTGTATCTGTTCAGTGGATCAGACTTAAATTGGATGCTGGTTGGAATGGGGAAATGTCTGGCTTGTCTTGACAGGCGGTGGATATTTCTCTGTTCTTTGGCTTCGCGGTGCAATAAATTATTGCGCAATGAAGAGCAGATGTGCACTTCTCTAAACAATTCTTGAATGGCTTCCCCTGATTGCTCCAAGACCTGAAAGCTATTAAGTACATAGCCGTTGCCAGTGGTCATGATCCGGGCATCAAGTACCGTTAATCCGAGTTGGTCTAACGTGGCTGTGCTTATTGAAAACACCGCTTCTTCATTTTTTGTATAAACAAATACTTCAGCACTGCCGCGCTGGGTTTGCGGGCGTAGCAATACCAGCGGTAACTGGTCATTTTTTGACGATGCGATGGCGATGGTATGCCAGGCAATTTCATCCGCAGAATAACGCAAAAAATAGTCATCACTGGTATGCTGCCAGGATTCTTCAATTTGAGGTACAGAAAGGCCAAGTTTAAGCAGTTCCTGCTTAGCTTCTTTTTTGTTTTCCTGTATCCGGTCCGCCAGCGCAATCGGGTTTTGTAAGCCTCTTCTCAAGGTGCCGTGAGTTGCAGAATATAATTCTTTTAGCAGCGCATCTTTCCAGGAGTTCCATAGTTCAGGGTTGGTGGCGCGTATGTCTGCAACGGTAAGTAAATAAAGATAATTTAAATATTCGATATCGCCGACTTTTTGGGCAAACTCGTGAATGACGTCTGGATCACTGATGTCTTTGCGTTGAGCGGTCATCGACATGACCAAATGGTTGCGCACCAACCAGGCGATTAATTTGGTGTCGTGCGTAGAAAGTTTGTGCTGCACACAAAAGTTAATGGCGATGTCTTCACCAATGACTGAATGGTCTCCATTTCGGCCTTTGGCGATGTCGTGAAACAGGGCTGCAAGATACAAAATTTCCGGTTTCGATACTTGCATAAAGACGGTATTGCAAAACGGCAATTCAGCGCTGTGTTTTTCTAATGAAAACCGGCGCAAGTTGCGGATGACAAAGAGAGTGTGTTCATCAACCGTATAAATATGAAATAAATCATATTGCATCCGGGCGACGATATTGGCAAAACTGGGCAAATAGGCAGAGAGTATGCCATAGCGATTCATGCGTCTTAACTGGCTGGTTATTCCACGAGGTTGGCGGAATATTTCCATAAATAAGCGGTTGGCATCGTCATCCAGGCGGAAATTGTCGTCAATTAAATGCAGGTTTTTGCGGATTAAGCGGATGGTGGTCGCCCTAACGCCCTTAAGTGTGGAGATTTGTTGCTGGAGCAGAAATATTTCTAGCAATGCGTGAGGGTATTTTTGAAAAATGTTTTCATCCACAGCCTCCAAATAGCCATTGATGGCAATAAACTTTTCATTAATTACGATGGTTTTATTGGTTGGGCCATCGTTGATAAAGCGTTCGTTAAATAATTGCAACAGCATTTCATTTAAGCGCTCCAATCCCATCACAGTTTTAAAATAAAACTGCATAAATTGTTCAACATCTTGATTGTAATGCTGGTCAGCAGTACTAAATCCGAATTCTTTGGCTAAATCCCTTTGATAATCAAAAATAAGCCTGTCTTCACAGCGGTTGGTCAGTAAATGCAGGGCGTAACGTATGCGCCATAAAATTTCCAGTGCATCCACCAGTTCGGCGTACTCAGATTTGGGTAAAAACCCATACTTGATCAGTTCCTTCAGTGTAGATGAGTTGTATTGGCGCTTGAAAACCCAGGCGATAACTTGTCGGTCGCGCAAGCCGCCGGGTCCTTCTTTTATGTTGGGTTCAAGGTTGTACGCGGAGTCATGGAATTTGGCATAACGTAATCGTTGTTCTTCCATTTTGGCAGCAAAAAAATCTGACGAAGGCCAAATTTTATCAGGTGCGGTTTGGTGCTTGAGCAGTTCGTGCAACACCACATTGCCAGTGATTGGTCTGGTTTCCAGCAAGCTGGTCATGATAGTCTGGTCTTGTATGGCCAGTTCTATGCACTCTTGGATGGTGCGCACGCTATGGCCCGGTTTTAAGCCAATATCCCAAAGGAAGGTGAAGAAGTAACCTAAAGCATCTTGATAGCTTGAAATGTCGTCAGAATCGAGTAACACCACAATATCAATGTCGGAATAAGGGAATAATTCACGTCTGCCATAACCGCCGACTGCAATCAGGCAAAGTTGCTGGGCGCTATAGCCTAAAAAATGCTGCCAGCATGAACTTAACAGTTGATCAATAAAATCAGATCTTTCTTTTAGTAAACCAGAAACGGATTGGTGCGGGTCAAATTTTTGCCGTAACTCGGCATCTTTTTGTTTAATCAGCTGCTTAAAAAATTGCAGCCGGTCACTTTCGTTAAAGTGCGACTGATGTATTTCAATGGGTTGGTAGGGTTCGGTCACAGTTCTTCGTTGCGTAGAGTCAAAATTTCAAAGCCGTTATCGGTCACCAATATGGTATGCTCCCACTGGGCAGACAGGCTGCGATCCTTAGTTACCGCAGTCCAGCCATCAGATAAGACTTTCACCTGTTTTTTGCCCAAATTAATCATGGGCTCAATAGTAAAAATCATGCCGCTTACCAGGGCTTCTCCGGTTCCAGGTTTGCCATAATGCAAAACCTGCGGCTCCTCATGAAACAACTTGCCAATACCGTGTCCGCAGAACTCTCTGACTACAGAGTAGCGATTGCTTTCAGCGTGTAATTGGATGGCATGCCCAATGTCGCCTAGCGTGGCACCAGGCTTAACCTGTTCTATGCCCTTAAACATGGCTTCTTGGGTAATGTTAACCAAACGCTTGGCATGTGGACTAACGTCGCCCACGCAAAACATTTTGCTCGTGTCGCCATGATAGCCATCTTTTAATACGGTAATATCCACGTTAACGATGTCACCGGATTTTAATTTTTTATCACAGGGTATGCCATGGCAAACCTGCTGGTTGACCGATGTGCAGATGGATTTAGGAAAACCGTGATAATTGAGTGGCGCAGGAATTGCCTGCTGAACATCAACGATATAATCATGGCAAATTTGATCTAATTCATTTGTAGTGACGCCAGGAACCACATAGGGTTCGATCATTTCCAGGACTTCGGCAGCCAGCTTGCAAGCGACGCGCATTTTTTCAATTTCACTGGCGGTTTTAATAATACTCATTCTATTAAGATAAGGATGCGATTTTGAATTGGATGTTGAGAACAGGCTGGAACGGTCAATGACCTTGACCATTTTAAACCTGATGTTAGAAAGTCTAAACTACAGAGTTTAACAGACATTTGGTTGTTGTAAAAAAGTAATTATGGTATAAAGGTAAGTTCAATTTTGTATTAATACTCACACTTATCGTCACGGTCGGTAGGGTGCTGGTTTAATTATTTAAACCGGTTACTGATCGGGGTAGGTGGAGGCTCAACCCATCGGAAGTTAACTTCCGAATTTTTATTATCTAGGAGAAATGAATGGCAGCAGTATCCATGCGTCAAATGCTTGAAGCGGGTGTTCACTTTGGACATCAAACTCGTTACTGGAACCCGAAAATGGCTACATACCTTTTCGGCGCACGTAGCAAAATCCACATCATCGATTTGGAAAAAACGCTTCCGTTATTTAATGACGCCATGAACTATCTGGGGCAAATGGCTGCAAACAAAGGCACCATCTTGTTTGTAGGCACCAAAAAATCAGCACGCAAAGTGGTTGCTGAAGAAGCAAAACGTTGCGGTATGCCTTATGTTAATCATCGCTGGTTAGGCGGCATGTTAACAAACTTTAAAACCATCAAAAAATCAATTAACCGCCTTAAAGAATTGGAAGCAATGAAAGCTGACGGTACTTTATACCAACGTTTTGGCAAAAAAGAAGCGTTAGGTATGGAGCGTGAGCTGGAAAAACTGGAACGGAGTCTGGGCGGTATCAAAGATATGAAAGGCATCCCTGATGTTATTTTTATCTTGGACGTTGGCTACGAAAAAAATGCCATCATGGAAGCTAAAAAATTAGGTATTCCTGTTGTTGGCGTAGTAGATTCAAACAATTCACCAGAAAAAATCGATTATGTGATTCCTGGTAATGATGACTCAATTCGTGCCGTTAAATTGTATTGTGAAAGCGCTTCAGCCGCTGTTTTGGAAGCTAAAACAGCCAATTTAAGCTTGTCAGCAAAAGCTGATGACTTTGTTGAAGAAGCCTCCGCAGAGTAATAAATCCTTATTGCCAAAGCAATAAGATGACCGATTAGGCCAAAAAACGCCTCCTTATGGGGGCGTTTTTATAGTGATTAGTTTTTGAGGAAAAATAAAAATGAGTATTAGTGCCGCAATGGTAAAGGAACTTCGTGAACGGACAGGTTCCGGCATGATGGAATGCAAAAAAGCCTTGGTTGAAACCGATGGCGATATGGAATTAGCAATTGAAAATATGCGTAAGTCCGGTTTGGCTAAAGCAGATAAAAAATCTGGTCGTATAGCGGCTGAAGGTATTATCGGCGTAAAAGTTAGCGAAGATGGCAAAACAGCAGCTATAGTTGATATCAACTGCGAAACCGATTTTGTTGCCAAAGCCGATGATTTTGTAAAATTTGTTAGCGATGTCACACTAGCTTTATTAAACAGTGATGTTACCACTGAAGAACAGCTTAATGCTTTACAGCTTGCTGACGGCGCCAATGTTGAAGAAGTACGCCGTAGCTTGATTGCAAAATTAGGTGAAAATATCACAGTTAGACGTTTTGAGAAATATCAAACCAATGGCGGCACTGCTTGCTATTTGCACGGTAGCAAAATTGGTGTGATTGTAGAATTGGCCAAAGCAGACGGCGAATTAGGCAAAGATATTGCTATGCATATCGCGGCCAGCAAACCAGCCTACGTCTCTGAAGAAAATGTACCTGCTGACCTGATTGAGAAAGAAAAGGAAATCTTTGTTGCGCAATCTGCCGAAAGCGGCAAACCAGCCGAAATCATTGAAAAAATGATTGCTGGCCAAATCCGTAAATATCTTGCTGAAGTCACTTTAGTTGGCCAACCTTTTATTAAAGACGATAAAAATACAGTTGGTAAATTAGTTTCTTCAAAAGGTAACCAAGTACTTCGCTTTGTTCGATTTGAAGTAGGCGAAGGCATTGAAAAGAAAGAAGAAAACTTTGCCGAAGAAGTAATGGCGCAAGTTAGAGGAAGCTAAGCAGTTACTCGTTGGTAACTTAAATTATTTCAACTATTTAACAATAATTCTAACCCCGAAAACTTACTATGACTAAACTGATTTGCCAGAGAATTTTATTAAAATTAAGCGGTGAAGCATTAATGAGCCAAACTGGTGGCAGTATTGATGCGGATATAGTCAAGCGTCTTGCTACCGAAATTAAAGAGCTCTGTGATGTTGGGATTCAGGTTGGTTTAGTTATCGGGGGCGGAAATATTTTACGTGGTGCAGAAAAAGCATCAGAAGGTCTGGACAGGGTCACCAGCGATCAAATGGGTATGCTCGCTACAGTGATTAACGCATTAGCTATGCAAGATGCTTTGGAGCATTTAGGCCAGCAAGTGCGAGTCATGTCTGCATTAAAAATCAATCAGGTCTGTGAAGATTATATTCGACGCAGAGCAGTCAGGCATTTGGAAAAAGGTCGGGTGGTTATTTTTGCCGCAGGTACTGGGAATCCATTTTTTACTACTGATTCTGCCGCCAGTTTACGGGCAATTGAAATCAATGCAGAATTAATGATTAAAGCCACTAAAGTTAAAGGCGTTTATTCTGCGGACCCCGAAAAAGTTAAAGATGCTATCTTCTATTCACGCTTAACTTATGACGAAGCATTGGATCAACGCTTAAATGTCATGGATACCACAGCATTGGTGTTGTGCCGAGACAATAATGTGCCTATGCGGGTTATGAATATTTTTGAGCAAGGTGCCGTGATGAGGCTGTTGAAAGGTGAGGAAATAGGTTCTCTAATTGAAAGAGGAGCAAATTAATGATTAATGACATACAACAGGATGCAGCTACCCGAATGGGCAAAAGCATTGATGCCCTGAAACATGAGTTTTCAAAGATAAGGACAGGCAGAGCGCACCCGAGCCTTCTGGATCAGGTAACCGTATCCTATTACGGAACCGACTCCTCGGTCTCTCAAGTGGCAAATGTTGCTGTCGAAGACGCTAGAACCTTGACCATTACACCTTGGGAAAAAGGGATGGTACAAGCTATCGAAAAAGCTATTCTAAAGTCGGACCTGGGCTTAAATCCTTCGACTAATGGCATGGTTATTCGGATTCCATTGCCGCCATTAACGGAAGAACGTCGACGTGGATTAGTAAAAATTGTTAAACATGAGGCTGAAAACTGTCGTGTGGCAATTAGAAACATACGCCGCGATGCAAACTCTGAAATTAAAGACGCTTTAAAAGAAAAATTAGTTTCTGAAGATGAAGCAAGGGCAGGGGAAGAAAAAATTCAAAAACTGACCGACCAATATGTTAAAGATGTTGAAAAGTTGTTAGAAACGAAAGAAGCAGATCTTTTATCAATGTAACTGGGATTTCAACAATGCCAACCGTCGATTGCAACAGTTTAGACGCTGATAAACAAAACCCCCGACATATTGCCATCATCATGGATGGCAATGGTCGCTGGGCACAAAAAAGGTTTATGCCTAGAGCGATCGGTCATCAGGCTGGGGTAAAAACAGTCAGAAAAATTGTTGAATACTGTGCAAAGCAAAAAATAGAGGTGTTAACCCTCTTTGCTTTCAGCAGCGAAAACTGGCGCAGACCAGATGAGGAAGTTTCTCTGTTAATGGCTTTGTTTATGGCAACCTTGCAAAGGGAAATAAATAAACTGCATCGCAATAACATACGTTTGCGCTTTATCGGAGATAGATCGGCATTCCCTGAGAAATTACAAGCCAAAATGGCAGAAGGGGAAGCACAAACAAAGGATAATACCGACCTGACGCTGGTTGTTGCTGCGAATTATGGAGGGCGATGGGATATGGCCCAAGCTTTCCAAAAGATTGCAGACAAGCTGAGTTCTGGAGAGTTAAGCAAGCAGGATATTAACGAAGCACTGATCAATCAGCATTTATCAACAGCTGACTTACCTGAGCCCGATCTGTTTATACGCACTGGCGGCGAACAACGGGTCAGTAACTTTCTGTTATGGCAGTTAGCTTATGCAGAATTGTATTTTACCGATGCACTTTGGCCGGATTTCGACCAAAAATGTTTGGAGCAAGCCATTGTCAGCTTTAAAGGTCGTCAACGGCGTTTTGGACATACTGGCGAGCAAGTGCTTAATAAATCTGTCACGATATAACTTAAGAATTATAAAAAAATGTTAATACAGAGAATAATAACGGCTGTTGTCTTAGCCTCCTTGATCGCGTTGGCGGTGTTTAAACTGTCAGCGACCTATTTTTCATTGATTATTGCAGCCATTACACTGTTGGCGGGTTGGGAATGGACAAATCTTGCCAATTTCAGAACCTTGCGTAAAAAAGTGCTTTTTATCGTCGGCATGCTAATTCCAATGACGATTATCCACTTTTGGACCCAGATTCTTGAAGTTGTGGCTACATTCTCTGATATTCCCGAAGTAAGAGATTATTCAGGCATTCTGGAATGGTTGGTTATTCCGCCAATCATTTTTTGGATTTTGACCATGTTGTTGATCAGAAATTCGTCCACAGGATTACTGCAACTGCAATTAAAAGATAGCCATAAAATGTTTATCGGATGGGGCGTGTTGCTGGCGGCATGGCTTTTCTTGTCCAGATTGCGGGCCTTTTACCCCACAGAAGTGACCATGTATTTTCTGGTCTTAATCTGGTCAGCAGATATAGCCGCCTATTTTGCTGGTAAAAAATATGGCAAAACCAAATTAGCTCCAGACATAAGCCCGGGTAAAACAATTGCCGGGATGTATGGTGCTCTGCTTTCCAGTGTCATTTGTGCGCTGGTTTTTAGTGTAATGTTTAAATTCCCATTTATTATCGCATCGGATTTCATCTTGCTTTCCGCCTTGACGGTTCTATTGTCCATCTATGGCGATTTATTCTTTAGTTTAGCCAAACGAATTCGTGGTGTTAAAGATAGTGGTGTTTTGGTTCCTGGGCATGGCGGGGTGCTTGATAGAATCGATAGCTTGATTGCGGCGATACCGTTTTTCTACGCGGGTGTTTTCTTAATTTACTGGTCATTACTATGAAAGGCATTTGCATACTCGGGGCAACTGGTTCTATTGGCGTAAGCACACTGGACGTCGTAGCCAGGCATTCCGACCTTTATAAAGTGATTGCCCTGACCGCAAACCACAATATTGATGCCTTGTTTGATCAATGTTTACAGCATCATCCAGCATTTGTGGTGGTGGTTGATGAACAAAAAGCCGAAGAATTTAAGCTAAAAATTAAAAATACGGCCATATCAGATATTACTGTCATGTCTGGCGCTGCGGCTTTAGAAAGAGTTGCTACTTTACCCAGCGTTCATTCTGTTATGGCGGCCATCGTTGGTGCGGCTGGGTTGTTGCCCAGCTTGGCTGCCGCGAAAGCCGGAAAAACCGTGTTGTTGGCCAATAAAGAAGCTTTGGTGATGTCGGGTGATATTTTCATGCAGGCAGTTACAGACAACGGCGCACAATTACTGCCTATTGACAGTGAGCACAACGCAATTTTCCAGTGTATGCCGGCCGGTTATAAAACCGGACAGCGGGCCAAGGAGGCCAGACGGATTTTATTAACCGCATCTGGCGGGCCATTCCGGGAAATGCCATTGGATCAGCTGCCTTCAGTCACGCCTGCACAAGCCGTAGCCCATCCTAATTGGGATATGGGTCGTAAGATTTCAGTCGATTCTGCAACTATGATGAATAAAGGCTTGGAAATGATCGAAGCCTGCCTGTTATTCAACATGAAGCCAGATGATATTCAAGTGGTTATCCATCCTCAGAGTGTTATCCATTCCATGGTCGATTATGTCGATGGCACGGTTTTAGCTCAAATGGGTAATCCTGATATGCGTGTGCCCATCGCGCATTCGTTGGCCTGGCCAGAGCGTTTTGATTCCGGAGTTGAACCTCTTAACATTTTCGATGTCCGACGTATGGACTTTGAAGAACCTGATTTAAATCGATTTCCCTGTTTACGTTTAGCTTTTGAAGCGATTCGCGCAGGCGGCATAATGCCAACAGTGTTAAATGCCGCAAACGAAATTGCTGTTGACGCATTTTTAAATGAACAGGTACGTTTTACGGACATTCCTGTGATTATTGAACAGTGTATGGGCAAATTTTCAGCAACACCTGCCAGCAATTTGGAAATTATTTTAGAGGTTGATCAGAAGGCCAGAACCGTTTCTAAACAGATCATTACCGAGTTAAGCCATTAATGGATTTTATTCATACCCTGTTCTATTTTATTGTAGCTATTGGTGTCCTGGTAGCATTTCATGAATTTGGTCATTTTTGGGTGGCCAGACGGGCAGGTGTAAAAGTTCTAAGATTTTCTATCGGTTTTGGCAAAGTGCTTTGGTCACACCAAAAAAACGCCGAAAGTACAGAATATGTGTTATCAGCTATCCCGTTGGGTGGCTATGTCAAAATGGTTGACGAGCGGGAGGGGGAAGTAAAAGCTGAAGATTTGCCTTACGCTTTTAACCGCCAATCGTTATTGGCAAGAACGGCTATTGTCGCTGCTGGTCCAATATTCAACTTATTGCTTGCAGTGTCCCTGTTTTGGGCAGTATTAGTTATTGGCGAAACAGGTATTAAACCAATCCTGGGTCAAATCGAGCAAGGCACTCTTGCGGCCAAAGCCGGTTTTGCAGAAGGTGAGCAAATTTTATCGGTTAACGGCAAATTGACACCTACCTGGTCGGAAGCTATCGGTACTTTGATCTCTTCGGCAATTGATGGCGAACAGGATATTCAAGTTCAAGTTAAAACGTTTGATGATCAACAAAGTACAAAAGTATTAAATATTACCGAAGCAGATACCGAAAGCCCTGAAGTACTTTATCAACGTCTGGGTTTTAAACCTTGGTCGCCCAAATTAAAAGCCGTCATTGGAAAGGTACTGCCAGACAGTGCAGCATTGGCTGCGGGTTTAAAACCCGGAGATTTGATTGTTAGCGCTGATGGCATAGCCATTAATGAATGGACGCAGTGGGTTGAATATGTCAAAAGCCATGCAGATATTCAAATCAAAACCATTATTGAGCGTGATGGCGTGCAACTGCCCGTCAATGTCACCCCGTCTGGTGTAAAAACTGATAAAAAAACCGAAGGTAAAATTGGTGCATCTGTGCAGGTTCCTGAAGGATTAGTGGAATCCATGTCCGTTGAGTATGCGCTATCGCCGTTAGCCGCACTGCCGGTTGCATTTACCACTACTTATGATTATTCAGTTGCAACTGTAAAAATGATGTCCAAAATGCTGATTGGCAAGGCTTCTGTTGAAAACTTAAGCGGTCCTATCAGCATTGCTCAATATGCCGGGCAATCTGCCAGTTTAGGCTTAGTGCATTTTTTAAAGTTTATGGCGCTGGTCAGCGTTAGCTTGGGTGTGTTGAATTTATTACCCATCCCCGTGTTAGATGGTGGGCATTTGCTGTTTTTTGCATTTGAAGCTATAAAAGGCAAGCCAGTTTCAGAAAAAATCCAAATCTTTTTTCAACAAGTTGGTATGGCGCTATTGATGTCATTGATGGTTTTAGCCATGTTTATGGATGTTGAGAAACTGTTTCAATAACACCCTTTAGTCGTCCTCGTAATCAATATGACTACTCGAGACCGCTACAAGTACTAATTTTCAAATTACAGAGAGACGAGAGTCATGAATAAGTTTGTTAAGGTTGCAGTATTTTCTTTTCTTAGCTGGTATGGTGTTACGGCTAGTGCGGATGAGGCTGCTGTTCGCTCAGCACTGGGCAAGTCCATGCCGACTTTAAAAGTAGATTCGGTTAAGCCTTCAGAAGTGAAAGGATTGTTTGAAGTGTCCATTGGCGCCAACATATTTTATGTCTCTGAAGATGGCAAATATTTACTGCAAGGCCGCCTGGTTGATATTGCAGCGCACAAAGATTTAACTGAAGAAAAGTTAAGTAATGGACGGAAACTGGCGCTGTCAAAATTAACCGACGATAAAATGATTATCTTTAAAGCAAAGGATCCTAAATATAAAGTCTTTGTTTTTACTGATATTGATTGCGGTTACTGTCGTAAGCTGCATTCAGAAATGGATAGTTATTTGGCCCAAGGCATAACCATTCAGTATCTGTTTTTCCCAAGAGCAGGCAAGCCTTCAGAATCTTATGACAAAGCCGTTTCAGTATGGTGTGCGGATGATCAAAAAGCCGCATTAACTGCCGCTAAAAAAGGTGAAAATCCGAAACCTAAAACGTGTGCTAATCCCGTTGATGAACACATGAAATTGGCTGAAGATTTTGATGTAAAAGGTACGCCAATGATTGTTACGCCAAACGGTAGTGTTTATCCAGGTTATTTACCAGCGGCCCAATTGAAAGAAGCGTTGCAATCTGATCTTGCCGCAAAATAGCGTTTAATTTAGCGCTATTTAACTGCAATGACTGCAGTTAAATAGCGCTCCAATTCCAGCAGGGTTTAGCTTGCTGGAATAACACTGGTTTATGACTCCGCTTTAACGCTCGGTTTCCGGCGTTTGCCAATATTCTTCTTATCCCGTTCGCGGATTTTAACTTTTTTAGCTTCAACTTTTTTGGCTTCGGGTTTGTTTTTGCTCGTCAGGGCAGCTTTGCCGGAGGCTTTAACTTTTTTAGGGCCTTGATATTTGCCTATAAGTTCTTTGATGGTGCGGCGGGTAAATTTTTGCTTTAAAAACCGCTCAATACTGGCCATCAGATTCCATTCGGTATGTTTAACAAACGCTATGGTAATGCCTTGCGTGTCGGCGCGCCCGGTGCGTCCAATTCTGTGAATGTAATCAATACCGTTACGGGGCACATCATAGTTAACCACCAGATTAATGCCTTTGACGTCCAAACCTCTAGCGGCGAGATCGGTTGAAACCAATATTTTAATTTCCCCGTCATGAAATAACTGCATGACCCGTTTGCGATCTTTTTGATCCATTTCACCATGCAGCACGCCAACGCGAAGTTTCTTGCCGCGCAAAGGACCGTTCAGTTGATCAGCTTTGATGCGTGTATTGGTAAAAATTAAGGCTTTTTCGTAGGCTTCATTCTGTAATAACCAGGTCAGCAGCTTTAGCTTGTGTTCTTCATCATCAGCAAGCAACAGTTGTTGCTCAATATTGCTATGCCCGTCATGCAAGGTATTTAAAGCAATGATGCTATGTTGATGCAAAATTTTATCAGCCAGCTTTATAACCCCGTAGTGGTTTAGCGTGGCGGAAAAAACCAAGGTTTGCCGCTGTGCTGGGCAATGAGAGATTATATTCAGTACATCATCGCTAAAACCCATGTCTAACATGCGGTCAGCTTCATCAAGAATTAACACATCGATCTCATCCAGGGCGATGGTTTCCTGGATAAGCAATTCCAGTAATCTGCCTGGTGTGGCTATGACTACGTCGGTAGCTCTGCGGATCATGTTTTGCTGTAATCTAAAATCCTCACCACCCGTCACCAAGCCCACTTTTAGGTCGGTCAACTCAATTAGCTGCTGACATAAATCAAAGATTTGCCGAGCCAGCTCCCGTGTGGGCGCCAAAATCAAGGCTTTTGGCCCAGCGGCTTTGCGATTTAATAAGCGCTGTAAGGTGGGCAGTAAAAAAGCGGCAGTTTTACCGCTGCCAGTTTCGGCACTGACCAATAAATCTTTACCTGCTAGCGCCAAAGGGATAGCCTTAGCCTGGACAGGAGTTGGTTGTTCGAAACCGAGTTTGGTAATCGCTGCTAAAAATGAGGCATTGATAGCGAGTGAGGCAAAGGAGGGGGATTCTTCTGTTAAGTTATCTGGCATAGAATACTAGAGGATATGGGTAAGGAGTAATTAACTGTTTTAGCATTATAAACGCTAAGTTAGTTAAAGGCTGATTAATTCAAGTGGTTGCCAAGCGCTTTTTTACTGTTAAGCTAACTGTATTGTATAAATAATGGTTGCCCAAAGATATGATACCGATTAGAGATACCGCCCCTTGTTACCATACGCCAGTTGTAACCTGGAGTATCATGGCCGTCTGTATAATTATTTTTCTAGCGATGCAGTTCCTGCCGGATCAAACCAACTATTATTTGCTTAACATGTACGGCATGGTGCCAATGCGTTATACCAGCGCGTATTTCGGTCTGCCTTTCGACGGTTATCTGTCATTTATTACCAATCTGTTTTTACACGCAAACTGGTGGCATATCCTAATGAATATGTGGTTCCTGTACATATTTGGTGATAATGTCGAAGACCTAATGGGGCGGCCGCGATTTTTAGTATTTTATCTGCTATGCGGCTTGTTAGCCACGATATTACAGTGGTATTTTGATCCAACTTTAACTGTGCCTGTTGTAGGCGCATCCGGCGCCATCGCTGGCGTGTTAGGTGCTTATTTCTTTCTGTATCCGATGGAGCGCGTAGTTCTTTGGGTGCCAATTCTAATAATTCCAGTAATCGTGCAGGTTCCAGCAATCGCATTTTTGGGCTTATGGATCATGCTGCAACTGCACGATGCCACACAAGCGGTGATTTTTGGTGGTGCTGCCGGTGTTGCCTGGTGGGCGCACTTGGGTGGATTTATTGCTGGCGCTGCGTTGTATCGATTTTTCATCAAAGTGCCAGCGCAATAAAAATAAAATTTTCATATGGCTTTAAGGTATAATTTACGCCTTCAAAAGAGCGTTTTGACAAAAATAATCAAAGCTTGGATTTTTCTGGCTAAAAAAGGCTTCTTAAAATCAATTTAAGGTATTGGATTTATATGAACAAAGTTAATGTTGCGTTAGTAAGATTGTTGCAGTTTGTCGTGTTTGTGGTGTTTACATTCATCGTATTGGCTTATTTCGGTGCTATGGTGCTGCTACCACTGGACTTGATTGCGCTCATCGTTAAACTATTATCTGTAGTTGGTCTGAATGGCTTTATTGCTGCAGTCATCGCAATACCTGTGGTTGGTTACTTGTGCTTAATTGTTTATAAAACACCTGGATTAACCCAAATGATTGTTGATACAGGCGTGGAACTGGTTAAAACCGGTAAAACCAAAATTGATGGCTTCAATCAAATTGCCGCCGCAGTTAAAAGCTGATTACAATTTACAAAAAAGGGTGTGTGCCAATTGCGGTACACACCCTTTTTTTATGCCTGTTAAAAAGCTGGTTTGATTGATCGTTTATTAGAGTGGCCAAAAATATTGTTGATAATGGCTAGTGTTATTTCTAAGAGTCAACTAAATTTATGAAAACTACAGCCACTTAATAATCAGTTGATTCAATATCAGCAAACACAGGTACGTCATTTTGAAAGAGCTTATCCAACAACTCATCTCCGATCAGGATTTTGTAGAAAATATTGCCTGGAAACGCCGCCATTTTTGTAACAATGAGCTGATCATTAATGAAGGTGATGAGGGGGTTGCAATTTACTTTGTTGAGCAAGGAAAATTGCTGGTGAATGTACAAGTAAATCTGGACAATCAGCGTAACATTCAGCAAGGTGTTAGTGAGTTAAATGTTGGCGATATCTTTGGTGAAATGTGTTTGCAAGGAGCAATCATAAGAACAGCCTCGGTAAAGGCCATTTCTGAGGGCGTGCTGCTGGAAATTAATGCCATTGAACTCAAGCTTTATTTGGATCGGCATCCCGCATTAGGGTATTCAATGTACAAAAAAATGTTCGATTTGCTGGTGCAACGCCTAAGTCGGGCGAATGATCGTATAGAATCGCTTTTTGCCTGGGGGTTGAAGGCGCATGGCATAGAAAGCCATTTATAACGGTGTCTTTTTTTCGATAGCAAATAAACTTTTAAATAAAAAACTTTAAACAGCTGCTATGTCTTTAAGAGTTGTCATATAATGCGGCACTTAGTTTTTTATTCTTAATTGGGAATCAAATATGAAAAAAATTGCGTTATTAATGTCAGTTTCACTAGCATTTATTGCTACATCAGTCAGTGCACATGGTCCAGTCAGACAGAAGTTTGAAGAAGAGATTACTATTAATGCACCTGCTGAGAAAGTTTGGGCAGTCATTAAAGATTTTGGCGATATGTCCTGGTTGCCTGCGGTAAAAAGCACAAGCATTGAAGGCGGTAACACAAAAGGTGCCAAGCGCGTATTGACCTTAAAAGATGGCGGCACCATTACCGAAGAATTAAAAAAATACGATGACAAAAAAATGTCATATGCCTACAAAATCACCGAGTTGAGCACAGCTGGTACCATTAACCATTCTGGTCAGGAAGAAAAAATACCTGTATTGCCAGTAACTGATTATTCAGCCAGCATTGATCTGGAATCCAATGGTCCATCAACAGTGGTTTCATGGAAAGCGGGCTACTACCGTGCCTATATGAACAACAATCCACCTGAAGAAATGAATGAAGAAGCTGCAACTGGTGCAGTTTCAAAAGTTATTCACGCCGGTTTGGAAAACATTAAAGCTTTGGCTGAAAAGTAAGGATAACCTGGTGTTGCAACGCAACTTTCTAGCTGTAGCGATAGCAGTCGCTACAGCTGCTGTTTCGCCAGTGCTGATAGCTCAGCCGATGGCTTATATCACCAATCAACTGGCGGACAGTGTCTCCGTTATTGACACCCGACAAGCTAAAGTCATTGATACCATTAAAGTCACTGGTAAACCTGCGGGTGTGGCAGTGGCTCCCGATGGCAAGCGGGTATACGTTAGTACGCCCGAAGCCAATGGCTTTGCAGTCATTGATACCAATAACCATAGTGTTGTCGCAAAGGTTACGCTAAATGCCGGATCTCTTGGCATTGCTGTCAGCCAGGATAGCAAACGCATCTACGTTTCAGACTGGTATCAGCATTCGGTTGCTGTTGTTGACGCCGACAGTTTAAAAGTGCTTAAAACGATTGCCGTTGGCGAGTCGCCGTCCGGTTTGGTGGTTAGTCCCGATAACCGCTGGTTATATGTGGCCAATCGGATCAGTAATAGCGTGTCAAAAATTGATACGGCCGAGCTGGTTGTTAAAAAAACCACTACAGTTGGCAAGCACCCCTTTGGCTTAACGTTGGATAGCACCGGACAAAAGCTTTATGCTGTCAATGTGCAAAGCGATGATGTTACCGTGCTTGAAACACAAAATCTGCACGTAATTGGCACAGTTAAAGTCAATATGTTGCCGTACGCAGCTAGCTTGGCTATGAATGACAGCCGGTTATTCGTAACTAATCAAGATGACAGTTCGGTTTCAGTGATCGACACTGAAACGTTGCAAGAAATTGCTTTATTGCCGGTTGGTGATAAACCGGAAGGCATTACCACGCATCCTGATGATAGGCATGTCTACGTAGCCAATTGGTTTGACAGCTCGGTTTCTATAATAGACGCTAAAACATTGCAGGTGTTGAATACCATTAAAGTGGGCGAAGGCAGTCGAGCGTTTGGGCAGTTTATTAGCAAATAATTAGTCAACCAAAAGCATCATCTAATTTGATTGCTGAATTTAATATTACTCCAGGAAATAGCATGGCTGAAACAGTTGAAGAACTCACCATAACCTACGAAGACGACGGTGTAGAAACCGTAAAAGAACTCGATAAAAAAGTACTCACCAAAGGTGCCTGGGCGACCGTCATGTATCGTTATCAGGAATGGAACAGGGCAAAAGAGGAATATGGCCCGGATAAATACACCATACGCCGCTACCAAAAGCGTAATGGAGAGTATCAACAAAAATCCAAGTTTAATATCTCCAGCACCGATCAAGCAAAAAGCATTATAGAGGCGCTACAGGGCTGGATTTCTGAATAAGCTCCACCAAATAAAGCCAGGCGCAAAGTAAGACAAACGCAACACATTCTGAATAAAATCTTTAAAAAAATACCCTTATTATAACTGCCATGATTCCAAAACTAATTGTCAGTGCTGTACAGCAGCCATGTAATGCTGATCGGCAAACCAATCTTGATTTTTCTATCGCTCAAATTGAACAGGCGGCCGCTCAACAGGCTGATTTAGTTGTATTGCCAGAATTACATTTGGGGCCTTATTTTTGTCAGAATGAAGATTTTAATCAATTTGATTTGGCGCAACCCATTCCAGGGCCAACAACAGAGGTATTATCTGCAGTGGCAAAACGTTTAAGTATTGTGATTGTTTCAACAATATTTGAACAGCGCGCGCCTGGTTTATATCACAATACTGCTGTGGTATTTGATAAAGACGGGAGTATTGCCGGTAAATATCGAAAAATGCATATACCGGATGATCCAGGGTTTTATGAGAAATATTATTTCACTCCTGGAGATATTGGTTTTAAACCCATTAATACCTCAATAGGTAAACTGGGTGTGCTAATTTGTTGGGACCAATGGTTTCCTGAAGCAGCTCGATTAATGGCATTAGCGGGCGCGGAATTATTAATTTATCCAACTGCAATCGGTTGGGATCCGCAAGATACTTTAGAAGAGCAGCAGCGCCAGTTAGGCGCATGGGTTACTATTCAGCGTAGCCATGCTGTGGCTAATGGCATTCCGGTTGTTTCTTGTAATAGAGTTGGTTTTGAGCAGGCCCCCGATTCTGATGCAGGTATCAACTTTTGGGGTAATAGTTTTATTGCCGGTCCACAAGGAGATATTTTGGTCAGCGGCAACGATTCTGAAGTTAAACTATTAACTGCTACGATTGATTATGCCAAAATTGAACGGGTGAGACGGATTTGGCCATTTTTACGGGACCGCAGAATTGATGAATATAGTGAAATAACAAAACGCTTTATCGACTAGCTGTAATAAATAAGAGACAGATAAATCTGTCTCTTATGCTTAATTAGTGTATTTCAAACTCAGAACGGTCGTGTCCTTCGTTAATCAGGTCCAGCATCCACCTTGGCATAACACCTCTGCCAGTCCAGGTTTTATCATGATCAGAAGGGTGTTTGTATTTGACAGCAACCTTAACGCCTTTGCGTACAGATTTCTTGTCGCTCTCATGAATTTCCACAACAACATCAATAGACGCCGCTAATTCTTTTATTTGGGCGATCACTTCTTTACGCTTATTTGCTTGTTTATTTTTTAATGCTTTTTCAGCGTTTTCAATAACAGCCTGTAATTCTTGTTCTGAGAGTTCTAAATAATCAGTCATATATGCCTCAATGTAAAATATATTCTTTTATAATAGCACTAATTACTAATAAAAAAAGCCAGTGCTTTCGCTAAATTTAATATAACCTGGCAATATTTGTAAAAAAGATTATTTTAACTTTGCCGATTGGGCCGATTTTAAGTGAATTCATAAATATAAACAAAACTAGTATTTAATATATTTCTTTAGAGTGTCTAAATAATAAAGTTTTTTGTAGGTTTGGGATTACAAATTCTTCGTGCGAATTATCAGATGTTGTAATTAATGTCGATTATGTTTTTTTAGCATCTTTTTTTTCTGTTTAGTATTAGCTCGTGGTTTTTTCTTTTTGCTCGCCGGTTTAGTAACTTTAGTTTCTGATGGCTTGGCGGGTGATACTATTGGTGTAATATTTTGCGGATTTATCGTGTTGGCAGGAATGCCAGCGTTGATTGAAGGTAAGTTTGCTTCCGTTGTGGCGGCTGGTAACTGAACCGCTGGCTTATCAGGACTTTCTCTAAGCAAAAAGTACAATGATGATGCCAGTACCAGGGTTAGCAAACCCAGGGCGGCAACAATCCGGTGAACATGCCAATGTGTAATCAGTTTTGCTTGCGGAACATTCTGATCTGTTTCTTGTCCAGAAACAGGATATTTAACTTTAATAACTATATTGCTTTTATTTTTCATTATAAGATTCAACTATACTCAAAGCGATTGAAGGGTGTCACAGATTAAATTAAATCAATTAAATTCGATACTGTCTTACATCCTGTTAATATAACACCATGCGCCTTTAATTTAGATCGATCTCTTGCAAAAAAATGGATTCCCCCAATGAGTAAGCTACTTAAACTTTTTCAAGATTCTTCCAGTTTATACGGCAGTAATGCCTATTATGTTGAAAATTTATATGAACAGTTTCTTGAAGATCCCGAGTCGGTAGAGCCTAGCTGGCAAAAGCAATTTCAGGAAATTAGCCATGGTTCCGCCTATGAGGTGCCGCACAGTCCAGTCGTAGAAAGGTTTGCAGAACTGGCTTTAAAGTCGCAAGGACGACTGGCCCAGTTGCAAGGCTTTACTGAAGAAAGCGTTAAGAAGCAATCTGCCGTTGCCCGATTGGTAAATCACTATCGGGTAAGAGGCCATCAAATTGCTAATAATAATCCGCTGGGCAAAACTCTGCCACCGCCAGCGGATATGGATCCGGCTTATTACGGGCTATCAGAACCGGATATGGATACCTTGTTTGATACCGGCGCACTGCATGGCAATGACCGCTTGCCGTTACGTGATATTATCACGCGATTAAATGAGATTTATTGCGGCAGTATCGGCACCGAATATATGCACATAGTAGATACTCAAATCCGGCGCTGGCTGATACATCGACTGGAAACTTATAAACCGGATTTAAAGCTGGACCCTGAAGTAAAGCGATCAATACTTAAACAGCTAACAGCAGCCGAAGGCATAGAAACCCATTTACACAATAAGTTTGTGGGACAAAAGCGGTTTTCTTTAGAAGGCGGCGAAGCGCTGATTCCAATTTTGGATTCGTTGGTAGAAGGCGCTGCTGCAAAAGGTGTCGATGAAATTGTCATCGGTATGGCACATCGTGGTCGTTTAAATGTACTGGTTAATATTTTGGGTAAAAACCCCGCCAGTTTATTTAGCGAGTTTGCCGGCATATCAACACCAACACCTGGCGTTAGTTCGGGTGACGTGAAATATCATATGGGCTTTTCATCAGACATTTCCACGCCAACTGGCCCGATACATTTAACTTTGGCTTTTAACCCATCGCATTTGGAAATTATCAATCCAGTCGTTGAGGGTTCGGTACGAGCACGACAAGATCGAGCGGGCGGTGATGGCAAAGATACGGTCATACCCATCTTGATTCATGGTGACGCGGCGTTTTCCGGCCAAGGCATTGTGATGGAAACCTTAAATATGTCGCAAACCCGCGCTTTTTCAACCGGCGGAACCGTGCATATTGTCATTAATAACCAAATTGGCTTTACCACCAGCAATCCTAAAGACGCTCGTTCTACCTTATATTGTACTGACGTGGCCAGCTTAGTTCAGGCCCCCGTGTTCCATGTAAACGGCGATGATCCAGAAGCGGTTATTTTTGTCACCAAGCTGGCGTTGGATTTTAGGATGACGTTTAATAAAGACGTGGTGATTGATCTGATTTGTTATCGTCGGTTAGGGCACAATGAAGCGGACGAGCCAGCTGCCACGCAACCTTTAATGTATAAAAAAATCCGCAAGCATAAAACGGCCAGACGGATTTATGCAGAAAAGCTAATCAGCGAAAACGTGATTAGCGCGGAAGAATCGGTGAGCATAGAACAGGAATATCAACAAAAACTGGAAGCTGGTGAAGTGGTCTCAAGACCATTGGCGCCCGATGGTACCTATTCGTATAGTTCGCAATGGAACCAGTTTTTGCACAGATACTGGGAAGATCCAGCGGATACCGCTATTTCATTAGAACGACTCCGCTTCTGTAATGATCAAATGATGCGCTTGCCGGCCGGTTTTGAATTACATCCCAGAGTGGCCAAAGTGATGGAAAATCGTCGCAAAATGGCTGCTGGTGGTATGCCTCTGGATTGGGGGTTTGCAGAAAACATGGCTTATGCCAGTTTATTAATGCAAAAGATTGATGTTCGTTTAACGGGGCAAGATGTTGGGCGCGGTACGTTTGTACATCGACATGCCGTGTTACATAATCAAATCAACAACAAAACCTATGTGCCTTTAAAGCATCTGGATAAAGATCAGGGCCGTGCGCAAATTTATGATTCTTTGCTTTCGGAAGCAGGCGTACTGGGTTTTGAGTATGGTTACAGTACGACTATGCCCAATACGCTGGTGATTTGGGAAGCCCAGTTTGGTGATTTTGCCAACGGCGCCCAAGTGGTGATTGATCAATTTATCAGCTCTGGCGAAAACAAATGGGGTCGGTTATGCGGCTTAGTCATGTTGTTGCCGCATGGTTTTGAAGGGCAGGGGCCGGAACATTCATCGGGCCGTTTAGAGCGCTATTTGCAATTATGCGCAGAACACAACATACAAGTTTGTAATCCAACTACGCCCGCTCAAATATTTCATTTATTGCGCAGACAAATGATCCGCCAATACAGAAAGCCTTTGATTGTGATGAGCCCTAAAAGCTTGCTCAGACATAAGCTGGCAGTTTCCAGTCTGGAAGATTTAACCACAGGCAGTTTTTTACCTGTGATCGGCGAGCAGGATGACATCAATCCATCTGATGTTAACCGAGTGGTTTTATGTGCGGGCAAGGTCTATTACGATTTATTGGAAACACGGCGTCAGGATGAAACAAAAAATGTCGCTATTATCCGGTTAGAACAACTGTATCCTTTTCCAGATAAGTTATTTAAAGCAGAAATCGACAAATACCCCAATCTGCAAGAATTGGTTTGGTGTCAGGAAGAGCCACAAAATCAAGGTGCCTGGTATCAAAGCAGACATCATTTTGTAGATAACCTTGCCAGCCACATCCGTGTATCATATAGTGGAAGAGAAGCCTCTGCGGCACCGGCTGTCGGAAATTTCCGCGTCCATATCGAACAACAGAAAGCCGTGGTTAATTCGGCTTTATACGGCAAACGTCCAGGATAATTAATATGAGTATTGAAGTTTTAGTTCCCAACTTACCCGAATCGGTTTCAGATGCGACATTAATTACCTGGTTAAAGCAAGCTGGGGATAGTGTCAAAAAAAATGAGCATCTGGTTGATTTGGAAACGGATAAAGTCGTGCTGGAAGTCGTTGCTCAGGAAGCAGGCGTACTCAGTAAAATCATTAAAGAAAACGGCGCCATTGTGGTTAGCGGGGAAGTGCTGGCCGTCATTGAACAACAGCAAGCAGGTCAAGCCGTGCCGGAAGTTGCAACGACTGCAGTCGATGACGATGACGAAAATGCAGATATCCCGTTAAGTCCGTCCGTGCGTCGCATTATCCATGAACATGGGCTGGATCCGGCTGTAATCAAAGGTACAGGTAAAGATGGTCGATTAACAAAAAGCGATGTCCTGGAGCACTTAAATAAACAAGCGCTGCAAGAAGCGCAAATTATTCCACAAACTAACAAAGTTCAGCCGGAACCAGCGCCAGTGGTCGCAAAAGATCTGGAAGCACCGGTCTCTACACCGGCCTCCAATTTGCGCCCCGAACAACGTGTGCCCATGACCAGACTGCGTGCAAAAGTGGCCGAGCGCTTGTTGCAAGCACAACAAAATGCGGCCATGTTGACCACATTTAATGAAGTTAACATGCAAAATGTGATCGACCTGCGTAACCAGTACAAAACCCGTTTTGAACAAAAACATAATGTTAAACTGGGCTTTATGTCGTTTTTTGTAAAAGCCTCGATTGAAGCCCTAAAACGTTTTCCAGCGATTAACGCATCAATTGACGATAACGACATTCTTTATCACGGTTACTACGACATCGGTATTGCTGTCAGTACCGAACGCGGTCTGATTGTGCCAGTGTTGCGCGATGCCGACCAATTGGATTTTGCCGGTATTGAACAAAGCATCGCAGATTTTGGCGCCAAAACCCGCGCCGGCACCTTAAGTTATGACGACTTAAAAGGTGGCACGTTCACCATTACCAATGGCGGAATTTTTGGATCCATGTTGTCAACGCCTATTTTAAATCCACCACAATGCGCCATTTTGGGCATGCACGCCATCAAAGAACGGCCAGTGGTAGAAAACGGTCAGGTGGTTGTCCGACCCATTATGTATTTGGCGCTATCATACGATCATCGTTTGGTTGATGGTCGGGAAGCGGTGCAATTTTTGGTGACCATTAAGGAATGTCTGGAATCGCCAGCTCACTTATTGTTAAACATATAAGCCAATGTCAAACGAGCAACTAAATTCAGCTGTAACCCCACATTACGATGTGATTGTAATCGGTGCCGGTCCAGCCGGATATATTAGTGCCATCCGGTGTGCGCAACTTGGTTTAAAGACAGCTTGTATCGACAACTGGAGTGATGCCAATGGCAATCCTTATTTGGGTGGTGCTTATTTAAACTCCGGCTGCGTTGCTTCTATGACCTTATTGGAGTCGGCAAAAATTTATGCCAGTTTACAAGACAACCTTAAACAACATGGCATCACGACAGGGCCTGTTTCGTTAGACGTTAAACAGATGATGCAGCGTAAAGAAAGCATCATTGCGGAAACCAGCAAAAGCATTGCAGACTTGTTCAAGGCGCACGGTATTGTCCATATACACGCCAGAGCTAAGTTGTTAAGCGAAAAGTTGATTGAAGTATTTCCGGTTACGCCTGCACATAGCTTTTTGGTTGAAGCCAGTCATATTATTTTGGCCACCGGATCATCACCGATAGCCGTTAAATGTGCACCAATTGATAACGAGCTGATCATAAACACCGCCACGGCCCTCAAACTGCAAGAAGTACCCAAACGATTGGCATTTATTGGCGCAGGTATCAAAGGCCTGGAAATCGCCAGTATCTGGCAGCGCTTGGGGGCGGAAACCATTTTGCTGGAGGCGCAGGAAACTTTTTTAAGCCTGGCCGATCAGCAGATTGCCAGAGAAGCTTACCGGATTTATTCCGCACAGGGCTTAAAACTGCATTTGGGCGCTCGCGTTATCTCCGCTAAAAAAGACAGCCAGAAAGTGATCATAGAATTTCAGGATCATGAAGGCACTCACACCATAGAAGTTGATAAATTAATCGTTTCTTCTGGAAGAAAACCCAATTCCGAAAATTTGGCAGCGCCAGAAGCCAATCTATTACTGGATGAAAGTGGTTATGTGCATGTGGATGAAAACTGCCGCACCAATTTACCCGGTGTATACGCCATTGGCGACTTAACCTTGTTGGGGCCAATGCTGGCGCACAAAGGCATTGAAGAGGGCGTTTTTGTGGCGGAGCAAATTGCGGGATTACAATCACCTATTAACTATCATTTACTACCCAGCGTGGTGTATACCGATCCAGAAATCGCTTGGGTTGGTCAAACCGAACAAGCCTTAAGAGCGTTGGGTGAAAACATCAAAGTTGGCGTGTTTCCTTTTTCCGCTTCTGTCAAAGCCAGAAGTACTGGCAACACCGATGGCATGATCAAGATTATTGCCGATGCTACAAACGACACGATTTTAGGCGTCCATATCATTGGCAACCATGCCTCTGAACTAATTGCCGAAGCGGTATTGGCTATGGAATTCTCAGCCAGCAGTGAAGATTTGGCAAGAACCATTCATGCCCATCCAACCTTATCAGAAGCTCTGCACGAAGCGGCTTTAATGATCAAGGATAAGGCACTGCATCTGCCTTAAGTAAGTCTGTAATTGGGAGCTCTAAAAATAAATCGGATTAATATTATTAAATAACCGTTCGCACTGAGCTTGTCGAAGTGCAGTTTTTAGAGTTTCACTTATCTATGTATAAAAAAAATCTGTGTTTTTAAGCCATAATAACCAACTCAAATAAACTGACTGTAACAGGTCTTTGCCGAGGGATTTTTATGAAAGCGTTTATATTACTAGCTTTACTGTCATTACTACCCGTTTGCCAAGCTGAAGAAAATCCAGGCAAAATTTGTTTGCACATACCAGAAAAGGGCGTGGAAACAGTCAAGATTGAGCATAGTTGCAAAAAAGGCGACATAATCCAGCTCAATAAACTCAACATCCCAAACTTATGCGATTTTAACTCTGCCATCGTGCCTTACGAGGGTCATGACGAATATATGTGCGTGTATTTAGGTCAAACCCGCGAAGTCCGAGAAGGTACTTATTTTAGACAGAATCCTGTGCCTTAGAAGTTATATTGTTGTAAATACTACCCCATCGCAATGAGTTGTTTAGCAGATGTTATAGGTTTAACCTTGCATTATGAATAAAAACGATATTTTAACTAATGAGTTTGTGGTTCATTACGAGTTAGATACTGAGACTCTATTAATTTACACAATACATGAAAATAGAAAAGATAGTCCAATACGAATAAAACTAAACACTTTAATTGAAATGGGTGGCGATGATGCATCAAAATGGGTCGGCGAAACAATTTTATTACTAGTTCCCGATATGCGAAAAAGATTATTTAATTTAGTACCGTAGGGTGGGTTAGATGCGCATCTGATTGATTTTTAATAATTAAAGTTGATTGTGTGCATCGTAACCCACCATAAGCGAAGGGGAAGGTTTCTGTTAACACTTAGCTTTTTCTGATTAGCAATATGTTTCAGCTATCTGGACAAGCAATATTAATGTGGTCAAGTTGTATATTCCATGTGTTCAGAATATATAACTAATAAATCGGCGCAATTGGCTTCGTTTAAGATGGGGTACGACGGGCTCAATCCATGTTGCCGGATTAAAAATCAATGCGGGCCACCCATCCCACTAAATTTTATGATCTTAACAAATATTAACAGATTTCAACAAAACGGCTGTTTTGCGGTAGGCACGTTAATTCATACCAAAACAGGCCTTAAGCCGATTGAAGACATTCAGATTGGTGATTGGGTTCTGGCTAAGCCCGAAAATGGTCACGGCGCTCAAGCCTATAAACGAGTGGTCAGAACCGTTCAATTTGAGAATAAGTCGGTGGTTAGGATAGATTGCAGTACGTCGCACGGTAGCGAAAGCTTTATAGTCACCGGCAATCATCCTTTCTGGGTAGTTGGCTATGAACCTGATTATTTTCCACCCGACTGGGACGGCCCTAGAGAAACGGGATGGATGAGAGCCGACAGGTTGGATAGAGGCTTGTTGGTTTTGCTTGCCAATGGCGAGATTGGCTATGTGTCTTCTGTTGACCCGATTTGGCGGACCCAGACAGAGGGAGTCGGATGGATTGATTTGGGTCGAGAATCATATGCTCAAGATACAGGGTATCTAATTAATCTACGTGAAGGAAAAATAAAAGAAAATTATCATGAAAGCGTTATAAGTGATTTTCTTGATGAAGATGGCTTCTTGGATCGTTATAACCATGAAGAGTTAGCCGAAGACTGGGCGTACAAATGCCCAGTTTACAACTTAGAGATTGAAGACTTTCACACTTATTTCGTTGGGGAACTGGGCGTTTTGGTGCATGACATGGATTGATGTACCGATTCCATAAAGCATAGTAGTGTTTAGTCTGGAGGCCGCCAACAGAATCTTGAAATTCGTAGCTTAGACTCCTCGTAATTCACGGCGTTACCTGCTAGCTGCATAATCCAAATTACAAAAAATAATTTATCCAAAAAGCTATGACTCACTCCATAGCGTTGAATCGGCTAAACCTGTTTAATAATGTTGTCGTCATGCGTGGCGGCAGGATTGGAAACAAACATTTATTAAACTTAGGGTGATGGCTATGGCTTTAAACAAAACATATAACGATAACCGCTTAGCTGCAAATCCACGTGTTCAGGAATTAACACCGGAAGAAATTGAATTGATTTCCGGCGGAATGGGTATGACGGGACAGCGTATTTTATCAGGTGTCTTAACTGGCGTAGGCGTGGCTGTCGGGGCTTTTGGTGGTCCTTTGGGAATGGCGGCCGGAGGTGCAGCGGGTGCTGCTATTGCTTATGCAATTATTTCATAAGTAATCAGGATGCGTGGGTTACAGCGATTGTTGCTGTGCCCGCGCGATTTTGGCTAAGGCCATAAGTTGCGGAAAATACAGGATGCTGCCGACGTAAGCAGGAGCATCGTTCGAGAGCACAAGGATGAATGATTAACTCCAAATTTTATGCTCAATGCCACTTGGTTTGTTGCTGTAAATCTTGCCGAACGCCATAACACTCCTCGATTGCTGCGCCTCGTACCTTGGCACATCCTGTAAGCGCACCTTATCGCGTTATCATAACGTCAGCTGTTTCTGCTGTTGATTCAATACCTCAATCATCTGCGCAGTTGCCATATAATCGGTGCCTGACCAAATTAGCTTGCCATCAGCAGATACAATAGCGAAATAAGGTAAGCCAATTTTTA
>Ga0208514_100326_pt1 | contig 29964 bp, 26 predicted proteins | sample LakWasMet70_HOW9_2_FD_183900 | JGI IMG/M metagenome (GOLD analysis project Ga0208514, IMG submission 183900) | Freshwater sediment methanotrophic microbial communities from Lake Washington under simulated oxygen tension - Sediment Metagenome... | ecosystem: Environmental > Aquatic > Freshwater >...
ACCTACAGCCCGACCAAGTTGCTCAACACCTATGCTGGTTACAGCGAAAGCAGCCGTGCACCAACCGCTATTGAGCTGGGTTGCGCCAACCCGGAGAGCCCCTGCAAGCTGCCCAATGCCATGGCCGGTGATCCGCCTCTGAGCCAGGTGGTCACGCGCACCGTGGAAGCGGGCGTGCGTGGCACGGCTGGCAGCCAGGTGCAATGGAATGCCGGTGTATTCGCCGCCGAGAACCAGGACGACATCCTGTTCGTGGCAGACAACCAGGCCGGTTTTGGCTATTTCCGGAATTTCGGAAAAACCCGCCGGCAGGGGCTGGAGCTGGGTATCGACGGCAAACTGGACCGGCTCAGGCTGGGCGCGCAATTCACTTGGCTGGATGCCACCTACCAAAGCGCAGAAACCGTCAACGGCTCGGGCAACAGCAGCAATGACACGGCACGTGCCGGCCAGCCAGGATTCGATGGAACCATCACCATTCGACCGGGTGACCGCATACCGCTGATTCCGCGCCAGATGCTCAAGCTGTCGGGCGACTACACGGTGTCCCCCGCCTTCTCGCTCAACGGCAGCATCGTGGCAGTCTCGGCATCGGTGGTACGTGGCAACGAGAACCAGGGCCACCTGAGCGATGGCAAGATTTACCTGGGCCAGGGCGAAAGCGCCGGGTATGCCATCTTCAACCTCAGTGCCCAGTACCGCGTGTCGCCACAGTTGCAACTGACGGCACAGGTCAACAATGTCTTCGACACACCGTACAACACCGCGGCCCAACTCGGCCCGGCTGCCTTGGACGCCAACGGCAATTTCGTGGCCAGAGCCCTGGGGGGATCCGGTGCCGCGGGCTTCCCCGTCCCGCAGTCCACCTTTTACGCCCCCGGCGCCCCCCGACGCATCGGGATAACGCTGCGCTATGTGTTCGGCAACGCTGCAAGGGTATGAGCCAGGCGATCCACGGATCGCTTCTCTGCCGCAAACGTGTCGCACATGACACGCCCATAGTCCTGCGGCCCGAGGTACAGGAGTTCCTGGTCGTACTTGGCGATCTCGTCTCGATGGCTGGGGTCATGCATGGCGGCCTTGAAGGCGTCGTGCAAGGTCTGCACCACAGCGCCCGGGAGCCCACGCGGCCCCACGATGCCGTAGGGTGACAAGGCGACCACGCCCAGCCCCAGTTCCTTCATGGTGGGCACATCGGGCCAGCGCTTGCTGCGGCTCTCGCCAAAGGTTGCCAGCAACCGCAGCTTGCCCGATGCCACATAGGGCGCGAAGCCCGTCGAGTTGACACCCACCATCAATTGCTCAGCGGCCACCGCCAGCATTTGTTCCGCAGTGCCTTTGTAGGGCACATGCACGTAGCGCAGGCCCTGGCTCTCCATCAGTGCTTCCATGGCGGTATGTGGCGTGGTGCCTACCCCATTGGAGCCAACCGTGAGTTCACCCGGATGTTCGCGGGCCCAGCGCAGCAGGTCGGCCACGGAACGAAACGGGCTGGCCGCGGGCACCACGATGCCAAAGGTGTAGCCCGAAATTTGAAGAATGGGCGTGGTGTCACGGATCGGGTCCCACAGCACTTTTTGCGTGTGGGCAATCCGGAACACGGGCTGCGGCAACTGGGCAATGGTGTAGCCATCGGGCTTGGCCATCTGCAGCAGCGGCATGGCCATAGTCCCACCGGCACCGGGACGGTTTTCTACGATCAGAGGCTGCTTCAACCGCCGGGAAGCCTGCTCCGCCAGGATGCGCATCGAGATGTCGGTGGAGCCCCCTGCAGGCCAGGGCACGAGCAACGTGATGGGGCGCTGCGGATACGCGGGCTCCTCAGTCTTGGCAACCGGGGATGCGCTACTGGCTCCCAGGCCCAGCATGCCTGCCAACGTGACCAGGCACTGGCGCCGATTGGGTGGTTGCATGATTTTCAACTTCCTGCCCCACCGGGGCCGCGCTTGGTCAGGGCGCCAAAGCCGCGCTGGGGGTCGTAGCCCCAGCAGGCCAGGCTAAAGCACAACAGCAGGGTGGCCAGCACAACCCAGGGCGCGCTGCCGGGGTCCTTGCCGTACACCGCAAAGCGCATCCATTCAATGGCCAGGCTGAACGGATTCACGCGTGCCAGCTGGTAGACCCACTCGGCCCCCGACTCCTGCAATTTCCAAAGCGGGTACAACGCGGTGGAGATGAAGTACATGGGGAAAATCACAAAGTTCATGGTGCCGGCGAAGTTCTCCAGCTGGCGAATGTGCACACTCAGCAGCAGGCCAATCGAGCCCAGCATCAAGGCCCCGCAGACCAGCGCCAACAGAAAGTGCGGCAACTGCGCGCCCAAGAGCGGCAACTGCGTGCCCAACAGGGCTGCAACCACCAGGAAGGCCAGCACCTGGATCAGCGACAGCACGGTCGTCGCAATGAGCTTGCAGGCCAGCACCCACCAGCGCGGCAGCGGCGCCGTCAGCAGCAGCCGCATCAGCCCCATCTCGCGGTCGTAGACCATGGCCAGCGAGGACTGCATGCCATTGAACAGCAGCACCATGCCGACCAGGCCGGGGGCGATGTACTCGTCGTAGGTGATATAGGTGTCATAGGGCTCGACCACGGCCACACCAAAGACGTTGCGAAAACCCGCAGCAAAAACAACCAGCCACAACAGGGGCCGCACCAGGGCCGACAGCAGGCGGCCATACTGGCGCGAAAACTTGAACAGCTCGCGCCCGACGATGGCCTGCAGCGCGAGCAAGGCGTGCCGCCATCCGGTGAGCGCGCCCTCCCGTAGCCGGTAGACAGTGGGCAGTGGTGTCATGGTCGATTGGGGCAACGTTTTTCGGTGCGATCCACCCCCAGCGTGTCCAGCACGTTGTGCGGGTGCAAAACGCCCTCCACCGGCGCGACGCCGACCACGCCCTGGCCATCGGTCAGCAGCAAGGTCTGTTGCAACTGGCCGTCCCAGGGTCGGAATTGCAGGGACACGCCCTTGGAGCCATCCAGGGCCAACCGGTTCAGGGCCACCAGCAGCTCGCCCGGGCCTGCCTTGGCCAGGCCGCTGGCTGCCTGGCTGATGGCCTTGCCCGCCATCCAGCTGGCCCAGTCCTGCTGGGTCATGGGGCGTTGGTAGGCCTTTGCGAAACGGCGCGACACCTGCGGCGCGCCATAGCGCTCGTATTGGGCATGCCAGGCCAATGGCACCAGGCCGGCGTCCCCCACCACGGGCCTGGCGGCCTGGATGTTGTACGGCAAGCTGCGCGCAAACTCGCCGTCGGAGTCAACCACCCAGACCGCGTCGTAGGTGACACCACTGGTCAGTAGCAGGGGATTGGCCAGGTCCCGCTCACGTGGGTCGGCCGACAATTTGAACAGCCGCTGTTCCACCAGCTTGAGCCCATACCGGCGCAGGCTGGTCTGCGCGGTGGCCCCCCGAACGCGGTCTTGCTCGGTGGGGCCGGTCAACAGCAGCACCTGCATCCATTTGCGCGACACCAGGGCCTGGGCCAGGGCGTCGGCGCGCATGCGGTCGCTGGGCAGGGTGTGCAACAGGTTGCGCTGGCACTGGGCCTCGCGCAGGGTGTCCACTTCCGAGCCGACATTGATGACCGGCAACTTGACCGCCGCCGACACGGCCGCCACCCAGGCCGCTGGCAGGTTGACCACCAGAGCCTGCTGACCGGCCTTCTCGGCCTGCTGCGCGGCCGCGCGGGCGGCTTCCAGGCTGGAGACGCTGTGGGCCTTCCAGCTGATCTGGGTCTTGGCGGCGTCCAGCTCGAAACGGACGTCGGCCAGCGCCTGGCTCCAGCCCTCAGCAGCCGGGCCACCCGCATGGCCCAGGTAGGCGCGTTCCAACCTCTGCTTGGTCTGTTCGGGCGCGTCCTGGTCTTCCAGCAGCGTCACGCTCCAGTCGGCTGTGTGCGCGGTGGCACAGGCCAGAGCCAGCGCCCCGGCGCACAACAGGCGGTGCGCAGACTGATTCAGGCTGGCAGACATGGACTGGAACATGGGCGCCTCAATCGGTCAGCACTACGGTGTGCGGCACCCGCCCCACCGGCAGGCTGACCAGGGCCTTGGCCCGCACGGTATCCACCACCGTCATGTCATCGGACAGCCCGTTGACCACATACAGCCGGGTCTCGTCGGCATTCAAGGCCAGACTCCAGGGGCGTTTGCCCACCAGCACCTGGTCCGTCACCTGGCGGCTCGCCACATCGACAAAGGCAATATGGTTGGCGCGGCCCATGGTCACATAGGCCCGCTTGCCATCGCGCGTCATGACCAGACCTATGGGCGTGATGTCGCTGGCACGGGCGCCCTTGAGTTGCAGGGGGATGGTGGCGAGCACGCTGTAGTCCTTGAGCGAGACCACGCTGACGCTGGCGCCCAGCTCGTTGGTGACCCACAGTTCCTGGGCATCGGGCGTGACGGCAAAGCGGCGCGGACGTTTACCCACCGCAATGTTCTTGCGTACCGTCTTGCTGGCGACGTCCACCACATGAACCATGTTGGCGACCTCGGAGGTCACAAACACGGTCTTCCCATCGGGCGATACCTTGACACCCTCGGGCTCCGCGCCCACCTTGACCTGGCCAGTGGGCTTGCCATTCATGGCATCGACAAAGCTCAGTTCGGCGTCGTCTTCGTTCGATACAAAAATGGTCTTGCCGTCGGCGGACAGGTCAAACATCTCCGGGTTGTCACCCAGGGGGATGCGCCGCACGGACTTGCGCGTGGCGACGTCCATTACATCGGCGGCGTTGGAGTCACTGCAGGCCACCAGCAGTTGCTTGCGGTCCGCACTGAGCTGCATGTGGCGTGGCCGCTTGCAGGTCGGCACGGTGGCGGTAACCTTGCCCTGGGCCAGGTCCACCAGGGTGATGGCGTTGTTCTTCTCGCTGGAAATCCACGCCAAGTTTTGCGCAGCGACCGCAGTGGCGGCCAGCATACAGGCCAGCAGCGACACAGTACGCACGCAAGGGGAAGCAAGGGAATTCGCAATCATGAAATTTCCAGAGCGTGTGAGGAGTGGGTCATGGCAATAAAGCCCTGCTCCAGGGTCTCGCCCCCGAGCTGAAGCCGAACTTGCGCAGGCGAACCGTTGGCCACCACGGTGCCGTGCTGCAGCACCACCACGCGGTCCGCCTGCTCCGCTTCGTCTACCAGGTGCGTGGCCCACAAGACCATGCACTGGTGATCGCGCACCTGGGCTTTGACCGCTTGCAACAGGTCGCGGCGCGACTTGGGGTCGAGCCCGACCGTGGGTTCGTCCATCAGGATGAGGTCCGGGCTGTGCAACAGCGCCCGCGCCAGTTCAACCTTGCGGCGGTTGCCCCCGGACAACTCCCGCACGGGCCGCCCCCACGCGTCTGGCAGGCCAAACTGCTCCAGCAGCGCCTGAGCCCGACCCAGCCACGCCGGCTCGCGCAGGCCATGCAATGCGGCGTGGAACACCAGGTTGCGAAGCACCGACAGGTCCAGATCCAGAGCCTGCTGCTGGAACACCACACCCAGGCGGGCCAGCACTTTTTGCGGCTGGCGTTGCAGGGACACGCCAAACAACTCCACGTCGCCGGTGTCGGGCGCAAACAGCCCGGTCAGGACCTGAAAGAGCGTGGATTTACCGGCCCCGTTGGGGCCGAGCAGGGCACAGAACTGCCCCGGTTCCAGGTCCAGGGACAGTTGGTCTAGGGCGAGCTGGTCTCCATACCGCTTGCTGATGTTTTGGATCGACAGCATGGCTCAACCGGGGGTAAACCAGCAGCTGCTGTGTTGCAATATGGAGCACATGGTTCGGTCCGGTTCATGGTTGGATGATGTGCCATGAACTGCACATTCCATGCCAATGAAGCGGCCAGCGGCATGCAGGCTACTCCTGCTTCTTGAGCTTGCGGTAAATCGTGTTGCGGCTGATGTTCAGCAGCTTGGAGGCGCTGGACACATTGCCGCCACACGCATCCAGGGCCCGTCGGATGGTTGCGATTTCAACCTGCTCCAGGTTGTCCATCGGTGACGCAGGCGCTGTTGGCGTGCTCGATGCCTGCAACGGGTCCGTCAGGCTGGAGAAGGATGGCGTGCCAGCGGTTTCGCGTGGCAACGGTGCCAGGGCCACCAACGCGGCAAGCTCCTCGTGAAAGTCATCCGCCAGGTGCGCCGTGGTGATCTCCGCGCCATCGCTGGCCATGATGGCCGCGGTCTTCAGCACATTGTTCAACTGGCGCAGGTTGCCGGGCCAGGAATAGCGCAGGAAGGCTTCCATCAGCTTGGGCTGAATGCGCAATGCCTGAGTAGGCGCTAACACCCGCAGGATCTTCTGGCACAGCGCGGCCAGGTCGGTACGCTCGCGCAAGCTGGGCAACTTGACCGAAATGCCGTTGATGCGGTAGTACAAGTCCTCGCGAAATGCGCGCTGGTCGATCAGCTCGCGCAGGTTGCGGTGTGTGGCACAGATCAGGTTGACGTCGATATCCATGGCCTGGTGCCCGCCCAGCGGGACCACCTTGCGCTCCTGCAGCACCCGCAGCAGCCGTGCCTGCAACGACAGCGGCATGTCCCCGATTTCGTCGAGGAACAGCGTCCCGCCATTGGCCTGCAGCAGCTTGCCCGCCGCCCCCTTGCGCTTGGCGCCGGTAAACGCGCCCTCCTCGTAGCCAAACAGCTCAGACTCGATCAGCTGCTCGGGAATCGAGGCGCAGTTGATGGCCACAAATGGGCGTTCGCGGCGCTGGCTGAACTGATGAACAGCATTGGCCAGCAGTTCCTTTCCGGTGCCGGTTTCGCCCAGTATCAGGATGGAGATGTCCTTGTCAATAACGTGCCTGAGCTTCTGGGTCACGGCCCGCACGCGCACATCGCCGCAGTCCAGATCGTCCAACTGCAGCTGGGCCTTCTTGGCCGCTGGCGGGGTGCCTGGACGCGCCAGGGCGGGCGCAGGCAGGGCCGGCGACGGCTGCGCCGCGGCAGATGGCACGCTACGGAAATTCGCCGAAATGGTGGCCCCGCTCCAACTGACGCGAACGTATATTTCCCGTCCGTTGGGCTGGTGCATTTTCAGCGGTGTGAACGAGGCCAGACGCAGCGTGTCCATCAGCTCGCCAAAGCCCAGCCCAAACAACGCGCGCAAGCCCTGGACGCGCAAGGCGGACGCGCTGGTACCCAGAATGTGCAGGCCAGCGCGGTTGGTGCCCATGATCCTGCCATCTTCATCAAAGGCAATCGTGCCCTCTTCCGCGGTACCGATCAGCTCAGCCTGGGTGTGGAAATGCAGCTGCAGCGCCTGGCGGAATTTGTCGCGGAACCAGTTGTTTTCTATGGTGCGCGCGCACATCTCCACGAGCATCATGGTGTGCGGATGAAACGAGCGTTGATCACCCGAGACATCGAGCACGCCGATCACATTGCCCGAATGGTCGACGATGGGCGAGGCTGCGCAAGAAAGGAAATGGTTGGACTGGATGTAGTGCTCGTCACCGTGCACATAGATGTCGGTTTCCAATACCAGGGCCGTGCCGATGGCGTTGGTGCCCTTGGACGATTCGGACCAGGCCACACCTGGACGCAGCGCCACTTTCTCGGCGTAGGTGTTGAATGCGCTCTGGCAGCGGGTGCGCAAAATGGTCCCCGTGCCATCGGTCAGTACGATCATGCTGCCGAAGTCGCCCACGCGTTTGCCCAGCATTTCCACGACCGAACTGGCCTGCGCGATCAGACGTGCATTGCGCTCCAGCGTGAGCCGAAAGTCGGCCAGGGCCTGGGCGGAATAGTCGCTGGACTCATAGGGCTTCAGGCCCTGGTAGCGGCACCGGGCATGCGACTCGATGATGATTTGTTTGGGCAGCGACAAGCCGTCCTGTGTGGCTATTTCCAATGCAGCAGTCATGTCGTGTCTCCTGTTCGGGTAATCCCGTATTTTTCAGGTCGGAATCTGTTTCGTCTTGTGGCGAATTGGATCAGCAAAGCGTCCTGTGTACCTTGCGCAGAGCCCCCTGCCAAGCTTTGTTTTTGTGAATCCGCGCAGTGTACGCGCCTGAAGTTTCTACTTGCCTTACAGCGTGACAGCCGGTCAACAGCGCTTGGCATAGTAGTTGCTGATAAGCCTGGGTCCACCAACTTATCTGCGACTCAACCATGAAAACTTTATCCCGATTCCATGTACGTGCCTCAGGCACTTTTGCGGCCTTGATGCTGTCGCTGTCAAGTGCCGCATGGGCGCATGGCGATGTGACACCCCAAGCCGTCGACACCTCAGGCTTGCCCACTCTTGGCAGCGAATGGAAAACAGCAAACCCCTTTCGCGGCAATGCCAGCGCCATCAAGATTGGCGCATCCGCCTATGGGCAGAACTGCGCACGCTGCCATGGGCTGGACGCCGTCTCCGGCGGCATTGCGCCCGACCTGCGCAAGATGGACAACGAATGTGCCACGCAAAAAGATCTCAAGAAACAGAACCAGTGTCTGCAAACGATAGATGACTATTTTGCGGGCCGGGTCCGGCGCGGGTTTACCCGCAATGGCGCCGTCTACATGCCGCCGTTCGAGGGCATCCTGAACCAGGAAGCGGTCTGGTCCCTGAAGGCCTACCTGGAAAGCCGCCGCGAAAAACCGTTGATCGCGGCCAAGTGATCACAGGAGTTGGCATGACACACACAAACAGCCACCGCGCGTTGACGCGCCGCCACTTGCTGCACGCGGCGGCCTTGCTGCCACTGGGCGGACTCATAGGTGCAGCGCAGGCCCAGGAGAGCGACGCGCTGGCGCGCATTCGCACACGCGGCAGCCTGCGTGTGGCGGTCTACAACGCCATGCCGCCCTTTCACGCCAGCGGCGCCGGCATCGATGTGCTGATTGCGGAACAACTGGCCAGCGCACTGGGTGTCAAGCTGAACCTGCTGCCCTTCAGTGCTGGAGAGAACATGGGAGACGACCTGCGCAACATGGTCTGGAAGGGCCATTACCTGGGCTTTGGTCCGGCCGATGTGCTGCTCCATGTGCCGGTGGACAAGCCCCTGATGGACAGCGAGAAACAGACGCTGATCTTTGCCCCGTATTACAAGGAAACCGTTGCGCTGGCCTACCGCATCGGGCCTATTCCCCGCATCGACAGCCTGGCGGACCTCAAGGGTCTCAAGGTCGCTGTACCCGGCCAGACGCTGGCGGGCTGGCTGCTGCTGGGGGCCGACGACGGCGCCTACCGCGAACAGTTGATCACCCGAATGGACGACGGTACGCAGGCGGCCCGCCTGCTGCTGTCCGCCGATGTGGACGTGGCCGCCGGCAATGCATCCGAGCTGCACAGCGTGCTCAAGGGCGACAAGCAGTTCCGCGTCATTCCGCTGCCGATCCCCCGCGCACCGCGCAACGGCTGGGCAGTGGGCATGGCCGTGAAAAAGAGTGCGCCGGAACTGGCCCGCGCGCTGCAAGTCGCCGTCAACAGCATGGCGGCTGACTCGCGCCTGTCGCAGATTTTTGCCAGTCAGGGAGTGCCCTGGACAGCCGTTGGCGCCACATCGGCCGAGGCAAAGGTGTAGCAGTTGCGCCCGGCATTTTTTGACCGGTACATGGCGTTGTCGGCGGCGTTGAGGATGCGCTCCACGGTGTCGCCATGCTGCGGAAAAAGCGCAATGCCGATGCTGACTCCGACGCGGGCCTCTGCGCCAGCAATGTGAAACGGTTTGCCAATCGCACCGATGATGTTGTTGGCCACGCGCACGGCGTCGTTGCCATCGCGCAGGCTGGGCAGTATCACCGTGAACTCGTCGCCGCCCAGGCGCGCCACGGTGTCGCTCTCGCGCACCTGCTCGCGCAGGCGGTTGGCCACCGCGACCAGCAAGCTGTCACCGGCGGCATGGCCCAGTTGGTCGTTGACTTCCTTGAAGTGATCCAGGTCCAGAAACATCAAGGCCCCCGGCGTCCCGTCGCGTCGCCCCAGAGCCAGGGCCTGCCCCAGGCGGTCAAAGAACAGGCTGCGGTTGGGCAGGTCGGTCAGCAGATCAAAGTGGGCCGAGTGTTGGACGCGTTCTTCCTCGGCCCGGCGCTGGGTGATGTCTTCCAGGATGGCGACGTAATGGCTGACCTGGCCCTCGGTGTTGCGCAGCGGCGTCACGGTCTGGCTGACCGTATACAGGCTGCCGTCACGGCGGGCATTGACGATGTCGCCCCGCCACGTCGTGCCCGACTGGATGGTGTGCCAGAAGTGCCGGTAGAAGTCGGCATCTTGCACCCCGGCGCTGAATAGTTTGGGGGTCTTGCCCAGGATTTCGTCGCTGGCGAAGCCCGACAGCTGCGTAAAGGCGCGGTTGACCCAAAGGATGTTAGCCCTGGCATCGGTGATGAAGACGGAATTGTCGACGCCGGCCAGGGCGGCATCCAGCAAGGTCAGCCACTCCTGTTGCAATGCGGACTCGAGTGCGGACCCCACGCGTGTGGCGATGGCGGCCAGCCGCTGCGGCAGTTGTTCTCCTTCGAACTGGTGCGGGTCGCGTCCGTACAGCGTGAGCACACCCCAGGTAGATCCGCCCAAGGTCAGCGGCAAGACAATGGTGGCCCGTCCATGCAGGGCTGGAGTGTGCGTGGTGCAGGACTGGCATTGCGGGCCATCCGAGGCCACAATTTTCCAGTGCCCGCTTCGGACCACGGCACCAGCGGGCAGGCAGCATGCGGGTTCGCCATCCCAGCGAAGGCCACCCGCGCCCAAGTGGCTGAGCAGGCCCTTGTCGCTGCCCTCGGCGCTGGCCATCAGTGTGAGTTGGCCGTCTTTTTCGGCACGCGCTATCCAGGCCGCCGCGAGATCAAAAACCGGCAGGATGTCCTCGCAAAACATCTGGGCGATGGACTCCAGGTTCATCCGCCATTTCAACAGCACGGCATCGAGCTTGCGGAAAATGTCGTCCACTTCCCGGGCGCTGTGCTGCTCGGTCACATCCTTGGCAAAAACGGCCACACTTTCCACAGCCCCCGACGCGTCCTTGACCGGGTAGACGCTGTTGTCGAAGAACACGGCACCCCGGCGATCCCGCGAATGCTGGGGTTGGCCCGTGGACAGTACTTGTTGCATCACCGCGCGCCGGTTGTCGGCCAGGTCGGGCGGCATCAGGGCGAAAAAATTCTTGCCCGCAATATCCTGCGGTGACTGGCCAAAGCGCTCAGCGGCAAAGGCATTGATGGCCAGAATTTTGCCTTGCGGGTCCAGCAGCAGCACAGACTCGGCGGTGGCATCCAGCAAGGCGCGCAGTTCGACCGTGCGGTGGGCCACTTGCGCCTCCAGCGTCTCGCCGCGGTGCGCCAACTTCGCAATGCTGCGCGCGATCAGCAATGCAAAGAGCAGCAGCACAATGCTTGTGCCCGACACCAGCAAGACATTGCGTCCGCCCTCCCTGCGCACTGCGACATCCACATCGTCGACGTAGACACCCGACCCGATCAGCCAGCCCCAGGGCGCGAATTTTTTGACGTAGGACAGCTTGGGGTAGCGTTGCTCGGTGACGCCGCTGCCGACCATGGGCTTGGGCCAGTCGTAGGTGACGTAACCCTGGCCGCCCTGGTTGACCACGTCGACAAAGGCGACGAAGAGGTTTTTCTGGCCATTGGCTGCGCTATTGAACTGAGCAGCATCCATCCGTTGCCCCTCCAGCTCGGGCATGGTCGGATGCATGACCATCTTCGGGAAGGGCTGGCCCAGGTCCGTGAGCCAAAAATATTCTTTTTCGTCGTAACGCATGGCCCGTATGGTGCCGATGGCGCCCGCCTGGGCCGCGGCCTCGGAGAGTTCGCCCCGGACTTGCAGTCCATGAAAGTGGGCCAGCACGCTGAAGCCGCTTTCCACCAGCTGGCGGGTTTTTTGTTCTTTTTCGCGCCACATGACCTCGCGCAACGTCAGGACGTTCATGACGCCACCGACCACGATGCTGCCAATCAGCAGCGCCACCATGGCCCAAATCCGGTTGCGCACACTGAGATGGTTCAGTAGGGAATTCATCTGCTGTCTCCAACGACAGGGTCTTTTGCTGTTTGTTTCAGTATGCGGGCGAAGGCCTCCAAACCAATTGATCTGCGTTAAGTTTGGCCCAAATCAGCAACAAGAAACTCAGCCCCCTCCTCCGCCTACGATGAGGTTGAACACCTCCCGCAACAACAGCAACTCGCACATCGCACTGCCGCGCAATTCGCTGATCGGCTTGAACACACCGCCCAGCGCCGCAATGGCCTCTTTGGGCGAATCCAGGGTGGTGAAGCGCAGCAGGTGGATGCGCACCGGGCCGGACTCCGTTTGCGCCCAGCGCTTGAAGTCGCCAACATGCTCCAGCTCGTCCGGGTTGAAGCCGCACCGCTCCACCACAGCTTGCTTGACGGCCAGGGCCACGTGCTCGGGGGCGATCATGGTTGGCGCCGGCATGGAGGATGCGGACTCGGGCAAGGCTTGGGGCCAGAGCAGGCTCTGGTTGTCCCAACGCGGGAACAGCAGCGCCACGCTGTAGCTGTCAAAGTGCGTGAAGATCACGCGGTTGTGGGCAAAGATATCTTGCGTCGTCATCATGGCAGGAGAGTCCTTTGACAAATCACCATCTAGCCCTCGTGCAATAAGCCCGAGTAGCTATCAAAGTCATAGCGTTGTACAGCACGACCGCGAAACCTTCGTGGAGGGTCATGCGATGCACCAGCCCCAAGCAAGATACGTGACAGCGCGATCCGGGCGGTTGCAGGCCGGTGCTTGTGCCTTATGTCGTGCACCTGTGTCGCCTGTGTCGGCTTATTTCCAGGTTACGCTCGCATGCGCCTTTCAACCTGCACTGGACCGACACGATGCGACCCATTCCCGCAACCACGATGAAGAAGCCAATCAGCACCGCCTGGGTTGGCGCGCTCACCATGACCACGCTGCTTCTGGGTTGTGGCCATTTGCCGCCGCCCGCCGCAGCTCCTGCTGTCGCGGGTAGCCCCGCAATCGAGGCGGCGTTCACCATCCAGGGCGCGGACACCACCGCGCTGGCCCGCGTGCTGACGCGTGCCAGCACCTGCCCCGGCATTGCCTGGGACGGCGCGGCGCCCATACCGATGGCGGAGCGCGTGGCACCCGCCAGCATGGCCGCGCGTTCGGCTGAGGGCCGGCCGGTGGAATTCCCCGTGCGCGTGTGCGAGGCGCCGTGGCCGCTGACAGCGCGCACTGCCTCGGTCGAGGGCGTGCCCTTGCCCGCCCCGGCACGCGCCATCCAGCGCATCACCATCGTGGCCGACACAGGGTGCCGCACCCCGTCTCAAAACTGCAATGACCCAGCCCAGTGGCCCTTCGCGCGCATCGCGCAGCAGGCCGCTGCCACCCACCCGGATCTGGTGATACACATCGGCGATATCCACTACCGTGAACGCCCCTGCCCGGACGGCAACGCAGGCTGCGCCAACAGTCCCTGGGGCTACGGCTACGACGTTTGGCAGGCCGACTTCTTTCAACCCGCGCGGCCCTTGCTGGCCTCGGCGCCCTGGGTATTTGTGCGCGGCAACCACGAATCCTGCTTTCGTGCCGGCCAGGGCTGGCAGCGCTTTATGGACCTCCAACCGTGGAGCACGCAGCGGTCCTGCGACGACCCGCGTTGGGACAGCGTAGGTGACTTCTCTTCCCCCTATGCAGTGCCCCTGGGGACACAAGCCCAACTGGTGGTTTTTGACTCTTCGAAGGCGGCCGGAAAGGCACTAGAACCCAGTGACCACGCCTACGTGCAATATGCGGCACAACTGGCGCAGGTCACGCACCTGGCGGCGCAGGTGCGCACCAGCTTTTTTCTCAGCCACCACCCGGTGATGGGGTTTGTCGCGTCGCGCACCGGGGAGGTTGTGAATGCCGGCAATCCAGCCTTGCAATCCGTCATGGCGCTGACCCAGCCGAAACGCCTGTTTGCGCCCGGTATCGATGTGGCTCTGCACGGACATGTGCACCTGTTTGAATCGCTCAGCTTCTCCACGCCCCACCCAGCCACACTGATTCTGGGAAACTCGGGCTCCGACAATAGCTGGGACCGCAGTATGCCCACAACATTGCCGCCCGGCACGGCCCCTTACCCCGGGGCAGTGGTGGACGACTTTGCCACTACCTCCGAGTACGGATTCGCCACGCTGGATCGTGAGGATGCGTCCGACGCCAGCCGCTGGCTGCTGACCGAGTACGACGTGAACGGCACGCCCACGATCCGCTGCCACATCGCCCACGGCAAGAGCCGCTGCACGCCTGTGCGGCCTTGACGGCGCAGGACCCGTTACACCAGCCCGGCGTCCGTCAATTCCTGCTTCAGGTAGGCGTAGAAGATGGGCGCTGCGACGATGCCGGGCAGGCCGAAGGCGGCTTCCATCGCCAGCATGGCCAGCAGCAACTCCCAGGCCTGCGCGGAAATGCGCGAGCCCACGATGCGGGCGTTGAGGAAGTATTCGAGCTTGTGCACCACCACCAGAAAGCCCAGCGAGGCCATCGCGGTCTGGGGTGAATGGGCCAGGCTCACCACCACGATCACCGCGTTGGAGAGCAGATTGCCCACCACCGGTAGCAGGCCCGCCAGGAAGGTCAGTACCACCATGGTCTTGGTGAAAGGCAGGTGAATGCCGAACAGCGGCAGCGCCACCATCAGGTACAGCGCCGTGAATACGGTGTTGATCGCGGATATCCGCACCTGGGCAAACACGATGCGCCGGAACGCGTCGGCCAGGCGCCGCGCACGCTCACTCAAGGCCGCAGCCAGCGCCTTCGCCGGGTGTTGCACGCTAACTTCCCGCAACGCCAGCATCGCGCCGACGATCAGCCCCACCAGCACATGGGCCGCAGTGACCACCGCGTCCTTGCCGACCAGCTGCAGTTCTGCCGCGTGCTCCCGCAGCCACTGCGCCAGCGCCGTCTTGATGCCCTCCACGCTGTCGGGCAACACGCTGACCAGCCAATCGGGCAATGAGCGCCGCGAGTTTTCCAGAATCTCAGCCATCTTTTGCGCCAGCGCCGCCAGGTTGCCCGCATCGCTGCGAAAGAAACCGAGCGTCAGGACGATGACCAACACGATGGCGCCGATGACCAGCGTGGCCAGCAGCAGCACCGTGGCCTGCTTCGCGCGTACCCCGGAAACCCGGCGGCCAAACAGCGGCGCCCCCAGATGCACCAGTTCATACACCAGCAGCCCCGCCAGCAGGGCCGGCAGCAAATGCAACTTGAGGACCAGCACCAGGGCGGCGGCCATGAGCAACCACGCCGCTTGTTCGACGCGGCTGGACGGTAGGGGGATGCGAGGTTTTGTCATGGGGCGATTTTGTACCGATTGCATCTGGGCGGTCTACAACAAGCGCGAGATGCTGCGCGGCTTGCTATCAATAGCGTAGCTAACTATGCAGTATTGACGAGGGCTATGCCTCTAACGGGTCAGGAACTCCGCCAGGGCTTGCTGCGGCAAAGGGTGGCTGAACAAATACCCCTGGTAGCCGTCGCAACCATGGCTGGCGAGAAAGCTGCGCTGCTCCTCGGTCTCCACGCCTTCGGCAATGACGTGCATGGCCAACCCCTGGCCCATGGTGATGATCGTTCGGGCAATCGTCGCGTCGTTGGATTTCTCGGGCAGGTTGCAAACGAAGGACTTGTCGATCTTGAGCTGGTCCAGCGGCAGGCGCGCCAGATACGACAACGACGAATAGCCGGTACCAAAATCGTCCATTGCAAAGTTGACGCCCAGTTGCTTGATCGCCCGCATTTTCTCGATGGCCCGCTCAACATCCTCCAGAACCACACTCTCCGTCAGCTCGAATTTCAGACGCGCGGGATTCACGCCGCTGGCGGCCAGCACACGCTCCACCTGGGGCACGAAGTCAGCCTGACGGAACTGTCGGGCGCTGACATTCACCGCGAGCTGCAGTTCGCGGGTGTGCGGGCTGCTCTCCCAGGACTTGAGCAAAACGCAGGCGGTCTCCATGACCCACAGGCCGATCGGCAGGATCAGCCCGGTTTCTTCCGCCAGCGGAATAAAGTCCAGCGGAGACACCAAACCGCGCTGGGGATGCTCCCAGCGCAACAGGGCTTCAAAGCCCACCACACGACGCTGCACATCGACCTGTGGCTGGTAGTAAAGCCGCAGTTGGTTCAGTGCGATGGCTTGCCGCAGTTCCACCTCCATTGCACTGCGCAGATCCAGCGCGGCTTGCATGGAGGGATCGAAAAAACGCATCGTGTTGCGACCCGCGTTCTTGGCTTGGTAGAGTGCAAGGTCAGCGTGTTTGAAAAGGCTTTCAACCGTTTCATACTGGTCAAACAGGCTAATGCCTATGCTCAGCGTGCAGCGGTATTCACGGCCGTCGAGACTGAATGGCGCGTCAATGGATTTGCACAACTTTTCGCTGAGCTGTTTGGCCACAACGGCCGCCTCATGGGTCTCGGGGCCCAGATTTTCCAATAGAACAACGAACTCGTCGCCACCCAGACGCGCAACCGTGTCGCCCTGGCGCACGGCCGCATGCAAGCGCGCTGCGATTTCAACCAGCAGCAGGTCGCCGACAACGTGCCCGCGGGTGTCGTTGAGTGCCTTGAAGTTGTCCAGGTCGATGAAGAAGATGGCGCCGCAATGCCCGTTGCGCGCGGTCGCGACAACGGCCTGGCTGAGACGGTCTTGCAGCAGGCGGCGGTTGGGCAGTTTGGTCAGCTGATCGTAGTAGGCCAGGCGGTAAATCTCGGCCTCGGCCTCCTTGTCCTCGGTAATGTCCGTAAAACTGGCCACGTAGTTGGTGACTCCACCATCGGCCGATGCAATGGCCGTGATGGTCAGCATCTCGGCATAAATCTGTCCGTTCTTGCGTCGATTCCAGATCTCGCCCTGCCAGTTGCCTTTGCGGGTAAGGTCGTCCCACATACGCTGAAAGAACAGCCTATCCTGGCGTCCCGAGCTGAGCAACCGTCCGGGTGTCGCGCCAATGCTTTCTTCGGCGCTATAGCCGGTCAGGCGGGTGAAGGCCTGGTTGATACGCAGGATGACGCCGTGTGCGTCCGTGATGCACATGCCGTTCTGGCACTCGAAGGCGACCGCGGCGATGCGCAATTCGTTTTGCGCCAGCTTGCGGTCGGTAATGTCCTCGCCCACGGCCTGGAAATGCGTGACGTGGCCGAGCGTGTCAAAGAACGCATGGTTGGTCCATTGGTGGTAGGCTACCGCGCCATCGGGAGTCGCATAAGTCTGCTCGTGGGTCTCTACCGGCCGCTCGGGGGTGAGCTGTTTCAGGCGCGACTGCACCATCACCCGGTCTTCCGGGGTCAGGAACTCGAAAAAGTTCATCCCGATCATCGCGGCGCTCGTCATGTTGACCAAGCGCGTCACTGCCTGGTTGACAAAGGTCAAGGTGCCGTCGGGAAGAAATGCGACGACGTAAGCGGGCAGGTCCTCGGCCAGGCGCCGATACCGCTCTTCGCTTTCCAATTGTGCGGACTCCAATTGCTTGCGCTGGGCAATATCGCTGACCGCGACCCGCAATAGCACGTCGTGGTTTACATCCCGCGTGACAGCTGCCGCCAGATGAACCCAGACCAGGGCACCATCGGCCTTGCGAGCCCGAAGTTCGCACGACTGAGTATCCCCCGACTGCAGCAGCCGAGTGCGCATCAGGTAGAAGACGTCCTGATCTTCGGGGCACAGAAACTTTGACAGCCCCTGCTGGACCAGGCGGTCGTGCGTCACACCCAACAGGCAAGACAGGGTTAGATTCGCCTGCAGAATCACACCGTGCTCAGTCAAAACGCAGTAGCCCACCGGGGCGTGGTCGTACAGGTCGAAATAGAGTTCCTTGGCATCAGCCAACTGATTCTGGGTCTGGCGAAGCTCGGCGTTCTGCATTTCCAGTTCAAGCTGGTGCAGCTGCAGTTCTTGCCTCGCACGGTCCCAGTGGCTGGGCGACCCGGGGCGTTCGGTTTGGAACCCGCTCTCGTCGGGCCGATGGAAAGTTCCTTCAGTCCGTTGTCGTTGCGTCGGTGCGCCGTCTTCTTCTGGTTGCATGGGGATGAAGAGGTCTAACTCTGTCGGCGAAAAAAGAGGTCCGACCGAACGGATTTGACCATGTTGCTTCTCGCCTGTAAACACACATTGCGCATGGTGCACGCTCACTGCATGGGCGGCGCGGGCGGCGTGGATGGCGGGCTCACTTGCGCCGCCTCGGCGCAGTGCAGTCGCACCGTGTGCCGCCCCGCCGACTTGGCGGCGTACATGGCCGCGTCAGCCCGCTCGATCAGGGTGTCGGCGTTGTCGCCGTGCTGTGGATAAAGGGCCATGCCGATGCTGGCGCCGATGCGCACCGTATGGTCCTCTATCTGGAACGGGGCGTGCAGCGCTGCCAGCAGTTTTTCGGCCACGCCCAGCGCCTCGGCCTCGCTGCTGACCGTGGCCAGCATGACCACGAATTCATCCCCGCCCTGGCGCGCCACGGTGTCCTCGCCGCGCAGGCACATGCTCATGCGCGAGCCTACCTGTTTGAGCAGATCGTCGCCGGCTTGATGGCCGTATTGGTCATTCACCGGCTTGAATTCGTCCAGGTCAATGAACAGCACGGCCAGGCATTGGCCATGGCGTGCAGCGCGCTCCAGCGTCTGTTGGAGGCGGTCCATGAACAGGCGCCGATTGGGCAAGCCCGTGAGTTCGTCGTAATTGGCGCGCCGCCAGACCACTTCCTCGCCACGCTTTCTGGTCGTGATGTCGCTGAGCACCGCCACATGGCGGCGCCCCACCGGATCGTCACGGTCAATCACCGTGATCTTCAGCCACTCGATGTAGAGTTGGCCGCCCTTGTGGCGATTGGTCAGCTCGCCCTCCCAATGTCCGTCCGCGTTCAGGGTGCGCCACAGGCTGGCGTAAAACTCCCGGTCCTGGTGGCCCGACGACAGCAGGCTGGGTCTTTGCCCCAGCACCTCCTGCTCGCTGTAGCCCGTGATCTGGCTGAAGGCCGGGTTGACCAGCAGGATGCGGTTGTTGGCGTCGGTGACCATCATGCCCTCGGATGACGCATCAAACGCGGCCTTGCTGATCTGCAGGGTCACCGCGTTTTCGGATATCTTGCGTTGTTGTCTGGCGGCCTGCAGCAACAGTGCCACGACCAGCAGCAGGCCCAGAACGATCATGCCTGAACCGATGGCATTGGCCTCACGCGCACGCGCGATCTGGGCTTCGACGGGCGCCAGAACGGGCTTGGTATCCAGCCCCACGACAGCCACCAGCGGGTGGTCGTCCAGGCGCGCCCAGCCATAGATGCGGGACACCTGGTCAAACGCCGCCACCGTGCGCATGACACCGGCGCGCGGCGCGTCGGCCCCCAGGAAAGGACGGTCACGCGGCGTGGATTTGCCCAGCGCATTTTCCAGGTCGGCGCTACGCGACAGGTAGGCGCCTTCGAGCGTGAACAGCGAGATCACATCGCCCGGGTGGCGGGCGACGCGCGCCAATCGGCGTTGCAAGTAATCGGCGCGCAGAAACACCACCAGCACGCCGGCAAAACGGCCATCACGCACCAGCTTGCGGCTCACGGGAATCGTCCAGGCCTTGCTGATGCGCCCCAGAATGGCCTGGCCGACAAAGGCCTGGTCGGTGTTGCTCTCGGCCTGCACCCGAAAATAGTCCCGGTCGCCACCGTAGACCTGGCTGGACCCGGGCACCAGGTTGTAAACGGTCTCGCCCATGGCGTCGAAAACCGACACGTTCAGAATGGTTCCGTCTGGATAGCCCTTGAGCGTGGCGCGAACCGCTTCGACAAAGGACGATCGATCGTCCAGATAGTCGTGGCGCATGTGCTGCAAACCGTTGTCGATGCCGCGCACCAGGTCATCTGCCTGGCGCGCCACGGCATCGGCCAACTGCTGGGCTTGCAGGTCGGTCATGGACAACACATCTTCGCGCAGCTGCCGGTCGGCGGCTTGGGACTGGAGCCAGAAAACCAGGATCGCGCCCAACACCCCCAGCACCAGCAGGCCCACCGCCAGGCGCAGCCGCAGGTGCAGCGGAATGTTGCGATAACTGGCCGGCAGGAGATTGTCCAGGCTCATCTACAGGTGGGCTCAATGCCTGAATCGTGGTGAATTGGCAATTGTCACCCAAGTGTGGGTTGCGCACCCGCACGTTCGCGACCCGTCGTGGCAGCACACGGCGCGGCGCGACCAGCGCCTGGGGCGCGGTTAGCCGATCAGCGCGACCGCCTTGATCTGCACCCACACCGGCATGCCCGGCGCCAGGCCCAGCCCAACCGCCGAGCGCTGCGTCAGCCGCGCCAGCACGGGCGATGGGCCCACCCGTAGCCGCAGCAGCGACAGTGCGGGGTGGTGGTCGCCCGCCATTTGCTCCACGGTGGCGGCAAGGCAGTTCTGGATGCTGGTGCCATTGACCGGTTGCAGCGCGATGCTGACGTCGCGCGCCAGGATGCGCACGCGCACCGGGTCGCCTATTCGCTGCCCGCCATCGCGCACCCACAGGCTGCCGCCGGGGAACTCGACACGGGCCAGGTGCCAGGCGGCGTCGCGCTCGGCCACCACCGCGTCCAGCACCACACCCACGTCTTCACCGAGCTGGATGGGCAGGTCCAGCCGGGCCAGGGTGTCGGTCAGCGGCCCGGTTGCAACGGCGCGCCCGGCCTCCAACACCACGATGTGATCTGCCAAGCGCGCCACCTCGTCGGGCGCGTGGCTGACGTAGAGCAAGGGGATGTCCAGCGCGCGGTGCAGCCGCTCCAGGTAGGGCAGAATTTCTTGCTTGCGCTGGTGGTCCAGCGCGGCCAGCGGCTCGTCCATCAGCAGCAGGCGTGGACGCAGGGCCAGGGCGCGCGCCATGCTTACGCGTTGGCGTTCGCCGCCGGACAGCCGGTCGGGTTTGCGCTCCAGCAAGTGGCGGATGCCCAGCAGTTCGATAGCCGCGTCCAGCGCCGCGCCGGGATCCGGGGTGTGTTGCGTCGCGCTGCCCCCGCTACGTTGGAGCCCATAGCGCAGATTGCCCAGCACCGTCAGGTGCGGGAACAGGCTGGCCTCCTGGAACACATAGCCCAGCGGACGTTGGTGCGTGGGCAGCCAACGGGCGTCGTCCTGCCAGACCGCGCCGTTGACCGTGAGGCGGCCCTGCGGCGAGCGCTCCAGCCCGGCGATGCAGCGCAACAGCGTGGTCTTGCCCGAGCCGGAGTGGCCGAACAGCGCGGTCACGCCGCGCGCGGGCAGGTCCAGGTCCACGTCGAGCGCAAAGCCCGGCCAGTCGAGCTTGAAACGGGCTTGAATACCGCCCATCTCAAGCCCCCCTCACAGGCTTGGGCCGCCAGGCATACAGCACCAGCAGCACCACAAAAGAGAAGACCAGCATCACGGCCGACAGGCGGTGCGCCTGCAGGTATTCCAGGGCTTCCACGTGGTCATAGATTTGCACCGAGGCCACGCGGGTCACGCCGGGGATGTTGCCGCCAATCATCAACACCACGCCAAACTCGCCCACGGTGTGCGCAAAGGTCAGGATGGATGCCGTCAGAAACCCGGGCAGCGCCAGCGGCACGGCCACCGTGAAGAAGGCGTCCAGCGGCGAGGCCCGCAGCGTGGCCGCCACTTCCAGCGGGCGCTCGCCAATGGACTCGAACGCGGTCTGCAAGGGCTGCACCATGAAGGGCAACGAGTAGAACACCGAGGCAATCACCAGGCCCCAAAAGGTGAAGGGCAACAGCCCTAGGCCCAGCGCTGTGGTGAACTGCCCCACCGGGCCGTTAGGCCCCATGGCCAGCAGCAGGTAGAAGCCCAGGACGGAGGGTGGAAGCACTAGCGGCAGCGCCACCACCGCGCTCAACGGGCCTTTCCACCAGGCCTTGCTGCGTGCCAGCCACCACGCGATGGGCGTGCCCAGCAGCAGCAGGATCAGCGTCACGATGCCCGCCAGGCGAATGGTGAGCCAGATGGCCTGCAGATCACTGTCGTTTAGAAACATGCCGCGATCTTACTTGCGCCTCACCACGGGCTAAACCTCGGGGGCGAAGCATTTGGCGTGGTCCGCACATTCGCTGCACGACGGCGCCGGGCAGACGTAGATGCCTTCCTTGGAGCAATAGTGGCGGTAGATGAACTTCTTCCACTTCATGTCGCCAACATTCAAGGCCGCCAGCGCGGGAAAGGCCACGGTCATCAGCGTGGAGAGCTCGCCGCGGTTGGCCAGGCCCAGGTCCTGCCACAGGTGGTTGCGCCCACAGCAGCTGTAGGCCACGGTGTGGGCCAGCCAGACTTCGGACTGGCGCACCCCGGCGCGGTATTCCAGCAGCAGGTGCAGCAGGTCGTCCAGCTCGGCAATGTCTTCGCCAGGTCCATCTTGCAGATTCAGATGGGCGCCGGGAAAGTAGCGACTCCACAGAGCATGAAAGTCCGCCTCCGACAGCCCCAGCATGGCGGGCAACACACCCTGGTTCAGCGATCGGCCCACCAGAAGGCTGGCCAGTATCGGACGCAAGGGGTCGGTAGTGGCCTGAGGGGACGCGGGGCGGCCCAGCAGCTCGGCCAGCAGCAGATCGCGGCAGTCGTGGGAGGGGTTCATGCCAGTGCCTGCTGTCAATGGCGCGAGAACAGGTCGCGCAGCTTGCACAGGGTGGTGGTGACGTCAAAACGCGTATCGGCCAGCGCTTCGCCAGCGAGGATTTTGATCAGCGCAACGTAGGGATCGGTTTCCCCGGTCAGCAGCACGGTGGCCCCCCATTTCTGCATGTGGCGCAGGTAGCCGTCACCGGCGCTGCCGGCCACCATGATGTCCACACCGTGCAGGGGATGGGGACCATCGTCCTGAAAATGGTGGGGCAGCTGTTCCTTGTCGAGCTGAATATGCTGCGGCACGGGGACAGACCGCTCCGGCTCGCAGTCGAACACCAGCCAGTCGCGGGCTTGGCCGGCATGGCCCGAAACCTGTGTCCAGTGGTCCTTGGTGGCGATGGCAATTTTCATGGTGAAGCACCTAGCCAGTTCCGTGCCTGCTAGGGCAGTTCGTAGCCAGAGGATCGGATGACGGCCCGGGCCTTGTCGGATTTGAGGTATTTCAACAGAGCCTCCGCCGCCGGTTTGCCCTTGCCCTTTTCCAGGATGACCGCGTCCTGGCGGATCGGGGCATATAACGTGGCTGGGACGATCCAGGACGAGCCTTCGATCTTTCCGTCCTTCAACACCTGTGACAGGGCCACAAAGCCCAGCAGCGCATTACCCGTGCCGATGAACTGGTGGGTCTGTGCGATGCTCTCCCCGGTGACGATCTTGGGCTGGATTGACTCATACGCACCCAGCGCCTTCATGACTTCCACCGCCGCTGCGCCATAGGGCGCGAGCTTGGGGTTGGCGATAGCAAGGTGGTCAAAGCCACCATTCTTCAACACCGCGCCCGTCCCATCGACTATTGCCGACTTGGCCGACCACAGCACCAGCTTGCCAATGGCGTAGGTGAACTGACTGCCCGCCACGGCGGCGGCTTCCTTGATCAGCCTGGCCGGGGTTTCGTCGTCGGCCGCCAGCAAGACTTCAAACGGCGCACCGTTCCGGATCTGGGCGTAGAACTTTCCGGTAGCGCCATAGGCGGCCTGCACCTTGTGGCCGCTTTCCTTCTCGAACCCGGCCACAATGATTTGCATGGGCACGGTGAAGTTGGCCGCGACAGCCACCGAAATATCGTCGGCATGCACACTGGATGCGGCTGCCAGCAGGCCAGCCAACAACAACGAAATCAGACTGACACGGGTTTGCATGGACATTCTCCTCAACACTGTCGACTGTCTTCCTTGTCGCAGACACCGTTTTGTGGCATTTGCTACACAGAACGGGGCAGAACCGCGACGATCCCGACAAGACTCAATATGGTCAGTATCGCCTCATGGCCAGCGCAAGTAGCGTGCCGTAGCTGGGCGGCGACAGTTCAATGCGCCACCGCGTGTGGGCATCTCTATCTTCCAGCGGGCGCACGCGGTGGATCAGGCACACGCCTTGCACGATGAAGGCGCCGCGCAGGTCACGGAATAAGGCTTCGGCGCCATGGCCAGCGCAGGAGTCTTGTGTAATTTATGCCTCTAGCCCTCGTAGAATATGCACATATAGCTATCATTTACATAGCAATGGACAGCATCAGATGTTTTTCTTGCCCTGCAGCAGCTTGGCCTTGTCGGACGGGCTGTAGTGGTCCAGGTGGCCTTGGGCGGCGGCCACGCGCCGGTGCGCCATGCGGATGGCTTCGATCTTGCCGGCCGGGGCTATGGGGGACACGCACTTCTCCAGCGCCGTGCTCTGGCACTGCGGGCAGGTCGGCGTGGTGCCCGTGCGCACCAGGGCCTCAAAGCGGTTGCCGCAGGCCGGGCAGTGGTAGTCGTAAATGGGCATGGCGCTCTCCTGGGGGTTCTATCGGAGACATACGCAGGGTTCGTGCCAGCACCACCGTGTAGGGACTTGCCGTATGCGTGGCTGGAGCAAATTTTGCGCTAGGCTTTCTGGCCCAGCAGGCTGAAGCCATGGGTCCAATGGTTGTTGCGAAACCCGTAGCTGATCCACAGCATGGCCAAGGGCTCCAGCAAGCGGCTGGCCGTGATGTCGCCCATGTCGATGGGAGCGCGCCAGCGAAAGGCACGCAGCAACTCCGCGACCTGGGCCTTGGCAGCATCGTCGTTGCCGGCAATGAACATGTCGGGCGTGCCGTCGGCCAATGTGGGGTTCACCATGTGACTGGCCGTAATTGTGTTGAAGGCCTTGACGACTTTGGCCTTGGGCAATAGGCGCTGCACCAACTCGCCCGCCGAGTCGGTGTGCCCGATGGCCAGCGTGGGCGCACCGGTGGAAAAGTCCAGCGGATTGCTTGGGTCAATGACCAGCTTGCCGGCCAGGTTGTCTGCACCTGCTGCCAGGATGCCGGCCTCCAGCCCCGTCCAGGGCAAGGCCAACACCGCAACGTGTCCCGCGCGTGCCGCTTCGGCAAAGGTGGCTGCGCGCGCGCCTGTCACGGCGGCCAAGGCTTCGGTGGTCTTGGCGCCGTTGGCATCGCGGGTGCCAAAGACAACCTGGTAGCCCTGCGCCGAGAAACCCTTGGCCAGGGCCACCCCGACAACGCCATTGCCCAGAATGGCGACGGTTTGATTGTTAGCTGCGTTGGACATGGTGATTTCCTTCATGAAAAGTAATAGAAATGGTGACTGAACGGCTTGAATTGTGGAGACATCCATCCACAAAGTGAATGCGGTACAAGGTGGGTACATTCACAACCTCAGGTTTAGAATGAATCCATGGATGCCACCCAACGCGTAAGAGCCATGCTGTCGTTTGTGCAAGCGGCGGACCGCGGCAGCTTTGCCGCTGCCGCCCGCATACTGGGCATCAGCGCCGCAGCCGTGGGCAAGAATGTGGCGGGGCTGGAAGGCGCGCTGGGCGTGCGGCTGATGAACCGCAGCACCCGCTCACTGCAACTCACCAGCGAGGGCCAAGCGTTTTTGCAGGGCGCCCGCGAAGCCATCGACGCGCTGGACGCCGCCATCGACACCGTAGCCGCCCAGCGCGCCGAACCCAGTGGACGGGTACGCATCTCCACGAGCCATGCCTTTGGGCACCGCTTCGTCATGCCCTTGCTGCCCCGCCTGGCCCAACAGCACCCCGCTCTGGTGCTGGAGGTTGAGTTTGATGACCGCCGGGTGGACATCGTGCGCGACGGCTTTGACCTGGCCGTGCGCGGTGGCACGCTGGAAGACTCCAGCCTGGTGTCGCGCCACATTTGCGACCTGCACACTGTGCTGGTGGCCTCGCCTCAATACCTTGCGCAATGTGGCAATCCAAGGCGTGTGCAAGACCTGGCGCAGCACCGTCTGATAGCGCTGCGCTTTCTCAACGGAACCACGTCACCCTGGAGCTTTTCCGAGCGCGGAACCACCGTAGAGCGCCTGCCCACCCCCTGCGCGCTGATGGTCTCGGAGCCCCTGGCGGCGGTAGAAGCCGCGGTGAACGGTATGGGCATCGCCCAAGTGGGTTTGCACCATGCGTGGCAGGACCTGCAGCAGGGTCGGCTCCACGTCGTGCTGGCCCGACAACACCACAGCGGCAAGCGCAGCATGGCACTGCAGTACCCGCACCGGGCCTTGGTGGCCCCGCGGGTGCGGGTGACGGTCGATTTTTTGATGCAGGAGTGGACTCAAACGCCGGCCCTGCATGTCACGCTGGAGCAACTCAAGAAACTGTCTGTTGCCTAGAGCTGCGCTGGTTGCGGTCAGACCGGGTGGGCCGGTGGCAAACCCTGTGCCAGCGCCAGCAACCCGCTGGTCTGGTTGGTGATGGCCTGCACGGTGTCAGGCTGCAGCCGGTGCAGCCAGCGCTGCGGCAGGCGGGAGGCCCCGCAGCGCGCACCGGCCAGCATGCCGACCAGGGCACCGGTGGTGTCGGCATCGTCACCCTGGTTTACGGTCGCCACCAGCGCGTCTTCAAAGTCGTCGTGCAACGTCCAGTAATGCAGCACGGTTTGAACGGTGTCCACCACGTAGGCGGTGGCGCGGCCTCGGTAGGGTGTGAAGCCGAAGACCGGGTTGTCGGTTACCCACTGCGCGACCCACAGCCGGGCCGCAGTTAGGTCCGCCCGCGCCAGCAGCAGGCCCAGCAGGCGGCCCAGACCCAGCGTGGCGGCGTCGGACAGCGGGTGGTGGTGGGTCAGGTGGGCCTGGGCGATGGACAGCCGTGCAAAGGCAGCATCATTGCCCAGCGTGGCCAAGACGCTGGGCAGGTTGCGCATCAATGCGCCGTTACCGCCATCGCCGGGGTTGAATGGCCCCTCCAGCGTGCCGTCGTGCAGAAAGCGCTGGATGCCACGGCGGCAGGTGTTGCCGCAGTCCACTGGCTTCGCTTTAAACCACTGCACATACGCATGGCCAATGCCACGCACCAGGCTCTCGTCGCCATGGGCAAATCCGCTCAAGGCCGGGCTGCCACCCTGCAGCAACGCAGCACCCAGCGCCAGGCTCATGGTGGTGTCGTCGGTCACCTGGCCGCGCGCCAGCTTGAGCCAGCCACCGCCCACGATCTCGCGGTGCACGCCGTATTGCAGCGCGATTTCGCGCGGGCGCATGAACTCCACGGTAGCGCCCAGCGCGTCACCAATCGCAAAGCCGAGGTAGGCGCCCAAGGCCTTGTCAAACAGCTCACGCATAGCGGGCCACCACGGCATAGTCGCCACCCAGTGCCAGCACCTCGCGCTCGCCCTGCATGATCTGGCCCGGCAAGAGGTCGGGGAAGACCAGCACTTTGCAGGCGGGCACCTGAACCTCAAACACCCAATCGCCAAAACAGGAGGCATCTTCCAGCGACAGGCTGAAGGACACGAGGTTATTCAGGCGCACCATGCAGCTACGGTCTCGCAGGCTGCCCGCAACAACCTGCTCCTCGCACTGGTTGCTGCCCCGCCACAGGCGCAGATGCCGCTGGGGCGTGCTGGCACCCGATGGCGCGTAGCGGCGCAGTGCCCATTGGCAAAACTCGTACAGCAGATCGAGCTGCTGGTGGATGTTGTTGCTGTTGTAGCGGCTGGCCGCCTTCTCTTGCAGGTAGGCCACCCAGGCGGGCGATGGAAAGCGCGCCAGCGGCGCCTTGTGAAAGCTGGGCACCAGGCCAAAGCGGCTCTCCACCCAGCCCTTGAGCACGGCACCGGCAGCGCCATTGGCATCCATGCCCCAGCCCTGCAACAGCTTGCGCCAGCTGCTGCGCCAGCGCCGCCGCTCGGCCGCGCCCAAGCTGGCCAACTCGTGCGCTTCGGGTTTGCGCAAACCAAAGGCGATGACCAGGTAGTGCACAAACATGTCGCGCGCCTCGCTCAGGTCGCGGCTGCGTTCCAGCAACGCGAACAGGCCCGCATGGGCCTCCCGCGTGCCGGCAATGGAGAGCGCAACCGGGTTGGCGTTGAACGCCGCGCTGGCCAGTAAAGGCGCAGGTACGCCGACCAGGTTGGTCGCGTACCAACGCTGGGGCTGGTCTGCGTCATCCGCGTGTGCCACGGCCCGGGCTGAAGGGCATTAGACCGGGCGGTTCTCGTTGGGGTTTCGCACGGGGCCCATCAGCGCCAGGCCTTCTGTGTACGTGATGGTGTCAAAGGTGATGTCGAACTTGAGCGCGGCATCGGCCACCGCGTCGAGCTTGCCGGCGGTGTCCTTCTTCTTCAGGTCATTCTTCTCCAGGTAGAACAGGTCCAGCAGTTCGTTGTAGACCGTGGATTCGTCGATGGGCAGCACATAGAACATGGCGCCTTTGTAGGGCACTTGGTATTTCTTGGACAGGTCGATGTTGTTGCAGAACAAGAAGTATTTGCCGCCGGCGCTCAGGGTGTCACCCAGCACCTCGGCCACGTCTTTCAGGTACTCAAAGCTCAGCAGGTAGCCGGCAAAGAATGGCAGGTGCTTTTCACCGACGTTGGCAATAGCAAAGGTCTGGCCGCACAGCAGTTCGGGGGGACGCGCTTCGTCAGCCAGCTTGGGGGCAAAGCGCAGCGCCATCTCGCCGCGAAAGCCGAAGCGCCCGGCCTTGGTGGTCAGGTCCTTGAGCAAGGGGTTGAGCAGTCGCCCCTCGCTCTCCAGTCGCGCAAAGGCGGTGTCGTCAATGGTCTTGAGGGCAAGTGTGGCTGTCATGGAGATTCCTTGGTTACGGTTGAGGTTGGGGTTGGAATGGTTGCGGGAGGTGCGGGGTTGGGGCCGGTGTTGCGCATGAAGTCGGCCGTTTTGAAAAATGATGCCATCAGGGCGGTGTGCAGCGCGGGCTCGGCGCCAATGTCGGTCAGTGCGGCATCCATGCAGGCCAGCCAGGCGTCGCGTTCCGCCTCACCAATGGCAAAGGCAGCGTGACGCATGCGCAGACGCGGGTGGCCGTGCTGCGCAGAGTAGGCCTTGGGGCCGCCCAGCCATTCGCACAGAAAGCGCACCAGCACGGCCTTGGTGGAAGCGAGGTCCGGCGCGTGCATCGCGCGGATGACTCCGGTGTCTGGGCGTGCGTCCATATGGCGGTAGAAGGCATCCACAAGCTCCACAACTATGGCCTCGCCGCCGAGCTGCGCGAAGTGCGGAGACTGCAGCAGGCCAGGCAGCGGTGCTGCGGGTGTGTGGGACGTGGCGGTGTTCATGGCCCTTCTATGAGCAATGACCGTACCAACCCATAAGTAGGGTTGGCGACCTGCAAACGCGACACAAAACCCCTTGGCGACGGCGCGGCCGGGGATTTTTGCGACAGGGTTTCTTGTTTTGTCGGGAAGCCAACAAACGAAAAGTGCCTCGCCCGTTTGTGCCTCAGAACCCCGGTTTTCATTGGGGAATGGCATCAAAAATGCACCGAGCAAAACGCTGATTCTGGCATGGCACGGAAGCTGCAATAGGGAGACTGCGCGGACACCAGTCCGGCCGACGTGAACCTAGACAAAGAAGACCAACAGGCACGAAAGCTGACACAAGTCGCGGCAACGCAAGCTTGGTTTTTAACTTTCTCTTTTATTGGAGTATTGAAATGGCAAAACTTCGGCAAATCGCCTTCTACGGCAAGGGTGGCATCGGTAAATCGACCACCTCCCAAAACACCCTGGCAGCCCTGTCTGACCTGGGCCAGAAAATCCTGATCGTCGGCTGCGACCCCAAGGCTGACTCCACCCGTTTGATTCTGCACGCAAAGGCACAGGACACCATTCTGTCGCTGGCTGCGGAGGCGGGTTCCGTGGAGGATCTCGAGCTCGAAGACGTGATGAAGATCGGCTACAAGAACATCCGCTGCGTGGAGTCCGGTGGCCCAGAGCCAGGCGTTGGATGCGCTGGCCGCGGTGTGATCACCTCGATCAACTTCCTGGAAGAAAACGGCGCTTACGACGGCGTGGACTATGTGTCCTACGACGTGCTGGGTGACGTGGTGTGCGGTGGCTTTGCCATGCCCATCCGCGAAAACAAGGCACAGGAAATCTACATCGTCATGTCTGGCGAAATGATGGCCATGTACGCTGCCAACAACATCTCCAAGGGTATTTTGAAGTACGCCAACTC
>Ga0208514_100328_pt1 | contig 29831 bp, 28 predicted proteins | sample LakWasMet70_HOW9_2_FD_183900 | JGI IMG/M metagenome (GOLD analysis project Ga0208514, IMG submission 183900) | Freshwater sediment methanotrophic microbial communities from Lake Washington under simulated oxygen tension - Sediment Metagenome... | ecosystem: Environmental > Aquatic > Freshwater >...
ATCAGGTATGGGCAAGCGCATCCACCACCGCCATATTCACCGTCTTGCGCGCCACCAGGCTGGAGGCCACCATCGTCAGCACCACCATGGCCACCAGAGTGAAGAAGTACATCCATGGATCAATGGAGATGTTCAGCGGGTAACCCACCGAGCGCCCCGGGGGTGGCGGCATGTTGACCGGCACCACGTACAGCATCAGCGAGATGCCCAATGACAGCGCTGCACCGGTCAACGCACCGACACCACCCAGCACCATGCCCTCCAGCGCCAGGGTGCGCAGCAGTTGTGCGGGCAGGGTGCCCATGGCCCGCAGCGTGCCGATCTCCCGGGTGCGCTCGATGATGGCCATGGCCATGGCGTTGGTGACGACAAACACCACGATCACGCCGATGATCAGCCCCAGCGCGCCGAAGATGCGGTTGTACAAATCGCGCACCGACTTATAGAAGAAGGCCTGGTCCATCCAGGTCTGCACCGTCAGCGCCGGGTACTGGGTGGCCAGGCGCTGCTGTGTGGGAGCCGTCGAATCCATGCGGTCCAGAAAGATGCCCAGGCTGGAGACGCGTTGCGTCACCAGCAGCTTTTGCGCGGTCACGATGTCGGTATAGACCAGGCGCTTGTCGATGTCGGGCACGCCGGTCGAGAAGACGCCCTTGACGCGCACGTCCATCGCGTTCATCGCCCCTTCGGCGGTGCTGGCCAACAGGGTCAGGCTGCTGCCGGGCGTGGCCTTGAGGCTGCGCGCCAGGCCTTCGCCCAGCATGACTTCGGCGTCCGGGCTGCCGGATGCCAGCACCTGGCCGGCGGTGATAGTCAGGAACGGGCCCTTGACGCCAAATTCGCTGTCGGGCTCCACGCCGGTGGCCATCATCACGGTGGACTTGTCGCCATTGCTGATCAAGCCGCTGAATTCCACCTTGGGCAGAACCTGGCGCACCGCCGGGTCGGCCAGCAACTGGGTGCGCAAGGCGGCGACGTTGTCCAGGCCGTTTTGCAATGGCGTATCCTCGTCGCGGGTGAACTGCTCCGGCTTGCCCAGGATCAGGTGGCCGGTGGTGCGCGCGGCGGCTTGGGCCAGCGCCTCGTAGGTGTACAGCGCAAAGCCACCGGCCAGCAAAATGGCCGCGGTACCCAGTGCCGCAATCGAGACCGTGACCAGCGAGCGGCGGCGGTTTCGCAGCGTGTTCTGGATGGCAAATTTCAGCCACATATTCATTGCGATGTTCATTGGATTCTCCCGTCCAAGAGTGCCACGATGCGGTCACAGCGGCCGGTCAGGCGGCTGTCGTGCGTGGCGATGACAAAGGCCGCGCCCTCGGCGTGGCCGCGTTCGCGCATCAGGTCCAGCACCTGGTCTGCGGTGTGCGAATCCAGGCTGGCGGTGGGCTCGTCGGCAATCACCAGGCGCGGACGCTTGATCAGCGCGCGGGCAATGGCCACGCGTTGGCGCTGGCCGCCCGACAGCGCATCGGGGCGGTGGTGGGCGTGGTCTTGCAGACCGACTGCTTTCAACTGGGCGGCCACCCGTTCGCGCCGCTCGGCCAGTGGCACGCCGATCAGGAATAGCGGGTAGTCCACGTTCTCGGACACCGTCATCACTGGCACCAGGTTGAAGCTCTGGAACACAAAGCCCAGCGCATCGCGGCGCAACAGCGTGCGCTGCACTTCATCCAGCCCGCCGATGGCCTGACCGTCCAGCGTGATCTCGCCCGAGTCGGGTGTGTCGATCAGGCCGCACAGGTTCAGGATGGTGCTCTTTCCACTGCCGGATGGTCCGGTCAGCGCCAGCAGTTCGCCACGCTGCACGCTCAGGTCGACGCCCTGCAACGCCGGTATCACGTGCTGGCCCAGACGGTAGGTCTTGTGCACGCCGCGCATGGAGACCACGGCGGCCGCTGGTGCTGCGGCGCTCATGACGACAAACCCTTCAGCAGGGCCTGGGCTTGCGCGGCCTGGGGCGCCTGGCTTTGCACGATCAGGTCGAGGTAGCGCTTGGCCTCGCTGGTGTTCTGGGCCTTGGTCGCCTCGTTCGCCGCCTTCAGCCAGACCGTGCCGCGAAAGCCCAGCGGGGCCGTGGCCAGCAGCGGGCTGGCCAGCACTTCGCCCAACAGCTTGTTGCCGCGGTCAGCCCGGTGCATGAAACCGGGCACCGCGAGGAAGGTATTGGCGGCAACATATTTCACTTCCAGCACGCCGGGAGTGCCGTTTTGCACGGGTGCATCGTGGGCCGGGTTGATCATGCTTAACGCTTTGTCCAACTGGGACAGTCCGTCTTCGGCATAGCCCATCTTCTTCCACGGCAGCCAGGTGGTGGTGGCCTTCATGGCGGTGGCGGCACCGGCATAGGCCAGCAGCACGGGGTTGGTGGGCTCGCTCTTGAGCAGGCCCGAAAAGGCCTCGGCCGCCTGCTCGATGGCCGCGTGGTCACCGGCGCTGGCTTGCAAGAACTGTTTGAATGCGCTCTGGAACTGGGCGTCGGGCACGGCCCAGGTGGCGCTGCCAAAGCCGACGAGGGTCACGGCAACGGTGAGTGCGGCCATGCGGCGGGTTAAGGTTTTGGGGGTGCTGGGGTTCACTGCGGACTCCTGTAAATTGAATGAGGAGTGCAGTGTCTGGAACCATCGTCTTGCGCGCATCCGCTTTGAGACGAAGCGCCGCCGTGCGGCGCGAAATGCCTGTGGCTGGCGCGAAATTCGTGCGCAACCTGCGCGGAATCCGCGCGATAGGGCCGCTGTTAGCCGATCAAACTACAGCTGGCCTTCGGTCAGCGTGTCGAGCTGGAAGCGTCCGCTCTTGTGCCACAACCAGGTGTCGGTGTAGGTCACGTGGCCCATCTTGATGGGGGCCGGAAAGGGCGCCGCCGATCGCACCGAACGTTCAATCTCGGCCACCACTTCCGGTGCATGGCTGGGTGCGCGCATCCAGCGCAGCGCGGTCACCGCACCTTGGCCATTGATGTCCACCTGCAGCACGGCGACGGCGTGGAGCAAGGGCGGCAATTTTCCTGCGTAGATGCGATTGCTGTTCTTGGCGTACAGGTGGCTTGCACCATCGCGCCGGTATTCGCGCGGCGTACTGGCATAGGAGGCGCGGGTCGTGATGGCGGTGGAGGGGGGTGCTGGAGGGGGCGTTTGTTGGGCCACGGGCGGAGGTGGCGCGGGCGCGGGGGGCGGTGGGGGTGGCTGCGTAGTGCATGCCGCGAGGAAGCAGGCAGTACCGACTACCAGACTGCCGCGCAGACGGTTGGGCAAGCGGGTGTTCAGGCGGGTCGATGGGTTCATGGTGTGTCAATGCGTGCGCAAGTCCGTCAGGGCATACTGTGGCTGGATTTTCCGCCAGAAGCGCAGGCTTGCGCAACAAATAGGTATCTGAATGTGAGTTTGATTGTCGGGTTGCTGGAACGGTTGGCGCTGGATGCCGCGGTGCTGGTCACGGTGCAATCGACGCGCGGCTCCGTGCCGCGCGGGCCAGGCACCTGGATGGCGGTCTTTGCCAGCACGACGGTGGCGACGGTGGGCGGCGGGCATCTGGAGTTTGATGCCATCGCCCACGCACGCCGCCTGTTGCAGCACGGCACCGGCGAGGCGCTGGTGCGCTATGCGCTGGGCCCCAGCCTGGGCCAGTGCTGCGGCGGCGAAGTGGTTTTACATTTTGAGAGGATTGCCGCAGCTGACGCCGATGGACTGCGACTGCGCCTGGCCAGCGCTCGCACGCCTGTGGCCCTGTTCGGTGGCGGCCATGTGGGGCGCGCCGTGGTGCGGGTGCTGGCTGCCTTGCCGATGGCGCTGACCTGGATCGATAGCCGCGACGAAATCTTTCCCGACGACCTACCTGCCAACGTGCACTGCGAGCACTCGCATCCGGTGCAGGCCGCCGTGGCCGACGTGCCGCCGGGCGCAAGGGTGCTGATCATGAGCTTCAGCCATGCCGAAGACCTGGACGTCGTGGCCGCCTGCCTGGAGCGGCAACGTGCGCACGGCGATTTGCCGTATGTGGGGCTGATCGGCAGCAAGACCAAATGGGCGTCGTTTCGCCAGCGCCTGGTGGCACGCGGTTTCTCCGAGGCCGAGCTGGCCCACATCACTTGCCCGATAGGCGTGCCCGGCATTGCGGGCAAGGAGCCAGAGGTGATTGCGGTGGCGGTAGCGGCCCAAATCTTGCAAGTCTCCGGGTGAGTCGCCACGTCGCGGCAAAACTGTATACACTTTGCCATCGCGCCAAGGAGACCGCATTTCATGGAAAGTTACCTGCTGGACTGGGCCAATCTGCTGCTGCGCTGGGTCCATGTCATCACTGCCATTGCCTGGATTGGTTCCTCCTTCTATTTTGTGTTTCTGGACAGCAGCCTCACGCCGCCCGAGGATGAAGACCTGAAGCGCCAAGGCGTCAGTGGCGAGCTGTGGGCGGTGCATGGCGGGGGCTTCTACCACCCGGTCAAGTTCGCCGGCGCGCCGCCGCAGCTACCGGCCCATCTGCACTGGTTTTACTGGGAAAGCTACAGCACCTGGCTCAGTGGCTTCTCGCTGTTCACCGTGTCCTATCTGTGGAGCGCGGGCACCTACCTGATCGACAAATCGGTGATGGACTGGTCACCGGCGGCGGCCGTAGCTGTAGCCTTGTCGTTTCTGGTGGTGTTCTGGCTGGCTTACGACGGCATCTGCCGCGCCTTTGGCAACCGCAAAAATGGCGACGCCATCGTTGGTGCGCTGTTGTTGGTCCTGGTGGCTGCGGCGGCCTGGCTGGCCTGCCACTGGTTTGCCGGGCGGGCCGCCTTTCTGCTGGTGGGCGCGATGATTGCCACCAGCATGAGCGCCAATGTGTTCTTCTGGATCATCCCCGGCCAGAAGACGGTGGTTGCCGACATCGCGGCCGGCCGGCCCGTCGACCCCATCCACGGCAAGCGCGGCAAGCAGCGCAGCGTGCACAACACCTACTTCACGCTGCCCGTGCTGTTTGCCATGCTCAGCGGCCACTACAGCTTCACCTACACCCACCCGCAGAACTGGCTGGTGCTGGTGGCCATGATGTTCGCCGGTGCAGCCATCCGCCAGTTCTTTGTGCTGCGCCACGGCTTCAAACTGGGGCGCAATAGTCACCCCTGGCCGTATGCGCTGGCGGGCGTGGTGGTGATCGTGGGCGTCATCGCCTGGCTCAGACCGGCCCCGGCTGATGCGATTGCTACACATTCAATAGCGGCAAATACAGAACCGACGAGGGCTGGAGGCCCAATTGCCTACAAGACTTTGCAGGCGGTGCTGGAACAGCGCTGCTATCTGTGCCACGGCGCGCAGGTTCAGATGAAGAATGTGCGGCTCGATTCGGTGGATGGGGTGAAGCTGCACGCCCAGGCCATCTTCCAGCAGGCCGTGGTCACCAAGGCCATGCCGCTGAACAATGCGACTGGCATCACCGAGGCCGAGCGCGGCCTGATCCGGCAGTGGTTTGAGAGCGGCGCGGCGTTGAACTAGGCCCCCGGGCCTGGGCTGGTAGAGTACCGGCATTCAGTTACTGGTAATCCGCATGCCCATCCGACTCGTCGCCGCTTTGACCGCACTGCTTCTTGCATTCTCTTCATCGGCGTGGGCCGGAGAGCGCGGCTATTTCGGCTTTGGTTTTTCGCTGGACGCCGAAGGGGCGTTCTGGAACCCGACCATACGCGCCGCCAAGATCGCCAAGGTGTCAGCCAAATCACCGGCCGCGCTGGCCGGCATTGTGGCGGGCGATGAAGTGATCGAGGTCGCCGGCAAAGCGGTGGCCGGGGCCAAGGGCAAGGACATCCAGGCCCTGATCGAGAAGGACATTGGCGAATCGGTGGAGATCAAGTTGCGCCGCGCCAATGGTGAAACTGCCAGCGTCACCCTGGTGGCCGCGGCCCGCACCTGGTAGTCGCAGCGATACGCGTTTGGTCTTTCATTCAAACGTCTTTGCCACTTTGCCCCTGATCTCCTGCATCTCCCCGCTGGTGGTCATTCTCTTGAGCACGGAGTTAAGACGCATGCCCAATTCACGGTGTTGGCCCAACAGATAGTGGTACAGGGGGGTCGTCTCCAGCACGCCCTCCAGTCGCACGATCCCCGCGGCACGGGCCAAGGGGTGTGGCTTGCTGTGAACCGGGTCACTCATGACGAGCACATCCACCGCGTTGCGTTGAAGAAGCCGCAACATCTCGACAATAGAACCGGCTTCCACGCGGTGCGTGCCACCCGGAAGATTGCGTTCGATGAGAAGCGTACCGCGCAAGTACGCGACGCGCAGCCCGTCGAGTTGTCTCCAGGAATTTACTTGGCGCTTGGTGTCAACGGCGTAGACCCGAATTTCGGTGGCGGCGATCGGGGTGTCCACGCGGTACAGGGTGGGCTGTTCGGCGGCCAGCCCGGCGATGCGGAACACATTGCCATCCAATTCGCCAATGAGCATCATCAGCATGGCACGGCGTGATGGAAGATCGATGAATTCGACGGGCTGCTTGAGTTCAGCGTAGGCCTGCGCCAGGATCGCCTCACCGCCGGCCGTCAGCGTGTCCGATTTTTGGTCCCAAGTGCCAATGTGCAAAGTCTGGGCCTGCACGCCCAGGGCGAGCAGCAAACCCAACCAGAGACAAATCGTCCGACGGCCAAGCCGCGTCATGGAGGCGCCTTCCTAGCCTGCCAAGCCGGCAAACACGTTCTGCACGTCGTCGTTGCCGTCGATGGCCGCCAGGAAGGCTTCCACTTCTTCAAGTTGTTCAGCACTCAGGCTGGCCGGGTCGATCGGGTTCTTGGCCTTGTAGCCCAGCTTGGCCGACAGCACGGTAAAGCCCTGGGCCGGCAGGGCGCGGCTCACCAGGTCCAGGTCGGCCGGGTCGGTCAGGAACAAGGTGTTGCCTTCGTCCTCGCCGGGCTCCAGGTCCTGCGCACCGGCCTCGATGGCGGCAACTTCGGGGTCAGCGCCCGCGGTGGCGGGTTCGGCCTCGATCATGCCCACATGGTCAAAGTCCCAGGCCACCGAGCCCGAGGTGCCCAGCTGGCCCTTGCGGAACAGCACGCGCATTTCGGGGGCGGTGCGGTTCACGTTGTCGGTCAGGCATTCGACCATCAGCGGCACGCGGTGGGGTGCAAAGCCTTCGTAAATCACGTGGTCAAAGTGCACGGCCTCGCCGGTCAGGCCGGCGCCCTTTTTGATGGCACGCTCCAGCGTTTCCTTGGGCATGGAGACCTTGCGGGCCTGCTCCAGCACCAGCCGCAGGCGCGAGTTGCCTGCCGGGTCGGCGCCGCTGCGCGCGGCAATCATGATGTCCTTGGCCAAGCGTCCAAACAGCTTGCCCTTGGCATTTGCTGCGAGTTCCTTGCCTTTTGCTTTCCACTGTGCGCCCATGTCAGGTATTCCTTGGTGTTGTCTTTGGGGGGTCTTGGTTATACACCAGCCAACTGCAGTGCCAGCGCATTGTGCCGCTCCACGAGCGGTCCCAGGTCCAGCGTGGTGAGCTGACCCTGGCGCACCACCACACGGCCGTTGATGATGGTGTAGTCGGCCTGCGGACTGCTGCACAGCATCAACGCACCTACCGGATCGTGCACCGCGCCACCGGCAAAGCCCAGGGTGTCCAGCTCAAACAGCGCCAGGTCGGCACACATACCCACGGCGATGTGGCCTATGTCGCTGCGCCCCAGCACCTGTGCGCCACCCCGTGTGGCCAGGCTCAGGGCGTCGCGCGGAGTCATCTCGGCGGGGCCCAGATCGCAGCCAAAGAAGGTGCGCTGCTCACCACTGGGCAGCGTGCGCACCTCGGGCGGCTTCAGGGCGCGGCCCACACGGGCCAGCAGCAGGGCCTGGCGGGCCTCGTTCACCATATGGGCGGCGTCGTTGCTGGCGCAGCCATCCACACCCAGGCCCACGGGCACACCGGCGTCGAGCATGCGGCGCACGGGTGCAATGCCGCTGGCCAGGCGCATATTGCTGCACGGGCAGTGGGCCACACCGGTGCGGGTAGCGGCAAACAGGTTGATGCCCTCAGTGTCCAGCTTGACGCAGTGGGCGTGCCAGACATCCGGCCCCAGCCAGCCCAGGTCCTGGGCGTATTGCGTGGGCGTGCAGTTGAATTTTTCGCGGGAATAGGCCAGGTCGTGGTCGTTCTCGGCCAGGTGGGTGTGCAGTCGTGCACCCAGCGCGCGGGCCAGCAGCGCGGATTCGCGCATCAGGTCGCGGCTGACGCTAAAGGGCGAGCAGGGCGCTACCGCCACATTGAGCATGGCGCCGTGCGCGGTGTCGTGGTACTGCTCGATCAGCCGTTGCGTGTCCTTCAGGATGAAGTCCTCGCGCTCCACCACGCGGTCGGGCGGCAAACCGCCCTGGCTCTGGCCCACGCTCATGCTGCCACGCGTCGCCACAAAACGCATGCCGATCTCGTGGGCGGCCGCAATGCTGTCGTCCAGGCGCACGCCATTGGGGTAGATATAGAGGTGGTCGCTGCTGGTGGTGCAGCCGCTTAGCATTAATTCGGCCATGGCCACCTGGGTGCTGACCCGCACCATCTCGGGGGTCAAACCGGCCCAAATGGGGTACAGGCCGCCCAGCCAGCCAAACAGCTCGGCGTTTTGCACCGCCGGTATGGCCCGGGTCAGGCTCTGATACATATGGTGGTGGGTGTTCACCAGGCCAGGCGTGACCAGGTGCCGGCGGGCATCGATGACCTGGTCGGCGGCCAGGGCGTCGGCCGGCAGGTCGGCGGACGGGCCGACAAAGGCGATGCGGTGGTCGCGTATGTAGATAGAGGTGTTGGGCAACTCGCGCGCGCAGGCCGGGTCGACATGGTCCAGTGTGGCGACGCAGCGGGCGTTGTGAATCAGCAGGTTTGGCATCTGGACGCATTTCACCATGGCGGGGACCCCGTTCCGGCAACATTTGGCAATACCTTTCCGGAGAATCCGGATATGGTTTGGCACTGATGTTTGATCTTGCTCAATATGGAGGCAGGGCAGGCACGGCAAAGTCCGCACTATGCTAGCCGCACAAACCATCTTCTCCAATCGGCCCGTCGAGTCGGCGGCCACGGGTACCGTGTTGTTGCAACGATCGGCGGCAACGGATTCGGTCATCTATATCGACAGCGGGCGGGTTCTGCTCGGCGTGGTCGGTACCGGGGCGAACGCCGGAACCATCGAGCACCAATTGGGGGTGGTTGAAGGCCCTAGTTGGCTGGAAGCCACAGCTGCGGTGCTGAACCTGCCCAGTGCGGTCGACGCCGTAGCGCAGAGCGGTGTCCAGTTTCACCGCTTGCCATTGGAAGAATTCAGGGCCAACCTGGGCACCTGTGCACCAGGCGTGCAGTCCATGCTGCTCGACATCGCCCGTTCGCACCGGCAGCAGACCGAGTTGACGGTCAGCCGGCTGGCCAAGGACGCCGAGGCGCGATGCGCTGAATGGCTGCTCAGCCACGCCGAAACCAGTGAACACGGTGGCTGCACGGTGCAATTGCAACAACGCAAACGCGCCATTGCCGCCCAACTGGGCATTGCACCCGAAACGCTGTCGCGCGTGCTGCGCCACCTGCGGGAGCTGCGCCTCATCAGTGGCTCCGGCCGCACCGTGGACCTGGTGGACCCCGTAGGCCTGCGCACCCTGGCCGGCCCCAGTGCGCCCTGCCAGTGTGGCGTGGTTTGAGACTTCGCGGGACAGCTCTTTAGCTGGTTTTGTAGCCCATGGTTTGCGGCAGCCACAGCACGATCTGTGGGAACACCGTCATCGCCACCAGCAGCGCCAGCAGCATGGCCAGGAATGGCCAGCCCTCCTTCATCATCTCGCCAATCGGAATGCCGGTCAGCGCCTTGGTCACAAACAGCAGCATGCCAAACGGCGGGTGAATCAGCCCAATCATCATGTTCAGCACGACCAGCACGCCAAAGTGCACCAGGTCCACTCCCAGCAATTTGGCGGCGGGCAGCAGCATGGGCACAAACACCAGCAGCAGCACCGATACATCCAGAAAACAGCCCAGCACCAAAAACATCACGTTGACCAGCAGCAGGAACTTGAGCTGGCTCAGGTGCATGCTGTCCACCCACTGTGCCATGGCCTGGGGCACGCCCTCGGCGGTAAAGGCGTAGTTCAGCATGAAGGAACCCGCCAGAATCACCGTGATGACGGCGCTGCCGCGCGTCGACTCCATGACCACGCCCCAAAAGGTGCGCCAGCTCAAAGCCCGGTAGACGACGCCGGCCAGGATCAGCGCATGCAGGGCCGCCACCGCCGCCGCCTCGGTGGGCGTGAAGGCGCCGGAATAAATGCCGCCGAGCAACACGATGGGCATGGACAGCGGCAGCGCACCGCGAAACAGAATGCTCGGCCACTCGCGCAGCGGCACTGGTTCTTCGCGCGGCATGTTGCGCTTGACCGCAATGCAATGCACCACGACCATCATCAGCAAGGCCATGCAGAACCCTGGCACCACGCCACCCAGGAACAGCGCCCCCACTGAAGCGCCGGACACCAGCGCGTAGATCACCATCGGAATGCTGGGCGGAATGATGGGGCCCAGCGTGGCACTGGCCACCACCACGGCACCGGCAAAACCGCGTGAATATTCTGGCTTCTTGAGCATCTGCTTGATGGTGACCAGACCGGGGCCGGCGGCATCGGCGATGGCGCTGCCACTCATGCCGGAAAAGATCACGCTGACCAGGATGTCCACCTGGGCCAGGCCACCCCGCATGCGCCCGACCAGGATGCGGCAGAAGTCGAAGATGCGTTCGCTGACCGTACCCGCATTCATGATGTTGGCGGCAAACACAAACAGCGGCACGGCCAGCAGCACGTAGCTGTTGTACAGGCCATTGCCCACCTGCTCGGCCACCAGGCCCAGGTCTTGCCCCTTGACCAGCAGGTAGGCAAAGCCGGAGACCAGCATCGAAAAACCAATCGGCATGCGCAGCAGCATGCCCGCGACGAGCACGCCCACCAGCGCCAGCAAGGCGGTGTTCATAGTCGCAGCTCGCTGTGCAGACCCTGGCCCCGCACCGCTTGCCAGATGGCCCACGCGCTTCGCACCACCAGGGCCACCATCAGCAACACCAGCGGCAGATACACCCACATCAGGGGAATTTCCAGAACCGGCGTCCCTTCGCGCTGCATGAAGTGCACGTAGTCCCAGGTCGCAGGCAGGCCGGCCAGTGCCAGTCCTCCCACCAGCAGATTGCCGGCGATGGCCATGGCCTGGCGCGCGCGCCGCCCCACGCTGTTCCATACCAGGTCAAACACCACGTGCTCGCGTTGCGGCACCACAAAGGCCGCCGCCCACAGGATGACCCAGATGTACAGAATGACTGCGGCCTCGTCGGTCCAGGGCAGTGGCCGGTTGAAGCCAAAACGCGCACCGATCTGGATGATGAAGACCGCAAACAAAGTCAGAAAGAGCCCGCCACCGATGGCGTTGGCGGAGCGTTGCAGCCAGCGTGCCACCAGGTTCACTGCGTAGCGTTGATACGGTCAACCAGGCCCGCGGGCCAGACCTTGGCGTAGTCCGAGTTCTGGTAGGTGGCTTGCACCGCCTTGCGGAAGGCGGCCACGTCGGGGGTGGAGACCTGCAAGCCTTCCTTCTTGAAGAACTCCACCAGTTGGGACTCTTCCTGCATGTTGTTGTCGTTGTTATACACCGCAGCGGCTTGCGCTGCGGCGCTGACTTTTTGCTTTTGGACGGCGGTCAGCGCGTTGAAGGCCTTGTTGGAGATGGCGATGAATAGGCTGTCCACCAAGTGACTGGTCAGCACGATTTGTTTGGTCACCTCGTAAAACTTGGCGGCGCGCACGCTGGGCAGCGGGTTGTCCTGGCCGTCGATGGTGCCGGTCTTCAGGCCCAGGTAGACCTCGCCAAACGCGAGTGGAGTGGCGGTGGCGCCGAGCGCATTGCCCAGAAACAGCCAGTCCTTGGAGCCCGGCATGCGCAGTTTGATGCCTTTCAAATCAGCCGGAGTCTTGACCACGCGGGCCTCCCGCAGGTTGACCTGGCGGGTGCCCAGGTAGCAGGTGGACAACACGGTGATGTCCATCTTCTCGGAGACACGCTTGAACAGCTCGGCGCCTATGGGGCCGGTAAAAATCTTTTGCTGGTGGGCGGGGTCGCGCAGTATGTAGCCGGCGGTGAAGACCGAGAACTCCGGCACCAGCTTGGCTATGTCGGCTGGCGACATGGATGTCAGTTCCAGGTTGCCACGTGCCATGGCGGCGGGCTCGGCACCCTGCTTGAACAGCGAGGCATTCAAATTGATCTGCACGTCAAACTCGCCCGGCGCGGTTTTCTCCAGCGCGTCTTTGAACACGGTCCACATCTTGGCGTGCCAGGCGTCCGGTACGGCGGGGGTGGAGATGCGCAGCACCGTCCTGGTCTGGGCGATGGCGGGCAACGCCAGGGCGCTGAGGGCGGCAGCAGCGGTCAACAGCGTGCGGCGCTTGAAGTGGCTGGAGGTGGGCATGGGCAATACAGGAGTTGGAACGCGCGGGTGTGCGGCTCAGAATGCAAAACCAGCAGTGTATTACTGCTGGCTGGCAGGGCAACGCCCCATGGCGTGCGGCATCGCGATCCAGCTGGTTTGATCTATATCACTGACTGCCTTGCCACTGCGTTTTACCATGGGCGCCAGCACGTCGGTATGCCAATGTCCCCAGCAGTTCGGTACTTGTCTGGCGGGTCTGGGAGCACTGGCTGCGGTGACCCATCACTTCACTCGAGTACTACCGTGACCCCTGACAAAACTCCCCCTGGTGCCAACCCCTGCCCGCAGGACTCGCCCGCGTGTTCGGCGCGACCGTTACCGCCTCTGCCGGGCGGATCGGGCAGCACCAGCTCGCGCCGTAACTTTCTGGCTGCCGGCGGAGCGATAAGCGTGTCGTCGTTGATGGGCGCTGCCGCGCTGATGGCACAGACAGACGACCCCAAAGCCACCGTGGAGTGGGCAGAGCACTTCCAGACCAACTACCGGCTGATGACACCTGCGGAAAAGGCCGAGGCCCGCGCCCGGCTGGAGCGACGCTATTCGGCCCAATACAGCAAGAAGGTGACGGTGGACACCACCGAGGCGCTGCCCGGCGTGCTGATGGGCTACGCCCTGAACATCCGCAAGTGCATAGGCTGCCGCCGTTGCGTCAAGGCCTGCGTCGAGGAAAACAACCAGACCCGCGGCCAGAGCCCCGGCGAGCGCATCGAGTGGATCCAGGTGCTGCGCATGGAGCGCGGGGAATTCGCGCAGGACAAGATGAACGCCGGCTACCCGGAAGGCTTGGGCATTCAGGTCGGCGGCAATGCCTACACCCCGGCAGGCCAGGTGCTCGAAGGCCAGTACCACTACGAGCCCGAGGCCGTACCGGAAAAAGATGCCACCTACATGCCGATTGCCTGCATGCAGTGCGAGAAACCGCCCTGCGTCAAGGTGTGCCCGGTGCGCACCACCTACCGCGAGGCCGATGGCCCGGTGGTGATTGACTACAACTGGTGCATTGGTTGCCGCATGTGCATGGGTGCCTGCCCGTACTGGGCCCGGCGCATCAACCTGACCACGCCGGTACTGCCCAAGGACGAGATGAACCCGGTCACCCACTACCTGGGCAACCGGCCCCGCATGCGCGGCGTGGTTGAAAAATGCCACTGGTGCCTGCAGCGCACGCGCCAGGGACGCTATCCGGCCTGTGTCGAAGTCTGCCCGGTGGGTGCGCGCAAGTTCGGCAATTTGCTGGACCCTGAAAGTGAGGTGAGCCTGATTCTGGCCCGCAAGAATGTGTTCCGGCTGAAGGCAGAGCTCAACACCTTTCCCAAGTTCTTCTACTTCTACGATTGAGGAGCACGATTGTGGAAAAACTCATTGCTTTCACCACCGACTACATCCGCTATGTCCTCAAGGGCGGGACCAAGTTCTATGCCTGGATGGGCGTTCTGGCCCTGTTCAGTGCGGGCGCCCTGTACGCGTTCTACCTGCAGAACACCGAGGGCCTGATCGTCACCGGCATGACCAGCCAGATCCACGACGGACTCTACTTCGCCAATCTGGTGTTTCTGGTGGGCGTGGCGGCCGGGGCGGTGACCATCGTCTTTCCTGCCTACGTCTACCACCACAAGGGCATGCATGAGGTAACCGTGCTGGGCGAAATGCTGGCGATCTCGGCGGTCATCATGGTCACGCTCTTCGTGTTTGCCCACATGGGGCGCCCCGACCGGCTGTGGCACATGCTGCCGTTTGTCGGCATCTTCAACCTGCCGGGCTCCATGCTGGCGTGGGACGTGCTGGCGCTCACCGGCTACCTCATGCTCAATTTCGCCTGCGGGTTTTACTACCTCTATGCGAAATACACCGGCGTTCCGGTCAACAACAAGATCTTCATGCCCCTGGTCTACATCTCCATCGTCTGGGCACTGAGCATCCACACCGTCACGGCCTTCCTGATTGCCACCATGCCGGCGCGTCCCATGTGGTACCACAGCATGATGCCGATCCGCTTCATCACGACGGCGTTTGCGGCAGGGCCCTGCCTAATCATCCTGGCCTTCATGATCATCCGAAAAAACACCAAGATGTGGATTCAGGACAGCGCCATCAACCTGCTGGCGGTCATCGTCACCTGGTGCCTGGGCCTTGCGTTGTTCCTGACCATGTCGGAAATCGTGGTCGAGCTGTATGCGCGCACCGAGCATGCCAACGGCCTGTACTACCTGATGTTCGGCCTGCACGGCCTGACCAGTCTGGTGCCCTGGTTCTGGAGTTCGCTGGCCTTCATGCTCATCGCCTTCGTGATGTTCCTGATTCCCAGCGTGCGCACCAATTACAAACTGTTGCCCATTGCCTGCGTGCTGGCCTTTGTCGGCATCTGGATCGAGAAGGGCATGGGGCTGATCGTGCCCGGTTTCATCCCCACTCCCATCGGAGAAGTCACCGAGTACTACCCCACCTTTATCGAGGTGGTGATGAGTGTCGGCAACTGGGCCATCGGCTTCTTGATCTTGACCATCTTGCTCAAGGGGGCGATAGGCATCCTGATCGGCGAGGTCAAATTCGACGCTAGTACGGCGGAAAAATCGCCGGGTTTTGCCAGCGGCGGCAAGCCTGCCACCAGCGCACCACGGTGAGGCCAGCACCATGAAAACGACTACATGCAGCGCGATGATTCTGGCCTTTTGCTGCGGGCTGATTTCCTCTGCCTTGGCGCAACCGGCACCAGCTGCCGAAACAACCTGTTTTGAGAGCCGCAAGGGCGCGTCCGAAGTCGTCAAGCGCGACCTGCAACCCGGCTGGCCCAACGTGAAGTGTTCCACCAAAACCGGCGCGGTCCTGTGGTGGGGCGACCCCTTCGACGGCACGGTACCCATGGGCGAAATGCCGCTACTGGAGAAGGTGCCACCCGGCCATGCGGTGGTCAAACCCCGCTCCGAGAAGCTCGCGCTGATGCCGATGTGCGGCACGGCGTGCCACAACGGCGTGGGTCCTCAGTTCAATCCACCCAAGTTGCCCGTCGGCAAGAAACCCGCCCCCACCCCAACGATGGCCGCCATGGTGCCTGATCTGCAGAACCTGCAGCATGGACGCGGTCGCATCTGGTGCCTGGACTGCCACCACACCACCCAGCGCAACAAGCTGGTCGACAACTTTGGCGACCCCGTCAGCTTTGACCAGCCGCAGTTGCTGTGCGGCAAGTGCCATGGCGACAAGATGCGCGACTGGCGCGACGGCATCCACGGCAAGCGCATCGGTGAATGGGCCAGCACCGGCAAGAAGCGCTGGTTCACCTGCACCGAATGCCATAACCCGCACAACGTGCAGGACGGCGCCAGAAACCGGGGCTTCGTCCAGATTGCACCCGAGACGCCGCCGCAATTGCCCAAGGGCATGAAGGACGCCAGGCACGAGTTGTTGCACGGTGTTGCACAACACTGATATGGCACCACACGCAAACCTCCCAGACCTGCAGGCCGACGCTGCAGTGGTACCCGAGCCTGGCAAAGACCGGGGTGACCCCACGTGGATTGCCCCCGCCCTGACGGCGTCCGACAAGACGCGCAACGTCGGTAAGACCAACGTCTTCTTTGGCCCCCCGCTGGCGATCCTGGCGGATGGGCAAAAGAACACGCTGGAGATCAGCGGCAAGCTCAACCGCACGGCCGAGCGCTACCTGGAAATCCTCAAGCACCACGGGCTGGAACTCACAGCGCCGGAGCGCGCCTGCCTGGCCCACATCTGCCATATCGGCTTCATGTCGCCGCTGGAGATTGAAGAGCTGCCCTTTGAGGTCACCATGACCCGTTTCGAGTGCGAGGGATTGGACAAGGCCGCCTTGGCAACCAAGCTCGAAGCCGCCAGCTTTGCCGATCTGGTGGCCATCGTCGAGTCACTGGGGTTCTAACAAAAAATGCCAAACCGCGTGCAATGGGATGCTGCCTACAGCGTGGGCCATGACACCCTGGATCGCCAGCACCGGGCCATCCTGGCGCAGTGCAATGCCCTGGCCGACTGCATTGCGGACGCTGGCCCCGACAGCGAGCTGAAGTTCCAGGACACCCTTGTTGCACTGCTGGACAAGGCGCGGGAGCACTTTGCGACCGAAGCGGCGCTGCTCACCCAATGCGCCTACCCCTCGCTGGACGCGCACCACAACGAACGCGACGAGTTCGACTATCTGGCCAACGACATCATCACGACAGAGAACTTTGAAAAGATCGAGCTCCAGCGATTCCTGGCCCTGTGGTGGGTTGGGCATATCGTGGGCTCTGGCAAGCAGTACCGGGCCTTTCTCGCCACGTTGCCCGGCTGACGACCCTTACCCCGCCAGCGCCTTCAATACATTCTCCGCCGTGGCCGGCGCCGTCAGCCGCACGGGGCTGCCGTCACCCACCGATGCAATCGCATCACGCAACGCTTCATACACGCTGATGGCCAGCATGAACGGCGGCTCGCCGACGGCCTTGCTGCCGAAGACGTTGTCCTCACGGTTCGGCTCGGGCCACAGGGCCACCTTGAAATGCTCGGGCACATCGCCGGCCGTGGGAATCTTGTAGGTGCTGGGGGCGTGGGTGGTCAGCAGGCCTTTGTCGTTCCACACCAGTTGCTCGGTGGTCAGCCAGCCCATGCCCTGCACAAAGCCGCCTTCGATCTGGCCGACGTCTATGGCCGGGTTGATGCTGCGCCCCACGTCGTGCAGGATGTCCACCTTCAGCACGCGGCTCTCGCCGGTCAGGGTGTCGATGGCGACCTCGGTGCAGGCGGCGCCATAGGCAAAGTAGTAGAACGGCCGTCCGGTCAGCGTGGTCTTGTCGTAGTGGATCTTGGGCGTGCGGTAGAAGCCGTCGCTCCACAGCTGGATGCGGTTGAAGAAGGCCAGCTTCACCACGTCGACAAAACTGCGCGTGGTGGTGGGCGACAGCACCTGCCCGCCCTCAAAGCGGATGGCACCTGCGCCGCAGCCGTCCAGCCCACAGACGAAGGCGGCCAGGTTGTCGCGCACATGGCGGGCGGCAAATTGGGCGGCGCGGCCATTGAGGTCGGTGCCCGCGGAGGCCGCCGTGGCGGAGGCATTTGGGATCTTGCTGGTGTCGCTGGCCGTGCACAGCACGCGGTCAAAGGGCACGCCCAACTCGTCTGCCACGATCTGCGCCACCTTGGTGTTCAGGCCCTGGCCCATCTCGGTGCCGCCGTGGTTCACTTGCACGCTGCCGTCGGTGTAGACATGCACCAGCGCACCGGCCTGGTTGAACAGCGTGGCGGTGAAGCTGATGCCGAACTTGACCGGTGTGATGGCCAGGCCGCGTTTGATGATGGGGTTGCTGGCGTTCCAAGCCAAAACGGCCTCCCGCCCCCGTCGGTACTGGGCAGATAGCTCCAGTTTTGATAGCAATGGCTGGAGGATGTTGTCCTCCACCCGCATGCCGTAGTGCGTGGTGTCGCGCTTCTCACCGGTGTGGGGAACAGCCTCATCGCTGTACAGGTTGCGCAGGCGTACATCCAGCGGGTCCAGGCGCAGCTGGCGGGCGATGTCGCCCATGATGGTCTCGATCAGGATCACGCCCTGCGGCCCGCCGAAGCCGCGGAAGGCAGTGTGGCTTTGCGTATTGGTCTTGCAGCGGTAGGAGGCAATCTCCACGTCCTGCAGATAGTAGGCGTTGTCGGTGTGGAAGATGGCGCGGTCGGCCACCGGGCCGGACAGGTCGGCGCTGAAGCCGCAGTTGACGGCCATCTGAACTTTAAGCGCGGTCAGGCGGCCGCTGTCGTCAAAGCCGGCGCTGTATTCATACGCAAAGGGGTGGCGCTTGCCAGTGACCATGAAATCGTCGTCGCGGTCCAGGCGCAGCTTCACCGGGCAGTGCAGCTTGTGGGCGGCAATGGCAGCCCACACCGCCAGATGGCCGGCCTGCGTCTCCTTGCCGCCAAATCCTCCCCCCATGCGCCGGCACTCCACGCGCACGGCGTGGCTGTCCAGACCCAGCGCGTGCGCCACCCAGTGCTGCACCTCGCCGGGGTGCTGGGTGCTGCTATGGACCACCCACTGGTCTTGCTCCTGGGGCAGCACATAGGCCACTTGGCCCTCCAGGTAAAAGTGCTCCTGACCCCCCACTTCCAGCGTGCCGTCCAGCCGGTGCCGGGATGTGGCCAGCGCGACAGCGACATCGCCACGGCGCACAAAGACCGGAGGCAGCACGTAGCTTTGGGCCTTCAGCGCATCCTGCACTGTCAGCACGGCGGGCAGGGCGTCAATGGTGAGCTGCACCTTGCGCGCGGCGCGGCGCGCCTGCATCACGGTTCTGGCAATGACCAGGCCAATCACCTGGCCGATGTGCTGCACGGTGTCACGGGCAAACACCGGCTCGTCGCCGGCAAAGGCGGCCAGCATGGGGTCGCCGGGAATGTCCGCGGCCAGCACCACGTCCACCACACCGGGCATGGCCCGTGCTGCCGTGGCGTCCACGCCCAGCAGACGGCCATGCGCCACCGTGGAGAGGATGGGTGCGGCGTGCAGCGTGCCCCGCACTTCGGGGATGTCGTCCACGTAGGTGGCGGCACCCGCCACCTGGGCTGCCGCGCTTTCGTGCGGGCGGGAGACTCCGGCGGCGGTCACTGGGTAACCTCCGTGCTGCGCACTGCGGTGCGAGCTTGCTGGGGGACGGCCCGGCGCGGCGCTCATACTGTCACCTCGCCTGCGCCGGTAGGGGCCAGTTGCCGCAGGTCGGTCAGGGTACCCCCTTGGCTCTCCAGCCAGAAGCGCTGCAGCAGATTGCACAGCACGGTGTTGCGGTAGGCGCCCGATGCCCGCATGTCGGAGATGGGTGCAAATTCGGCGCGCAGCGTGCGCATGGCCTGGTCGACGGTGGTTTGGGTCCAGGGCTTACCTATCAGCGCCGCCTCGGTCTTGCGCGCGCGCACCGGGGTCGCTGCCACGCCGCCCACGCCAATGGACGCCTTGCGCACGGTGCCCTGTTCGACGTGCAGGTTGAGGCCCAGGCACACCGCCGAGATGTCGTCCTCAAAGCGTTTGGAAATCTTGTAAACCCTGGACCGCTCGGTGGATGTTGCCTTGGGCACCTTGATCCAGGCCAGCACTTCGTCCTTGGCCATCACGTTGGTGCGGTAGCCGGTGTACAGATCTTCCAGCGCCAGCTCGCGGTGTGCAATGTGCTCGCCGCTCTGGCGCATCAGCACCACGTTGGCGCCGAGGGCTATCAGCAGCGGCATGGAGTCGCCAATCGGCGAGCCATTGGCCACATTGCCGCCCAGCGTGCCGCTGTTGCGCACCGGCAGGCCGGCAAAGCGGTGGGCGAATTCGGCCAGATGCGGGCGGTCCGCCACCAGCGCGGCAAAGGCGTCGGTCAGCGTCACGGCAGCGCCGATGGCGATGTGGTGCGGGTAGTCTTCCACGCGGCGCAACTCGGCCACCTGGGTCACGTCCAGCACCTTGGCAAACTGCTGGTGCATCTTGGTCACCCACAAGCCGACATCGGTGCAGCCGGCCACCAGCTGGGCAGCGGGGTGGCGGGCGCGCAGGGCCAGCAGGTCGGCCAGCGTGCGCGGGGACATATATGAAGAATTGGCCTCTAGCCCTCGTGGAATATGGGCTATGCGCTCCAAATTTAATAGCATCTCGGCTTCGTTGACCTGGGCGGGTGGCAGCGCCTGCATGGCCTGCGCGGCGTCCACAATCGGCCGGTAGCCGGTGCAGCGGCACAGGTTGCCCGACAGCGCGGCCTGCGCCTGCGCGCGGGAGATGGCTGCGCCCTGGGCGGTCTGGTACAGGCCAAACAGGCTCATCACAAAGCCGGGGGTGCAAAAGCCGCACTGCGAGCCGTGGCAGTCCACCATGGCTTGCTGGGCCGGATGCAGGCTGCCATCGGCCTCGGTCAAATCTTCCACCGTCCACAGCGCCATGCCGTCGATGGAGTGCGCCAGGCGGATGCAGCTGTTGATGGCGCTGTATTTCAGCAAGTCGCCATGGGCCTCGGCGACGACCACGGTGCAGGCGCCACAGTCGCCTTCGCCACAGCCCTCCTTGGTGCCGGTGCAGTGCAGGTCTTCGCGCAGCACCTCCAGCAGGGTGCGGCTGGGGTCAACGTCGGGCAGGGTTACGATCTCTCCGCGTCGGAAAAATCGCAGGGGTTTGGTGTTCATGGGCTCTTCCTTGTGCGGGAGGGTAATTCGCTAGCGACCCGGACTTCATACGCATTAGGATATGACACAAATCACCATGACCGTATGAGAGACCAATCGCTGTTCGACAAGATAGACCTTCATTTGATCAGGGTCCTTCATACCGTGTTGACCGAACGCAGCGTTTCCAAAGCCGCCATCCGCCTGGGCATGCACCAGCCGGCCGTGAGCAGTGCGCTCAAGCGCCTGCGTGATTTTGCCGGGGATCCGCTTTTGGTGCGTTCGGGCTCGGGCATGGTGCCCACCGACGCCGCGCTGCGCATGCTGGAGCCCGCCGGCCACATCCTGCGCAGTGCCGAGATGCTGTTTTCCGATGCCCGCGGCTTTGAGCCGGCCAGCGCCCGCAACACCTTTCGCGTGGCGGCCAGCGACTACCTGGACCCGCTGTTCCTGCCCCAGCTGGTGGCGCAGATCAAGTCCCAGGCGCCGCTGACCCAGATCGAGATCCATCCGCTGTCCGGTGCCACCGACTACCGCGCCCAGTTGGCACAGGGCGAGGTGGATGTGGTGATTGGCAACTGGCCGGCGCCACCGCAGGAACTGCACCTGGGCCGCCTGTTTGGTGACGAGGTGGTGTGCATGGTGTCCAAAAAACATCCGGCCGTGCGCCGGCGCTGGGACCAGGCCTCATGGCTGCAGGCCGAGCACATTGCGCCAATGGCCACGCACCCCGGCGCCCGTGGCGTGATTGACGACCACCTGGCCAGCCAAGGGTTGCAGCGCCACATTGCCGCGCGCTGCCCCTACTTTGGCCAGATTCCCTCCATGGTGGCATCAACCTTGCTCGTACTGACCACGGGGCGGCAGTATTGCGCGCGCTTTGTGGACACGCTGCCGGTAGTGGTGCTTGCCTGCCCCGTGGAGTTTCCGCGCATGATGTACTACCAGCTCTGGCATGAACGCACCCACACCTCCGCCGCCGGGCGCTGGTTGCGTGAGCGTGTAAAGTCGGTCGCGGCAGCCCTGAAAAAAGAATGAAACCCGCAGCAGCATGACAGTCCCCAGACTTCAGTTAACCGGCATCACCAAGGCCTACCCCGGCGTCATCGCCAACAGCGACGTATCGCTGACCGTCATGCCCGGCGAGATTCACGCCGTGCTCGGTGAAAACGGCGCCGGCAAATCCACGCTGATGAAGATCATCTACGGCTCGGTCAAGCCCGACGCCGGCGAGGTGCGCATCAACGGCCAGGAGATCGTGATCCGCAACCCCAAGGAAGCGCGCGCCAACGGCATCAGCATGGTGTTCCAGCACTTCAACCTGTTCGACACCATGACCGTGGCCGAGAACGTGTGGCTGGGGTTGACGCGCAGTTCGCTGGAGCAGGTCACCGCCGCCATTGTCGGCAAGGCCACCGAATACGGGCTCGACATTGACCCGGCCCGGCCCGTGCACACGCTGAGCGTGGGGGAGATGCAGCGGGTGGAAATCATCCGCGCGCTGCTGACCCGCCCAGAGCTGCTGATCCTGGACGAGCCGACTTCGGTGCTGACGCCACAGGCCGTGGAAAAGCTGTTCGTGGTGCTGAAGAAGCTCTCCAGCGAAGGCTGCAGCATTCTGTACATCAGCCACAAACTGCACGAAATCCGCGAGCTCTGCACCGCCTGCACCGTGTTGCGCGGCGGCAAGGTGACGGGGGTGTGCAACCCGCAAGAAGAGTCCAACGCGTCGCTGTCACGGCTGATGATTGGCGCCGAGCCGCCGTTGCTGGAGCGTGCCGCCAACGTCGCCGGGGCGGCGGTCATGCACGTCAAGGGCCTGAGCCTGGAGCGTGAAGACCAGTTTGGGGTTGACCTGCACGACATCCACCTGCATGTGCGCTGTGGCGAGGTGGTGGGCATCGCCGGGGTCTCCGGCAACGGCCAGAAGGAGCTGCTGTACGCGCTGTCGGGCGAAGACTGCCGCTCGCCGCGCGGCAGCATCCACATGGGTGCGATCGACGTGTCGCACATGCACCCGGGGCGTCGGCGCAAGATGGGCCTGCACTTTGTGCCCGAGGAACGCCTGGGGCGCGGCGCCGTGCCCACGCTGAGTCTGGCGCACAACCTGTTGCTGACGCGCACCGAGTCCATCTCCATGCCGCGTTTTGCCGGTGGCTGGATCCGGGTGCGCCAGTTGGAAGCCCACGCCGCGCGGCTGATCAAGGAATACAAGGTCAAGGCCAACGGCCCCACGGCAGCGGCGCGCTCGCTGTCGGGCGGCAATCTGCAGAAATTCATTGTCGGCCGCGAGATCGACGCCAACCCCAAGCTGCTGATCGTGTCGCAGCCCACCTGGGGTGTGGACGTGGGCGCGGCGGCGCAGATTCGGGGCGAGATCCTGGCCCTGCGCGACGCCGGTTGCGCCGTGCTGGTGGTCAGTGAAGAGCTGGACGAATTGTTTGAGGTGTGCGACCGCCTGCATGTGATTGCACGCGGCAAGTTGTCGCCATCGGTACCCATGGCGGAGGCCACAGTGGAAAAAATTGGCGAGTGGATGAGTGGGCTGTGGGACCACGACGGCGCGGCGCTGGATGCGGAGGTGCAGCATGGCTAGACTCAAACTCGAAGCCCGCCCCCAGCCCTCATCGGCGTGGAGCTACGGCTCGCCGCTGCTGGCGTTGTTGTGCACCGTGGTCATTGGCGTGATCCTGTTTGCGCTATTGGGCAAAGACCCCGTGCGCGGCCTGCAGGTGTTTTTCTGGGAACCCATCAAAAGCGGATACGCCGTGGGTGAGCTGGTGGTCAAGGCCACGCCCCTGTTGCTGATTGCCTTGGGGCTGGCCGTGTGCTTTCGCTCCAATGTGTGGAACATCGGCGCCGAGGGGCAATACGTGCTGGGCGCCATCGCCGCCAGCGGCGTGGCGCTGCTGGCCGACAAGACCACTGGCGGCTGGATTGTGCTGCCCCTGCTGCTGGCCGGCGTGCTGGGTGGCATGGCCTGGGCCGGGTTGACGGCACTGCTGCGTGACAAATTCAACGCCAATGAAATCCTGGTCAGCCTGATGCTGGTCTACGTGGCGGTGCAGGTGCTGGGCTACCTGGTGTTCGGCCCGTGGAAAGATCCCAACGGCTACAACTTTCCACAGACCAAGAGCTTCGAGGCCGCCACCCGCATACCGCGCCTGTTTGACGGCTCGCGCGTCAGCATCGGCGTGCTGTTAGCGTTGCTCGGTGTGGCCGGTGTCTGGGTGTTTCTGTTTCGCACCCGCGCCGGTTTTGCGCAGCAGGTGGGCGGGCTGGCGCCGGCCGCGTCCCGCTACGCTGGTTTCTCGTCGCGCGGCGCGCTGTGGACGGCCTTATTGGTCTCGGGTGGCATGGCCGGCCTGGCCGGTGCGCTGGAGGTGGCGGGGCCAATCGGGCAACTCACGCCCTATGTGCCGGCGGGCTATGGCTTTGCCGCCATCATCGTGGCCTACGTGGGGCGCCTGCACCCGGTGGGCATGGTGTTCTCGGCGCTGCTGATGAGCATGTTCTACATCGGTGGCGAGCTGGCCCAGTCGCGCCTGGGCCTGCCCAAGTCACTAACCGGCGTGTTCCAGGGGCTGCTGCTCTTTAGCTTGCTGGCGTGTGACACGCTGGTCAATTACCGTCTGCGCTGGGGGAACAAATAATGGAATCCTACGCACTGCTGATTGCCGCCACGCTGAACGCCGGCACCGTGCTGGCCATCGCCTCACTGGGCCTGCTGATCAACGAGAAGGCCGGCATCGTCAACCTGGGCGCCGAAGGCATGATGCTGTGCGCCGCCATTGCCGGGTTTGCCACCGTGGTGCACACGGGCAGCGACACCATGGGTTTTCTGGCCGGCATGGGCGCGGGCGCGCTGATGGCCGCCATCTTCGGCGTGCTGGTCATCTGGCTCAACACCAACCAATACGCCACCGGCCTGGCGCTGAGTCTGTTTGGCGCGGGCTTCTCGGCCTTTGCCGGCATCAGCTATGTGCAGGAAAAGATCCCCGAACGGCCCAGCTTTGCGATTCCTTTTCTGTCCGACATTCCGCTGGTGGGCCCGGCGCTGTTTCGCCAGCATCCGCTGGTCTACCTGACGGTGTTGTTTGCGCTGGCGCTGATCTGGTTTCTGTACCGCACCCGCTCGGGGCTGATCTTGCGCAGCGTGGGCGAGAGCCCCGAATCGGCACACGCATTGGGATACCCGGTGCGCTGGATCCGTCTGGGCGCGGTCACGCTGGGGGGCGCGCTGTGCGGCCTGGCCGGTGCCTACATCTCCATCGTCTACACGCCGCTGTGGGTGGAGGGCATGGTTTCGGGCAAGGGCTGGATTGCGCTGGCGCTGACCACCTTTGCCACCTGGCGCCCGGCACGGGTATTGCTTGGTGCTTATCTGTTTGGCGGCGTGACCATGCTGCAGTTCCATTTGCAGGGCATTGGGGTGGAGGTGCCCAGCCAGTTCCTGAGCATGCTGCCTTACGTGGCCACCATTGTGGTTTTGGCCCTGATCTCGCGCAATCCGCGCTGGATACGGATTAATATGCCAGCTGCCATTGGAAAACCGTTTTACCCAGGTTCCTAGTTTCTTCAGCTTCAGCGCTGAATTTTTTCCTGCAACCCCAAGTTTTTAAGAAAGAACTGACATGACAGATTTGCAAAAACGCGCACTACTGAAAATTGCAGCCTTGACGGCCGTGGCCAGCGCGGCGCTGGTGGGCTGCGGCAAGAAGGAAGAGCCGGTAGCGGCACCTGCCTCGGCCCCCGCGCCTGTGGCCTCCGCGCCTGCACCCAAGGCCGAGCCGCTGAAGATCGCATTCGCCTACGTCGGCCCCGTGGGCGACGGCGGCTGGACCTTCGCGCACGACAACGGCCGCAAGGCCATGGAAAAGGAATTTGGCGACAAGGTTGTCACCTCGTTTGTGGAGAACGTGCCCGAGTCGGCAGACGCCGAGCGCGTCATCCGCGACATGGCCGGCCAGGGCAACAAGCTGATCTTCGGCACCACCTTCGGCTATATGGAACCCATGCTCAAGGTCGCCGCCGACACCAAGGGCGTGAACTTCCAGCACGCCACCGGTTACAAGACCGCCGAGAACATGAGCACCTACGACAGCCGCACGTATGAGGGTGCGTACATGGCCGGCGTGATTGCCGGCAAGATGACCAAGTCCAACACGCTGGGCGTGGTGGCCTCGGTGCCAATTCCCGAAGTGATCCGCAACATCAACAGCTTCACGCTGGGCGCGCAGAGCAGCAATCCCAAGGTCAAGACCAAGGTGGTGTGGGTCAACGAGTGGTTCAACCCACCCAAGGAAACCGAAGCCGCCACCAGCCTGATCAACGGCGGTGCCGACGTGCTGTTCCAGAACACCGACTCCCCCGCCGTGCTCAAGACCGCGCAGGACAAGGGCAAGCGCGCCTTCGGTTGGGATTCCGACATGACTGCCTACGGCCCCAAGGCCCACCTGGCATCTGCCATCATCAACTGGGGCCCGTACTACATCAAGGCCACCAAGGACGCGCTGGAAGGCAAGAACGCTTCCACGCAGAGCTGGTGGGGCGTGAAAGAGGGCGCGATTGACATCGTGTCCATTGCTGAAGATGTACCCGCCGACACCAAGGCCAAAGTTGAAGCCGTCAAGGCGGGCCTGAAGGATGGCAGCTTCGTGATCTGGAAAGGCCCGATTGTTGACAACACTGGCAAAGAGCAGCTGGCCAAGGACGCTGTGGCGGACGACAAGTTCCTGGGGGGCTTGAGCTTCTACGTCAAGGGCGTGGAAGGCAAGATCCCGGGTGGCAAATAAGGGTTCGCCCACTCGCTAAACTGGGCCGCTACTCTGCGGCCCTTTTTTTTATGAAAGTACGCGCATGACCCAGCTTGCAGACAGCCTTCGCGCTCGACTCATCCGCAATTTTCTGGAGGTGCCCCGCGAGCGCTACGAGCGGGCGCCGCTGTACGACAGCCTCGTCGGTGGCGTGTCCAACGGCACGGCCGCGGTCAAGTTGGGGTGTGGTGTGGACACGGTGGCCCCGGGCAAACAAAGCTGTCCCTACCACTTTCACCACGCGCAGGAAGAAATGTTCATCGTGCTCGAAGGCGAGGGAACCTTGCGCGTGGCCGGGGAAAGGTTGCCCATCAAGGCAGGGGACGTGATTTTCATCCCACCGGGCCCCGAGTATCCGCACCACATTTTGAACACCTCGGCGGCGGAACTGAAATACCTGTCCATCAGCACGCAAGAGCGCCCGGATGTGGCCGAATACCCCGACTCCGACAAGATCGGCGTATTCACCAAAGGCCCCGCCTTTCTGCAGAAGCGCAGCAGCGGGCTGGACTACTGGACCGGCGAGCCCTGATGCGTCCCCCGCCGGCACCCACCAGCGCCTGACCGTGTAAGCTTTCATCCTCCTTTTTGTGTTCAAAACAGTCCACTGCATGCCCACTATGAAAAAACTAATGCTCGGCACCATTGCCGCTTCCGTTCATCTGTTGTTTGCCACGGGCGCCTGTGCTGCCAGTGCCCCCAAGCCTACGACGCAGAACCGTGCCGATATTGCGGCGCAGTACAAGTGGGACTTCTCGCCCATCTACGCCAGTTGGGACGCGTGGGAAGCCGCCATGAAAGACATCGAGGCCAAGATGGACGCCTTTGTCGCGCGCAAGGGCTCGTTGAAGAATGGCCCGGCGGCCGTGCTCAGCGCCTACCAGGCGTATGACGAGATCGGCATGCTGGAATACAAGGTCTACCGCTACCCGCAACTGCAGCGCGACGTGGACACACGCAACCAGGATGTGGGCGGAAAGTTCCAGCGCGTGGGTGCGGTGTTTGCCAAGTTTGGCACCGCCACCGCCTGGTTTACGCCCGAGTTGCTGAAGATTCCGCAGGCCACCATGGAGCAGTGGATCCGCGACACACCGGCGCTGGCGCCCTACAAGTTCACCATTTTGGATGAATACCGCCAGCAGCAGCACGTGCTGGACGAGGCGGGTGAAAAGCTGCTGTCTCTCGCCGCCCGCTTGAACCAGACCCCGGCGGCGACTTACCAGGAGCTGTCCACGTCCGACATCAAGTTCCCCAAGGTCACGCTGTCCGATGGCAAGGAAGTGACGCTGTCCCCCGGCAACTACCAGTCGCTGCTGGAGACCAACTACAACCAGGCCGACCGTGCCAAGGCGTTCCTGGGCCATATTGGCACCTATGCGGCCACGGCCAACACCTATGCCGCCATTTACAACGGCGTCATGCAAAAGGGCTGGTTCACCGCACAGGCGCGTAACTTCCCCACCACGCTGGACGCCGCGCTGGACCGCAATGCGGTGCCGCCTGCCGTGGTCAAGAATCTGGTGGAGACCGTGCGAGCCGGCACCGCCCCGTTGCAACGCTATGCCAAGCTGCGCAAGAAGCTGCTGGGCCTGGAGAGCTACCACCTGTACGACGGGTCCATCCCGGTCTTCAAGACCAGCGCCACCTACCCGTATGAAGATGCCAAGGCCACCGTGCTGCAATCGGTTGGCCCACTGGGGGCGGACTACACCGCCAAGTACAAGAAGTTCCTGGCCGGCCAGCAGATTGATGTGTATGAGAACGAAGGCAAGCGTTCGGGTGCCTATGTGGCCGGTGTCTATGGCACGGGCCCCTATATGCTGCTGAACCACAACGACACGCAAGATGCCATGTTCACACTGGCCCACGAGGGCGGCCACGCCATGCACACGGTGCTGTCGTACGAGAAGCAGCCTTTCGTCACTGCGGGCTACACGATCTTTGTGGCCGAGGTGGCCTCCACTACCAACGAGCGCTTCCTGCTGAACCAACTGCTGCAGTCCACCACCGACCCCAAAGAGCGCTTCCTGCTGCTGCAGCATGCGGTGGATTCCATTGTGCGCACCTTCTACACGCAGGTGTTGTTTGCCGACTTTGAAATGCAGGCCCACAAGCTGGTGGAGCAGGGCAAGCCGGTAACGGCGGCCGTGCTCAATGGCATTTACCTGGACCTGCTGAAGACCTATTACGGTGACGCCGTGACTGTGGACGATGCCTACAAGGCCACCTGGTCGCGCATCCCGCACTTTTACAACTCGCCGTATTACGTCTACCAATACGCCACCTGCTTTGCCTCGTCCGCCAAGCTGTTCAAGGACATGACCACCGGCGCGAGCGCTGACCGCGCGGCTGCCACCGAGCGTTACCTGGAGCTGCTGCGAAGCGGCGGCAATGACTACCCCATGACCCAGCTGCAAAAGGCCGGTGTGGACCTGTCCAAACGCGAAACCGTGCAGGCCGTGGTGGACCAGATGGAAGAGCTGGTCACACAGATGGAAGCCGAGGCCGCCAAGATCGCCAGGTAGGCGTTGGATGGACTACTACGCGTGGCCCGGGTGCGCCGGTTGGCGCATCTCGGCCAGTGCGTGCTGCACCACGCTGCGCGATGCGGTGAGCGCCAGCGCACCCATGACGGCGGCCACCGCCAGGTCGGGCCAGGCGGAATGGGTGCCCACCACGCCCAGCGCCGCCAGCATCACGGCCACGTTACCAATGGCATCGTTGCGGCTGCACAGCCACACCGAGCGCATATTGGCATCGCCCTCGCGCCAGGCATACAACATCAGCGCCACCGCCACGTTGGCCACCAGCGCCAGTGCACCCACCACGCCCATGGTCAGCGGCTCCGGCACCACGCCACTGGAGAACGACCACGCAGCGCGGCCCAGCACAAAGACACCAAAGGCTCCCATGCACAAGCCCTTGAACAGGGCCGCCCGGGCGCGCCAGCCTATGGCGGAGCCCAGCACGGCCAACGACAGACCGTAGTTGGCCGCGTCGCCAAAAAAATCCACCGCGTCGGCCAGCAGCGATACCGATTGCGACTGCAACCCGGCAACCAGCTCCACGCCAAACATGGCCACATTGATGAGCAACGCCAGCCACAGGATGCGCCGGTAGCTGGCGGTTTGCGGTGCAGTGCTGGTACTGGCGCAGCCGTGGCTGCAGCATGAATCGCTCATGGTAAATATCCCCTTGTGTGTGCAATAGTTCTATTGGAAACCCTGAAGCGGCTTCAGAGTCAAGCGCTAAACTGCACGATCAGAAAAACCATGAGCCCCGCCATGCCTAACCACCACCAACACAAACCCGTTTCCCCTGAGCGCCTGCCTGCCCTGTTGCGCGCCATGCCCAAAGCCGAGCTGCACATGCACATCGAAGGCTCGCTGGAGGCCGACATGATCTTCGCCATGGGCCAGCGCAACAAGGT
>Ga0208514_100342_pt1 | contig 28743 bp, 53 predicted proteins | sample LakWasMet70_HOW9_2_FD_183900 | JGI IMG/M metagenome (GOLD analysis project Ga0208514, IMG submission 183900) | Freshwater sediment methanotrophic microbial communities from Lake Washington under simulated oxygen tension - Sediment Metagenome... | ecosystem: Environmental > Aquatic > Freshwater >...
GGTATGTACATAGCATTAGCACCAATGTTGTAAGTGCTGGTAGCATCTGGAGCAACAGCCCAAGGCACCGCAATGGTGGCAACCTTTGTAGATCCTATGTAATCGATAATTTCACCCGATTGATTAATGCCAGTTCCGGCAGTAATCGATACTGACATTCCCTGGTAAAAATCATCTACCGCAGAGGCTGCAGCAGCTAGTTTAATCGTGGTTGTTGATCCACCTGCCTGAGCGGTGCCCGTTATTGCCGCAGCCGTTAAAGTCTCGCTAAAATTACAGGCTTTTAACAAGTTAGCATAGGGCGGGGCAGTGCCAGCAGTGCCGGATCCTGCAAATTCAGTTTCAAAAGATATTGACGCATAATTTTCAACTCGAATAGAGCCAGATCCGCCAAATGTAGGCCTAATAATTTTACGATCGACCGCGCTGCCTTTTAATGGGCTCATGGTAATGTCACCACACTGGATAGCCGCTGTTGGCACAACATCAACGCCATACGTGGCTTCTAATCCGGCTAAAATGCCGCGTTTACGATAACTTAGCATCAGTGTCTCCTTTTAAGACTTTGACTTCTTTTTTGACTAACGAATTTTCATAGTCGCTTTTTGCTTGATCTGCATCGGCTAGATAAGCAGCTTTGTTAAATTGATAACAATCCCAGTCAGATGCGGGAACCCGAATACCGGCCTCGCCATCGACTAGAAATGTGCCAGGGTTTCCGGCGTGTTGGTCTCTCATTTTTTTATCCTTTTAGTAAGATAAGTAGATCGAATAAATTTGGATAACTAACTTATTAACAACGATTGTTTATGACCAAGCGGTTTGTGAAACTAAAACCCACTTAGCCCCACTCCATGTAAATATGCATATTGATATTTGTCCGGCAGTAGCTGCGGAGCCATTAACTAATCCGGTCGAATTAAATGCTGTGTTAAAAGTTACAACACGCCCACCAGTGGCATCTTGTTTAAGCACAAAAACCAAATCTAGCATTTTCCATAATCGTTTTGCTGCACCTGAACGATGTTGCTCCAAGAAACCACGACCATTAGCTTCAGTTTTATCAGACCGTGAACAGGGGTTTCGGATAGTTAATGCCCCAGTTAACGTCAAATCAAAGCTAGTATATTGCTCTGGAATTGGATCAAAAGTGCCCGTAGCTGCTGCTACTCGTTGCCACCTTTCTTCACTGCCTTTCATCGGTGTTGCGCCATGAAACTTAAAGCTTCCCCCAGGTTTTTTAGTTTCCGTACCATTATCAATGTCATCTAGCAAGGTAATATATGCAGGACTTTGCGTTGTTGTTGCATCAAATATGTTGTACTTAATATGGCCTCCGGTGGCGCTCGGTTCCACATCATTATTTTCCCACTGCAACCTGGTGCAAAATTGCTCGTTAGAACTATTGTGGACTGTTGTTACATAGCCATATGTTGGCGGTGCATCACTTTCGTTATCGTAAAAGTGGACATTTGCCCAAGCACCAAAATACGTTTCATTATTTTTAAGGTTGATGCCATATGCACTAGTACTAAAATGACAGTTATGAACTGATAAATTACCGCCACCACCACAAACACCCACGGTCCTGCCTCTCTCAGTATATAAGCCCATTATTTCCACAGACTTTGCATTGAGATCACCGAGAATGTCATGTGCGCCATTTGCCCAGATATTTGACAACATCAAGCAGTTTGATTGGCCGAAAGAGGGTTTGTAAGTATTATTTGGGGAGTAGTAAACTGGGGCAAGCATAAAGCCCTGACATAAAGGGATACCAGCCACAAATCTCTCATTTCCGATCCGAATATCGGAGTAAGAAACAAGATCAAAGTTAAATCCTACGAAAGTGCCGCAGTAGTTGAGGCTAAAATCAACATTAGTTACCTGTAAATTTGTGGAATCATCAAACTCAAAAGCTGCAACGAAACCCTCACAACGTACTCGATTAACTGTAGTTATCTGATTCGTTTTTGTATCGCCAGCACCACCGGCACCCGCAGTTAAATTATTTTCAATCGCTAAACCAATACCATTAAACTCCATGTAACTTGAATAGTTTGCATTGGCTACATTCCGAATAACAATCCCATCAACATTTGCAAACTGTTGATTATTTCTATCTGTACCCGTTTGAACGGAGCCAACCAAACGTACAGCAGGCGTGTAATTGTAGTTCCCATAATACCTACGCATTTTCCATGCTTTTGCGGTATTCCATGTCACACCTTGCTCAGTTACGTTATTAGTTGTTATCGCTGTAGCTACTGGATAAATAGCTGTGTTTGAAGTATCAAGCGGTGTTGTGAGTGCCGCATCTAAGTAAAGCTGAAATGTAGTGTTACTACCTGGTATGGTCTTAATATAATAACCAGTTGCACCACCAGCACTGCTAATGCCGTTGATAGCTTCCCATGTTAAACAGGCTTGTGTAGAGCTAGGCGTTTGAATGTAAATCCGTGTACCATCAATTAATCTTGTTTCGCCGCTAATCCACGCAGCCGTTGTACCGTTACCTGGCAATGGAGTTGTCGCATCTAAAGTCACAACAGCCGGACTGGCATTGGTTATGCCAACGATATTATAAGTGTCATGAACTTTTAGTAAATTTTGATCACAACCTGATGTATCTAAAATCGCTATGCCATCACAAACAATTTGTGGCGCATAAGTTATGGCATAGTTGTTAATATATTTAACACCGCCTTCTAGCAGCAGTGGCGTGTTTATCTGGTAGATTTCGCCATGTTTAAGTTTTGCTATACCTTTGTTATCATTAAAATTAGCAACGATTCCTGGCGTGTCATTTCCACCAGATGGCAAATATTGTGTAATTCCAGCGCCTCCAACTGGCGTATAAGTAGAACCGTTAGACCAATACTGCTGCCCTGCAATCCAAAGCGGCCCCTCACCATAAACTACAGCACCACCGAACGTATTAAACTCAGCAACTGAAGCAAATGAATAAGCATTACGAGCAAGCGTTGTCATACGATCTCCGTTATTGATCAAAACCGGACCAGCAAACACGATAGCTGACGGCGATTGGGCTGATGACCCATTGGTATTCGTTAAAATTAAAAAACCGGTATCACCGACATTTAGGGCAGTATGTAAAGTAATCTCAAACAGCCCGCCGGTAATATTTACACCGTTGCCTGTCACTTCTGGCGCGCCAAAATTAACGGGCAATGGCGTTGCAAAAAACGCAAACTGCAAATTGCTGTAATCAATTACCGCGCCGCCATTGGCATACACTAACGACAGGCTAATTGTTTTTATACTCATGCTACACGCAGCCTAATGGCATTAACTGCCAACAAAGGCGCCGCGTGTTCTGGATCTAAATCAATACCATCCCCCGCTTTGTAGACCGTTCCGTTATGCAATATTTGGGATAGCACGTCATATTGACCAACTGATATTTGCGTTAAAATAACTTTTTGCATGGTTATACCGATCTAATTAAACGGCTGGATACATACACTTCTTGCCAATACAGCATGCCGTTAGCCATGTTAATTAACTCACCTGACACATATTGCACTGGTGCATAATCTAATGGCTCATAGCCTAATAAAGCCGCCTGGATAGCGTCACAAAACTCTTCGTTATCATCGGCGTTTTCAGCGCCTTTTAATCCAGCATGGTTAGCCGTTACCACAACAACTGCAATATATTCAAAGCGGTTTTGGCTAACTTTATTTATCAGCGTGTTTTTAGTCGCTTGGTTTTTATCACGATATAAATAACAACCTGGCGCACTAACCCGACCACTTAAAATCGCTTTTAAATCGGTTGCACCGGCTACTTCACGCAGGCCTGTTACTTCTGATTTAATTTTTTCTTCCAGCAATTTTCTTAGCGTGGCCATCAGTAATCGCTTAAATTTGATTGTGTAAAGATTCGGTTATCAGCCCCTTTTGAGCCACTTATTCCCGCTGGGTTGGGTGCAATCTCAGTCTGGCTAATGTTGCCTGATGCTGGATTGCCTAACCCTAAATCAATCGTGCCTTTTACGTAATCATCCAGGGTTTTAATCGCTCGGTTATACGCATCGGTAACCACTTCAGTAGGTACTTGATAGCAATAAAACCGAGTAATATCTTTAGATAATTCCCGCAAATCATTTGATGAGACGGCCAGTGGCACTGTCCAACCCTTTGCACGCAAGCGCCGATCAATGTCTAAATCGGCTTTAGTAATCGCTGCATTTAAAATAATTTGGCTAATAACACCCGCGCCTGTGCGGTCTGTAATTTGTACCAGCTCATCATCACCAAATGCAGCGACTAAATCAGCTTGCGTGCAATAAGGCATTAAGCGCCTACCTTAGCTGGGTCTTCTTTAGCCGGATCTGTCTCGGCCTTGGCTTTATCCGCCGCTTTGCCAGGTTTACCGCTGTCATTTTTGTTTTCATCGTCAATTGCAGTGGCGGCTTCGGCATCGGTTGCTTTTCTAATAACTCCAATGGCCAATAGCATTCCGGCATCGGAGTCAGAAAGATCCAGCTTATCGCCTTCAAAATAGGCTTGCCCATCATGCTGCAAGTGGCTTAAAACTGTGTAAGTAGTCGCAGCCATAATTAAGCCACCGCATTTTGGATAAAGTACCCAGCTTGCTGAAAGCAAACCAATTCTTTAATCTGCTCGCCAACGCGTACAGTGGTACCGCCGCGAATGCCGCGACTAGAATCTTGTATCGTGCCAGCAAACTTGTTATTCCACTGGGCTGTAAAACCAAATGTGGGGAATGCAAAGCCTTGTACATTACGCACATTGCTATCAATACGCAGCAAGGCAATATGCTTACCCCACAACCGCGCAAATGCAGCAGTTTGGCCTTTTTTGCTGTTATTAACGTAAGACTCCCCTACGATGACTTCATCAATCTCAAAGTAATCTGCCACGCCTTCGCGGGTAGCTTTACCGGATGCAGTAACACCGCCTAAACCACCTTGTTTGTTTAACACGGCAGCAACCACTTTGGGATGGCTTCTAAATTTTGACCAGGCTAAGCGGCCCATGACCATTTTGTTAGCCCTAACCAGCATGCTGTCTAAAGCAGCATCAATTACACCCAATGGGTCTGAGTTGGCATAGTCAGAAAACTGGCTAGTGCCGGATAACGTGGCGCGTAACGTAGCATCGTATGTGTTTAAGTTAAAAATTAAACTGGCTACACGTTGCTCACGTGCCAAATCCAATAAAATGGATACGCCTTCAGTTGCAGTGCCCATCGGGTCAATATTGGCACCGCCTGCATTAGCAGCATCTTGATCACGTTGCGGTACAAAATCATCTAACGCAAAGTCATCAACGGAATCCGTTACATCAATTGCCCCAAATTCAACCTCATTGGGATTTGATTTTCTGCCAACGCGGGTATCCACTACAGTAAACAATTCTTCAGGAATCATTTTTGAGTAGATAAACTTGTCAGAAGGTACTTGTATGCGCGGTAAGATTAAATCTGCAATCATGCCAGCCGGTTTAACGGCCATTGCTATTTGCGTTAATCGCGGTTGAGTTGTAAATGGAGCGTTAATAGCCATGTTTTATCCTTGCATCACTGAAACTGATACGTAAACCCAAATAATATCGCCAGCTACTCCAGAAGATTCGGCAACACCAATAATTTGTGCATTAACACCAGCACCAGGGGCTGCAGCAACTGCTTTACCCGCACCATCTGATGTTAACTTTTGTCCGCGTGTTGCTGTGCCGCCCAGCTGCACTTCAATAAAGTCATCGCGCACAATATCAACACGGTCACCAGCGGCAGCAGGTATTTTGCCAATGCCACCAATGATTAAATCTGTGGATGCAGCTGCAGTTAAAATGCCGCCGTCATTAGCACCGAACTTAACCAGCGCATAGGCTGCAATAGCGGCTTCTGCTAAATAGCTATAAGATTCACCCGTTTTCATTTGCCACCTACCAATTCTGCATTGACATAATCTACGGCCTCAACAAAGCTGATGTTATTGCCCGCTTTATCTTGCGAAGCCTTGTATTCTTGGGCTTTTCTGGCAATTTGCGTATCAGTTAAACCCGCCGCTGCACTGCCTGGCTTGTCATGCTCTTTAAAGCTGACTTGTACTGGCAATGCTTTTAAAAAGCCTTTTAGCCATTCGTGCCCTGGCTTTTTAACCACCTCACCACCTTCAGCAAACTCAATAGCATCTGCTGCTGATGTAGCGCACATAAAGGCCACCAAGCCTGCTTGGTCCTTTGGCAACAAGCGGCCTTCTTTAACCAAACCTTCAGTAAAGTTGGTTAATTCAGAAATCTTGCTGGCAGATTCTTTAGTTTTTAACGCTTGCTCACGCTCAGTAAACTGGGCCTTGTCTTGGGCCAGCGCATCATTATCAGCTTTTAACTGAGCCTCTTTAGCGTCAAGCTCGGCCTTTTTGGCCGCTATTTCTTCGGGTGTCATTAATGATTCTCCGGTGGGTAAATGGGGGGTGACATCTTCCTTGATGCCGTTGGTGTTTTCTAGATCCAACTCTTCGCCAAATTCAAAAGTCATCACACCCTCTGCATCAGCAAATGAAGGCGACTTTAAACCTTTAACCGCTGGGGGCTGCGCACCTAAAAAGCCAACATGCTTTAAGTACCAAACACCAGGGACTGGGTTAACTGGGGATTGAGGGCTGTAAAACGAAGCCGAGACTTTATAAAACCGGCCAGCATTAACCAGATCAGCAAAGTTTTGGTCAACGTTTTGTGGTATGGCTTGTAATACACCATCTGCATAACTTAAAGCGCTAACCGATCCGTAAGCTGGATCATCCGTAGCCGGATGACCAACTACCAAGGGCGCTTCATGCACAGCTGCATCGTAAGCAGCTGCCGTGGCAGCCACATCAGATTCGGTAAACTCCAGCACAGCACCGCTCATTGCAATGTGCTTACCAGGCTTAAATATTTCGATGGGGATAAATGTTTTCATGGCCTTAGTATATCGGCCACAAACTTTTGAAAAACCCGAATGAGTTCGGATAAGTAATTGATATTAAGCGGGTTATAGTTACGCTGTCTTTTTTAAAGTACCTTATTTTTAAGTTGGCGGCAATGATTAACAGCAGAGATATTAACGAACTAACGACAGAAACCAAAAAGCGCTGCATTGCCTTTGTTGCAATGTGTAAAGCGCACAACATTGACATCATCATTACGTCTACTTACAGAGACATGGAATCACAAGCTGCGCTGTATGCCCAAGGCAGAACCAAACCTGGGGACATTGTTACTGACGCAAAGCCTGGGCAATCATTTCACAATTTTAGAGTGGCTTTCGATTTTGCGCCGGTGCTTAACGGCAAACTGCAATACAACAATGCCAAGTTAATTGAGCAGTGTGGAATTCTTGCAGAAAAGTCTGGGCTTGAATGGTCTGGGCGTTGGAAAAAGCGACCAGAGCGCGTGCATTGCCAGTTGTCTGGGTTGTCATTGGCAACATTGCAAAAGCAGCAGAATTTATTAAGGCTGGGCAGATAAGGCCATTGCTTAAATATGCCAGCTGCTTGGCAAATAGCCGCCGCTAAAACCCATGCTGCTATACGGGCTTACTATTTTAACAGCGGCGGAACTGATGAGGGCTGGGAAAAAATACGTATGAACCCAAAACTTTTTAATACCGTCTGGCGGCGGATGATTAATGCAAGTCCTTTAAAACGTTACCGATAACTATGCCAAATTCAGATACCCAAAAACACCAAGTTTTTTACCAAAATAAAACCGGCGTATTTTTGGCATTTTTACCCGGGCAGTCACCAGACAAAATGTCTTCCTATGATTTAGTTGTATCTGTTATGTGGATTACATCGGACATTGCCTACTTGCATAGCGCAAAAGGCAACTGTCCAGCAGAAACATTGGCCGCTATGGTTAGTCAGTGCGCGGAAAGAGGCGCGAAGTCCGTAAGGACCCAACGAAAAAGTTTTAGAAAAATGCCAAGACCTTGGTATGTGGCAGAAAAACGTAAGGGCTATAACTTGTGGCAGATTGATGTTTAGTGTAATGCCATGTCGCCAATCGTTTAAACATGCTTGTATAAACTATTTATAAAACCCGCTACGCTGTTTTTTTTAAAAAATAAGCCTACCGCATGAATTATTCCAAAACGGCCTATAAGCGAAATATTTTACCCTCAATGAAAACGATATTCATATTTTTTATAGGTTCTTTAATTGGTTGGTTATCGGCACATAAAACCATTGCAACTGAATGCGAACGTCTTGGTAATTTTTACGTAGGAAACAAAACATACCATTGTTTCATAATTTCAAATAAAAAAGGAGCTTGAGATGGATACAGTGATCGATAAAAAAGAGCTTGAAGAATCTAATGCTAACTTGAAGCGCTTTGTCGGTCTGCTCGTAGCCGGTCAACAAGATTTTGAAAGAAATCTGCAATCTCTGGCAGGTATGTGCCAGGCGTCAGCTCAGAAATCAAAACCAAATTGGAAGATTCTAAAGAAACAGAGAGCAAATCTAAATCAAAACACTTCTGGTGAAGCATTGCAGAGATTACGGCTTGCTGAAAAGCTAAATGTGCGCTTTAGGCGGTAACCTGCAAGCCAAGTTTAAGAATCATATGTTTATTCATTTCACTAAAAAATGGATCTGAATCTTGTGTACCCGTTTTACTTTTATGATAGCCGTTATTTTTAGCATCTTTGGTCATTATTCTACTCATAAATAATATATTAATTTACAAACACATCCATCGCTAATTCAAGTTGCTTTTAGCATCTTTTATAACTGCAAAAATTTTTACGCATTCTAAATAGCGCTCATCTCTAAAGTTTTCAATAGCCCTAATTTGCATTTCTCCTGTGCTATATCGTGGTGAATCATATGCCTTAATAATATATGACTCTACAAAAGCACTAAGCATTTTATCTTGACTTGACATGTCTGCAATTTCCATAACTTTGGCCATTGACATGCCCTGTTGCCTATTTTTCATTATTACTTCAGCAAGTTCCGAATTTACTTGGCAGATAATGCGCCAATCTGACTCAGCAGAAGAAGGGAAAGATATTAAATACAGAACAAAAATAGCAATTGGAAATTTCATTTTTAGTAACCTTTATGCACTGCGCCGATCATTTATATTACGCCGTTCTTCATCATCCTTTCTTTTTTGTTCCGTTTCATCCCTGATGGCCTCAACGGCCAGCTGCGCCGTTCGTTCAACCACGCGTTTATCCCCCTCATCGGCAATGTGCCGATAGTTATCAAGCAAGGCTGACTCACGAGGAGTTAGCGATACACCGTAAGAAGCCTTTGGCTCTGCGAGAGCGTGGCTTTTAATTCCAGTCATTATATAAACAATATCGATACCAACCTCAGAAAGTGCAATTAATTGCACTGCTGTTGGCGATGAATCTCCTTTTTCCCAGGCAATAACCGTTCGCTTAGTCACCCCCGCAATTTCAGCAACAGCCTTTTGCGTTAACCCTGCATCTTCCCTCTGTTCTTTTAGCCTATTAAAAAGGTGCATATATTTTCACTTTTACCTTGACTGGTGTAATTTTTTTCACCATAATTAACTCGTAACTTATACAACACAAACACAGACAAACTTTAACCGGAGCGTGTCATGCAACAAAACATTAAAACCCCCGATCAAGTTAAGGCTGACTTTCTTGCCAAGGGCGTCACTATTTCTAAATGGGCGCGCGAACGAAATTACACGCCTAGAGAAGTCTCTTTAGTACTCAATGGTCAAGTAAAAGGCCGCTATGGCAAAGGTCATGATATTGCCGTCGCATTAGGCATTAAAGCCCCTGACCAACAAGCTGCCGCTTAACCATTACCCCTAACTAATTACTGGAGCACTACCATGCAAACACCAGCCTTACAATTTGAAAATACTGCCTTTGATGTAATAGACCGTTCTGGAGAACCTTGGTTAAGGCTTTCTCAAATTGGCACAGCTCTTGGGTATTCAAGACCCGATGCAATTAACAATCTCTATCAATCTAACAGTGATGAGTTCACTGAGCAGATGACAAATTTAATTAAACTACCAGATCTGCAACGTCGAAACGATGTAGCAGGTCAACTGCGTGAGGTTCGAATTTTCTCCCTGCGTGGTTGCCATTTACTCGCCATGTTAGCCCGTACTGAAAAATCCAAAGCCTTTCGCCGATGGGTGCTCGACATTCTGGATAACTTAAACCATGAGCAAAACACAACAGCTGACCTTATTACTGTTATGCGCGAAATGGTCAGTACGCAAAAGCAAACCCTATCCTTAATCGAAAACCTAACCAAAAAGCGTGGCGGTAACAGCAGGCCACCCATCGCCTCAGACATTAACAAAATTAAAGCCCTTAAAGCTGATGGCTGTCCGCAAACCCATATTGCCAGAACACTTGGCTTATCCAATGCAGCAGTCTCACTCATTCTAAATAACCAATACCGTATTAACGAAGACCAATCCGTTAATGTCGGAGCTGCCTTTTTTACTGCTTAGGAACCCTGCTATGGAAACCCCAACACCGACCTCTATTGCCGAATTTAAAAAACGGATTGCTGAAGCTTGCACCTATGATCCTAATGATGCACTTCATTGTCGAATGCGCCGTGCTTTAGCTGTATTAATTGTTGATAAAGATCGTCAATTAAACCCTGTAATTCCCACTTCTCCTTATAAATTTTGAGCACTGCCATGCACACTGTTCCTGACTTACGCTTTTCCATACTAACCCCCAGTGGTTGGAAAAAAATAGATGCACAAGAACGTATTGTATTTAAAGGCGGCACTGTTTTGTTTAAAGGGATTATTTATCCAGTACCTTTCCCTTTTGGTTCCTTAGTTTTAATTCTGCAGGACCCAGACCAGCAAGCGGTATGGATTCGATCGAAGTATGCAGAGCCACAAAACATTTCTGAAACACCTGTCCCGTTTCACAATCGCCGTCGTACTGACCGTGTAATGAGCACTGGAAAGCATTTGGACAGTTTGACCATTGCTGATAGCACACCTGCCAATCGCGATTGCCGTTGCTGTCCCTGGCGTGCTCAATCCAACTCTCAGTTGCACAAGCACAGCCACAATAGGGACAGCGGACTTTTATCAGATCAACCCGCTTGCTTTGGCTGTGTGAAGGTTCAATCGTTACATGACTATAGCAATTGACGCACTCGTATTTAATCGTATTCATTGTTTTTCCCGTTTGGTTTTAAGACGGGCTTATTTTCGCAATGTAAAACAAGTTTGCACAATACGCAAATCAGCTTTTTGTTTGGAAGGCCATTTTAAGGAGGGTTCCAATGGCACGACGTAATTGGAGAAACGTACAACCTATTGATTTAAGGGATGCTATGGACTTATGTACTGAATATGCCAGAGAAAAGCATAACCGTAGTATTGACCAGATTTCTGACTTGATGGGTTTGCCTAGCAAATGGACGCTGTACAAGTGGATGCAAGAAGCCAGCTTGCCAGCACGATCTATTAAAAACTTTGAGCTGGCTTGTGGCGCTAGTTTTGTTAGCCGTTGGCTGGTAGTTAGCAGCGGAAACAAATTGGTAATTGATATACCCAAGGGGCGGCGCATTACCGACGAAGATATTTTGTCTCTTCAGGAAGTTATTAATGTGGCCATTAATGCCCTGATTAAGTTTTATCGCCAACAAGATGACTTAACCGCCACCATTGCCAGCATACAAAGCGCCATGGAGCAGTTAGCCTGGCACAAAGGCAATGTAGAGAAATTTCAGCAGCCAGAGCTGCCATTTGATGAGGAATAGCATGAGCGCACATAACAGACAACTTTATAAGATGACGTTGATAGAAGTCAGACAAGCTCGCTTAAAGCAAGCAGCAGCACGTAGAAAAAATCAAACTGCCTTGTTTTATCAGTCCAGATTACCCATTCCAGGTGCGCCATGGTTGATATAACCAAATACCCAGAAAGCCGTCAGATAACACGCACCATCGCCATTATGCGTTGCTTGTTTGGCAACAGTGCACAGGGCTTAAGTACCGGCGATATTGCCAAGGCCATAAATGAAACACCTACCCGTGTGACTGTATTAATTGCCCAACTTGCCAATCTGGGCGTAGTGCAGCTAACACGGGATGAAAAGCGCTGGCGGTTAGGATCTTTTATTGTGCAGGGCGCTATTGCGCACAACCGCGATATGGAGCTAGCTGAATCTGAGCTGGTGGAAATTAAACAACGCTATAACCGCATAGGATAAGAACATGTCACGCAGCAAAGACCCTGATTTTGTTAATCGCAATGAGTTTGCCGAGCCGATGGACTTGGTAGCTATTAATGCTGAGGAACGTCAAATTAAAAATGAGCTGGATGAGATTAAGAGTGCGTTTGGTGATGAGCAACGTGCAGTGACAGCTCGTATTCATGAGCGGATAGGACGTAAGCAAGTTATTACTGCTGTCCAAAAAATGCTAATGGTTAGCGATTTAATAGATTTACAGAATATAAAAGAAACAAAGGCTTACAAAAATTTAGAAATTATTATTGATGAAAAACTGCTAACCGTTAGAACTTTTGAAGAGTATTGCTTACATGTAGAAAAAAGATCACGTCAAGCAGTAGATCTTGATTTAGATAACTTCAAGCAGCTTGGTGAAGAGTTTTTTGAAGCCATGCGCAATATTGGCATTGGCCCTGGAACTATGCGCAACCTGCGTAAATTACCTGAAGATGAACGAGCTGGACTATTAGAAATGGCCCAAGCTGGTGATAAAGATTCCTTCATTGACCTAGCCGAATCCCTAATCAGCAAACACCAAAAAGAAAAAGAAATCCTACAAAAGAACATAACCGACAAGTCGCTGGATCTTGAAGCCAAAGACCGCGTTATTAAAGACAAGTCTGAACTGCTTAACAAAAAAGTTGAGCAAATCGCCAGATTGGAAGCTGAGAAAAAGCTGGAAGTACAAGAACAGTATATGCCAGGGCAGATAGAGCTAGAAGCTTTGCAACGCTACTCAACCCAAGTGGCAGCACAAGTATCTGCCAGCATGCGCAGCGCCATTGTAAAACTGTTTAACGTATTTGATGGCGATGACCTGCCGGAGCATGTGCGCCTGGCTGCAGCCCAATCATTAGGCTTGGTGATTACTGCCGCTTATGGCGTAGCTAATGACTTGGGATTATCAATTAATACTGATCCAGAAACAGCCGCTGAAGATCCTGCAAAAGCTGATTTTGAGGAGTTTAGCAAATGGCAAGCTACGCAAGCTTCTGGGGAATAGTCATGTTTGATCCGGCTTACATACAGCAATTAGTCAGCATTGCTGACCAAGTGTCTAGTGCCGGACATGGCAGCAAAGAAGATATTTATAAAAAGGCCTGTGACCAGCTAGGTAAAAGCAGAGCTACTTTATTAGCGCATTTGCGCAAAGTGGCCGTGGCTAAACCGCGCAAACGCAGAGCAGATGCAGGATGTGTAACCATGCCCGTTGAAGAAGCACGGGTGCTATCAGCCTACCTGATGGAAGGCTACCGAAAAAATAACCGAAAGATTACATCCATATCTGAAGCTCTGGAGGTGTTGAGAATGAATGCAAAAATTAAAGCAGAACGCATTGACGATGCCACGGGTGAAATTATCCCCTTATCCGAAAGTGCTGTAGCCAGAGCATTGCGCGCTTATGCACTACACCCAGACCAACTGCGCCAAGCCACTGCTTACACGCATTTAAAATCATTGCACCCAAATCATGTATGGGAAGTGGATGCCTCAGTATGCGTAATTTATTACCTGCCCGATGGCGACTGCTCGTTGGTTGAGTTGGACGATGCTGTGCATTACAAAAACAAGCCAGAAAATGTAAAAGGCATTGAGCAATTTAGGGTTATCCGTTACGTGTTGGTTGACCATACCAGTGGCTTATTGCGGTACCGATATTATCCCCATGCTGAAAGCGGCGTACATACCGTCAGCTTTTTAGCCTGGGCAATGGCACCGAAAGCAGGTAATGATCCTTTTAACGGCAGACCTGCCATTGTTATGGTTGACCCTGGCGCGACATCCGGTGGACTGGTTAAACGCTTTTGTCACCGCATGGGTGCAGAATTAATTGTTAATAAAGTACACAACGCCAGAGCCAAAGGCAGCGTGGAAAAAGGCAATCACCTGGTAGAAACCAGCTTTGAACAAGCCATGCGCTTTATGAAGCCAAGGCCCGCTAACTTTGACGAAATTAACCGCCTGGCTGATACCTATCAGCAGTGGTGGAACGCTACAAAAATACATTCCAGAACTAATAAAACCCGCCTTGCAGTTTGGTTAACCATTACTAAAGAGCAACTGGTAACGACCCCAAGCGCAGATATTTTATTGCAACTGGCAACGGAAGAACCCATTAAGCGCCAAGTGCAAGGCGACTTATCAGTAAGCTTTAAAAACCGGCGCTGGGATGTCTCTAAAGTACCTGGGGTAATGATTAAGGGTGATGTCTATGTGCATTGGCATCCCTTTATTGTGGATACCGCCATGGCTGTAGTTTTTGATGCTGATGGCCATGAGCAACACTGGGCCCTGGCAGAAATAACGCAAGATGATTTTGGCTTTGCCAGCACAGCTACTGTTATTGGTGAGCGCTATAAAGACCGGCCAGATACCGTAGCCGATACTAACCGTAAGTTAATTCAACGCATAGCTGCCGGTACAGATAGCCTGGAAGCTACCGAGAAAAAACGCGCAAGAAAGGATTACATACCCTTCGGTGGCTCTATCGATCCCTTGCTTGCATCCAAACAAGAACTGCCCGTTTACCTACCTAAGCGCGGTACCGATTTAAATGTGGCTATGCCCACTACTGAGCTGTTGCGCTGGAACCAAGTAAAAATGGCTAAATGGCTGCAAGGCCGCTTAGGTAACCAATGGCAACCGGCTATGTATGCCGAGTTGCAAAACAGATTTCCAGAAGGGGCAACAGAGCCAGAGCTGGAACAAGTATTAGCTGACTTAGCGGCAGGCAGATCGGCTGCGGGTAAGGCTAAATTACAGGCGGTTTGAAATGAAAATTGAATTACCCGATGAAGGCAGCAATGTCATTCAGATTGAGATTCTAAGAAAGTCAAAATTTGAAAGAAAATTAAGCAATGAATGCCAGCACTCAAAAGTAATTCTAGATCATTTGGCAGCCAACTTGAAATGTGCCGACTGTGGTACTGAGCTGAACCCCATCGGATGGATCCAATTTATGGCTGAAGAATGGCACCGAGTTAGGCATTTATATGAAAGAACTAATAAAGCGCTGGAAGATTTGCATGAGTTAAAAAAGAGCAAATGTAAATGTAAACATTGTGGACGATTTACAGAAATTTATACACAACTTGAACTTAGGAGAGTGACATGAATGAAGAAAACGAAGCATTTACAGCCGGTTATACGGCTTATCAAGATGGAAAAATGGAGCTAGATAACCCGCATCCATTTGAGACAGACCAGTTTACAGACTGGGCTGATGGTTTTGAAACTGCTGCATTTGAAGAATTGGGAGAGTGATATGAAATGTTTCATCATTATTGAAGACCTGGAATCCGGTGGGGTAAATGTTACTCGGATGAGTTCAAAGAAAATTGGGGAAGAAGAAAAGGTAACCCCTGCCTATGCGATTACTGAGTTTGCTGAGCACTTTTTAAGAGATATGTTTGAAGATGCTAAAAAAGTAGCCATCGTGCATCGCGTAACCAAACCGGCTGATGAACCATGCTTGCACTAAAAGCATTTTTGCTAAAAAACAAAATTAGCCAAGCGTTTTTGGCACGTGAGCTGGAGTTAAGCAATGCCACGATTGCTCAGTTGTTAAACCATGAACAGTGGCCGACTAGCCCTGATAAAGCCAGCTTGATTGCTGCTATTACCAAGGCCTTAGCCGCTCAAGACTGCGCTGTAACAGCAGCGCTGTTTGAACCCGTATCAGTTAGCCTGCCAGCTGCTGATACCACCCCTAACCAAGAAGGTATTGATATGTTACTACGAAAACAAAGTTTGTCACCAGCTGCAAAGCGGCATTTTAGTTTATTTAAGGACCCATTCGACAATGATCTGAATGACAGTGAAGACGTTTTTAGCACCCATGACATTCGCCATGTGCGCGAATACCTTTGGGCCACAGCCAAGCTGGGCGGGTTTATTGCCATTGTAGGCGAGTCCGGTGCAGGAAAAACTACCATCCGCAAAGATCTTGAAGACCGGATTGCGCGGGAAGACGCACCAATCATTTTGATACAGCCTTATGTGCTGGGTATGGAAGACAACGATAAAAAAGGAAAAACCTTAAAAAGTGCTGCTATTGCCGATGCCATTATAACTACCCTGGCACCCACCGAATCCCCAAGGGCCAGCATGGAAGCTAAAAGCCGTCAGCTGCACCGTATATTAAAAGACAGCCGCCGTGCTGGCTTTAGCCATTGCTTAATCATTGAAGAAGCCCACGCCCTAAATACCCAAACCCTAAAGCACTTAAAACGCTTTTTTGAGCTGGAAGATGGCTTTAAAAAACTACTGTCCATTGTGCTTATCGGCCAAACAGAACTAAAAATGCGCTTAAGTGAAAAGTCCCCTGAAGTGCGCGAAGTGGTGCAGCGCTGTGAAGTAGTAGAGCTTAGGCCGCTAGATAACCATATTGAAGACTACCTGCAATTTAAATTTAAACGCATTGGCGCAGAGCTAGCAGCCATCTTTGATAAAGATGCGATTGACGGTATCCGCTCAAGGCTGATCTTTTCAAAAGCGACTAAATCTAGCCAAGAAACCATCAGCCTGATGTATCCGCTGATGATAAATAACTTAGTGACTGCCGCATTAAATCTGGCTGCATCACTAGGCCAACCCCGTCTAAATGCCGATCTTATTAAGGAGGCGTAAATGTTAATTTTTACAGTTGGTTTAATTATTGGTTTTATTGTTGGTGCTGGCTTTATGTTTTTTTACTTTGTTGAGAACTCAGGTGGTGAGCTATGAGTCAGGTTGAATTAGTTAACTGCAGGCAGATTGCAGCCATGCTGGGCTACAAAAACATAGCCTCTGTTTATCAACGCCGCAGGTCTGATAGCCGATTTCCGATAGAGCACTCAACCCTTAGAGTTAAAGCAGGCTCTGGCACTGTAAACATGCACTTTTGGAATAAGCAGCAGATTGAAAGTTATATAACCCAGTGCACATCAAAAAAGGTGGAAAAAATAACCGAGGTTAAAGGCTTTGATAATACAGCAGCCATGCAATTTATAACTGGAAAATTTCAAAGACCAGCAGCTGTTTCAACCAAAAAAACGACCACTGTACATGTCCTAGGGGATTGAGATGAGACCAGATAATAACCACGTAAAAAAAGCCGCTCAACACATGGAACTGATCAAGATGGCTGTATTAGATTTGTTGGAGCTGGGCATTACACCTACCACTATCAGTCTGGGTAAAACCCCAACCATTCATGTACTGGGTGATTCGGCAGTTAATCAATTTCCATCCTATTGGACTGGTCAAGTTATTGAGCACCATGAGCGCTTTGTTACCTTTGCAGCAGTGCATTGTGGTGTGAAAGTGACCTGGAGAAAACGCATTCCCAGTCGAGTGATTGATTGGTCAGATATTAAAAGCGAGGTGGTTAATGGATAAGTGGATAGCAACTAACGGGGTAGAGCCAGAAGACTTTGAAGATAACGATTATATCTGGCTATGTGATACCCGTGGAGACGTTAGCTTAACTGAAGCCTATGGCTGTTTTACTTGGGCGTGTTTTCCCTACTGGATGCCTGCTGATATTGAAACCCCTAACCGGCCAGTGGCGTTTAAAAACGGTAATAAACCCTGATGAATAACTGGATAGAAATAAACGGCCAAGAGCCGGATGAAATGAAAGATTCCAAACCGTTATGGTTTTGGATTTGCAATAACTACGGTCAGATAGCGCTACTTAATTGCACTCAAGACGTGTACTGGCAATACATTAAATTTTGGATGCCTGTTAAAACGCCGGAACTGCCTGATTCTAACTTTTTGAAATTTTAAGAGAATACGATGAAAAATATTTACATAGCCGATATGTCCGGCCAATTTATCCAAACAAATACAGAGGTTAAGCAGCTGCTTAGCCAGGGTACAGCAGTCTATAAAAAGAATGCTGTGGGGCACTTTGTACCGCTTGAAGCTGTTAAAGATGCTGATATTTTCCGCGATGATTTTGTGAATGAAATTTTTGCCAAAGTTATCACGCAGCGTGATGAACTAATTAAGTTTAAGAAAAAACTGAATGAAGATCTGGACGCTTTTGTATCACTCGCTGCTGAACGTTATGAGATTACCGTAGGGGGCAATAAAGGCGGGGTAACAGTCTCATCATTTGATGGCCGACGTAAACTGGTTAAAGCCTTTTCGGTGACTAAGTCATTTGATGAAGGCTTGGTTGCAGCCAAAGTCCAGGTTGATAACTGCATACACAAGTGGGCCGCTGGTAGCCGTTACGAAATACGCACGTTAGTTGAGCATGCTTTTCAGACGGATAAGCAAGGCAATATCAATATTGGCCGCATCTACTCGCTTATGCAGATAAAGATTGATGATCCTGATTGGGAAAATGCCATGAAAGCCCTGCATGAATCCCTACGGCCTGTATCGTCAAAATACTATTTCCGTTTTTATGAAAAAAAGACCGGTGATAAGTATGAATGCGTACCACTCGATTTAGCGGCTGTTTAGTATGGATGATGCAGATAGAGCAGACCGCAGCATGGCGGTCATTTTGCAAGACAACCTGGAGCATGCACACAAGGATGAGGTTTTAGCAGAATTTACCGGCTTTTGTTTATATTGCGAAGAGCCGATGAGCGACCCTGGGCGGCGTTGGTGTGACGCTCAATGCCGTGATGATTGGGCTTTGGAGAATAAGATATGAAGGCCTTTATATTAACTAAATCTTTTAATTTAAGTTCATTAGAATTTATCGCATATAGCTATTCAATGGAAATTTTAAAAGGATTAGTGAATCAAACTGATTGGGAAACATCAGCCAGTAGTGAAAGTATTATCAATACAAATTTAGATAATTTTCCAATTTATCGCATATGCCGAGTCAAATTTGCTAATGACAAATCTATCATTAAAAAAGCTGATTTTAAAAACCAGCAATTACTTTCTAAAAACGATCAAAGTACTGCTCAACGTTTAAAGAATGGTGCAAATTTAAGAGTTACCGAATTATCTCTGCACTTAGGTGTTTCAAAAAACTCGATTTGGCGATGGGCAAAAGAGGGTAAATTTCCGGCTCCAGTTAAGCTATCTGAAAAAGTAACTATCTGGAAAGCAGAAGAAATCAATGATTGGTTAGATAAAAAAGGCCGTGATTATTAGCAATTGGAGAATAAGGTATGAATAAGTTGTATGCGTTGAATGTTGTTACAGGGGCTAATTCATCAGCTATTGCATTAGCCTTTAGCCATCACTTAAATAAATTGATGAGCATAGTGCCGCCGAGGAATTGGAATAAAGTCGAGTCAAACATTGATGAAACCCTTAAGTTTGAGTCTCCTTTAGGCGTTTACCCATTTTATGTTATCCGCGAAGTGCCTTTTATTATCTGATGAGTAATAACTGCACAATCTCATGCCCCTACTGTAGCAAAGATATTGACATCATCCAGGCCATGGAACTGCAAGCTGGTAATGATTGGACGGGGTTAATTGTTGGCTTGCATCCCAGCATGATCGGCGCTTTGCTGCGGTACTTGGAATTGTTTAAACCCAAGAGCCAATCATTGCGCTGGTCTCGCCGGTTGTCATTAACACAAGAAATTATGCCAATGATTAAATCCGGTACCGTAACTAGAAATGGCATAACACACGCTATGCCGCCACAAATATGGGAAGCGGAAATGCTTAAGCTGGTAGCCAATCGGCCATCAACTTTAGTATTACCGCTTACATCCAATGGCTACTTGTTATCTATCATGATCGGGCGTGTTGAAAAGAGCATGGCCATAGCAGAATCCAAGTTGGAAGAAAGCAAGCGGAATCGAGGTCACTCAGGCTTGCAAACTGGCATGCAGCAAGCAGTGGAGCAGGTTAAAGCTAAAAACAAGCCACCTGAAGGCTGGCGACCTGCAACCATACCTAAAAAACTAAGTGAGGATAATAATGGCTGATTTATTAAAAATGGATGATTTAGACATTCAAATTTTGTTTGATGATCTTGGTGAAGTTCTTTTAAACAGAGGCATGCACCCTGATGATATTGAAGAGTACTTAGTTTGCGAATCTCAGCGGGTAGCCCAAGAATTACGCGATGCAGGGGTTAATAATGCCTGATTTACTAAAAGTCATGCAGCGCGAACAATTACATAGCGAACATGCTGCTATTTGCTTCTTAGAAGCTAAGCGGAAATCTAACAAAATGAAAAAGCAATTAGCCAAGACCTTACCAAATAAAAAAAGCGATGCAAAGGAAAGTGATCATGACTAATACCAGGTATACCCAAACCGATAACCGAAAAAAATATTATCAATTTTTAGCTATTGGTAAAAGCCAATTAGGCTGGGATGATGAGTTTTACTATGGCATCTGGCTGCCCATGCAAGGCGCAACGTTAAAAGATGGCAAATACAGCGCTTCTACTTTAAGCATTACCCAGTTAGCCCAAGCCGTTGAAAAAATGAAGGCATCCGGTTTTAAAGTTAAGAAGGCTAAGTCCTCTAAAACTATAGTTAATGATGATAAGCAGATGCTTAAAATCATGGCCTTGTGGCAAGAGATGCATGGCCAAGGCATTGTGCGCAATCCGTCCCAAGATTCTTTGCAGGCTTACATTAAACGAGTAACCGGTCTGGATTCGCCAGAGTGGCTGTCATCTGAGCAAGCCAGCAAGTTAATTGAATCTTTAAAAAAATGGCAACAGCGAGTTCTGAATGGAAAACCAGCTTAATCAATACCGCGAGTTGTTACCGCCGCAATATAAAGATATCGCCCGTAACTGCGGCGAGGATATTGCTTATGCAGTCTGCTGGAATTTGGGCGGACTGCAGGTAAGTGTTCCAGGCCCTGATAAGTTAACCGAAAAACATCAGCTGGTTAGAGCGATTGGCATGGATATGGCTAAAAAGCTATGCACTATCTATCAGGGCAATATCTTAAAGCCACCACGCTGCATTCAGGTTTTACGCGCCATTCGTAATGCCGAAATCCGCAAATTAATTAATTCTGGCATCAAAAAGCCAGTTGTAGCTGTACAATTTAATATGACTGAGCGAGCTATTGAATTAATATGCGCTAAAGAGCCCGCACCAAAAAATAATTCAGATATTTTTGATTTGTAAATTCTACTGTATAGTATCAGCGTTCATTCCTTATTCCGCCTGCCTTCCGAATCATTTCGGATACTGTAAAATCCCATAAAACATAAACTAACCGCAGTCACTTTGCGGGGAATTTATGGACGACATTAAATACGCTCACCAATCTAAAACCATTTGTTTTAACCTGGCCATTGGCATCTTATCGGTTATTGCAGACCAATATGGTTTATTACGCAATGCCCTTTCCGATCAAAACTACTTATTTTTACTGATGGCAGTCTCTGTTATCAACGTTTTTCTGCGCACGCTAACTACTCAACCGGTCAAGCTGAAATGAGTATTTCAACACTGGCATCATTAGTAGTTATTGCTGCTTATACCTTATTTTTGCTTCGTCGCATTAACGCGACTTTTGCAAAAAAACACCCTGAATTTTTGTTAATCATATCAACAAGAACAGGCATCCTATCCACTCTAACGAGGAAGAAAATGAAAAAAATTAGTACATCTGTGCTTTATTTTATTGCGTCTTTACTGGCGCTTACCCCTGAATTAGTTGCTGCGGCCATTGATGGTACTGCAACGCTGATTTCCAGTGACCCAAATGTGCTTTTAATTGAAAACCTGGATGATGGCACTTTTAAAGTCCATGTCGCAGGCCCTGGCGAGTGCCAGCTAATTGCATCCGGCGATGCTGATTTAGGCGATGGCGTACAAACTATTTCAACTAGCTTTGCATTTACCGTGTTTGATCAACCTGCGCTACCTGATCATTTTGAGCTGACGACCTCGGGCTTTATTTATCGCGATACTGCACCTGCGGAAACTGCCGCTGCCGCAGAATCCGCGCAATAAATAATAATTTTACAACCCAAGGGGATTTTCCCCTTGGCTTATTAATTAGTGGCTTCTATGAATGTAAGTTTTGATTTTAACTTTTGGACAGTTTTCCTATTCGTTATGAACTTTGCCTTGGCGCTTTGGATTGCTTTAAGCAATAGGGGCAAAGCAGCATCTGATGAGCTTAAGGTGATGAAAACGGATTTACAAAAATCTATTGCCCAATCTTCAGAGCAAATAGGAAATCGGTTAAACCAGCATTCTGAACGCTTATCACGCATTGAAGTTGATCTTGAAAATGCGATTAAAGATGATGATTTATCTGCAATACACCGCCGCGTTGATCCCATACTTGAAAAGCTATCAAAGCAAGAAGGCATACTGCAATCACTGGATAAAAGTATGCAGCACTTAACATCAATAATTATGCAAAAAGGCCTAAGCTAATATGAATGACCGAGCTGAAGTTCGCTTACAGATACTTCTTATTCTTGGTAAGCAGGTTGGTTATGTTGCCAACCAGGAAGTATTGCTAGCCAAACTTAAAGAAAAAGGCTTTATCTTAACTCGTGACCAATTACACATTGAATTAGCCTGGCTGGATAGCACTGCTGAAGCTATCGTTGATATGGTATCAGGTGGGGTGCATATTGCATCGTTAACTGGTGATGGCCTGGATGTTATTGAGGGCGCTTTGGTTATTAGCGGCATTCGTAAACCACGGCCTGATGAGCTTGCCAAGTAATGGCCCGGCGATCAACTATAAAAACGGAAGTCCCGAAAGATATTAAGGATGAACTCAATGCACGCCTAGTTGCGTGTGAATTCTCTGATTATGATGCCCAGACTGATTGGCTAAACAGCCGGTTATCTGAAGTGGGCTTGGCTTTAAAAGTTAGCCGCAGTTCTTTGTTTCGATACGGCGCTGAGTTCCAGGAGGATTTTGAGCGCGACATGTCAGAAAGTCGGCAAATGTACGAGATTGCTAAAACCTCTTTAGCTAATAATCAAGATGCGGAAGGCGTGGTACGTGAAGCAACTATTCGCACGATGCAAAGCCGGTTATTGCGTCTATCTATTGCATTACGCGAGGCAGAGCAAGCCGGTGATGATGTGCACTTAATTGCAGAAACCACTACCAAAATTGCCCGAGCAATTAGTGACCTGGGCCGAGCCGATATTCAATCTAATAAGTACCGCCGAGAAGTAGAGGCGCATATCCGTCAGCAAGAACGTGAAGAAGCCGCCGCACGCGTAGAAACCGCAGCTAAAGCGCAAGGATTGGGTGTTGACCAGGTTAAATTCTGGCGCGAACAAGTATTGATGGGTGGTGTTTAATGACTGACCTGGCACCGCTGGGCGATACCATACGAGTGGTTGAATGGGATGAACTGCCTGATAGCGTGCGGTCCATCCCAGATAATTTTAACCCACTTGAATTAGGCGTTGCCATGCAGCATCAAATTGAGTGGATGACTTTTATTCATGATTACCAGTTAGCTGTTTGCGAAAAATGCCGTCGATCTGGTATTACGTTAAGTACCAGCTGGGACGATACCATTTCGGCAGCATCGCAAAAATCAGCAGGCGGAATGAACGCCTTTTATATAGGCGATACCAAAGAAAAAGGTCTGGAATACATTGGCTACGTGGCTAAATTTGCTCGGATGATTGCCAAGGCACAAGGCATGGGCATTAGTGGTATTGAGGAATTTATTTTTACTGATCAAGAAAAGCGCGGTGAAGATAGCCGCGATATTGCATCATTTAGAATTCGGTTTGCCAGTGGGTTTCGTATTGTTGCGTTATCGAGCAGGCCTGAAAATATTCACGGCTTACAAGGCTCGGTAACTATTGACGAAGCAGCTTTGCATAAAGACGTACGCAAAGTTATTGAGTCGGCCACTGCACTATTAATATGGGGTGGTCGCTTACGGATTATCAGTACCCATCGGGGAATGAAAAATGCGTTTAATGAGCTGATTAAAGATATTAATAATGGCTTGTATGGTGATAAAGCAGGCGTTTATAAGATTACCTTTGACCAATGCGTAGCTAATGGCCTGTATGAGCGGGTTTGCTTTATGACCGGTGAAACGCCAACCGAAGAAGGAAAAAAGGCATGGTATACCAGCATTCGTAAAGCTTATGGCCCGCGTAAAGCAGCCATGCTAGAAGAGTTGGATACTATTCCGCGCGAGGGCGAAGGCGCTGCTATTCCTGGCGTATTTATTACCCGTGCAATGAAAGGTGTACGGACTATCTTCAGATTAGAGTTTGAGGATAGTTTTAAAGATTTACCCTTAGAAACCAGAACCCACGAGATTGATGCCTGGATTGAGCGCGACTTAAACCCTGAGTTGGCTAAATTACCGCCTAAATTACAGCACTTTTTTGGAATGGACTTTGCCCGCAAAGGCCATTTATCCGTCATCGTCCCAATTATCAAGCAGCAAAACTTATCTCGTTTTGTGCCCTTTGTGATTGAATTGCGCAATTGCCCTGTTTCTGCCCAACAGCAAATCCTCTGGTATTTAATCCCTAAGCTGCCGCGCTTTACAGGTGGCGCTATGGATGCCACCGGCCCTGGTCAGAACCTAGCTGAATTAACGTGGGAAAAGTTTAAAACGGTCGAACAAGTCGTATTCAGCCAGATGTGGTACCGAGATAATATGTCGGCGTTTGTGCAGCTTTTTGAAGATGATATGTTGGACATTCCGCGTGATGCCGATCATGAATCTGACTTACGCGATCTTGACCGAATTGATGGCATTATCCGGCCACCCCATGCCGCTACTGAAGATGAAAATGGTAATGACCGCCATGCTGACTATGCCATTGGTTTAGCCCTGGCTGATTTTGCTGTCAGGGTTTGCAAGCCATCACCGATGGAATTTGAAAGCACTGGTCAAACACGTAAATCACTTCAAGCACTTGAAGACTCCGTTAATACAGGGCGTTGGAACCAATCAAACAATAGCATGCCAACTGGCAATGACTTTACGGGGTTTACCTTATGAGCTACAGCTTAAGCCGTGGTGGTATTTTATTGCCTAGCGTTCAATTTGCAGAAGACAGCAGCCGCGCTAAAGTTATCCTGGATGAAATTGCTACAACCTCAGATGGTAAAGATATTACGCTCGGGTATATTGATGGTTTGTCTTTGCTACCCAATAATGACCCAATTATTAAAGCGCGTGGCTATGATATTTCTATTTATGAGAAAGTACGATCTGATGATCAAGTACAGACAGCTTTTCAGCAACGCAGGTTAGCTTTAACCAGTAAAGAATGGGAAGTTATTCCAGCCAGTTTATCTAGAAAAGACAAAGCGGCGGCTGATTTTATTACCGAACAAGTTACGAATCTGCAATTTGATCGTATTACCGAAAAAATGTTGTCGGGGTTGTTTTGGGGTTATGCCGTCTCTGAATGTCTTTGGGCTCGTGATGGGCAATACATTAGCATCGCTGATATTAAAGTAAAAAAGCAGCGTCGATTTGGCTTTGCACCCGATGGTTCTTTGCGCTTGCTGACTACAAAAAATATGCTTGGTGAGGCTTTGCCAGAGCGCAAGTTTTGGACATATACCGCAGGTACCGATGATGATGACAGCTTTTATGGCCAGGGCTTGGCACATTGGCTGTACTGGCCAGTATTTTTTAAGCGCAATGGCATCAAGTTTTGGCTAATATTTTTAGAAAAATTCGGTATGCCGACAGCGCTGGGCAAGTATCCTAGTGGTGCGCTAGCAGAAGACAAAGATGCACTTTTAGATGCGTTATCAGCAATTCAATCTGATTCTGGGGTACGTATTCCCGATACAATGGCTATTGAATTGATCGAAGCGGCACGATCTGGTACCGCTGATTATACTTCGCTATATGATCGTATGGATGCAGCTATCACCAAAGTGATCTTAGGCCATACCGGTTCCACTGAATCAACAGCGGGGAAATTAGGCGGTGAGAATATGGCTGAACAGATCCGCGATGATCTTGTAGCGGCTGATGGTGACCTTATCTGTTCAAGCTTTAATCAATCAGTCGTTAAATGGCTGGTTGATTGGAATTTCCCTGGCGCTGGCTATCCTAAAGTTTGGCGCCAAGTTGGCGGTGACGAAGATCTTAAGTTACGCAGTGAGCGTGATAAAAATATCTTTGATATGGGCTATCGGCCAACGCTTAAATATATTCAAGATCATTATGATGCAGATTTTGAGCAAATACCCACACAGAATAACCCAAGTGAAAATCCTACCAGTCAGCCTGGGCAGGCGGATAAACCTGCCCAGTTTGCCGAAGAGGATATCCACATCACTCCGACTAATGACTATACAGCCCAGCTGGCAAAGACTGCAGCGCCTGCAATTGATGAGTGGCTAGCTATTATTAAAGCCAAGGTTCAAGCAGCTCAAAGCCTTGCCGAGTTACGTGATGATTTAATAGCCAGTTATGCCGATTTGCCCAGTGAAAAGCTGATTGAAGTAATGAGCCTGGCTTATGCCACGGCTAATTTAGCCGGTCAGTTTGCTGTCAGTAATGATAAATAGCTATTTACACTAAGTCTATATGACGGGCAAAGCTGCGGTTGCATTTAATCAACCATTTAGCGAGCAGGTTGATTTTTTCAAAGATAAAATCAACCTGCCATCGCGTTATTACGATGATATTTTAAAAGATGCCCATGATCGGGCATTTATTGTAGCGGGGGCAACTAAAGCCGATTTATTGGATGACTTGCGGACAGCCGTAGATAAAGCAGTCATGGAAGGCGGAACCCTAAATCAATTCCAAAAAGATTTTGATAATATCATCGCTAAACATGGCTGGATTTATAACGGCGATCGTGACTGGCGTACTCAGGTTATCTATAAAACCAATATTTCAGCTAGTTATGCTGCAGGCCGTTGGCAACAGCTAAATGATCCTGATTTATTAAGTGTAAGGCCTTACTGGCAGTACCATCATAAAGATGGACAAAACTATCCACGGCCATTGCATGTAGCTTGGAGCGGTACGGTTTTAAAATATGATGATCCATGGTGGAAAACACATTTTGCACCGAATGGCTGGGGCTGTGAGTGCTGGATAACTGCTGTTAGGGCTGATAAATACAAAGGAGATCCAGCACCCAGTGATGGTACCTATACGCACACTGATCGGCGCGGTATTACTCATACAATTCCCAACGGAATTGATTATGGGTGGGACTATGCGCCAGGCTCTAGTATTTCCAAGGGCATAAAAGCTGCAACTATCGATAAAGCAGCTGCATTTCCAAAACCATTGAGTGATGCTTTGCTATCTGATGTTGCGAAGCTTTCAAATCAGCCCGTAAAAAGTCAATTTGAAACTGCTAGGGATTACGTGCTGTCCAATGGTCGTAAAAATGCAGCAAAATCGACTGAATTTGCTTATTCTTATGATGCCGATGGTACATTTTTATTTAAAAAACGTGGAGGGAAGAGTCACGTTAACTTTTCATCCGATGAAATGGCTTTATTAAGGTCGGCTGCTAATCCGGTTTTAATTCATAATCATCCAGGAGGATCTTCATTATCCATGCCTGATTTGTTACTTTCTCATTCAATAAACGGTGAAATAATAGCAATAGGACATAATGATATTGAGTATTATGGGAAAATTATTGATTTTGAAGGATTTCAATCTATATATTCATCATTGGATAAAGAAATCCATTTTATATTCTTTTCTTTAATTAACTCTGGCGCTATTAATATTGATCAAGCTAACTTATTTCGTACCCATATTACTAATGTCTGCTTGCGTGAAGCTTCTGCTATTATGTATCGTGTAAATTCCAGGATTAATATGCCTGAAATTTTAAATTCTGTAATGATTAAACTATTGGATAAATATGGAAGATGATTATTTTTTAATAGATAGTCCTGTAGGCCCGTTTTCGCCAGTTAATGAAATTGAAGCCTGGATTGTTGAACTTAAAGATATGCAAAAAAATCAGCAAGTTGATGATGCTATCGCTGAGGCAGAAGATTGGATTTTAAATCATGGAGCTTAGTATAGACCTAGGCTTATTGCCTGATACTCTTAATCGGTTACAACATAGAATCACAAATCTTCGGCCTTTATTGCTTGAAATAGGGGAAGATGAATTAGATGCTACTAAAATTCGGTTTCAAACAACTAAAGATCCAGATGGGAATTTTTGGCAAGCAAACTCAGCTGTTACCTTGGCTAATAAATCAGGCAATACACCACTAACTGGAAATTCTGGCAAATTATTTTCTACGATAAAATATCAATTATCAGGTGCCGATGCTGTTGTAATTGGCAGTGATCGAAAGCAAGCTGCAATGATGCAATTTGGAGGAACTAAATCTGAGTTTCCTCATCTTTGGGGGGATATTCCTGCTCGACCTTTCCTTGGTTTTTCAGATTCTGATATTGACCGAATTAAGCAGTTAATTGCAGACTATTTGGCTTAATTTTTTTCTTTTCGTATTTCGTAACGTTTTTTCTTTTTTACATTTCGTTTTGTTCCGTTTTATTCCTGATAATTCCATTTATCTAGCTGGAACCCTCTCAAATATCTAACTGGTCTTCAATAAATACTTCGGTTGAGTTGGAT
>Ga0208514_100343_pt1 | contig 28662 bp, 23 predicted proteins | sample LakWasMet70_HOW9_2_FD_183900 | JGI IMG/M metagenome (GOLD analysis project Ga0208514, IMG submission 183900) | Freshwater sediment methanotrophic microbial communities from Lake Washington under simulated oxygen tension - Sediment Metagenome... | ecosystem: Environmental > Aquatic > Freshwater >...
CGAGGACGTGGCACCGTTGGCCAGCATGGACACGGATTGGTTGAATTTCTTTTCGAATGTTGCGGGACAGAAAAGCAACTCAGAAATGCAAAGACTTTTGGGGCGAATACTCGCCGGAGAGATTCGCAAACCCGGCAGTTTTTCACCCTTGACTATCAGCGTCATATCTACTCTCACACAACGAGATGCTCAAAGATTTGAAAGACTTTGTCGGATCACTATTTCGGTGGACCAATCTTCGTTCATCCCAACAGGCCTAACTCCAAACATGTCAGCTGATGGATGCAAGGAAGTTGATTTGGACTACGACGACATGTTGGCATTAGCGGCAAATCAGTTAATTCAACTCAACATGCCATCTATCTTTACATTCACTGCAGCCAAGAAATACCAGGTTTCAAATTGCATAGAGAGTTATGCTGCCACTGTAGTTGTTGGGGGACCAAATCGCGTTTTACAAATGATGCCGTTGACTCAAATGGGTCACGAAATATGCCGATTGTTGACACCCGCCCCTTTGCCCTGGTTCAAGGACTTGATGCGGGGTTATTTAACTGCACCAGAGTGGCATATTGAGGGTCGCATGAGCTAATTTTGGCCTCATAGGTACCCTTGCAGTTGGGACACATTTACCTTCCTCTACGCGTCTGGATCGGTCTAACAACAAGCTCCGTTGTCATCACCCTGGCAGAGCATCACACCTGAACTGGGTGGCGCAAGAGCGATCCCGGCGGCATTGGCAAGATCCCACCCGAATGTGCAAAGGTTCGCTGCACTTACAACGAGACCGCACGGCCATCGCCCGTACCTTCCTTGGCTGACAAAATGCCGCCAAATATCGGCATTTGCTGCAGTGGCAGATTTATTTTTCGCTAAGGCAGACAATTCCAACTTTCGAAAATTCCGCAACCAGTTGTATGAATAGCACCCCCCCGCTCTCCTTCACTGACCTGATGCAACGGGCGCACCCCGGCTTGCTGCGAAACCTCACCCCGGACCCGGAGCAGGCGCGCCATGCACCCAACAAGACCGCACGCCAGGTGAAGTCCGGTCACTACGTTGAGGTGCGCCCGACCCCTCTGCCAGCGCCCCACTATGTCATTCACAGCCCAGCGTTCTTTGAAGCCTTGGGGTTGGCAGACGAGGTCGCCAGTGACCCAGCTTTTATGCGGTTCTTCACGGGTGATCTGGACTCAGGCGTGGAGACAGCCAACGCCGACGGAGTGTCATCCACCGTACGCGCCAGCGGCTGGGCGACCGGCTACGCACTCAGCATTTACGGGCAGGAAATGGTGAGTAACTGCCCTTTCAGAACCGGCAATGGCTACGGCGACGGACGCGCCATTTCGGTGCTGGAGGTGCTGCTCGCCGACGGGCAGCATTGGGAGTTCCAGCTCAAAGGCGGCGGCACCACCCCGTATTGCCGCGGTGGCGACGGCCGTGCTGTGCTGCGCTCCAGCATCCGTGAGTTTCTGGCCTCGGAAGCCATGGCGGCCCTGCGAGTGCCAAGTGCGCGGGCCCTGTGCCTCTTTGTTTCGGGCAGTGAAACGGTCACACGTCCTTGGTATTCACCCGGTGCCAAAACCGAGGAGCCCGACCAAATGGTGGTCGAACCGGCGGCCATCACTACCCGTGCGGCCCCTTCCTTCTTACGGGTCGGTCAAGTCGAATTGTTCGGTCGGCGGGCTAGGCACAACGCGCACCCGCGTGCGCTGGCCGAGCTGGAGGCGATTTTTCTGCATGCACTCGACCGCGAATATCCGGACTTGGCCGCCGCCCTGCACGGCCCTGAGGTGACGCTAGCGGACAAAGTCGTCGCCATGGCGCGTGAGTTTGGTGTGCGGTTGTCGAATTTGGTGGCCCATTGGATTCGGGTGGGGTACTGCCAAGGCAACTTCAACAGCGACAACTGTGCACTGGGGGGGCGGACGCTGGACTACGGCCCCTTTGGCTTCATGGAAGCCTATGACCCCGCGTTTCAAATGTGGATTGGTGGCGGGGAACATTTCGCGTTTATGAACCAGCCCATGGCCGCAGTAGTCAATTTCAGGATGCTCTGCACCGCCATGGTCCCCTTGCTGGGACAGGACACCCGCGCCATTGAGACAATGGACGCGGTGGTGCAGGCGCTGCCGGACAGCATGGCGGACGCCCTGCATGCCATGTGGGCACAAAAAATGGGCTTGATCGAATTTCGTGCGGAACTCTTTGCCGAGTTGCACGCCCTCATGGCACAAACCCCGGTGGACTACACGATCTTCTGGCGCGAGCTTTCCAGCCTACCCAAGCAGGTGGCGGACTTGCGTCCCAGCTTCTACACAAGCCGTGGGGCTTATGGCCAAGACCCGGCGGTGATGGAGGCCCGCTGGACCTCGTGGCTGCAGAAGTGGCACACGGCCTTGGCGCAAGACGGGCGTGATCCCTTGGAGGTGTCGGTGGCCATGAAGCTGGTCAACCCCAAGTACATCGCAAGGGAGTGGATGCTGGTACAGGCCTACCGCAGCGCCACGGACGCGGGGGACTTCACGCAGGTGCGGCACCTGCACGCCTTGCTGGCAGACCCCTACAGTGAACAGTCGCCAGAGCTCGCCGCACTGTATTACACCAAGAAGCGGGATGAGTACTTTGACTTAGGCGGCACCTCGCACTGCAGTTGCTCATCGTAGGACAGGGCTTGTCGGGTCAAATTGGTGGCGATGATTTTTCATAGGTCTTGTTCCGTAACTTGGGCGTCCAGGACCAAGGCTTCGGTGAGAGACGTTTGAAACGCGCGACATAGCGGTGCGTCATCGGGTATTCGCTATTCCGTCGGCGTGTTGGTTTCGTCCGCCTCAGCGGTTGAATCTCTTTTGACCAAGACATAGCCGGCATGGGTCCCGGTCAATAGTTGGAACATGGCAAAAATGGGGCCTGGCATATTGCGCGGATCACCCGGGCTCTCTAGTGCCTGCCAGGTTCTGGACTGCAGTCCTCCCCGACTCCCCGTCTGAACGGGATAACCCATCAGTGCGGCAGCGTCCACTTGGCTCAACCCGGTTTTCAGGCGTGCGGCTTTCAACTCTTCGCCGCTTGGGCTGGGCATCTCAATACGCATGGTCAGTTCCCGATTCATATGATGGTCGCCAAACGATTCGTTGGCACTAAAGCTCACCCTCTAACTCCTCATGGTTTCCTGTCGCCTGTCTCGCTTTATGCAGCGACTCTGCGCTTCATACCCTGCACCGCCCGGATCTTGCGTGCCAGTTCCTGCGTCGAATAGATGGAAGTCGTGTCAATGGATGCATGCCCCGCCAGCTCCGATGCCACTTCAATCGGCACCCCATCGACCAGGGCCTGGCGCACAAAGGTATGGCGCATCCAATGCGTACTCGCTTTCTCAAACCGTTTTTCATCCAGCCCTGCAATCCCAGCAGACTTGGCTGCCTGGCGGAAGAACCGTTTGAGCACTGCATAGATCCCGGATGCCGAGAGCGCGGAACCCGCGTGCTCAGTTGCCGCGGTCGTAACGAGCTCACCGCCCTGCCCTTTTCTCCATTGCGGCACCGATGCACCCAGGGTGCGGATCAATGGCAGACTGTCCCTGTCCGCCGCGCCCTTGTCCTCTTCCCGAAACTCCCCACCATGCAAGCCCAAGAGCTTGACCACATCCGGATTGAGCGGAACCTCGCGTGTCTTGTTGCGTTTACCGGTAACCGTCAGGATCCAGGTTTCCGGCAAGTCCGGCAGCGTCTCGATGCGCAGGTCCCTGTGTCTGGCCTTAGCCAATTCATCCAGGCGGATGCCAGATGTGACGAGTAGCTCCAGGATGCATTTCAGGCGCAGACGTTCCGGACCGACCGGTTGTGCATCGACACAGGTCAGCACATGCGCCCATTCGGCCTCGGTGAAGGAGCGCCGGATATCCATTCTGGAAGCCGGCAGGTCAAAGCCCTTCATCAGCGAACGCATGGGGTTGGCCACCAGGTAGCCCGCGTCGACCAGGCCACCAAAGAGGGTTTGCAGAATCACTAGTGCCTGCTTTTGGGAGGCGGCGCTGGGCTGACTGCGGAATGCTCGCCAGCCCGGGTCCGTACGTTTGAGTGGCCGGTGCTGGATCCAGGTGGCCGGTACGGTCTGCAAAAATTCTCGGTACTTTTGGCAATCGGGTGAGTTCACGCTGGATAGCGGCTTCTTGAGCTCCTGCGCGCACCACAGCAGAAAGCGCTCGGCTTCTTTGCGGTAACTGCGTTGGGTGGACGGTTTCTCGTTGTACCGGGACAGCCAGGCGCTCACGGCCTCCAGATCATTCTTCGCACCCAGGGTGTTGGCCATGTGGGAGCGGAAGTCCCCCGTCCCTCCGGCCAAGGTCGGCGTGGCTTGCATGCGCTGGATGGCACTGGCCACCAGCGTTCCGGCGCCAAACTGGCGCACGGCCATAGCGTCCTGGCCCACCGATGGTAACAGTGACGCTACGCGCAGTTCACGCTTGGACTTGGGCTCATGCACGCTAGCAGACACCAGCAAGTTCAAATGGTCCTGCTCCAGGGTCAGCCAGTGCAGAACCTGTTTGGCGCGCTGCGCTCCAAACCCCTTGATAGTGGAATACCAGCGGTGGCCATAGGCGTTGATGAAGCGCACTAGGTCGCCCAGGGTGATGATGCCCATGTTGCGCAGGCACTTCACCACCGGACGTGCAAACCACGACTCCAGCCGATCGGTGGCAGTCGGGATGACGGAAAGGACGGTCTCTAGGTAATTGAGCGCCCTCACCCGCTCACCCACGGGATCTTTGAATTCCGCTGCGGCCTCGATGGCATCCACATTGTCCAGACCGAAAGCGGCCTTGTACTCGGCCAGCAGCTCCGCCTCGCTCCAGCCTTCCGGGTCCATCCCTTCTGACTCGATCCACTCATCGAGGCTGGGAAGCTCCACGGCCTTGGGCGGGGCCGCATCACTGCGCAGCAGATCCAGCAAGTGGGTGATTTTGGAATGCGAGGGCAGCGTGGCGTCGTGCTGCCGCCCGGCTTCGATGATGCGCTTCAGCAGCGCTTCCCGGCGGTTCTGCACGTAGCGCAGATCCGTGGTGGACTCGGCCCAGGCCATGTAGCGTTGGAAGGACTCGGCGAGGTCCAGGCCAAGGATGCTGGAGCGCACAAAGGCAAAGTGGTGTATGCCCAAGGCCCGGGCATCCTGGACGACCTGGGCCTTGGACCCCATTGGGCGCCCGGCCTTGCGTCGAACCATCACTCCGCTGTGAAACAGCGACGGCGTCGGTGTTACGAATGAGGGAGTCAGGTTGGACAAGGCATTGCTCCTAAGTACAAGCTCATAGAAGCTTGCGATTCACAAGGTGGACGCGGTCCTGAATGCCGCGGCAGATCTCCATGAGTTCCACGAAACTCGGCTGTGGCCCCGACAACAGACCGTCGTCCAGCATCGCTGCGTAGTCGCTGGCAAGGGCGGTCAACGAAGCGCCTTCTGGAATGAGTTGCAATGCGCCCGACACGGCCTGGGTGTAGTCGATCGCGTTGCCAGCGGCGTCCTTTTCTGCAAAGAACATGGCCTTGTGCTGTGCCACCTGCAGAGCCAGCGCCAGGTCGCCGACCGCGCTCTCAAAGTACTGACTGCGTGCCAGCGCCACCAGGTCGTACCAGTGCCGTGCATAGCGCTCACCGCGCAAACGCCCCTGGCGGCAATAGACATGGGCAGCGGTCGCCTTTTCCCAAAAGGTGCGTTCGGCCGACATGACCAGGGGTTGCGCCACCGGAAACTCAACCCCGGCAATCAAGACCACCATATCGCACGCAACTGCATGGATCTGGTGCGGCTCGCCCGTGGCGCGCGCGCCGAACTCCAGCTGGATGGTGGGGGCCGCGTATCCCGTGCCTGTCTTGACCGCAGGGTAGGACACGATCAGTTTGTCGTGGTCCTTGCCGGCAAGGGTCAAGCCTATTTCCAGGCCTGCATCCTTGCGGGCTGTTTCGAAGATGGGCTGTACCGTCTCGGTGATCCACTGCGGCAGGCGTGTCCGCACGGCGCTGCTGATGCGCTTTTCCTGGCTCGGTGAGACGGGGATAGGGTCCCCCGCGCGCAACAGGTCCGGCACCAGGTTGCGGATGTCGTAGGTCAGATCGATGTCTTCGGAGAACCGGTCAATGACCTGGTAGACCTTGGACAGCGACGTGCCGCCTTTGAACGTCAGTGTGTTGGCCAGGGGTGAGCGGTAGATCACGCCCAAGGCCCAGACCACCCAGATGTCTTTTTCCAGCAGATGGGCGGGACGGCCGCTGCGCCCGGCGGCCACTTCCAGCGCCTCGGCCTGGTCTTTGAGACTGAGGGCAAACCAGGCTTCAGCCATGGCCACCCACTTCGCTCACCGCGCGTGCCATCCAACTCGGCAGCATGGACCGGGCCGAGCGCATGGCGCTCCACTCCTCGGCAGCCAACTGCGCGTGCAGGATTTTCATGGCGCTGGCCCCGTGTTCCGGCCCCAACCAAGACAGGGCCCGGATGGCTCGACCCGCGGGACGCTTGCCCAGGGCCAACAACCAGCGCTTGGCATGCTGCAGCTCCACGGCACGACTGCCCAGCTGCAATGTGCGAGACGGCCCCGACGTCAGGAACACTTCGCGGACCGGCACTTGGGTGGTCAGTCCCAGGGCGTTGGCCTCGGTGGCACCGCTGTCCACGATCACCTCGCCGTTGGCAGATTCCATGGCCTGGACAACCGCCTGGGTCGCCGGCGGACGCGCCCCGAATCGACTCTGAATGGGCAACGCGTACAGGCCGCGCCCCACGCGCAACAGCGCACCCTCACGCAGCAGACGGGTCAGCGTCTGGTCGATGGCGGCACGGCTACCCAGATGCAGGAATTCCTTGGGCGACAGCAAGCCACCCTCGGGCAGGGTCTGGGCGGCTGACAGGATGGATTGGGCGAGTGCGCTCATGGGACAATGCGTTTGTCAGAAATATAGACTAGTTTCTGACAAACAGCAACCCTCGGTATGTTGGCTGGAAGTGACCCACTTCATTCAGGAATTTCGGGTCTCTGGTCTCGTACAAGTAGAAACAGCCCTTTTAGAACTATTTATATAGCGTCGTGATTATAAGGATAATCATGACGCATTCAAATCATATTAATGCGGGGACAACGGTAATTTGCCGGGAAATGTTGGCGTTGGCCATAGGCCCAGGTTGAGCCGAATTGACGCCGCTGTGCCCACTGGGTTGTTGCACGACCATGCGGGCTGATGCAGAGCCTTTCCTGCCGCCAGCAGGCGTATTGGAGCGCCCTTTGCGCCCTACCCTACCCAATGGCATGGCCCGCGCTGTCGGAAGCGTCCAAGAGCCCACCAATCCAATGGGCAGACATTACCCATGCAATTTGCCCATAGCGTGGTTGAAATACATGGATGCCTGAAAGACTCGTCCTATCGTTTGAGGGAGCCTCTGGACCCGATTGCGGCCGTGGTTCTCCTAGGTCCACGACAAACAGGCAAGACCATCTTGGCCTTCGCACAAGAGCAAAGTCGACCCAATGCCCTCTATCTGGATCTTGAGCTTCCCTCCGCCCAACGCCAGCTTGATGACCCTGAAGCCTTCTTCATGGCGTACCCCAACCAACTTGTCATCCTGGATGAGGTGCAGCGCATGCCAGGGGTCTTCAGCATCCTGTGCGGCGTCATAGCTCAGCGTCGCCGCTTGGGCGAAAGCAGCGGCCAGTTTCTGCTGTTGGGGTCAGCATCGGGCGTGCTGCCGCAACAGTCCAGTGAGAGCCTGGCGGGCCGTGTTGCACAAATTGAATTGACGGCGTTTCAAGCCCGCGAGGTCTTTGAAAGGTACGTCCAACCCTCAGAACTGAACTCCCTATGGGTGCGCGGTGGATTCCCCTTGGCATGGTCGACCAAGGATGACGCCGCAAGTCTGGCCTGGCGAGAGGCCTTCATCACGACCTATTTGGAAAAGGACATCCCCGCGTTAGGCCCCAGGATTCCTGCAACCACGCTGCGCCGCCTTTGGACCATGCTGGCCCACAACCAGGGTGAACTTCTGGATCAGTCAAAACTTGCGGCCGCCCTAGGCATCAACGGTCAGACCGTTGGACGCTACATTGACCTGCTCTGCGACCTCATGCTGGTACGCCGACTGCCAGCCTGGAGCGGCAACGTGGGTAAGCGACTGATCCGCTCACCCAAAGTGTTTGTGCGCGACAGCGGACTGGTCCGCGCCCTACTGGGCCTGAACAGTCTCGATGCGGTACTGAGTCACCCTGTGGCAGGTTCTAGCTGGGAAGGCTTTGTCGTCGAACAGCTCATCAATGCAGCACCTACCGCACAAGCCAGTTTTTACCGGACCAGCAATGGAGCCGAGGTTGACTTGGTCTTTGAGTTTCGCGGCGGTCAGACATGGGTAATCGAGGTCAAACGATCTTCAGCTCCGACTGTTTCCAAAGGCTTTTACACGGCATCGGCCGACCTTGGCGCTATGCGCAAGTTGTTGGTTGCGCCAGTCGAGCAGACCTATCCCATGAAGGATGGAATCGAGGTCATGAATCCGCTCGTAGCCGCTCTTTTGATCTCATCCCAAACTTGAGATTCCATTTGCTGGTCCAGGTGATGTATTGGTTGCTGATGGCACTTCGACACTTGGATTTTGGTTTAGCAAATTTGGAATCAAACCGCGATTGGGTCCAATCATTCAGACGCATCCATGGTTGCACGCCGATAACTGGCTAACCGACTTTGCGATCACGCCCGAGTCAACCGATCCAATCTCATTCGCACGGCGGGAATATCGCCCGTCTCCCCTGCCCTACTTTGATCGGATTTGTCTGGGCTGCTTATCCAATCTCAAGTGGAACAATTTAATTGATGATTGCGACCCCTGATTTATCTCACGTACGCGCCAAAGAGAGACCCTGCAAAGGGACCATTAATAGAATGTTTCCGAATAATTTCTGATCTGGATAGCGGAGTCCTCCTTTGATGGATTGCGAGTATCCACAGAGTTTCTGGAGAGAATGTCAAAGATGCAATATGCGGCGGCGGCGACAATTCCCCGAGAAAAAAAAGGGGGGGTGGAACCGTTCCACCCCCCCTGTTGCATAGTGGTCAAAAAGCAATCAGCTCAACAACGCCTTGACCGCTTTCTCAATTTCATTGAAGCGTTTGGGGTCAATGTTTGCCAGGCTAATGAGTGCAGATTTCTTTGCTGCGTCTAACTTGAGTTCACCCGTTTGACCGTCTTTTCCCTTGATTGAAACTTTCTTGGGGGAGGGGGGTGGAACCGTTCCACCCCCTTCTAGGAGCCTCATCAAAACCTGAGCAGAACTTAACTTTTCCTGGGAAGAATGCAGCTCCTTGGCACGGGCAAGTATCAAATCTGGATCCTTCTGAATGGCGGGAGTTAGTAAGGTCGCCCAACGGTATTGAAGTTCCAACGGACTTGGGAAAGCTGCAATAACATCCGCCGGCAGTCTTGCCAATGCGAGAGCCTTGCCCAATTGGCTGAGGTCAATTGAAGCCGCCTCCGACAATTTGCGAGCAGAAGGGAAAAGCCCATCGTCCAGTGCCTTGGCGTAAGTAGTCCCAGTCTCCCAGGGACTCAACGCTGCACGCGCCCTGTTCTCACGATCCATCTGGCAAAAGAGCTCCGTATCGTCCAGATCATCAATGACAGCCAAAACGTCGATACCAAGTTCCAAGCAGGCGCGGTGTCGGCGATGCCCAAAAACCAACTCATATTCGCCCAATGACAACTTGGAAGGGCGAACCTTAATGGGTTGAATATTGCCTCCAGCAGATTCGATTTCTTGCTTCAAGTTTGCGAAATCAGCCCCCGCGTAAGACAGTTCGTTTCGATTCGCCCATTTACTGGGCTTGATCTTCTTTGAATCAAGATGACGTGTCGCAGTCGCACCGTCAAACTCGGCCAGTTTTTGCTTCAATTCGACGTTTTCCGCCGATACCTTTTCGTCACGGAACAGAGCATCCGCGTGCATCCCGATGGCCGTCTTCGAACCCTGTCCACGGCTACCAGAAGACAAGCCAATATGGCTAAGGTCGATTTTTGCTGCCTTGTCTTTAAGCGCCATGTTGTTCTCCTATTTGACGTTTCCACGCTGTAATAATTTGCTCTTCCACAAGTTCCACCACTCGTTCATACGCGTCGTATGCTCGCCTGTAAGTCCGCGCATTGATGCTCGCCGGATCTGTGTCATAAACGGTACCGAACTCGGCACTGGCGCTGGCTGTTAATGCTGTCTTAGGTATTTCAACTGGCAACACCATGCCAGCATATGCAGCGGTTATCCACTCGCGAACAACGCTGGAAGAAGCATCGTTCGTATCAACTCTCGCAAGCAACACGTCGACAAAATCAAAGCTCTTGGTCTTGCCGCGATTTGTTACGAGGTTGGCCGTCAGATCATTGAACAGGTTCCAGAATTGGCCGCTAGATGTGAAATCCAAAGTGCTCGGTGGCAGCGGCATAATGAGCCCGTCCGACGCAAGCAGGGCGTTGATTGTCAAATATGACAAGGACGGAGAAGTGTCCAGAATGATTACGTCATACGCAGTTCTTGCTGCATCAATCCCGTTATTCAGAACGTTCCAGAACTCAAAAGAACCCTCAGACTTTTGACGAGAGGGGAGGGCGAATTCAGCTGAATACAACGCCAGATTGGCTGGGACGATATCAATGCCACTCCAATAAGTTGGGGTTATTGCATAGTCAATAGAAACCTCGGTACCGTAGCAAAGGCTCAAAATGGTCTGTTCATCAGCCACATCCACATCTGGAAGAAGTCCAAAAAGTGTCGTCATTGAACCTTGAGGGTCAGTATCAATGACCAGAACCTTGTGCCCCCGAAGGCTTAAGCCTTGGGCAAGGGTGACTGCCGTGGTTGTCTTTGTCACGCCGCCTTTAAAATTAGCCACTGCAATCGTTATAGCTTCAGCCTGGTCTGGCCGCATGTACTTGCTGCGAATGGACCGCGCCCAGGTTCGAGTGTCTTCAAGGCTAAATTTCCGCCTGTGCCCACTCTCCATCTCACCATTTGGCAGATCACCCTTTTTGACTCGATAATCCATTTGTGCCTTTTCGAGTCCACAGACGGTTGCCACTTGATTGGTGCTGAAGGTGGGGGCACGCTTTCTCGCGTCAGGTGCCAGCATCGTGCCGCGTACGCTTTCAATTACTGCACCAACCCGAGATGAAGCAGCAATCAAGTCTTCAAGTGTTACGCGTGACTCTGGCTTCTTTTTGATTGACATGTATTACTTCCTGCAAAACGCGAAATATCGCTTGTTCCGCCAATTGTGCGTCTTTTGAGCTGACTTTGGAAGTTTTGTCTTCGGTTTCTAATGTTATCCACACGCTCTGCACTTCTCTTTTTTAAAAGGCTTTAGAAGCTTTAATACCTTTACCTAGAAATTCCTTAATGATTTCAAGTACTTACGGTACTTTGTGTGAGACAAATCCCGGGATCTGTGAGAAAAACCACGGGAAGTGTGAGGACAAGCAAGTGAGATGTGAGACAAACTAACAACCCCGAACAAATATCAGGAATGCTCAATTGTGAGTCGTTGCAAACGTAGAAATCAGCGAATTCTAGGGAAAATAGCAAGCCTAGACACGTGAATTGGACCATTCCAACCACTAACTGTGAGACAAATCACGGGGGTAACAGTCGAGAAAATATCCAAGTGTGAGGGAAACTATGGGCAAACTGGCTTCTGGCGAACATCGAGCGAGCGGGCCGCACCTAGGCTTGCGTGAATTAGAGATTCTCACAGATAATGATTCCATGAGCAGTACGGAAATCCTCGGGCCGGACAGAATCGACAAACCAGTGTCGACCTTGGCAATGGTACCCAAGACAGGAGCGATAACCAGGGTCGGTCGTCAGGCTTATACCCTGATGATGTTTGTAGCCCGCGAGCAAGGTCTCGAAGACGAGAAGACTGGCTTGTTCGGTGCTCCATTGAACTCGGTCATCCGTGGCTACGACGGCTCTACTGGGTCAGTCAAAGAGTTGAAGAAACACCTGCTGTCCATGGTGACTCACGTGGTTGAGTGGCAATCTCCTTCCCCAGCGGAAACAGAAGAGTGGGGCGCTTGTGGCCTGTTGTCCCAAGTCAATCTAAAAAAGAAAAATGGTGAAAACTGGATCTATTGGGCTTACCCACCTGCACTTCGCCAGGAAATGCTTTATCCCCTGCGATACGCACAAATCCTCCGATCCACTATTGCCCAGTTTCGTTCTCACGCTGGTCTGGCGCTCTATGAAATCTGTGCGCGATACAAAGATAACCCATCGCACTTGACCAGCAAGCAACATTGGAAATGGTGGCTCCCAGTATTGACGGGAAAGCCAGTGCCAAATGAAATCAAGACTGAATACCGCTTCTTTAACCGGGACACGATCAAGCCGGCCATAGAAGAGGTAAATGAAGTTAGCGAGCTTATCGTTACTGCTCACGAATTCAAAGTTGGGAGAACTATTGAGTTCATTCAGTTTGAAGTCAAGCTTAAACAGGAAGAGCCCGCCAAAAACAGCAAGGCCATCGACCTGACTAAAGTTGCCCGTGCGATTCAACTCGGTATCGATGCAGAGATAGCCGAAGACCTTTTCATTAGGCACGGAGAATTGATCTTTGCCAAAGCAATTGAGAGATTGGAGGCCCGCTTGGCCATGCCAGGGACGCCAATCCTTTCTAGGCATGCTTACCTGAAGGCGCTGCTGACAGGTAAGGCTATTGATAAGACTTTGCCTGAAGCGAACAATGCAGCTCCAGTTGTGCAAATTGTGACCAGGAAAGAAGACCCTGGCATGATGGCGCAAGCGAATCTACGTGACCGGGAAGCTGAAAAACTAAAACTGATTCGCTCCGAAATTGAGGATTTGAATCCAGCTGCAATGGCGCAACTTTTGAGTGAGCTCAAATTGAATTTCGTCGAACGCAAGATGTCCCAAGCAGCAATGAAGAGGTTGGCAGAAGGGAATTGGGAATCTGCTTTGATCATGGGTGAACTTGTGCGTTTCTATTGGAAACGCACACGTGGAACCGACTGGAGCACTCCCGACGTTCTTCCAAAAGTTGAGCGAGTAGTACAAGCCGGGTTGTTTTCATAGAAAAGGGCTTTGTGCCGTAACCCAGAGGATTGGTAGGCGGCAATGGCGAGGGTTCTTGTTTCGTCATCTCCATGTAGATGATTCAGATCCTGCAGCGTGAGCATAAATTGAAGGCGGGCTAAATTAAGGAAGTAGGGGAGGGGCCTCAGCTGACAATAACCAGAGTGCCAACTCGAAATGGCGGCATTGGATTGAAAATATCTTACGGCTTTCAGAGATACTCCTACCTCCGAATCGCATTCGATGGTCAGTTGAAATCAGACAGCCGTACTGCGGTCATTGGTGGGAGCCAGCTTGGTGCCCAAAGCGGGTGCTCTCGCACGTAGCAAGCGGACATTCAAATTCTGGTGGAAGATCAGATGGCCACCCGATCTGGCGCCCACTACGTCGGGACCGCACTGTCAAAACGTCAGCCATTCCGTCGAAAACTGACGAAGGTGATATTCCTTTTTCGACCCACAGGCTAATCTAAAACACCTCGTGTCCAACGCAGGCTAAGCGTTGTACCCTACGAGACATCCATAGGGTGCCGTTGCTGGTGTGGCGACCTTTCTTCCAGCCAAAACATCTTCCAGCGCAGCGCGCACCAAATTTCGAGATGTTGGGACCACTGATTCGTCAACTGTCGGCTGCGTGTCAATAGCACCGGCATAGACCATCACTCCGACCTCATTGACGACAAACATGTGGGGAGTGTTTCGTGCACCATAGGCGTGGCCCAATTGCCCCGATGGGTCCATGAGCAGTGCCGTGGAATGGGATTTGCGTGCCTGCATGAAAGCCTGCCCTTGTTGCGGTTTCAGGTAGTCGCCTCGTGCAGGATTTGTCGACAGTACGGATAACCAAACAACGCCTGCAGCCTTTGCCCAGCTCTGCAACTCCTGCATCTTGCCGCTTGCATACTGGGCACGTACAAACGGGCAAGATGGGCTTGTCCACTCCAGCACCACAACTTTTCCTTTAAATTCCTCCAGCGTTCGATTCTGCCCGTTGGCATCCAGCGTGCTGAAATCGGGGGCCTTCTTGTCCATCGACGATTGGGCCGCGTTCGCCGCCATGGGAACTACCGCGTAGTTCAGTACGCTGGCAACCGCCCAGAAGCAGTCCCGGCGTTTCATGATGTGCTCCTGGAGCAGCCGCAACTTGCGCTGCGCGCATTGGCAACCAAGGCGCAAGACTCTGCTTCGGGTTTCGCTACACACGGTTTGTGTCGCCGAGCCAGGAGCCGGGCACCCGCCCAGGCAAGCGCCCCTGCGCCTGTGACCATCACGGTTACAGTTGCCGCGCTTCCTATCTGGAAGATGTCAAGGTATAGCGATCGTGCAACAAGCGGCGCAGGCGGCGGCGACCCCTAATGCAGCCAGACCAAATTTTTTCATTTCGCTTTCTCCTGAGTAAGCCCGGAACAAGGCCGGTACACTGCAATGTAAAACCTCAAGTAACTTGAGATGCAAGGAGCTTCGATGAAAGACCTACACAACCCAGGGCAATTGACGATTGGGCGACTGGCCGAAAGTACCGGCCTGAGCGTTTCTGCTATCCGCTACTACGAAGACATTGGCCTCATTCCCAAGGCGCAGCGGCGGCCCAGCGGGCACCGTGTGTATGGACCGGATGCGCAGGGTGCATTGGCACTGGTGCGCAGCTTTCGCGAATTCGGATTCCCTATTGAGCAAATACGGGTCCTGATGACCTTGTCCACCGATACCCAGCTTCCTTGCGATCAGACACGAGCAATCGCGCAAGAGCACTTGGGCACCGTTCGTTCGAAAATCGCCCAGTTGCGCCAATTGGAGGGCAACTTGATGCGCTTCATTCGCTCATGTTCAGAGAACTGCATAGGGGGGCCCGCCCCCAAATGCAGCATTTTGAAAGACGTGACTATGGGCCTGCGTCAAAACGGTCCCGCCAAAGCCTGCTGCTGAACTTCGGCTTTTACAGAAACGCAGTTACTGCCCTGCCGGCTGTAAGACGATGACTGCCATGCCAATGAGTGCGATGCCTGCACCGGCCACGTCCCAGCGGGTTAACGTAATGCCATCGACAAGACGCAGCCACACCAGTGCCACAGCGATGTACACGCCGCCATAGGCAGCATAAGTCCGGCCAGCTGCCGTGGGGTGCAAGGTCAGGAGCCAGGCGAACGTGGCCAATGACAGCGCGGCAGGAACCAGCAGCCAAAATGACTTCCCTTGTTTCACCAGTAGTGTCCCAACGTTCTTCAGAGGAGCGCGAGCTGATTTCGCTCGAAATCCGGGTCTGAATCCGATGAGGGTGGCGTAAGTAGTTGATTTATTGGAATAGTTTCGAACATGGACAGGCTCAGGATTTGTAGAATTTCGTACAGGCTGTGATGATCAAGATGCAAGCGTTTTTTCGTGATGGCGATCAGCACATAGGTGGATATGGCGATCCATATCTGCGTCTTCACGGCGTTCTCGCTGGTGCCGAAAAACACCTTGATGCGCAGATGCTGCTTGATCCATTTGAAGAACAACTCGACCTGCCAGCGTTGGCGGTACAAGTCGGCGATCAACTCGGGCCTCAGCGCAAAGTTGTTGGTCAGAAAGACCACGCGCTTGCCAGCGTCGTCTTTGACCACCACGCGGCGCATCGTCGTCGGGTAATCCTTGCTCGAATAGTGGGTCGTGAGCACGCCTGTTTGGTCGCACAGCACTGTGGTGTTGATCCGATCTACCGGATGCGAGTAGCGGCGCTTGAATTTGGTGTTGCTCTTGGCGCGAGTCACGAAGAACGCCCCGGCCTCGTGAATGACGAACAGCCGAGAGAAATCCAGATAGCCCCGATCCATCAGGTAGAACGCGCCGGGCTCCAGCACCAGATCGTCCATGACGTTGACCTCGTGCGTCTTGCCGTCGGTGATGTGAATGAACGTGGGAATATTGCCGCGCAGATCCAACAGCGTGTGCAGTTTGATAGCCGCCTTGGCCTTGCGAAACGGCGCCCACGCGAACACCGACAGACACAGGTCGATGGTGCTGGCGTCGAAGGCATAGACCGCGGCGTCGAGTTCCACACCAAAGGACTCCTGCGCGTACAAGGGCCGTGCCATACCAATCAGGTGCTGCGCGAAATCGGCATAGATCTGCCACGGTCGCGTGGCGTTCGCATTGGCCAGCGTATTGCGCGAAATCGTTTGGCAGCGAAACCCCATGTGGTACAGCCGACGCGCTTGCGCTCGCAAGTTGACCTCTATGTCGCGCAGCGACTCTCGGTACGTCAATTGGGCGAAGGCCATCGCAAAGAACTGGTCCAGGCACGAGAAGTCCTTGACCTTGTGCTCGCCTCGGTGGTCGGCCACACAGCGGCGAAACGTGCTCAGTGGCAGATAGAGCATGAGTTGCGCAAAAACGAGCTTGCCTTGGTGCATGGCAGTTTGGGGCGAAAGCCCGCAAAAAGCCCCCAGTCTGACTTTCGACGTTCAAATCGAGACCAGACTCAAACACCAATTTCGGCAGGTGAATCATTAACTTGCGACGCTCCGACGTGACAACGTTGGGACACTACTGAATCCATGCACCAAAGGCACCGGCTAGGCCGTGGTTAACAAGGGTTGCAACCAGAATGCCGGCAATGATTGGAATGGGCTTCTTGAAGCGTGCCGCCAGGATGAATGCGAGCAATTGAGTCTTGTCGCCGATTTCAGCGAGGGCCACAACGCCTGTTGAGATGAAGAGAGCTTCCATGATGGGTTCCAAGGCCAGACATAAAACAATGACCACAGCGCCTCCCCGGCCGTACCGGAGGCAATGTGGTCAAAGGTCTTGTCAAGTTAGAAACCGCTTGCACCATGGTCGTATGACCAAGTATGTTGACGCAAGCCCCTTCGAATTACTCGAAAGGAGACTACTCCCCAGTGACGAGCCAAGTCTAGCAGAAGCGTTCCATTCCAAGCTGGGAAATAGACAATTCAGGCGCGGTGCGCCTAGCTTGAGCTTCCCAGGGCAATGACCAGGAAAAGTGCGATAAGCGATGCGATGAAGGTCGTTTGTTTTTGCATAAATGATTTCTTCGGTGTTGCCATTCAACCCAGGTGGGTATGGCGTTCTGGCTTGGGGCCTACTTCCATGGCGGCCAGGCCCTGCAAAATACCACAGGCATCCACCGCTCTTTCGGTTTGGCAACGTTGGCGCAGTGCGGCCAGTTGCACTTTCAGGTACGTCAGTTCCCGGATGCGCTCGTCGACATGGGAAATGTGCTGATCGAACACGGCATTGATGGCGCCACAACCCTCGGAGGGGCGATCTGCCAAGGCCAACAAGGTGTGGATTTCCCCATGGCTCATGTCCAGTGCGCGGCAGTTGCGGATGAAGCGCAAGCGTTCCAGATGGTCCGGGCCATAGACCCGGAAGTTGCCCGCCGTGCGTGCAGTCTCGGGTAGCAGTCCTTCCTTCTCGTAGTAGCGCACGGTTTCGACAGTGGTTTGGGCGACCTGGGCCAATTCACCAATTTTCATGGCAGATTCCAAAATAGTTCTTGACTCTATAGTAACTTCAGGTTGCGTAATAGGGTTAACTCCAAAATGGACATCCATATGACTGCACACGATCACCATGCCCACGGCACAGACAACACTCCCGACGAGGGACAAGACCACAACGCGTGTTGCAGTGGGCATTGCGCCAATGTTGCAATTCCCGTCCCACTGGCGCACTCCCAAAAGGCGGAGGCTGATACCGGTGTGCAGACCGCCATCCGCATCCAGCAAATGGATTGCCCCACCGAAGAGGGGCTGCTGCGCAAGAGGCTGGGCGGCATGGCTGGTGTGACAGGTCTGGAATTCAACCTGATGCAGCGTGTACTGACGGTGACCCATGCACCCAGTAAGGCGGAGCCGATTCTGGATGCAATCCGCTCGCTGGGCTTTGCCCCGGAAGTCGTCGATGGCGCATCGGCGCACGACGAGCAGGTGGTCGAGCCCGCCAAGCCGTGGTGGCCACTGGCGCTGGCCGGGGCGGCTGCCCTCGCTTCAGAAGGCGTGGGATGGGCGGGTCTGCCTACGTGGATCGCCGCTGCACTGGCGCTGGTTGCGGTTTTGACCTGCGGCTTGACTACCTACAAGAAGGGCTGGATCGCCATCCGCAACGCCAATCTCAACATCAACGCGTTGATGAGTATTGCGGTGACCGGTGCGCTATTGCTGGGTCAGTGGCCCGAAGCGGCCATGGTCATGGTGCTGTTTACGATTGCCGAGCTGATCGAAGCCAAGTCTCTTGACCGGGCACGCAACGCCATCCAGGGACTGATGCAACTCACCCCCGAGCGCGCCACGGTGTTGCAGACCGATGGCACGTGGGTCGATGTGGATGCCAAGGTGGTGGCAACCAATGCCCGCGTGCGCGTCAAGCCCGGTGAACGCATCGCGCTGGACGGCCGCATCGTCAGCGGCAAGTCCACCATCAACCAAGCCCCCATCACCGGCGAAAGCTTGCCGGTTGACAAATCCGAAGGCGATGCCGTATTTGCCGGAACCATCAATGAATCCGGCTCGTTTGAGTACCTGGTGACGGCTGCAGCGAGCAATAGCACGCTGGCACGCATCATCCACGCGGTGGAGGAGGCGCAGGGCGTTCGCGCCCCCACACAGCGCTTCGTGGACCAGTTTGCAAAGGTCTATACGCCAGTGGTCTTTGCCATCGCGTTGGCCGTCGCCATCCTGCCGCCGTTGCTGCTGGGCGCGGCGTGGTTTGACTGGGTCTACAAGGCACTGGTGCTGCTGGTCATTGCCTGCCCCTGCGCGTTGGTGATCTCCACACCGGTGACCATCGTCAGCGGGCTGGCTGCGGCCGCGCGTCTGGGCATACTGATCAAAGGCGGCGTGTACCTGGAAGAAGGTCGCAAGCTGAAATGGCTGGCGCTGGACAAAACCGGCACCATTACCCATGGCAAACCGGTGCAGACGGATTTCGCTGTGTTGAACGGTGGCGATGCCGCGCAGGTGCGCAGCCTGGCCGCCAGCCTGGCCAGCCGCTCCGACCACCCCGTATCGCGTGCCGTGGCCCAGGCCGCACAAGCGGATGGTGTTGCATTGCGTGAGGTACAGGACTTTGAGGCGCTGGCCGGGCGCGGCACCAAGGGCCGCATCGACGGCACGCTGTACTACCTGGGTAACCACCGCCTGATCCACGAGCAGGGTCGGTGTTCCGATGCATTGGAAGCGCAATTGGCTGCGTTGGAAGAGCAGGGAAAAACCGTCATCCTGCTGGCAGACGAAGAGAATGTGCATGCCCTGTTCGCCGTGGCCGATACGGTCAAGGACAGCAGCCGCCAGGCCATTGCCGAGTTGCACGCGCTGGGTGTTCAAACCCTGATGCTGACCGGAGACAACGCCCACACAGCGGCGGCCATCGCCGCGCAGGTGGGCATCGACGAAGCCCGTGGCGACCTGTTGCCCGAAGACAAACTCAAGGCCATCGAAGCCAAGATAGTCGAGGGCGGCGCGGTCGGCATGGTCGGTGACGGCATCAACGACGCACCCGCCCTGGCGCGCTCCGACATCGGTTTTGCGATGGGCGCCGCCGGCACCGGCACCGCGATAGAGACTGCCGATGTGGCGCTGATGGACGACGACCTGCGCAAGCTGCCGCGCTTTGTGCGCCTGTCACGCCGCACCCATGCGGTGCTGCTGCAAAACATCGTGCTGGCGCTGGGCATCAAGGCCGTTTTTCTGGTACTGACGCTGCTTGGCCTGGGCACGATGTGGATGGCGGTGTTTGCGGATGTGGGGGCCAGCCTGCTGGTGGTCGGCAACGGACTGCGGCTGCTGCGGGCCAGGACGTCGGAGTAGACCTGTGGACATCTTTCAAGCACCCACCACGCCACCATCCGACGACGAGCTCACCCGTTGGCGACAGGCGACGGCACTGCTCGACTACTGCCACGCCACGATCCAGGGTCTGATCGCGCGAAGGGGCTGGATGCAACTCGGGGAATACCAGCGCATCGGGGCGGTCTATCAGTTTGTGCGCGATGACATCGCCTTTGGCTACAACGCCTCAGACGATTTGCCGGCGTCCCAGGTGCTGGCGGATGGCCTGGGCCAGTGCAACACCAAAGGCACGTTGTTGATGGCGTTGCTGCGGGCCGTCGGTGTGGCATGCCGCTTCCATGGATTCACGATTGACAAGGCGCTGCAAAAGGGCGCCATTACCGGCATCGCCTACCAACTTGCACCACGCAGCATCATCCACAGTTGGGTGGAAATATGGAGCGCAGGCCGGTGGATTCGACTGGAGGGGTTCATCCTGGATAGCGGCTACCTGCAGGCGCTGCAAAGCCGATTCGCGGGTCACCAGGGACCGTTCTGTGGCTATGGTGCGGCAACCCCCAACCTGCAATGTCCTCCGGTGGATTGGGTGGGTAAAGACACCTTCATTCAGAAGGATGGCATCAACCACGACTTCGGACTGTTTGATTCTCCGGACGACTTCTATGCGCAGCATGGCGTCAACCTGAGTGGTATCAAGCGCTGGCTCTTTGTGCACGCCATTCGGCACGCGATGAACCGCAACGTGGCGCGCATTCGCGGTACACCATGAAAGGCACACCGCGCTCAGGGCCAATAAAACCTGGCTGCTACACTTGCGCCGCAATGCGTCGCCTGTTCATCCTTTTTATGCTGGTATTACTGCCATTCCAATTCGTTTGGGGTTCGGCAGCGCAGTACTGCACGCATGAAAGTTCGTCTCAAGCGAGTGCCCATTTTGGCCATCACAGCCATGCACACGCGGGCGGTGACGAAGCGGCCAAGGCTTCTGGAGTCGGTGCCAGCTTGGGTACTTTTGATGGCGATTGTGCAAGTTGCCACCTCGGTACGGCCTCCAGTTTGCTGGGCGAAGCGCTCATAGTGCATGCACCGGAGCATGGTCGTAATTTGAGTGATCACGACACGCTTTACCAATCCCACATTCCCATAGGGCTTGAACGCCCGGATCGATCTGAACCCACCACCGCCGCGCGATTTGGCGGTGGTGTCGAGTTCTGTCTGCTCCAACTCTGACGTTTCCCGATACCGCCACTGAATCGCTTCTTTGTGAAACGACGGACTGGGTGTCAGCAAATGCTGGCTTCCCCGCACGTTCTTTCGTGACCAAGAGGAAGATTCAATGCGATTTTCAATGCTGGGGCTGGCCTTTTTTCTGGCCGCCACAACCACACCCACTTTTGCCCAGGACGGGCCCCATACAGCCCGCCTGACTCTGGTTGATGCCATGCGCATGGCTGAATCCGCACACCCTACTGTGCGAAACAGGCAGGCGCAGCTTGCAGCCGCCGAAGGCAACCGCAAGGAAGCGGAAGCTCTTCTTTTTAACAATCCTGAACTGAGCCTGCAGCAAACGCGGCGTCAGAATGAAGTGACCGACAGCGGCGACACCGCATGGTCATTGGGTGTCGCCCAGACCCTTGAGATGGGCGGGCAGCAATCCAAACGGCGCGCTGCGGCCGCTGCGGGTATTGCCTCGATCAATGCTGAAATCGACGACGCCCGCCGCCAGGTGCGTGCCGACGCCGCGACGCGATTTTTCGCCGTGCTTGCCGCCCAACATCGCGTGCTACTGGAGCAGCGTTCGGCAAACCTGTTCGGCGAGAGCGCTCGGGCGGTAGCCAAGCGGAGGGCCGCTGGCGAAGACACCCGGCTGGACGCCAATGTGGCCATGGTCGAGGCTGAGCGCGCGCGAAACAGTTTGGCGTCTGCTTCGGAAGCGTTGCTTGCAGCGCGGAGCGAATTGGCAACCGTGGTACAGCTGCCGCCGTCCGCCCTGCCGGAAGTGGACGGTGATTTAGCCAAGTACGCGGATACGCTGCCCTACACCTTGGCGCAGCTGCTGGCCAGTGCGCAAGCCACGCCCAAACAACGCGCGCTATTGGCTCGCGAAGACGCCGCCCGCGCCAAACTGGGTGTTGAGCAGGCCAGCCGCTATCCGGACCTGACGGTCGGTTTGCAGGTGGGCCGTGAAGGCCCAAACGACGCACGGGAACGCTTGACGACCTTGTCGATTTCCTTGCCCATGCCGTTGTTCAAACGCAATGCCGCGGGAATCGGGCAGGCCTTGTCCGATGTGGCACAGGCTGAAATCGAACGTGCCAGCCTGGCCCGCGACACACAGGCACGCGTGCGTCAACTTTGGAGTCGATTGGCCAGTCAGCGTGACCGGGCACAGCGCCTTCAACGGTTGGTGGTCCCCGCGTCGGCCGACAACCAAACGCTTTCCTTGAAATCCATGCAGGCGGGCCAGATTGGACTGCTGGACCAATTGATCGTTAACCGCCAAGCGCTTGATGCGGAGCGTGATCTGAACGACGTGCTGGCGGAGATGCACGCAACCCAAATCGAACTGGAAACCGCGGCCGGTTGGCCCATGGAAGGAAACACACAATGAACAGCATTCACACACAAAACCGGTACGTTTTTCGAGCCATCGTCATCGCACTGTCAGCGACGCTGGCTTTCACGATGGTTGCCTGCTCCAAAGGAGGGGCGAAAGATGAGCATGCGGCCGAGGGCGGCAAACACGCCGAGCATGCGGAGAAAAAGGACGGGGGCCACGCCGAGGAGGCAGAGGAGCTGACATTGACTTCTGACGAAGCCGAACGGGCAGGAGTGAAGGTCGAGGAAGTCAAGCTGCAGCCCATGGGTGAAACGCTGGTGGTCACGGCGACCATTCAGCCCGATCAGGACCGCATGGCCCACATTGCCGCCCGCGTAGAAGGGCGCATTGTTTCAGTACCCGCCAAACTCGGTGACAAAGTACGCGCCGGGCAGACGCTGGCCACCTTGGATAGCGTGGCCGTTGGTGAGGCTAACGCGGCTTGGAACCTTGCCCAATCCGAATGGAGTATTGCGGAGGCAGACTTCAAACGTGCTGAGTCGCTCAATGCCGACGAGATCATCGCGCGCAAGGATTTCTTGCGCGCCAAGTCCGAACGTGACAAGGCCGCTGCCAGCCTGCGTGCCGCCGCTGACCGCCTGCGCCTCTTAGGCGGCACGCCCGACGCCCATGGCATTGGCGTTTCCACTTTCGCCGTGACGGCCCCATTCGCGGGAACCGTGACCGAAAAGAAAGCAACCCTGGGCGAACTGGCGAGTCCGAGTGAGCCCCTGTTCAGGGTGGCAGACCTGAGCCGAGTCTGGGTTCTGGCCGATCTACCCGAAGCCGCGCTGGCCAAGATTCAGATTGGCGCCGCCGCAACGATCACCGTTCCTGCCTATCCGAGCGAGACATTTCGCGGCCGCGTTGGACACATCGGTGCGTCACTGGACAAAGACTCTCGCACCGCCTCGGCGCGAATCGAAGTATCCAATGCCGACGGCCGCCTGAAGCCGGAAATGTTCGCTACCGCGACCATCGAAGCAGCGGGCGACAAGCGCGACGCGATATTGCTGCCCGATGCGGCCGTTGTGTTGCTGGAAGGCAAGCCTGTCGTCTTCGTACTGGAACAAGGCGCCTATGAGGCACGCCTGGTTGAACCTGGCGAGCGTTTGGGTGGTCGCACCGTCTTGAAGTCGGGTGTCAAGGTCGGCGACCAAGTCGTCACCTCGGGTGCATACGCCCTCAAGGCGCGCAAGCTCAAATCACAGCTCGGCCACGGCCATTGAGAAGGAATACCCATCATGCTCAATGCAATCGTTGATGCCTCGCTGCGCTACAAAGTGCTGGTGCTGGTGGCATTTGTCGTGCTGATCGGACTGGGCGTCATGGCCTACCGAGAAGTTCCCGTGGATGCCTTTCCCGATGTGACGCCTGCGCAGGTCAACATCTACACCGAGTCGCCCGGCGTGGCGGCAGAAGATATCGAGCGCCTGCTCACCGTGCCGATAGAGGGTGCGATGGCGGGGCTTGCCAATGTGGAGGTCGTGCGCTCGGTCTCGCTGTTCGGCTTGTCGTACGTCGGTGTCTATTTCAAGGACAACGTGGACATCTACTTTGCCCGCCGTCTGGTCGGCGAGAAGCTGCAGGAAGTCAAGGAGCGCCTGCCCCAAGGGTATGGCGAGCCCGTGCTCGGCCCCAATAGCTCGGGTCTTGGACAGGTTTTCTGGTACACCATTGAGGACGCTGACAAAAAACTCAGTGCGATGGACCTGCGCACATTGCACGACTGGACCGTTCGCCTGATCCTGCGCACGGCTCCCGGAGTGGACGACGTGACCACATGGGGTGGACACGAGAAACAATTTCAAGTTCAGATTGACCCACGCAAACTGGTCAAGTACGGCCTGTCCTTCAAGGAAGTGATGGAGCGACTGGCTGCCAACAACAAGCAGGTCGGGGGACAATATTTGAACATCGGTGTGGAGCAGTACTTGGTGCGTGGACTGGGCCTGGTCAGCAACGCCGCCGACATTGGCACCATTGTGGTTGCCGAGCGCAAAGGCGCGCCAATCTATGTGCGCGACGTGGCAGAGGTCAAGGAGGCGCCAGCCGTGCGCTTCGGGGCTGTCACCCGCGATGGCAAGGAAACGGTACTTGGCATGGCCCTGGCGCGCGTGAATGAAAACGCGGCCAACGTGGTCGCCGGTGTCAAGGCAAAACTGGCCATTGCACAAGCGGCACTGCCGCCTGGAGTATTGCTTAAACCGATTTACGACCGCACTGAGATCGTTGACAAGGCACTGGCCACCTCGCGCAATGCCTTGATCGAGGGTTCAATTTTGGTCGCCATCATCCTGTTTCTCTTTCTCGGAGAAATGCGGTCGGCCATTGTAGTGATCGTAACCCTGCCAATGGCAATGCTGTTTGCCTTTGTGTTGATGGACCGTTTTGGTATGTCCGCAAACCTGATGTCCCTTGCGGGATTGGCCATCGGCATTGGCATGATGGTCGATGGTGCCGTGGTGATGGTGGAAAACGCCTTCCGGTTGATGTCGCATGCGCGGTCTTCCGGCAAACCCATCAACCGCACGCACCTGGTGCTGGAAGCGGCGCGTGAGGTGGCAAACCCGATTGCGTTCGCCATCATGATCATCATCGTCGTATTCCTGCCCTTGTTCTCGCTGACGGGCTTGGAGGGCAAGTTATTCAAACCCATGGCGTTGACCATTACCTTTGCCATGGCGGGCTCGTTGCTGCTGTCCTTGACCTTGGTCCCGGTTCTCGCGGCCATGATTCTGAAGCCGAAGGAAGAAAAAGACACGTGGCTGGTGCGCCATGCAAAGAGGCTGTACTTGCCGTCGCTCGACTGGGCACTTGAGCGCAAGGGGATTGTGATCGGCTCGGCGGTGGCGCTGCTCCTCGGATCGTTGGCACTGTTCCCGTTTCTCGGCAAGGAGTTCATGCCCACGTTGCAGGAAGACGCCATCATGTTTCGTGTGGTGGGCATTCCTTCCACGTCACTGGACGAGTCGATCCGTGTGGCCAACGTCATGGACGCCAAGTTGCGCGAAAAGTATCCCCATGTGCGCTCCGTGTTGGCCACCATTGGTCGCGCGGAAAAAGGTGAAACCGCCGACGTGAACTACATGGAAGTGCTGCTCGACATGAAACCGAAGGAGGAGTGGCCCACCCAACAGTCCTACGCGGCGCTCGGCAAGGAAATGCAGGAGTATCTTGAAGCCGAGGTACCTACCGCAGTATTTGGTGCCACGCAGCCGATCCAGATGCGCGTGGAAGAGTTGATCTCCGGCGTGCGTGCGACGTTGGCGCTAAAGGTCTATGGCGAAGACCTGGACAAGCTCGAAGAACTGTCAGCGCAACTCAAAGGCGTCATCGGCGCCGTGCCCGGCGTAGCCGATCTGTCGGCGGAGGCCAACAAAGGCAAACCACAGATGGTGATCAAGGTGGACCGGGCAGCTGCAGCGCGCTACGGCCTGAATGCCGACGACATTCTTGAGGTCGTGCAGTCGGGTATTGGTGGGAGCACGGTTTCGACCTTGATTGAAGGCACACGCCGGTTCGACATTGCGGTGCGCCTGGCCGACGAGTTCCGTGGCAGCCCGTCTTCCATTGCGGCGATTCCGGTCCGCACTGCGGAGGGTGCCATCGTGCCATTTTCCAGCGTGGCCAAGATCGAGCTTGACGAGGGTTACACCTTTGTCCGGCGCGAGGCCTTGCAGCGCTATGCCGTTCTGCAAATGGACGTGCAGGGCCGCGATGTGGACAGCTTTGTCAAAGACGCCAACCTGGCCATCGCCGCGAAGGTGAAGTTGCCTACCGGCTACTGGGTCGAGTGGGGCGGTGCATTTGAGAACCAACAACGGGCGATGGCACGGTTGGCCCTGATCGTGCCGCTCACTATTGGCTTGATTTTCATCTTGCTCTACACCGCATTCAATTCAGTGCGCCATGCCACGCTCATCATTGCCAACGTGCCGTTTGCCATCATTGGCGGCATCATTGGTCTCTTCACAACCGGGCAATACCTGTCAGTACCCTCCGCCATTGGCTTCATCGCCGTGTTTGGTGTGGCGATGCTGAACGGCATTGTGATGGTGACCTTTCTGAATGACCAGCGCAAGCACGGGCTATCGATACGCGATGCCGTGCGGCAAGGTGCAGCAATGCGGCTGCGCCCGGTGCTTATGACCGCGTCGGTCGCCATCCTCGGGCTGGTGCCGATGCTGATCTCCAGTGGTGTCGGTGCTGAAACACAGCGTCCCCTGGCCACGGTAGTGGTGGGTGGCCTGATCACTTCCACACTGCTGACACTGCTACTACTGCCCTTGATTTACGAATGGTCTGAACTGCGCGCCGAGGCCAAGCTGCGCGCGCGCGGTGACGCCGATTCCATCGATGAAGTTTTGCCACCCCAACTTTCCAAGGAGACACCATGAAGGAAATCAAGGCCTATGTGCACAAAAGCCGCATCGCCGATGTGATTGCGGCGCTCAAGGAGTGTCCCTGCTGGAGTGCCGCACACGCACAGCGCCACCACAACCTTGCCATCTACGTGGTGAAAGGCTCCTTGGTTGCGCTTGACTCCACCGAACAACACTACTCGATGGATCTTGGCGACGAAGTGGTCAATGAATACAAGTTGGAGTTGCTGTGCGACGACAACGAAGTCGATGAAATCGTTGCTGCGCTGCAGGCAGCGGCACGCACGGGACAGGCAGTGGCCGGATGGATCACCGTCACCGACCTCGTGCGGGCCATCCCTATCCACTAAATCCCCTTCAACCAAACCTCAAAGGAAAACGCAATGAAACAACTCATCCTCCCCCTGCTTGCTGCCGCCGCTTTCACAATGCCAGCGATGGCTGCTGAAGACCATGCGGCAAAGCATGGTGGCATCGTGGTCGACACCAAGGCTGGTGACCTGGAGTTGGTTGCAAAACCAGATTCCATCGTGATTCACGTCAGCGATCACGGCAAAGCGATGAAGATTACCAGCGCCAGTGGCAAGGTAACGGTATTCAATGGCAATGAGAAGGTTGAGGCACCCCTGGCGTTGAGTGGGGACATGCTGGAAGCCAAGGGCACTTTTAAGGTGGGCGCAGGTGCCAAGGTGCTTGTGGAACTCTCATTGAATGGCAAACCTTCGGTTTCTACGCGGGTGACATTGAAATAGCTCATCTGCGAAAGGAAGGAGCCCCAAACGCGGGGCTCGTCAGCTCTGGTTTGATCAAAACCTAAAGAGAGGGAAACACCATGGATGTCAAGATTCTTGTGCTGGCGTGCCTGATCCCGTTCGCCTTGGGTGGCTGCGCCGGGCATAGTCACAGTTTGATTCTGGACCAAAGCGACCAAAACATCGCGGTTGGAACCTTCCAGCACGAAGGACTGGAGGAAGCGGTAATGGTGCTGGAGTTGCGGGGTGTGCGTTTTGAAGCACAGGGCTTCGCCATTGAGCGCAAGCAGAACCTTGCGGAATTGCGACGTCTCTATGGTCCGGGAAAGCACTACGACCGGATTTTTTCTGGATTGGACACTGACCACTACGTGTATTCCGCCGAACCGGTTTTGCGTGCTGCCAATGGCGCGACGTTGCGCTGCTCGGCGTTATGGCGAGTCGGCGGATCACCCTCTGGGCATTGCCTGGCCGCTGACGAGTCGCGTGTCAATTTTCGATTCGGTTGAAGGTGGCGGTCGGACCAGAATCTGGCGGATGTCGGCGCCGAGCCCATGGACACCAGCAAGAGCCACGGCCTAGTTCACGCTGCTGGCGGGTAAAACGTCTACAGAACGCTTTGTTCTAAAAGAGTATATAGCTGGAGCGCGTCCTCGACTTTCCCTAAATGTGCTTGTAACGCTTGAAAGGCAAATTGTGAAAAAACTGAACTCAATGAATGTTGCAGCCCTTGCATGTCTAGTCGCTCTCGTTGGCTGTGCCGCACCAGTTGATCAACTGGCCGAAAAGCCATACTGTCACACTGACCGTGGCATGCATGCCTTCTGTACAAAGGAAGTCGCTCCGAGTCTTAAACGCGATGCGGAGTCCAAGCAGTTTGCATCAGTGCCCGACGCACTCACCGTTTATGTCGTTCGCTACTGGGGTGATGGGCACCATCCGATGGAAATCTCTTTCAATGGTGGTGCGCCGATGGAAACCGTTCCAAACACAATGATTCGTCTACGAGTTAATCCAGGTGA
>Ga0208514_100344_pt1 | contig 28641 bp, 26 predicted proteins | sample LakWasMet70_HOW9_2_FD_183900 | JGI IMG/M metagenome (GOLD analysis project Ga0208514, IMG submission 183900) | Freshwater sediment methanotrophic microbial communities from Lake Washington under simulated oxygen tension - Sediment Metagenome... | ecosystem: Environmental > Aquatic > Freshwater >...
CCTGCATCACCATTTGCCCGACGCAGGCCATCGTGGCGCCGCACAAGCTCGATGCACGGCGTTGCATCTCTTACCTGACGATTGAACATGCGGGCGCTATCCCGCTGGAGCTGCGGCCGCTGATCGCCAACCGCATCTACGGCTGCGACGATTGCCAGCTGGTCTGCCCCTGGAACAAGTTTGCGCAGCGCAGTGCCTTGCCCGACTTCGACGAACGCCAGGGCCTGACCGGCCAGCAGCTGACGACGCTGTTTGCCTGGACAGAAGAAGAGTTCCTGCGCTACACCGAAGGCAGCGCCATTCGCCGCATCGGCCACGAGCGCTGGCTGCGCAATATCGCCGTGGCGCTCGGCAATGCCCTGCGCGCGGGTGCAGACGACGGCCTGCGCAGCGCCTTGCTGGCGCAACGTGAACATGGCAGCGAGGTGGTCAGGGAACATGTGGCGTGGGCGCTTGATCAGGCGCCCCTCCTGGAGTTGTCCATAAAATAGGCATCTGGCCCTTGACGGGCGGGCACAAGCAGCTATTCATTTTGTAGCAGTATAGGCGGGGTGAAGCGCCATCGTCCAGCCCCGCAGGCAAAACCCCGCCCACGGCGGTCCTTATAATCCCGCAGTGTCCAACACCCCGTCCTGTCGCCCGCTGTGGGCCCGCTTTGCCGCGTGGCTGGGGTTTCTGGCCGTCTTCTCGGCGCTGCTGGCGCCCGTGTCCATGCTGGCCGAGGACATGCGTACCGGCAAGCTGGGCGGTCTTTGCACCGTGGCCGCCGGCGCATCGTCCGCTGCGGCCGGGGACCTGTCGGGCGGTGACGAGTCTTCACCCGCTGCCGCGCATTGCGACCTCTGCGGCTCGACCGGACCCGGTTTGCCACCGCCCTACCAGGCCAGCGTTTTTCCTGCATCCATCACCGCGATGGTTGCCGTCTTCCAGGATGCCGTCCGCTCGGCCTCCTCGCCGGGGCTGCCTTTCAGCCGCGGCCCGCCTGCACTTTGAACTGAAGCGCCTCTGACGAGGCGGGTTGCGTGTTGTCCTGAGCGACAGCACGCCGTTTCTTTCATTTCAAAGTTGGACTCCATGCGTTCTTCCCGCGCCCGTTTCCCCTGTTTCCCTTTTCCCCTCCATGCCATGGCGGCCGCGCTGCTGGCGCCAGCCGCTTTGGCGCAAACCCCGGCTCCGGCGGCGCAAGCACCCGCCAGATCCCTGGGCATGGTCACCGTCACCAGCGGCCAGCCGACCTCGCTGCCGACGCAGATTCCCACCACCATCGAAGGCGTGACACGCGAGCAGATTGAACAGAGCATCAATGCCACCGACAGCGAAGACGCGCTCAAGTACCTGCCCAGCCTGCTGGTGCGCAAGCGTTACATCGGTGACTACAACCACGCCATCCTGTCCAGCCGCGCCTCCGGCACCGGCAACAGCGCGCGTTCGGCGGTGTATGCCGATGGCATTTTGCTGTCCAACTACCTGGGCAACGGCATCGCCAACGGCACCAATTACGCACCGCGCTGGGGCCTGGTGACGCCGGAAGAAATTGAACGTGTCGATGTGCTCTACGGCCCGTTCTCCGCGGCCTATCCCGGCAACTCGGTGGGCGCGGTGGTGGACTACGTCACGCGCATGCCGACGCAGTTCGAGGCGCATGCCAAGGTCAGCGCCTTCAACCAAGCCTTCAAGCTCTACGGCACCGACAGCAGTTACGGCGGCAGCCAGGCCAGCGCCTCGCTGGGCAACCGCAGTGGCGACTTGTCGTGGTTTCTCAACCTCAACCGCACCCAGAGCGCGGGCCAGCCGCTGACCTTCACGACCAAAACCCTCAGCATGGCGGTGCCCGCGGCGGGCGCGGTGCCGGTCACCGGGGCTGTGCCCGGCCTCAACACGCGCAACGCGCCGTGGCTGCTGGTCGGTGGCGCCACGCAGTACGAGACCGAGCAGGAGCACGTCAAGCTGAAAGTGGCGTATGACTTCTCTCCAACGGTACGCGCCAGCTACACCCTGGGCTACTGGGACAACAGCGCGCAGAACCGTTCCGAAAGCTATTTGCGCAACGCGGCCGGCGCGCCGGTGTACAGCGGCAACGTCAGCATCAATGGCCGCGGCTACAACCTGGCCGCGACCGACTTCGGCGTCAGCAACGAGGCGCTGACCCATGTGATGCACGGCCTGTCGGTCAAGTCCCATACCCAAGGTGTGTTCGACTGGGAAGTCGCGGCCAGTCTCTACGACTACCAGACTGACCAGATCCGTGCATCCACCACGGCCCAGCCAGCCTCACTGAACGGTGGCGCCGGCACCCTGCAGGACCAGGACGGCACCGGCTGGAACAACCTGGCGCTCAAGGGCATCTGGCGGCCGCAAGGCCTGCAGGGCGCACACATCGTCGACTTCGGCTACCAGCAGGACAGCTACAAGCTGCGCATCCTCAAGTCCAACACCGTGGGTGGCTGGCTCAGCGGCGGCGCCGGTACGCTGGTCAGCGATGTGGGCGGGCGCACGCAGCTGCGCAGCGTTTACGCGCAGGACGCCTGGACCTTTGCGCCGAAGTGGAAAACCGTGCTGGGCGCCCGGCTTGAAAACTGGAATGCCTCGAACGGCTTCACCAGCTTCGGCGCAGGCAATGCTGCCAACACCCGCTACGCACCGCGCAGTGAAACGGCGGTGTCGCCGAAAGCCGCGCTGTCCTGGCAGTGGGAGGTCGACACCACACTCAAGGCCTCGACCGGCCGAGCGGTGCGTTTCCCCACGGTCGGCGAACTGTACGGCGCGACGGCCACCGTCAATTCCCAATACATCAATGATCCGAACCTGAAGCCCGAGAAGTCCTGGACCAGCGAACTCACGGCCGAGAAAGACCTGGGCAACGCCGTGTGGCGCTTGACCCTGTTCACCGAGGCCACGCGCGATTCGTTGTACTCACAAGTGACGTTCGATCCGGCCGCCAACAGCAACATCAGCCGGGTGCAGAACGTGGGGCGCATCAAGACCAAAGGGCTGGAAGTGGCTTTCAACGGAACGGATCTTCTGACCAAGGGCCTGGGCTTCAGCGGCAGCGTGACCTATGCGGACTCCCGCATCGAGGAAAACAGCGGCTTTGTGGCCACGCTCGGCGACACCGTGGGCAAGCACCAGCCGCGTGTGCCGGTTTGGCGCGCCACTGCGCTGGTCAGCTACCGCTTTGATCCGGCATGGACCGGCACCTTTGGCGCGCGTTACAGCGGCAGGCAGTTCTCCAGCCTGGACAACACCGACGTGAATGGCTTCGCCTACCAGGGCACCAGCAAGTATTTCGTGACGGACGTGCGGGTGCATTACAGAGTCAACAAGCAATGGACGGCCGCGGTCGGCATCGACAACCTGAACAACTACACCTACTGGAACTTTCACCCCTACCCGCAGCGCACCTTCATGGCCGAGCTGATGGTGGACCTGTAAACCAAGCGCATCCCATCCCAAGAAAGGTCAACCATGCATTTTCCATTTGCTACAAAAATAATAGCTGCTTGCGCAATACTGGTGGGCGCTAACCCCGCCTTTTCTCACATTGTCCTGGAGACCAGGAGTGCGCCCGCCGGCAGCAGCTACAAGGCCGTGTTCCTGGTCGGTCATGGCTGCCAGGGTTCGGCCACCACCGGCGTGTCGGTGCAGATCCCGACCGGTTTTCTGGGCGCCAAGCCTTACCCGAAAGCCGGCTGGACGGTGACCACCCAGCTCGGCCAGCTGGCCAAGCCTTATGACAGCCACGGCAAACGGATCACCGAAGACGTGACCGTGGTGAGCTGGAAAGCAGCGACCAAGGAAGCCGCGCTGCCGGACGCATTTTTTGACGAGTTCGTGTTGCGCGGCAAGCTGCCCGAAAGCGCCGGTCCGCTCTGGTTCAAGGTGCTGCAGACCTGCGACAGCGGCAGCAACAACTGGAGCGATGTTCCCGCATCCGGGACCGCCACCCAGGGGCTGACCTTCCCGGCCGTGTTGCTGGACGTCAAGCCCGCCGCCCCCGTGCAACACCACCACTGAATTCCCTTGCCAACCCCGCCTGAACCAGGTTTTCCCATCATCTTTATCATCTTTATCAACCAAGGAAAGAAAACACCATGAAACTCAAAACCATTGCTGCCTTGCTGGCGCTGACCGCCGGATTTGCAACCGCCCAGACGGTCGAGGTCAAGGACGCCTGGGTGCGCGCCGCCGTGCCCGGCCAGTCGGGCACCGGCGCCTTCATGACCATCACGGCCAAAGACGGCGCCAAGCTGGTGGGCGTGTCGTCCCCGGTAGCCGGCGTGGCGGAAGTCCATGAAATGAAGATGGACAACGACGTCATGCGCATGCGCGCGATCCCCGCGCTGGACTTGCCCGCCGGCAAAACCGTAGCGCTCAAGCCCGGTGGTTACCACGTGATGCTGATGGAGCTGAAACAGGCCTTGCCCCAGGGTGGCACGGTGCCGCTGACCTTGATACTGCGGGACGCCAAAGGGCAGGAAAGCAAGGTGGAACTGAAGCTGCCGGTGGCCGCGTCGGCGCCGGGTGCGGCCATGCCGGCATCGGGCAAGCCCGGCGCCATGCACCCCAAGCACTGACTATTTGGACTTGCCGCCCAGACGGCGGTAGACGGTGGCGCGGCTGATGCCGAGCGCCCGCGCCGCTTTCATGACGTTGCCCCGGGCTTCGTTGACCGCCTTACGGATCAGCGCCGTTTCGACGTCCTTGAGCGGAAGGGCCGGCCCCGCCGCCGCCCGCCCGCTGAACCGCCCCGGTGCGGCCGCACGGCCACGCAGAAGTGGCAGGACGTGCAGGCGCAGTCCGGACCACAAGGGCACTTCCATGGCCGGGGCGCCGCCCAGCGCGTCGCTCCTGGCGGCGTCGAACAGCATCTCGTAAGGCAGGGCAAACAGCTCGCTGCAATGAACCGCCGCCGGGCTGCCGGCTTGCAGTGCCGGCACCATCTGCCGCGCCGCCGGATTGGCCCCCAGCACCCAGCCATCCGGGTCCAGGCTGACCAGCCCGTCGCTGTCTTCTCCCAGGCTGTGGCTGGACCAGTTCAGCCGGATCAGCAGATCGTGCGGCCGGCTCTGGATCAGGGCGTTTTCGATGCTGCGCGCCGATTGCACCACCAGGTGTTTGAGCTCGGGGCGCTCGACCGTGTCCACACCGGTCAGGTCCAGCATGCCGGCGCAGCGGCCGTCCGGCCCGAACAGCGGCGCGCCGGCGCAGCTGTAGGCCGAGTTGGCATTGAAAAAATGCTCGCCGCGGTGCAACCAGACGGGCTGCAGCTCGGTCAGTGCCGCACCGATGGCGGTGGTGCCCACGCTGTCTTCGGACAGGTCCACGCCGATGCGGGTGATGAGGTCGGCGCGCCGGTCACGCCGGTCGATGGCGCCGTTGACGTCGACCACCACGCCCTGCGCGTTGGTCAGGATGGCGAAATAACGCGTGCTGGCAATGGCCGCGCCCAGCTTTTCGAGCACCGGGCGTGCCGCCTGCACCAGCACGTGGTTGGCTTCTTCGGTGCGGCGCAGCGCCTGGGCCGACAGCACGTCGAAACCGACCTCCTGTTCTGGTTTTTTGCCGCTGGCCAGGCAGCGCTGCCAGGAGCGCTCAATCCACGATTCGGCCAGCAGGCCGGGCTGGCTCCGGCCCTCCCGCAGCACGGCCTGGCGCGCTTGCGCGATCTGTTGCAGGCGCAGTTCGGAGGAGGTCGGAAGGACGGTCAGCATGGGTAGTCAATGCCCGTGAAAGGCGGCTGTCTTCGGGAGGATGCCCGCGGTGGCTGCAGCGTATCAGACCTCGTGGCGACGCGCTGGCGGCCGGTCATCAACTGTTCCATTTTGAGAATTTCACCGGGCTTTGGCAAGCTCCTAGGGTTTTACCTAGGCCCCCGCGGGGGCGCCACTTCAACAATGACCCTTGTTCCGTTCGTAGCCAAACCCGTTCCAAAAAAACAGCCAACTGGAGACAAGCCCATGCAAGTTCAATTCAAAGTCAACGGAAAAGCCAAAAGCGTTGAAACCCCGCCCAACACCCTGCTGGTGCAGGTGCTGCGCGAACAGCTCAAGATGACCGGCACCCATGTCGGCTGCGACACCGCCCAGTGCGGCGCCTGCACGGTCATCATGAATGGCCGCGCCGTGAAGTCCTGCAACATCCTGGCCGCCCAGGCCGAGGGCAGCGAGATCACCACCATCGAGGGCCTGGCGGCAGCCGACGGTACCATGCACCCGATGCAGGCCGCCTTCAAGGAATGCCACGGCCTGCAATGCGGCTTCTGCACCACCGGCATGGTCATGAGCGCAGTGGACCTGTGCAAGCACCACCCCAAGGCCAGCGAAGGCGAAATCCGCGAGCTGCTCGAAGGCAACATCTGCCGCTGCACCGGCTACCAGAACATCGTCAAGGCGGTGCAGCAGGGCGCTGCCGCCATGGCGACCTGAACCGCTGCGCCGACCCCTTTTTTCCGGCGCCGCCGTCGGGCGAGCCGCTGGCAACCCAGGCAAACCTGGTAACTGTTTTCTTTCCAAATTTTCAGGAGTACACACATGGGTGCATCCGATTTCGTCAACCTGCCAAACATTGGCACCTCCGTCCGCCGCAAGGAAGACTACCGCTTTCTCACCGGTGGCGGGCAATACACCGATGACATCACGCTGGCCAACCAGAGTTACGCGGTGTTCGTGCGCTCCCCGCACGCCCACGCCAAGATCAACAGCATCAACACCGCCGCCGCCAAGGCCGCGCCCGGTGTGCTCGATGTGTTTGTCGGCGAGGACGTGGCGGCCGACAAGATCAACGGCCTGCCTTGCGGCTGGCTGATCACCTCTACAGACGGCAACCCGATGAAGGAGCCGCCGCACCCCATCCTGGCGCAAGGCAAGGTGCGTTATGTGGGTGACCACGTGGCCATGGTGGTGGCCGAAACGCTGGAGCAGGCGAAAGACGCCGCCGAGCTGGTCGAGGTCGATTACGACGTGCTGAGCGCCGTGGTCCGCGTCACCGACGCCGCCAAGGCAACGGCCCTGCATGACGCCGCCCCCGACAACCATTGCTACAAATGGGCGATCGGTGACAAGGGCCAGGTGGATGCGGCCTTCGCCACCGCCGCCCATGTGACCAAACTGGACCTGACCAACAACCGGCTGATTCCCAATGCCATGGAGCCGCGCGCGGTGATCGGCTCCTACAGCCGCGCCACCGATGAATACGTGCTCTATGTGTCGAACCAGAACCCGCACGTTGAGCGCCTGCTGCTGACGGCGTTTGTGATGGGCCTGCCCGAGCACAAGGTGCGTGTGATTGCGCCCGACGTGGGTGGCGGCTTCGGCTCCAAGATTTATCTCTATGCCGAAGATGTCTGCCTGACCTGGGCGTCCAAAAAGCTCAACCGCAATATCAAGTGGACGGCTGACCGCAGCGAGGCTTTTGTCAGCGACGCCCATGGCCGCGACCATTCCAGCCACGCCGAGATGGCCATGGACAAGGACGGCAAGTTCCTGGCCATGCGCGTGCACACCGACGCCAACATGGGCGCCTACCTGTCGACTTTTGCGCCTGCCATCCCGACCATTCTGTACGCGACCCTGCTGGCCGGCCAGTACACCTGCCCGCAGATTTATGTGGAGGTCGATGCCTGGTTCACCAACACCGCCCCGGTCGATGCCTATCGCGGCGCCGGTCGCCCCGAGGCGACCTACCTGCTCGAACGCCTGGTCTCGCGCTGCGGCTGGGAGCTGGGCCTGGCGCAGGACGAAATTCGCCGCCGCAACTTCGTGAAAGACTTTCCGTACCAGACGCCGGTGGCGCTGCAGTACGACGTGGGCGACTTCCATGCCCTGCTCAAGCGCGGCAACGAACTGGCCGATGTCGCGGGTTTTGCCCAGCGCAAATCCGCATCGGCAGCCAAGGGTCTGCTGCGCGGCATGGGTTACTCCTGCTACATCGAGGCCTGCGGCCTGGCGCCCAGCAACATCGCCGGTGCGCTCGGGGCGCGTGCCGGCTTGTTCGAATGCGGCGAGGTGCGGGTGCACCCGACCGGCAGCGTGACGGTGTTCACCGGCTCGCACAGCCATGGCCAGGGCCATGAAACCACCTTTGCGCAGGTCGTGGCTGCGCGGCTGGGCATTTCGGTGGACCAGGTCGATGTGGTGCACGGCGACACCGGGCGCGTGCCTTTCGGCATGGGCACCTATGGTTCACGTTCGCTGTCGGTCGGCGGCACGGCCATCATGAAGGCGCTCGACAAGATCGAGACCAAGGCCAAGAAAATTGCCGCGCACCTGATGGAGGCCAGTGATGCCGACGTGGAGTTTGCCAACGGCGAGTTCACCATCAAGGGCACCGACAAGAAGGTGACTTTCGGCCAGGTGGCGCTGACGGCCTATGTGCCGCACAACTACCCATTGGACAAGCTCGAACCCGGCCTGAACGAGACGGCGTTTTACGACCCGACCAACTTCACCTTCCCGGCCGGCACCTACATCTGCGAGGTCGAGGTGGACCCTGCCACCGGTGTGGTGCGCGTGGACCGCTTCACCGCGGTGGACGATTTCGGCAACATCATCAACCCGATGATTGTCGAAGGCCAGGTGCATGGCGGGCTGGTGCAGGGCATCGGCCAGGCGCTGCTGGAGAACTGTGTGTACGACCCCGAGTCCGGCCAGTTGCTGACCGGCTCGATGATGGATTACGCGATGCCGCGTGCCGACGACATGCCCAACTTCACGCTGGACACCTTGTGCACGCCGTGCAGCCACAACCCGCTGGGTGCCAAGGGCTGCGGTGAGGCCGGTGCCATCGGTTCGCCGCCGGCGGTGATCAACGCCGTGCTCGACGCCCTCAAGCCGCTCGGCGTGACGGACTTCGACATGCCGGCGTCCCCCAGCCGCGTCTGGGAAGCCATCCAGTCGGCCAAGAAATAAACAGCTATCCAAGGAGAAACCCACCATGTATCCATTCACCCTGGAACGTCCCACCTCCCTGGCTGCCGCCGCGCAGCTCACGGCCGGTGGCGCCAAAGCCCTGGCCGGCGGCCAGACCCTGCTGGCATCGATGAAACTGCGCCTGTCCAGCCCGGACCAGCTGGTTGACTTGAGCGGCATCAAGGAGCTGACCAGCATCAAGCGCGAAGGCAATGCCTTTGTGATCGGCGCCATGACGCGCCACGCCGACGTGGCGACCAACGCAGAGCTGAAGGCCGCGCTTCCGGCGCTCGCCGATCTGGCCGCCAACATCGGCGACCGCCAGGTTCGCGCCATGGGCACGCTGGGCGGCTCGGTCGCCAACAACGACCCTTCTGCCTGCTACCCGAGTGCGGTGCTGGCGCTGGGTGCGACCATCCACACCACCAAGCGCAAGATTGCCGCAGACGATTTTTTCCTCGGCATGTTCGCCACTGCGCTGGAAGAGGGCGAGCTGATCACCGCGATCAGCTTTCCGATTCCGAAGCGTGCGGCCTACATGAAGTTCAAGCAGTCGGCCTCGCGTTTTGCGCTGGTTGGCGTGTTTGTGGCGCAGTTCGACGCGGGGGTGCGTGTGGCTGTCACCGGCGCCTCCAGCGGCGTGTTCCGCCACGCGGGGCTGGAAGCGGCGCTGAGCAAGAGCTTCACGCCCGAAGCGGCCGCGGCGGTGAAGATTGACGCGACGGACCTCAACAGCGACATTCATGCGACGGCGGCCTACCGCGCCAACCTGATCAGCGTGCAGGCCCAGCGCGGCGTGGCGCGGGCGCTGGCCTGACACTGCCCAGCCGTTCGGGCCGGGCCCGCCCCGGGCCCGGTCTGAACGGTTTCAAGCCTTTGATGCCTTTTAGGCCTCCCGCCCTTGATGGGCGGGCGCAAGCAGCTATTGAATAGATAGCAACAGGTACACTGATCCGATGACACCTTTTCCCACGATTGATGCACTGGCCCAGGCGCTGCAGGGCGCCGGCTACTTTGCCGACCGGCGGCTGGCCACGGCGGTGTTTCTCGCGCTCAAGCTGCAGCGCCCGCTGCTGCTCGAAGGCGAGCCCGGCGTCGGCAAGACCGAGCTGGCCAAGGCGCTGGCGCTGGCGCTGCAGCGCCAACTGATCCGCCTGCAGTGTTACGACGGGCTGGAGCAGCGCGAAGCCCTTTACGAATGGAACTACGCGGCCCAGCTGCTGCACATGCGTGCGGTCGAAGGCCATGGCGACGCGGCCGATGTCGAACGCGAGGTCTACCAGGACCGCTACCTGATACGCCGGCCGCTGCTGCAGGCGCTGCAGACCCCGGCGCCGGGCGCCGTGCTGCTGATCGACGAGGTGGACCGCGCCGACGAGCCTTTTGAAGCCTTTCTGCTCGAGTACCTCGGCGAGTACCAGGTCAGCATTCCGGAAATCGGCACGGTGCGCGCGCAGGTGACGCCGGTGACCATCCTGACCAGCAACCGCACGCGTGAACTCAACGACGCGGTCAAGCGGCGTTGCCTCTATCACTGGCTCGATTACCCCGACCGTGACCGCGAACTGGCGATCATTCGCGCCCAGGTGCCGGAGGCGGGTGAACAGCTGTCGGCGCAGGTGGCCGGTTTTGTGGACCGGCTGCGCCGCTCGCCGTTTGGCAACGCCTTCCAGCGCGCGCCCGGCATCGCCGAAAGTGTCGAATGGGCCAAGGCACTGGTGGCGCTGGACACGCTGGTGGTGGACCCGGAAGTGGTGGCCGATACCGCGGGCATATTGTTCAAGCAGCGCGAAGACGTGGCCGCGCTCACGCATGAGCTGGCGGTGGAACTGCTCAAGCCCGCTGAGCCGGTGGAGTCAGCGTGAACCCGCGCAACGGCAGGCAGCCCTCACCCCAATCCTCTCCCAGGGGGAGAGGGAGCAGGCCCCTTCTCTTGTTCCCTCTCCCTCTGGGAGAGGGCTAGGGTGAGGGCTCCCCATGCAGCTTGGTGATTCGAGAAGCGGCAAACTCGCCGACAACATCGCCGGTTTCGGCCGCGCCCTGCGCCGCGCCGGTGTCAAGGTGGACAGCCAGCGCATTGCCCTGGCCAAGGAAGCCGCGCTCGCCGTCGGCATCAGCGAAAGGGAAGACCTGAGCGCCGCCTTTGAAGCCGTGATGGTCAGCCGCGAGCAGGACCGGCTGGTCTTTCGTGAGCTCTTCGACGTTTATTTCCAGGACCCGAAGGTCGCCAACAAGCTGCTCGCGCAATTGCTGCCCAGTGCCGAAGGCAAGGCCGAGCCCAGCAAACGCCGTCCGCGCGTGCGCGAGGCGCTGGCGCCGCAAAAGGCTTTCGGCCAGCAGGCCAAACCTACGACCGAAGACCAGAAGGTCGAGTTCGACGCCGCCATGACCGCCAGCGACATAGCCCGCCTGCAGCATGCCGATTTCAACGCGCTGTCGGCCACCGAGTACCGGCTGGTCGAGCGGCTGGCGCGCGACATCAAGCTGCCCTTGCCGATGTTTGCCTCGCGGCGCAGCCGGCCGGCCGCAAGTGGCGCGCGCATGCACTGGCCGGGCGTGATGCACCAGGCCGCACGCACCGGCGGCGAGCTGATGCAGCTGCCGCGGCTGCAGCGGCGCGAGCAGGCCTTGCCGCTGCTGGTGCTGGTCGATGTGTCGGGGTCGATGGAGCGTTATGCGCGCCTGCTGCTGGCCTTTTTGCATGCCGCCACACGGCGCCACCCGCACCGCGACGTGTTCGCCTTCGGCATGCATTTGACCGACCTGACGCAGGCCTTCCGCCAGGCCGACACCGACGAGATGCTGGCCCACGCCAGCCTGGCGATTGAAGACTTTGCCGGCGGCACCCAGCTCGGGGCGTCGCTGGCCACCTTGCGCGAGCGCCATGCACGCCGCCTGGTCGGCCGGCGCACCATCGTGCTGGTCATCACCGACGGGCTGGACACCGGCGAGCCGGCGGACCTGGCCCGCGAACTGGCCTGGCTGCGCCGGCGCAGCCGCCGCCTGCTGTGGCTCAACCCCTTGCTGCGCTTCGACGGTTACGCGCCGCTGGCGCGCGGCGCGGCGGTGCTGCATGCCCATGCGCACGGTATGCTGGCGGTTCACAATCTGGCCAAGCTCGAGGAACTGGCAGCCAGCCTGGCGGCTCTGATGAGAAAGTAATATGACAGAACACTGTTTGCCATTGCGGGCCTGACCCTCAATCCATGCCGCATCACCCCGGAAATTTTGCGCAGTGCCGGCATGGATCCCGGATCGAGTCCGGGATGACAAGTCCCCAAAAGTTAAAAAAGAGGAAAAAACATGGACATGCAAGGAAGCCGCCAACTGGCCGTGACACAACAACAGGCCTGGGACGCGCTGAACGACCCTGCCGTGCTCAAGGCCTGCATCCCGGGCTGCGACAAGGTGGAGCCCACCGGCGAGAACCAGTACGCCATTGGCATGGCGCTGAAAATCGGCCCGGTCTCGGCCAAATTTTCCGGCAAGATCACACTCACCGACATCAACCCGCCGGCCAGCTACAAGCTGTCGTTTGACGGGCAGGGCGGCGTGGCCGGTTTCGGCAAGGGCAGCGCCGCGGTGACGCTGGTGCCCAATGCCGACGGGTGCGAACTCTCCTACACCGTGCATGCCTCGGTTGGCGGCAAGATCGCGCAGCTCGGGCAGCGGCTGATCGACGGCGCGGCCAAGTCCATGGCCGAAGATTTTTTCAAGCGCTTTGACGAGGAAATGCAGCGCCAGCACCCCGAAAGTTATGCCGCCAAAATGGCCGTGGGCGGAGTCAAGGCGGAGCCGGCCGCCGGTGCGGGCATTCCGGTGTGGGTGTGGATCGTGGGTGCCGCCGTGTTGATTGCCGGTGCGGTCTGGCTCGCACGTTAGGTCCCCAAGTCAGAAAGGAGAAAGATCATGGAAAACCTCGATGTGATGGTTCTGCGAACCCTGCGCGACTGGCGCACGGCGGGCAAGCGCGCCTTGCTGGCCACCGTGGTGCGCACCTGGGGCTCGTCACCGCGCCCGGTCGGCTCCATCATGGCGCTGTGTGAAGACGGCGCGGTGGTCGGCTCGGTTTCCGGCGGTTGTATTGAAGACGACCTGATCTACCGCCACACCCAGGCCTACGCATCGGCGTCGGCGCCTGCGCAGGGCGGCGGCCACACCATTCCCTCGGGGCCGCCGACCTTTGTCAAATACGGCGTCACCGCCGATGAAGCCCACCGCTTTGGCCTGCCCTGCGGCGGCACGCTGGAGCTGCTGCTGGAGTACGACCCCGACGCCGAGACGCTGGCGCAGCTGGTGCAGGCGCTCGAGGCCGGGCAGCTGATGCAGCGCACGGTGCGCCTGAGCGACGGCGCGGTCACCCTCGCCGCGGCCAGTGCGCCGGCCGAGCTCAGTGTCTCGTCCGTCGAACTGGTCAACACCTTCGGACCCGAGTACCGCATGCTGCTCATCGGCGCGGGCCAGCTCACCGAATACCTCGCGACCATGGCCCTGTTCAGCGGCTTTGCCGTCACCGTGTGCGACCCGCGCGAGGAGTACCGCAGCGCCTGGTCGGTCGCCGGCGCGAAAGTGCTCAGCGAGATGCCGGACGACGTGGTGGTCGCCTTCAAGCCCGACCGGCGCAGCTGCGTGATCGCGCTCACCCATGACCCCAAGCTCGACGACCTGGCGCTGCTCGAAGCGCTGGCCACCGACGCGTTTTATGTCGGCGCCATCGGCTCGCGCCGCAACAACGACGCGCGCCACCAGCGCATGGCCGAACACTTCGGCCTCAACGAAGCCGCGCTGGCCCGCCTGCGCGGCCCCATCGGCATCTACATCGGCAGCAAGACGCCGCCTGAAATCGCCGTCAGCGTGATGGCCGAGGTGCTGGCCGTTAAAAACGGCGTGGTCTTGCCGCGCGACATGGAAGTCGCGCAGGCCAAGAACGAACGCGCGGTATTGGCCAATGACCCGGGCGATCTGGTGTGCGGGGTGGCGCGGAGTTCTTGAGGGGATCGGGCGGCTTGAGGGGCTGCACTGCAGCGGAAGCTGTCAGTCGGGTAGTCTCAATTGCCGGATTCGGCCAACTTCGGACATTCCCGGTACATACTGCTCTGTCCCCTCAACCGCTTGCGCTCGTTAGGCCGACCCCGGCACAAACTGCACAGCCGCCGGCATACACCCGAATACACTGCACGTGGGAGGTAGCGATGTTCCATGTGTTAATCGATACAAGTGTGTGGCTCGACCTTGCCGAGAATCGACGGCAGACGCCACTGGTTGACGTAGTGGCGGAACTGGTCAATGAAAAGCAGATTACGCTGCTCGTCCCTGAGCTCGTGCTGAGCGAGTTCAAGGCGAACCGTGACCGTGTGGCCGCCCGAAGTGTCAGAAGCTTGAGCACGCACTTCAACCTGGTTAAAGAGGCAGTCCGAAATGCTCCCGCCGGCTCGCAGAAGGAACAAGTACTGACCTACCTGTCGGACCTTGACCACCGCATCCCCATCGTAGGTGCAGCCGCCCACGATGCGTTGAATCAGATCGAACGCATGCTGAACGGGGGCATCATGCTCAAGACTAGTGACGCCGCAAAGCTGAAGGCCGCCGACCGAGCCCTGCAACGGAGGGCTCCGTTCCACCACGAAGGCAAGAACGGCATGGCCGACGCCATGATCATCGAGACGTACTTCGAGGCTGTACGGTCAGGCAGGGTGCGTGAGCGATTCGCGTTCGTCACGCACAACAAGAGTGACTTCAGTCTTGCCGGTGGAAACCAGAAACTGCCTCACCTCGATTTAGCCGCGGGATTTAGCAAAATTAAGTCGATGTACTTCATCACGCTAGCCGACTGCATCCGTAAGATCGATGACATCTATTTAGACCCAGAGTTTATGAAGGCACTGGGATATGAATTTGAGCCTCGCAGCCTCAGCGAAATGGTCGATGCGATGGACATGCTCACCGAGCAAGTTTGGTACAACCGGCACAAGAATCTCGCGTGGGAGATCAAGCACAAGAAGGTCAAGGTTGTTACCCAGGAAGAGTGGGTCAAGGCCGGCAGCAACAACAGTACACACATCGTTGACTCGGTGTGGGACGGTGCCAGACGTGCTGCGGCCGACACTCTCAAACGTCTCGGTAAGGCCAGCTGTGGACCACACGACGATTTTGAGTGGGGCATGATCAACGGGAAGCTCTCGGCCATCCGGTGGATGCTTGGCGACGACTGGGACATGCTAGACACCTGAATGACCACTTTGGGTCGTCTGCAGCCAGATGAGATCCCCAGTTGAATTTCCGGAATCAGTCTGATGCCGACCGCGAACCACGCCTTCATATTGCTCAACGCTCAGTATCGGGAGCTCTTTGAGATGCGAAACAGGCCTTCAGCCCTTATTCAGCAAGCGTAAATAGCTATCAAAAAAAGAGCAATCCAGCTGATTTACCCTGGCCGGCCATGCAGGCGCGAGGTGCGGCCCACACCCGGCGACCACCCCTAAAGTTACCCCCACGCCCTGTTGCCTAAGCTGTGGATAAGAGCCTGAACAACCCGCGAATGCCGCGCCAGTGCTGGTGATGCCGGGCTTGCTCAAGAAACAGGCAGCTGCAGCGGTGAGCCGTCGGCGGCCAGCGTCTCGCCCTTGCGCTCGACGATCAGGCTGTAGGCGTGCGGCTGGCGGTGCAGATCGAAGTTGAAGGTGGTGCGTTTGTAGACGGCGCAAAAATCCAGGTCGCAGCGGGCGATGGCCATCTCGTCGTCCTTGGTCAGGCAGCGCGCCACCACCTCGCCGGACGGGGCGACGATACAACTGCCGCCTATGCTGTCCACGCCTTCTTCCAGACCGGCCTTGGCCACGCCCACCACCCAGGTGCCGTTCTGGTAGGCGCCGGCCTGCATGGACAGCTGGTTGTGGAAGAGCGACAGGTCGTCATGCGCCGGCGCCGGCGCGTTGTGCACCGGGGTGTTGTAGCCGATCAGCACCATCTCCACACCCTGCAGGCCCATCACGCGGTAGGTCTCGGCCCAGCGCCTGTCGTTGCACAGGGCCATGCCCAAAACGCCGCCAAAGGCTTGCGTCACGCCCCAGCCGGGGCCGGGGGTGAAGTAGCGTTTTTCCAGGTGCTGGAAGCGCCGCCAGGGTTCGTGCTCCTTGTGGCCCGGCAGGTGCACCTTGCGGTACTTGGCCACGATCTGGCCGGCGCGGTCCACCAGGATGGAGGTGTTGTAACGCACCGCACCCCTGGCCTCTTGCGCCAGCTCGGCGTAACCCAGGTAGAAGCCCACGCCGAGTTCGCGCGACAGGTCGAACAGCGGCTGTGTGGCGGCGTTGGGCATGGACTGCTCGAAGAAGCTGTTGATCTCGTCCTCGTCCTCGATGTACCAGCGCGGAAAGAAGGTGGTCAGCGCCAGTTCGGGAAAAACGATGAGCTGCGCGCCCACGGCGTGGGCCTGGCGCATGAGGTCACACAGGCGGGCCACCACCTGGGTGCGCGAGTCGGCGCGCTGGATGGGGCCGAGCTGGCCGAGGGCGACGTTGAGATGGCGTGGCATAAGTGGACGAATAAGGGTTGAAAAAAAGGCAGGCTTCGACAGGCTCAGCCCGAACGGAGGGAGCGAAGGGAGGAGGGCATGGGCGCACGCATCACGCGGGGCGATTGGCCAGCGCCAGCACCACCTGCAGCAGCAGCTGGGCGCCGCGCTGCAGGTCGGCAGGCTCGGTATGTTCGCGCACGTTGTGGCTCAAGCCGCCCACGCTGGGCACAAAAATCATGGCGCTGGGGCAGACACGGGCCAGCATTTGCGCGTCGTGCCCGGCACCGCTGGGCATGCGCTGGTGGCTGCAGCCCAGGGCCTGCGCCTGCTGCTCCACCAGGTCCACCACCAGGGGGTCAAAGTCCACCGGCTCAAAACGGGCCAGTGCGCGCGAGCTGATGCGCACGCCTTCGGCCTGGGCCACCTGTTGTGCATAGGCTTGCAAGTCGGCCTCGGCCTGCGCCAGCGCGGCGCTGTCGGTGTTGCGCAGGTCCACGGTGAACACGGCTTTTTGCGCGATGACGTTGACCAGGTTCGGGCTGAGCCGCACAGCGCCCACGGTGGCCAGCTGGCGGCCGCCCATACGTTTACTCAGTTCGCGCACAAACACCGCCACTTGCGCAGCCACCAGCGCGGCGTCATGGCGCAGGGCCATGGGCGTGGTGCCGGCGTGGTTGGACTGGCCTTCCACCGTGAACTCGGTCCACGAGATACCTTGCACACCTTCGACCACGCCGATCTGCAGGCCCATCTGCTCCAGCACCGGGCCTTGCTCGATGTGCAGTTCCACAAAGCTGTCCACCAGCGGCGCGCCCACCGGGGTCGTGCCCTGGTAGCCGATGCGCTGCAGCTCGGCCTGCACCGACACGCCGTCGGCATCGCAGGTGGCCAGTGCCTCCTGCAGCGGCTGGCCACCGACATAGACCAGGCTGCCCATCATGTCGGGCTGGAAGCGCGCGCCTTCTTCGTTGGTGAACACGGCCACGGCCAGCGGGCGGCGGGTTGGCAGGCCCGCCTCGCGCAGCGTGGCCACCACTTCCAGACCGGCCAGCACGCCGTAGTTGCCGTCATACAGGCCGCCGGTGCGCACCGTGTCGATGTGCGAACCCATCATCACCGGGGGTCCCTCCCCGGTGCCGGGGAACGTGCCGATGATGTTGCCAATCGCATCCACCTCGACGCGCATGCCCAGCGCACGCATGCGCGCCGCCGTCCAGTCGCGCCCCTGGCGGTCGGCATCGGTCAAGGCCAGGCGGTTGACACCGCCACCGGGCAGCGCGCCGATCTGCCCCAGCGCCTGCAGGCTCTCCAGCAGGCGCGGGCCGTTGATCTGTGGGGCGGTCACGCGGCCACTCCGTCCTGCAGCACCTGGGCGGCGCTGCGTCCCACCAGTTGCTGGTACAGGGCGGGGTCGGTGTCGCCCTCGCTGCCGAACAGCAACACGCGGCTGTCCGGCCCCAGGCCCAGTGAGGCGCGGGCGGCGGGGTCTTGCGCCGCGAGCAGGGCCGCGGCCAGGCCCGCCACGGCGGACTCGCCGGCCACGATGACCGGGTCGCCACCCTGCGGGCTGGCCAGCAGGCGCATGGCGTCGACGGCAGCAGCATCGGGGATGGTGCAAAACGCATTGGCGCCGGTGGCCAGGAAGTCCCAGGCCAGCAGGGACACCTCGCCGCAGGCCAGGCCGGCCATCAAGGTGTCCAGATCACCCTTGACTGCCACCACGGCGCCGGCGCGCGCGCTTTGCAGCAGGCAGTCGGCACGCTCGGGCTCCACCACCACAAACACCGGGCGTTGCGCAGTGTCGCGCTCCCAGAAATACGCACACACTGCCGCCGCAAAGCCACCCACGCCCGCCTGCACGAAGACGTGGGTGGGCCACTGGGGCAGGGCGCTGACGGCCTCGTGCACCATGAGTTGGTAGCCCTGCATCACGTCACGCGGAATGTCCATGTAGCCGGGGTAGGAGGTGTCGGAAATCACAAACCAGCCGTTGGCCCTGGCATCGCGGTCGGCCTGCTGCACCGCGTCGTCGTAATTGCCGCTGGTGCGCACCACCTGCGCGCCGTAACGCGCAATCGCTTCCTTGCGCCCCTCGCTGACGGTGGCATGGATGTAGATGACACAGCGGCAGCCCAGCATCTGCGCCCCCCAGGCGACCGAGCGGCCGTGGTTGCCGTCGGTGGCGCAGGTGACGGTGATGTCGGCACAGGCCTGGCGCAGCGCGGGCTCGCTCTGCAGGTCGGCGTGACTCACGTTGCGCCCCAGGCGCTGGCCCAGTTCGCGGCACAGCAGGCGGGCCACGGCATAGGCCCCGCCCAGTGCCTTGAAGCTGCCCAGACCGAAACGCGAGCCTTCGTCCTTGTAGTGGATGCTGGCCACGCCTGCGGTGCGGGCGAGCCCGGACAGGGAATACAACGGCGTTTGCGCGTAGCCGGGCCAGGAGGTGATGACGACCCTGGCTTGCTCCAGGGCCGCCGTGCTCAGCAGCGTGCTGCGGTGCGCACCATAGGGTTCGCCGGGTTCAAAGCGGGGATTGGGCAGCAGGGTGAAAGGGTGTTGGGGTAAAGCGGTCATGGGGTGGGAGGGTTCAGAGAGGTGATTCAAGGTCGGCCAGTTGCGCATGGACTTGTTCGATGGCGGCCATGCGCGTGCGGGCTTTTTTGGGCAACTGGGCCAGCGTGGCGGTGGCCAGGTAGTTGATGAGGCTGATGGCGCTCACATAGGAGTCAAAAACCGGCTCGTCCTGCGGCGGGCAGATGAACAGGGCCTGCGCCCGCGCCGCCAGCGCCGACACGCGGGCATCACTGACCAGGATCAGCGCGGCCCCCGCATCACAGGCAATACCCACCACCTGGGACAGGCGGCGGGTGCGGCGGCGGAAGTCCATGGCCAGCAGCACGTCATGAGGCTGGATTTCCGCCAGCAGTTCAGCCTCTTCACCGGCGCCCTCGTTGAGCAGATGGACCTCGGCGCGCAACTGCGACAGCAGGGCCTGCGCATAGAAGGCGGCCATGTAGCCGTTGCGGTAACCCACCACCCAGACGCGGCGCGCACCTGCCAGCAGCCTGGCCGCCTGCTGCACGCTGGAATCGGTCACGCTGTCGGCGAGGGCCTGCAACTGCCGGGCGTCTTGTGCCAGGTGTTGCTGCAGCGGGCTGGCGCTGGTGCCCTGCTGCGCCATGCGGTGTAGCGGCGAGGGCTGGGGTGTGCCGTTGCGCTGGTACTGCCGGAAGGCCTGGAAGTCGGCAAAGCCCAGGCGTTTGAAGAAACGCGCCGTGCTGGCCTTGGAGACACCGGCCAGCGCCGCCAGCTCGGTGGCGCTGTAGGCGAGCAGGTCCTTCTCGTGGGCCAGCACCACGTCGGCCAGTTTGCGGTCCACCAGGGACAGCGCCTCGTAGTGCACCTGAATCCGCTCGCGCAGGGGAAGGGCTTTGGCCTTGGTCATGGCAAGGCGGCTGAGAGGTTTTGGTGCGGATGCACCCAAAAGAGAGCGCGCGCACCAGTGTGAAACATATTTTTCATGGATTTATGGTTAAGAAACACATATTTCATATTGTCCGGCCTCTGTTTGCAAGGGCAATGCCATGCGAAACAGGTGGCACACATTTTGCGGAAGGGTTGCTGTCTCTCCATCATCTTTACAGGAACCCCTCCATGAAATTCAAAGCACTCTCTACCCTGGCTGGCCTGTTTGCCGGCGCCGTCCTGACCCTGGGCACGCCGGCTCACGCGGCCGACGAATCACTTTCGGCCGTGCTGGCCAAGAAGTCGATTGCCCTGGGCGTCGCCTCCGACTTTCCGCCTTACGGCTACATGGGCGCGGACTTCAAACTCACGGGTGTGGACGTGGCCACGGCGCAGTTGATTGCCGACAAGCTGGGCGTGAAGGCCGAGTTTGTGCCGGTGAGCACACCCAACCGCATTCCCTATCTGCAGACCAAGAAGATTGACCTGATCGTCTCGGCCCTGGGCAAGAACCCCGAGCGCGAGAAAGTGATCGACTTCACCGTGGCCTACGCTCCGTTCTTCCAGGCCGTGTTCGGCCCCAAGGCGCTGAACATCAAGAGTTTTGACGACCTGGACGGCAAGAGCATTGCCGTGACCCGCGGCACCATCCAGGACGACGTGCTGCAAAAGGTGGCCCCGCCCACGCTGAAGATCCAGCGTTTCGAGGACGATGCCACCACCGTGGCCGCCTTCATCTCCCAGCAAACCCAGCTGCTGGCCACCGGCGCCGCCGTGGCCGCGGCGGCCGTGCAGAAGAACCCGCAGGTGCAGGCCGAATACAAGCTGCTGCTGAAAGACTCGCCCAACTTCATCGGCGTGCGCAAGGGTGAAACCGCGCTGCTGACCAAGGTCAACGAGATCCTGCGCGCCGCCAAGGCCGACGGCACGTTGGAAAAATACTCACAAAAATGGCTGGGCCGCGGCACCGGCGTGTTGCCTGATTAAGGCTGTTGGGCGTTTCATAAAACAAGACACGAATCTCATGCCCGTTCGCCCTGAGCCAGTCGAAGGGCTTCGACAAGCTCAGCCCGAACGGAGTGGGTGCATCGCTTCAGCAACATTCCTGAACCACCATGATTGAATTCAACTTTGTCACCGTGCTGGAACAGTGGCCCATGCTGTTGCGCGGGCTGGGCCTGACGGTGGCGCTCACCGCCATTTCGGCGGTGCTGGGTGTCGTGGTGGGCACGGCGTGTGCCTGGGCCCGGCTGCATGGCGGCACGGTTCTGAAACGGGGGGTGGGTGCCTATGTGGAGTTGGTGCGCAACACGCCCTTCATCATCCAGCTGTTCTTCATCTTCTTTGGCCTGCCTTCGCTGGGGCTGCGTTTGTCGGTGGAAATGGCAAGCGTGCTGGCCATGGTGTTGAACCTGGGGGCCTATGCCTGCGAGATCGTGCGCGCCGGCCTGCAGACCACGCCCAAAGGCCAGCTGGAAGCCGCCATGAGCCTGGCGCTGACGCCGTGGCAGGTTTTTTCACGCGTGGTACTGCCGCCGGCACTGGCGCGCATCTGGCCGGCGCTGGTAAGCCAGATCATCATCGTGATGCTGGGGTCGGCGGTCTGCGGGCAGATCTCGGCGGAAGAACTCTCGCAGGCGGCGAACCTCATCTCCAGCCGCACCTTCCGCAGTTTCGAGTCCTACATCATCGTCACCGTGGTCTATCTGCTGCTGGCGATTGGCGTGAGGCAGCTGCTGTACTGGGCTGGACCGCGCTTTCTTTTTGTCAGTCGCTAAAGAGCACGCACCATGGTTCAGTTTTCGCTCTGGGATATTTTTACCTTTTTGCTCGGCGCCCTGCGCTGGACGGTGGCGCTCTCGCTGATGGCCTTTGTTGGTGGCGGGTTGGTCGGCATGGGTCTGCTCTTGCTGCGGTTTGCCAGGGTGCGCGGCGCGGCCACGGCGGTGGCCTGGTATGTGCAGATTTTTCAGGGCACGCCGCTGCTGATGCAACTGTTTCTGGTGTACTTTGGCCTGGCCTTGCTGGGCATGGACACCTCGCCGCTGGTGTCCGCGGCGATTTGCCTGACGCTGTATGCGAGCGCCTACCTGACCGAAATCTGGCGCGGCTGTGTCAACGCCATTCCGAAAGGCCAGTGGGAAGCCTCCACCACGCTGGCGCTGAACTTCACGCAACAAATGCGCCATGTGATCCTGCCGCAGGCGCTGCGCGTGGCCATTGCGCCCACGGTGGGCTTTCTGGTGCAGATCATCAAGGGAACGGCGCTGGCCTCGGTCATCGGTTTTGTCGAGCTGACCAAGGCCGGCCAGATGATCTCCAACGCCACCTACCAACCCTTTCTGGCCTACACCTTTGTCGGCCTTTTGTACTTTGCCCTGTGCTACCCGCTGTCGTGGTGGAGCCAGCGGCTGGAAAACCGCCGTCTGGCCTGATTTATGACCCAACCATCCCCCCATCCCCCGTTTGCACTGGTCGACATCCGCGGTCTGCACAAGAGTTTTGGCGCCACCGAAGTGCTCAAGGGCATCGACCTGCAGGTCGGGCGCAAGGAAGTGGTCAGCATCATCGGCAAGAGCGGCTCGGGCAAGAGCACCTTGCTGCGCTGCATCAACGGGCTGGAGACCTTCGAGCGCGGCAGCCTCGCCGTCGATGGCCAGGCCCTGCAACACGGCGATACCAACGCCATGCGCGAGTTGCGCCAGCAGGTCGGCATGATTTTTCAAAGCTTCAACCTGTTTCCGCACCTGAGCGCCGGGCGCAATGTGATGTTGGCGCCGACGCTGGTCAAGGGCTTGCCCAGGGAAGAAGCGCGCACGCGTGCCCAGGCGCTGCTGGAGCGCGTGGGACTGGGCAGCCTGTTTGACCGCATGCCCGATCAACTTTCGGGCGGACAGCAGCAGCGCGTGGCCATTGCCCGTGCGCTGGCCATGGACCCCACGGTGTTGCTGTGCGACGAGATCACATCTGCGCTTGACCCGGAACTGGTGGGCGAGGTGCTGCAGGTGGTGGAGATGCTGGCCAACGAGGGCATGACGCTGATCCTGGTCACCCACGAAATGGCCTTTGCCCGCAAGGTGAGCGACCGCGTGGTGTTCATGCACCAGGGGCTGATTCACGAAGCAGGCACGCCGGAGGAGATTTTCAACCGCCCCCAGACGCCCGAGCTGCGACAGTTTCTGGCTGTCCTGCACGACTGATCGCGGAAAGCTTCGGTTGGAGGGGCCGGTGCTGCGCAAGCAGATTGAATGGTTGTCAGCAATACTGCAGCAGGCATCATTCAGTGGCGCTGTCAGCTGGAATACAGTTGACCGTCGGTCAAAGGAATATCAAGAGGTGCTTTCATGCGTGAGCTGGAACTGGGCAAGGCCTTCACCCTGATGGAATCAGGACCTGTTGTCCTGGTGACGACCCATGATGGGAAGAAGGACAACATCATGACGATCTCCTGGACCATGGTGATGGATTTCACGCCGGTATTTGCCGTCACCACGGGCCGATGGAATCACTCTTACGCGGCGTTGCGAAAAAACCGGGAGTGCGTGATTGCCATTCCCACGGTGGACATGCTGGACAAGGTGGTCGGCATCGGGACGTGCTCCGGAAAAGACACCGACAAGTTTGGCAAATTCAAACTCACTGCTGTGCCGGGCAAAGTCGTCAGGGCGCCCTTGATCAAGGAGTGCCTCGCCAACATCGAGTGCAAGGTCATCGACATCGTCAAAAAGCACAACATTGTTGTCCTGGAGGCGGTGGCCGCCTGGATCGATACCACGCGGAAGGAGAAGCGCACGGTTCATGCCGTTGGCGACGGAACCTTCATTGTTGACGGGCGCAAGATGGACCGCAGGAAGATGATGGCCTCCAGGCTCCCCGACGGCGTTTAGCGGTTGTTGGCCAGTTTCGGCGACTACCCCCCGAAGTTACCCCCACGCCCTGTTGCTTAGGCTGTGGATAAGGGCATGAACAACCCGGAAATGCCGCGCCAGTGCTGGTGATGCGGGGCCTGCTCAAGAAACAGGCAGGGTCGGGGCCGGGGCGGCCAGTTTTCAAAATCAAGCCCGAGGCTGTCAGGCTGCAGCAGCGAGCGCAGCTGGTTTTTGTTTAAAGTACCGGATTCGCAGCAGACTATGCTTGCGCCATCGTTCATCTGCTGCGGTACGGTGAGCTTGTACTTTGAAAAACAGATACCCGTGAAAGCCCCTTCATGAAGACCATCCGCATCGGCGCCGGCGCCGGCTACTCGGGCGACCGCATTCCCCCCGCCGTGGAGCTGGCGGAAAAGGGGGACCTCGACTACCTGGTGTTCGAGTGTCTGGCCGAGCGCACCATCGCCCTGGCCCAACTGGAGCGCAGCAAGGATGCGCGTCTGGGCTTCGATCCCCTGCTCAGGGACCGCATGGAGGCGGTGCTGCTGGCCTGCGCCGGCCGCGGGGTGAAGATCATCACCAACATGGGGGCCGCCAATCCCCAGGCGGCGGGCCAGGAAGTGATCCGGATCGCGCGCGAGCTGGGGCTGGACCGCCTGAAGGTGGCGGTGGTTCAGGGCGACGACGTGTTGCCTGGCCTGCCTGGCCAGAACCTGACCCTGCTGGAAAGCGGCGCACCGCTGCAGTCCCTGGGCAGCGCCGTGTTGTCGGCGAATGCCTATCTCGGCGCCGAGGCCCTGGTGCGGGCACTGCATCTGGGCGCCGACGTGGTCATCACCGGGCGTGTCGCCGATCCGGCCCTGTTTCTTGCGCCGCTCATCCATGAGTTCGACTGGTCCATGTCGGACTGGCAGAAGATGGGCCAGGGCACGGTGGTGGGCCATCTGCTGGAGTGTGCTGGGCAGGTCACCGGCGGGTATTTCGCCGACCCCGGTTACCGCGATGTGCCCGACCTGGCCAACCTGGGGTTTCCGCTGGCGGAAGTGTCGGCCGACGGGAGCGCCATCATCACCAAGGTGGCCGGTTCGGGCGGCTGCGTCACCACCGCCACCTGCACGGCGCAACTGCTGTATGAAGTCGAAAACCCCGCCAGCTACCTGCAACCCGATGTGGTGGCGGACTTTTCGAATGTCACGCTGACCCAGGTGGGGCCCGACCGCGTGCGGATCGGCGGCGCCAACGGTCATCAGCGCCCGGCGACCCTGAAGGTGACCGTGGGTTACCGTGACGGCTTCATCGGGGAAGGGCAGATTTCCTACGCGGGCCTGGGGGCCGAGGCGCGGGGCCGGCTGGCGCTGGACGTCCTGAAGCAGCGCCTGGAGGGCTCGGACATCCACGCGCTCGACAGCCGTTATGAACTCATCGGGGTCAATGCCATGCACGGCGAAGCCCTGTCCGCGGGCCACACGCCTTATGAAGTCCGGGTGCGTGTGGCCCTGCGTGTCGCCACCCTGAAAGAGGCGGAGCGGGTGGCCAACGAGGTCGAGGCCATGTACCTCAACGGGCCGGCCGGGGGCGGCGGTGTCACCAAGTCGGTCCGCGAGGTGATTGCCGCGGCGTCCACCCTGGTCCCGCGCGCCTTGGTTCAGACATCAATCACCATGATGGAGCTCTAAAAAATGTTGTTGCGCGAGATAGCCCACACCCGTACCGGCGACAAGGGCAACCGGTCCATCATTTCCGTCATTGCCTACGACCTCAAGGATTTCCCGGCGATCGAGCGCGCCGTCACCGCGGAACGGGTGCGTGCGTATTACGCAGACACCGTCAGGGGCGACGTCGAGCGTTACGTTGTGCCGCATCTGGGGGCGCTGAACTTCGTTCTGCACGACGCGCTGGGCGGGGGCGTGACCCGGTCCCTGGCGCTGGACGCGCATGGCAAGTGCCTGAGTTCCGCCATTCTGGGCATGGCCATCGAATAAGCTAGGCGTATTGCCGGACGTATTCAACAATTTTTTAACAGGAGACATCAACATGAAGTGCAAGTCGATTCTTTTTCTGGCTGCGGCCAGTTTGTCTTTCGCCGCGTTCGGCCAGGCGTATCCGAACAAGCCGATCAAGGCCATCGTGCCTTTTGCGGCGGGCAGCGCCACCGACCAGATTGGGCGCGCTTTTGCGGCCAAGATGTCGGAAACGCTGGGGCAGACCATCGTGGTCGAGAACAAGGCCGGCGTCAACGGCATGCTGGGGGCCGATGCTGTCGCCAAGGCTGCACCGGACGGCTACACCATCCTGATCGGAACCAACAGCACCAACGCTGCGCTCAAGAGCCTGATGAAAAAGCTCCCCTACGACCAGGACACGGCCTTTGCCCCGCTGGGCTACATGGGTTCGGTGCCGCTGATCGTGGCCGTCAACAACGACGTGCCGGCCAAGAACCTGCGCGAATTCGTGGACATCGCCAAGGCCAAACCGGGCCATGTCACTTTTGCCAGTGCCAGCACCTCGCAGCTGGTGTCGTCTGAAATGATGGCCGGCATGGCGGGCATCCAGATGACCAACGTGCCCTACAAAAGCGGCCCAGCGGCCATGACCGACCTCATTGGCGGCCAGGTGATGATGTTCACCGCCGACTTTGCCGTCATGCTGCCGCAGGTCAAGGGCGGCAAGGTCCGCGGCCTGGCGGTGACGTCGACCAAACGTTCGCCCGCGGTGCCGGAACTGCCGACGGTCAACGAAGCCCTGGGCCTGAAGGACTATGAGCTGATCGCCTACTTCGCGATGTTTGCGCCGGCCGGCACACCGCCCGACATCATTGCCAAACTGAACCAGGCCATCAACGCCGCGGCGCAGAGCAAGGACCTGCAGGAAAAATTCGCACCGATCGGCTTCCTGGTCGAGCCCGGAACGCCTGAAGCCCTGGCCCAGCGCAGCAAGCTGGAAACGGTCAAGTGGGCCAAGGCGATCCGCGACGCGAAGATCGAGCCGCAATAAGCCCTTGCCACCGGCCGCCTGCGGGCTGGCCGGGCTTTCCCGTCCGGCCCGCAGGCGGCCTGGACCTACCTGGCCGCGTTTTCGCTGCGCGCATAAAACGATTTCTTGGCCAGTTCGACGACGAAGACATAGGCCAGCGTCAACCCGATCATGGCCAGCACCAGCGGGGCCGGCAGCGGCACAAAGCCGAAGATGGCGCTGAAGGGCAGATAGGGCAGCACCAGCGCGATGGCGATCACGACCAGGGTGCTTCCCAGCAGCAGAGGGCCCGGCCGGCTGCGGTAGAAGGGGCGACGGGTGCGCACCACCAGCGCCACCACCAGCTCGGTCAGCAGCGACTCCAGAAACCAGCCGGTCCGGAACTCTTCAGGCGCCGACTTGAACACCCACAGCAGGACCGCGAAGGTCAGCAGGTCGAACGCCGAGCTGATCAGCCCGAAGCGCACCATGTAGTTGCGGATGAACACCGTGTCCCAGCGGCGTGGCCTGTCCACCCATTCCTTGTCCACCCGGTCGCTGGCAATCGCCGCACCGGGAATGTCGGACAGGAAATTGTTCAGCAGGATCTGCGAGGCCAGCAGCGGCAGGAAGGGCAGGAACAGGGAGGCCACGGCCATGCTGGCCATGTTGCCGAAATTGGCGCTGATCGTGGTCAGGATGTACTTGAGCGTGTTGGCGAAGGTCCTGCGGCCTTCGTCGATGCCCAGGCGCAGGATGCCGAGGTCCTGGCGCAGCAGGATGAAGTCCGCGGCGTCCTTGGCCACATCCACCGCCGTGTCCACCGAGATGCCGACGTCGGCCGCGTGCAGCGCCAGCGCGTCGTTGATACCGTCCCCCATGTAGCCGACCACATGGCCGGTTTTCTGCAAAGCCAGGATGATGCGCTCCTTCTGGTTCGGGTCCACCTCCGCGAACACCGTGGTGGCGCCGACTGCATGCATCAGGGCCTCGTCGCCCATGTCATTGAGTTCGCGTCCGGTCAGGGTGCTCACGGCAGGCAGCCCGACCGCTTCGGCGATGTGCCGCGCCGCCTTGCGGTTGTCGCCGGTGATGATCTTGAGCTGCACGCCGCGCTGCGCCAGATCCAGCAGGGTCTGGCGCGCGTCGGCCTTGGGCGGGTCCATGAACAGCAGGAAACCGGCGAAGCACAGCCCCTGGTCGTCGCTGCGGCCATAGGGCCCGCTACGTGCCGGCACCTGGCGCGAGGCGACGCCGAGCACGCGGTAACCCTGCGCACTCCAGGCCTCAAAAAGTGCATCGATGCGCGCGCGCATGGCGGCATCGAGCGGTGCATCGTCAACGCCCACGCCCACGCCCACGCCCACGCTTGTGCACATGGCGAGGATTTTGTCGAGCGCGCCCTTGGTGATCAGCGTGCGCTCACCGCTGGCGTCGGCGGTCACCACGGAGAGGCACTTGCGCACGAAGTCATAGGGAATTTCGTCCACCTTCTGCAGTGCCCGGAAGTCAACGCCGGCCTGGTTCGCGGCGGCCAGCACGGCGTCGTCGACGGGGTTGACCAGCCCGGACTGGAACTGCGCATTGATGCCGGCCAGCCGCAGCACCGCTGTGCTCGGCTTGCCGGCGCTATCGACCGCGCCGTCGAGCGCCACCACACCCGCCGTCAGGGTGCCGGTCTTGTCGGTGCACAACACATCCATGCTGCCGAGGTTCTCGATTGCATTGAGCCGGCGCACGATGACGCCCAGGCTGGCCATGCGCTTGGCGCCATGCGACAGCGTGATGCTGACGATGGCCGGCAGCAGCTCCGGTGCCAGGCCCACAGCCAGCGCCAGGGCAAACAGCAGCGAGGCGACGGCCGGCCTGTCCATGAAGATGTTGATGGCCAGCACCGCGACGACCATCACCAGCATGATGTGCGTGAGCAGGT
>Ga0208514_100345_pt1 | contig 28550 bp, 26 predicted proteins | sample LakWasMet70_HOW9_2_FD_183900 | JGI IMG/M metagenome (GOLD analysis project Ga0208514, IMG submission 183900) | Freshwater sediment methanotrophic microbial communities from Lake Washington under simulated oxygen tension - Sediment Metagenome... | ecosystem: Environmental > Aquatic > Freshwater >...
TGGAGCGCAGTCCAAAGTCATTCCATTGGCGCATTTTGTTGATATCCGCTGCAACGAAGCCGTTGCCGATCACGGTGCGGGATACGCTGGCCGCATAGTTGCCGGCAATGCCGCCAAACTGCAGCGTGGGTGTTACCACCACGACCATCTTTTGCAGAACCTCATCCTTTTGGATGGCTTCGAGTATTTTTGTGTAGTCGGCGATGCCATAGGCCGTTGGGTTGCCACTGCCATAGAGATAAAAGTCGCGGTGCTGAATCTGCAAATGACCGCCGCGCTGCACGATGCGCGTGAGCATCTCGTAATTGATGTTGCCGCTGAAACCGCCAAACAATAGGATGGCTGCGCAGCCGATGGACATCGCTACCAGGGTGCCGAGAGAGCGACGGCGGTTGCGCAGCAAATTGCGCACCGCCAGGTTGAGCGTCATCATGGTGCGTCCCCCTGTCCCTTGCGCCGGATGGCCTGAATCAATCCGTCCTTTAGAAAGATGGTGTCATCCGCTGACTTGATGACTTCCGGGTCGTGTGACGAGAATATGAACGATATCTGGTAGCGGTCCACCATGTGCCGCATCAGCGACAAAATGGCCTGGCCCGTCTGGCTGTCCAGGTTGGCGGTCGGTTCATCGGCGATGACCAGTTTGGGCTTCAGTGCCAGTGCGCGCGCAATCGCCACGCGCTGGCGCTGGCCACCCGACAACTGCCCCGGCAGATTCTTTGCCCTGTCGGCCAGACCAACTGCCTCGAGCAGTTTGGGCACGCGGTCCGCACGCTTTTTTTCCGATACGCCCGCCAGCAGCATCGGGTACTCGATGTTTTCGTAGGCGCTGAGCACCGGCAACAGGTTGAAGTTCTGGAAAATGAAACCGATATTCTTGGCCCGAAAATCAGACAGATCGTCGTCTGTCATTTCGCCCACCTTGCGGTCAGCAACAATGATCTCACCCTTGTCGGGCTTGTCGATGCAGCCGATCATGTTGAGCAGAGTCGTCTTGCCACTGCCCGATGGGCCCAGCAGCACCGTGAAGCACGCATGGCGAACCAAAATATTGACCCCCCGGATGACCGGTACGCTGATTGAATCGAGGTGGTAGGTTTTTTCAACCTGGGTAAGAACGGCAACGGGTCCTTGCGGGACGGGTGGTTCTGCCACTGGTTCTGTCATCGCATCCCCCATAGTGAAACTTATTCGCCTTCCGGCAGAATTATTACTCCATCTGAGCTGAGACAGGGGCCTGATTGGGACCGCGGCGTGAAAATACCACTAACCGGGGCGGCCCGTTCGGGGTAACCTCACGGGTCGACCCTGAAGCTCATGTTCAAAGCTATCGAATGTGTAGCAACATAGCGTCAAAACACGAGGGCAGGAGGCCCCTTTGAGTATGAACAACAACGTATTTGTCACTGGTGGCGCGGGCTACATAGGCAGTCACACCTGCGTGGAGCTGCTTAATGCTGGCTACACCGTGACGGTGTTTGACAACTACTGCAACAGCAGGGCCGAGGCCCTCAATCGGGTGGAACGTATTGCCGGCAAAACTCTCACACGCGTGCAAGGCGATGTGCGCGACCGCGCCGCACTGGAAGCGGCTTTGCGCAGCAGTGGCGCCACAGCAGTCATCCACTTCGCCGGGCTCAAGGCCGTGGGCGAGTCGGGACAGATTCCGCTGCACTACTACGACAACAACGTGGTCGGCACCCTGCGTCTGCTGGAGGCCATGCAAGCCAGTGGAGTCAAGGCGCTGGTATTCAGCTCGTCTGCCACGGTGTATGGCGACCCGCAGCGCCTGCCGTTGACCGAAGACCACCCACTGTCCGCGACAAATCCCTATGGCCGCACCAAGCTGGTGGTCGAGGACATGCTGCGCGATGCCTTTGCGGCCGATGCCTCCTGGCGTCTAGGGGTGCTGCGCTATTTCAACCCAGTGGGCGCGCACGCCAGTGGCTTGATCGGTGAAGACCCGCAAGGCGTGCCCAACAACCTATTGCCCTTTGTGGCACAGGTCGCCGTGGGCCGCCGCGAGTTTTTGAATGTATGGGGCAACGATTACGATACCCCGGATGGCACCGGTGTGAGGGACTACATCCACGTCGTGGACCTGGCCTTGGGCCACTTGCGCACTCTGGAGGCCTTGAGCCGTTCGGAAGCCGGCGTGTGCGCCGCCATCAACCTGGGCACGGGCGTGGGCTACAGCGTTCTGGACATGGTGAAAGCATTCGAACACGCCAGCGGAAGGCCTGTCCCCTACAAGCTGCAGCCCCGTCGCACGGGCGATGTGGCGGCCTGTTTCGCCAACCCCAGGCGCGCGCAACAACTGCTGGGATGGCAGGCAACACGGGACCTGGAGACGATGTGTGCCGACGCGTGGCGTTGGCAAAGCAGCAACCCGAATGGCTACGGTGCCTAGCGGTTGTTAAGGCTCCCGGAGACGCACCTTTGCGAAGGGGTCTTCCGCAGGTTCGGCAGAGCTCAGCGGCACCGGGCGCGTCTCGGGGTAGACGCTATTCATTTTGCTGTCTTGAAACGCCACAGAATCTTCCCACATGGACCAGTCGGACTCTTCGTTGCCCTCCTTGACTTCGGGGACTGGCAGAGGCGCAAGCGCGTCAGCCATTGGCTTGGCCTTTGGTGTACTGCGCATGGACGTCCCACTATTGGTCTGCGCGCGCTTGGGCGGCGGGACCGGCGTAGCGGTACGGCGCTTCAAAAAGTCGAACAAAGTGATTACCTCCGAAAGCAAACCCCGACTTCCCATATTGTTCACTGCTACTGCAATGCTGTCCATCCCCCAAACAGGTGAGTGTGCGATGGCGAACGTATAAACTGCATCGAACACGAGAAACTGGTATCCCGTAATTGCAGGGAGTAGATAGTGACAAAAGGCATGATCCTGGCGGCCGGTCAAGGCACCCGTGTGCGACCGCTGACCAAAGACTTACCCAAGCCGATGGTGCCCATCTTGGGAAAACCGGTGATGGAGTACCTGATCGAACACATGGCCCGCCATGGTGTGCGCGAAATCATGATCAACGTTGCCTATCTGCACCGCAAGATTGAGCACTATTTTGGGGATGGCAGTCGTTGGGGTGTGGAGATTGGCTACTCTTACGAAGGCGCGTTGGACCATGGCGACATCGTGCCCCGACCACGCGGCTCGGCAGGTGGAATCCGCCACATTCAGGACTTCTCCGGCTTTTTTGACGAAACCGCACTGGTCTTGTGTGGTGACGCCTTGATCGATCTGGACATTGGCGCCGCCGTGCGTGAGCACAAGGCCAAGGGAGCGGTTGCCAGCGTGGTGGCACTGGAAGTGCCGCCCGACCAGGTGCAGTACTACGGCATGGTGGTGCCTGACGCGACCGGGCGCGTGCAGTCCTTTCAGGAAAAACCGCGACCCGAAGAAGCCAAGTCTACTTTGGCGAGCACCGGCATTTACCTTTTTGAGCCCAGTGTGATCGACCTGATTCCATCGGGACAGGACTTTGACATTGGTTCGCAGCTGTTCCCCATGCTGGTAGAGAAGCAAATGCCGTTTTTTGTACAAAACCGATTTTTCAACTGGATCGATATTGGCCGGGTCAGTGACTATTGGTCGGTGCTACAGCGGGTCTTGCGCGGCGAAGTTGCCCATATGAACATGCCGGGTCGCGAGGTGCGCCCCGGCGTGTGGGTGGGGCTGAATACCCGCATCGACTGGGACCATGTAACGATTGAAGGTCCGGTCTATATTGGCTCCAGCGTGAAGATAGAGCCCGGTGCGCGCATTGTGGGCCCCGCATGGATTGGACACGGAAGCCACATCCGTGCGGGCGCTTCGGTGACGCGTTCTGCGCTGTTCGACTACACCCGAATCGGGCAAAACATGGTGTTCGCCGAAATGATTGTCTCTCCCGACTACTGTGTCAACAGCCGGGGCGAGACAGTCTACCGTGGCGATGACAATTGCCCCCTGCGCTGGAGTGACGCGCGCGCCTGAGGGACGATACCCCATGAGAATGCCAGTGTTCGGCACGACCCTGCAGGCGCACGACTTGCCTAAGTCGTCAGCGCAGTGGACGATGCACGACGACCCTTGATGAGGCGCAGGAAGAAGCGGTACACCATGCGCAGTGCCAGCAGCGTCGCAATAGCCTCGACAAACGTCAGCAGGAAGGCAAACAGCCCGTTGCCCCGCTTGGCCCGCACATTGAACTTGGCCACCATGCGGTCGCGCGCGATCTCTATGCTGTCGTAAAACGTGGGTACCACCAGCAGGGTCAAGAGCGTCGATGTGATCGTGCCACCGATGATGGCCACGGCCAGCGGCTGGTAAAACTCACCGCCTTCGCCTAGGCCAATGGCTACCGGCAGCATGCCGGCAATCAACGCAAACGTGGTCATCAGGATAGGCCGCAACCGCACGCGGCCGGCATCCATCAGGGCTTCTTCGCGGTCAATACCTTGCGCCTCGCGTTTGCGCGCGGCGTCCAGCAGCAGAATGGCGTTCTTGGCGACCAGCCCCATCAACATGATGATGCCGATGAAGCTCATCAGGTTCAGGGTGCTGCGGGTGATCAGCAATGCCAACACCACGCCTATCAGGGACAGCGGTAACGACAGCATCACCGCCAGCGGTGCCGTGAACGAGCCGAACTGCATGACCAAGATCAGGTACATCAATCCAATGCCGGACAACAATGCAATCAGCATTTCGGTGAACAGTTCTTTCTGATCCTGTCCCGCACCGCCTAGAGACAGTCCGTAGCCCGGTGGGTAGTCAAAGGATTTGGCCAGTTTCATGGCGTCTTCGGTGACTTCGCCATTGGAGCGTCCCTGGGCGTTTGCCGACACGGTAATGTTGCGCTTGCCGTTGGCGTGCTCAATGCCGGACGGGCCCTTGCCCATGGTGATGGTGGCAATCTGGTCCAGCGGAATCATCAGATTGGTGCCCGCAACCGCGATCGGCAAACGCTCAATGCTTTCCTTGCTAACACGATCATTGGGGTGCAGTCGCACCGCCACGTCACGGGTTTCACCAGTGGGATCGACCCAGTCGCCCACCTCAATGCCGGCAAAGGCTACGCGCAGGGCCTGTGCCGCGTCATTGGCTGAAATGCCCATCGAATTGGCCAAACCGCGGTTCAACTCGATCTTAAGTTCCTTCTTCGGGTCTTGCTGCGACAGGCCGACATCAACTGCTCCTGGAACCAGGCGCAGCTTGTCCATATAGGCACTGGTGATTTCCAGCAGTTTGCGTGAATCGGGGCCTGTGAAGTCGATCTGGATGGGCTTGCGCGCGCCGTTGTTCAGGTCGTCCAGAACGGTGTACTCCGCACCGACCAGTGTGCGCACTTTTTCCCGCAATTCAGTTGCAATTTCCTTGGCGCTGCGGCTGCGCGTGTGGCGCTTGCCAATGTCCACATAAATGCGCCCGCCGCTGGCGGTGATGTTGCTGTTGGTTTCCTTGGTTTCGGCAATGGTGCGGGCCAGTGCTGCGGCACGCTCCATCTTCAGGCGTGCGTATTCAACCGACGAGGACGATGGCGTACGCACCTCGATCATCAGGTTGCCGGAGTCCGTCGCGGGCAAGAAGCTTGAGCCTCCGACCTTGACTTGCAACACCACAGCCCCTACCAGGCTGGCGACCGCAATCGCGGCCATCCAGCGACGGTGGTGCAGAGCCCACGCGATGACGTTCCCATAACGGTCGGCCTGGTGGTCAAACCAGTCATTGAAGCGCGCCAGCACGGCACTCAGCCCCTTCTTGGGCGCGGTGTGGTGGTCCACCGGGTCGCCCCAATAGGCCGATAGCATGGGGTCCAGCGTGAACGAAATCGCCAGGCTGACCAGCACAGAGCACGTCACCGTCAGCGCAAAGGGACGAAACCATTCGCCCGATACGCCTGGCATGAAAGCCACCGGGATGAACACCGCAATGATGGAGAAGGTGGTCGCGGCAACCGCCAGGCCGATCTCGGCAGTGCCTTCCAATGACGCCGTGCGTCGGTCCGAACCGCGCTGCATGTGGCGCACGATGTTTTCCCGCACCACGATGGCGTCGTCAATCAGCACACCAATCGCCAGCGACAGCCCCAGCAGGGTCATGAAATTCAGCGTAAAGCCGCACAACCAGACTGCAATAAACGCCGCGATGACCGAGGTAGGTAGACTCAAAGCCGTAATGAGTGTGGAGCGCCAGGAATTCAGGAACGCGTAAACCACAAAAATGGTCAGCACCGCACCCAGAATCAAGGATTCAATCACGTTGTTGAGGCTGCGCTGTGCGTCCACACCGCCGTCGCGCGTGATCTCCAGCTTGGTGCCGGGGTGATCCTTTTCGAACTCGGTATTGACGTCCTTGACCATTTTGCGAATGTCATCGGCCACACTGACGGTGCTGGCCTCCCTTGAGCGGGTTACGAACATGCCGACATTGGGTTTGCCGCTGCGGATGCTGAAGCTGCTGATGTCCGCAAAGCTATCATTGATGGTTGCGACGTCGGCCAGGCGCACGACTTGTCCGCCAAAACGCTTGACCACGATGCTCTGAAACTCAGCCGGCGATTCAATGCGGCCGACCAGGCGAATACTCTCTTCATCGAGAGCGCCCTGCACCTTGCCGACTGGCGCATTGGTATTCTGGGCGCGCACGGCAGCCACCACTTCGCCAACCGAGACATTGTGTTCGCGCAGCTTTTCGGCACGCAGCAGTACCGACAGTTCGCGTTTGAGCGAGCCGTTGATGTTGACGTTGGCCACGCCCGGGATACTGCGGAGTTTGTCCGCCAGCACGTCCTCTGCCAGGCGCGAGATCTCGGCATGCGTCTGTGTACTGGAGGACAGCGCCATGTTCATGATGGGCTGGGCGGACGGGTCGTAACGGCGCAGCACGGGCTCGCGCATTTCAGTGGGCAGCTTGTAGCGTGCGCTGGAGATCACGTTGCGCACTTCGTCCGACGCCTCGATCATGTTCTTCTTGAACGAGAAGATCACGTCAAAACGTGCATTGCCCTCCGTCGCGTTGGAATAGACCTCGGTCACGCCAGAAATGCTTTGCAGGGACTTTTCGATGCGGTTGACGATCTCGCGCTCCACCGTATCGGGCGATGCGCCGGGGTAGGCAATATTCACAAACAGACCCGGCACTTCCACGTCCGGATTCTGGTTGACGCGCAGCTTGCTCATGGCCAAAAGCCCCAGCGCCATCAGCGCGATGATCAGGACAATGGTTGCAGTGGGGCGCTTGATACTGAAGTTGGACAGAAACATGCTTATGTTCCTTTGGCAGTCGATGCTGCAGATGCCGCTCCCACGGGTGGTTTGGCGCTGGCGAATTCTGCGCTTTGGCCCTCCTTGAAGCTGGAGCTGGGCGCGCGCAGGATGACGTCACCCTCGGCCAGACCGCTGCGCACTTCGTAGTTGCCGGTGCGGGGGTCGCGGGAGCCAACCGTCAAATCGACCTGGCTCAAGGTGTTGTCCTTGACCCTCCACACCGACGCCTTGTCGCCAGCCTTCACCAGCACAGACTCGGGCAGCGTCAGCGCCTTGACGCTGCTGGCTTCTATCGTTCCTTCGGCATAGAGGCCCGCCACGCGCGGCTGCTTGCCGTCGCTAAAGCTGACAAGAACCTCCACCTGGCGCGTGACATCATTGGCGCTGGGGTCTACCCGGGTGACCGTGCCGCGAAACTCCTGGCCGGCATATCCGTTGATGCGAAAGCTGACCGACTGCCCCACCGACACCACGCTGATCTTGTCGGCCGATACCCGTCCGGCAAAACGCATGCTGGTCGGGTCTATCACCTTGAGCAATTCCTTGCCAATCGACGCGGTGTCGCCAGCTGACACCTTGCGGTCGCTGACCACACCGTCGAACGGTGCGCGAACGATGGTGCGTTCCAATTGTTGGCGGGCCACGACCGCGCGGGCATTGGATGCCGACAGTTCGCTTTGCGCGCCGTTGCGGCGCACTTCAGCATCGTCCAGCGCCTGCAGGGATGTCATGCCTGATGCGCGCAGCGTTTTGAGGCGCTGTACGTTGCGCTCAGCCTGGTCCAGTGACTGCGCCGCATTGCGCGCGTTGTCTTCGGCAGACCGCAGGTTGTCTTGAATCGAGGTCTGGTCCAGGCGCAGCAGCACGTCGCCGCGGCGGACCACGTCACCGTTCTCCTTCAGAACCTGCAACACGACGGCGGACACCTCCGCCCGCAAGTCAGCCTTGCGCTCGGGCTGGATGGAGCCAGTTACGACCGGGCCAGACGCCAGGGCGTTTGAACCAATGGTAAGGATGTCCTCCGGCGCAATCACGAGCTTGACAGGTGCGGCGGTGGCGTCTTTCTTGTCACCTTTGCCGGGGAATTTGTCGCATGCCGTCAGGCTTGTGGCCATCGCAGCAACGAGTAGAAGGGGACGCAGCATAGAGAATTCTCCGAGTGGGAAAAAGGGAAGCTTGGGGTGCGGGATGCTTGATACGCATCAATATTTCACGCAGCACACGATTATGGCGGCATTGCCATTTCGATGGTGTGCAGCGCCATCGCGCGGTGGAGCACACACGTTCAAGTGTTCTTGGGCTGGGAGGCCTTGACTCGGGCGGTGGCGTTGGCATTGGCGGCGGGAAGCACGGATTTGTGTCCGATCACGACGACTGTAGGAAGTTCAATGCTGCGCAGTTCCGGCGCTGGAGCGGTCTGCATGCCCACCACGACGAGGCTGAACAGGGCCATGGAAACCATGGTGCTCATGTTCAGGGCAAGGATTTTAGTGGCGGTGCGTGTGGTCATGGTGGACTCCGTGTTGCGTTGGGGTGAACTGTAAATACAGCGGGTTCCCATTGCATTCGCTTTGCGACCATCCGCCGCCCAGGAAGGACGATCCGTCGATTTTGGGGGATGGACGGCGGGCGCTAGAGTCGTTCGGCCAGGGCCATGACCAGGGAAACCGTCACCATGGCCAGTGCTGTCGACACGGCCACGCCGGCCGTGACCAGTTCTTCCGCTACCTGGTAGCGTTGCGAGAACATGAAGACATTGGCGCCTATGGGCAATGACGCGGTAACCACCAGCACGGTCAGCGGCAGACCGTCCAGACCCATCGCCAGGCCAACGACCGCGACCAGGCCCGGGAGCGCCAGGTTTTTCAGCAGCGCCAGACCCAGTGCGCCCTTGATCTGCCCGCCAATGCGGGCACTGGCCAGGGTGGCTCCTACCAGCAACAGCGACATGGGTCCCATTGCATTGCCCAGCAATTGCAGGGGCCGGTCCAGCACGGTTGGCATTAGCAGGCCGGTCTGGGCGAACAGCAGGCCTACCAGAATGGGCAGTGGCACCGGGTGCAAGATGCCGCTACGCAAGGCGTCCAGCACCGGCTTGCGCCAGGCCGCCCGGGTTCCGGGTTCCATGGTGTTGACCGCTGCCTGGCGGGCGACGGCCAGCTCCAGTGCGATGGTGGCCAGTGTGAGGAGGATCAGGGCGTGCAGTGAAATGATGGTGAACAGCGTCACCATGCCCTGCTCACCGTAGGCCAGGCCAATCAGGGGCACGCCAATTGCAACGGTATTGCTGAAAGTTGCCGCCAGGGCCAGCACGGTCGCCCGCTGTGAAGCGCGGCGCCACACCAGCATGACCAGAAACAAGCCGATCACGGCGGCAAAATACGCGACCACTGGTTTGAAGTCCAGCCGTTCCACATGGACGGTGCTCATGGTGCGGAACAGCAGGGCCGGTGTCAGCACCATGAACACCAGTCGTCCCAAGTCTTTTGTGGCCTCAGCCCTCATCCAACCTGCGCGACACGCTATGAAACCAATAGCAATCAACAGAACGACCGGGAGCAGGGAAGACAGGACAATGGAATGCATGGACAAGACGCCAGAAACCGCCATTTTCCGTGATCCGCGCGGTTGTCTGGCGTGTGGGGCTTTGGGTGCGCCCCGGGCACAGGCCTCAGACCAGGCCGTTGGCTGTTGCCAGCAAATACCCCACCAGACAGGATGTGGACACGCCGATCAGTCCCGGCAGGATGAAGCTATGGTTGATCACGTACTTGCCGATGTGGGTGGTGCCCGAGCGGTCGAACTGGATGGCGGCCAGGTCACTGGGGTAGGTGGGCAGGATGTAGTAGCCGTACGAGGCTGCAGCAAACGCCACGATGTAGCCGGGCGGTACACCAATGGCCAGACCCACCGGCACCATGGCGCTGATCGCCGCCGCTTGCGAGTTGACCAGCTTGGACACCAGCAGCAGGGCAATGGCGTAGGTCCAGGGCTGGGTCTTTACCAGGTCGGTCAGGGCCGCCTTGAGTTCAGGCAGATGGGCTTCAAACACGGTATCGGCCATCCAGGCAATCCCGAAGACTGCGACCACGGCGACCATACCGGCCCGAAACACTTCGGTCTTGCCAATGGTTGAGGGGTCGGTTTGGGTGAACACAATCATCAGCGCGCCGGCCAGCAACATGAACATCTGGATCGTCAGCACCATGGACAGCGGCTTGCCGCCGATCAACGGACGCAGGGATGTGAAGGCGCCCAGAATGGCCACCACAACGATGGAGCCGACAAAGATCCACATCGCCGTCCACTGGCTGGCGGAGAGTTTTTTGCCCATCAGCGTGGCGCTCTCACCATAGATGATCTGGTGTTGTGCCGGGTCGGTCAGGCGCTTCTGGAACACGGGGTCGTCGGCCAGGTCCTTGCCGCGGAACCAGCTGAAAATGCCGATCAGCAGCACCCCGGCCAGTGTCGACGGGATGGTGATCGACAGCACCTGGATGAAGTCGATCACTTGGCCGTTCACCGGTGCTTTGGCCAGAAAGGCCACCAGCGACACCACGGCCACGGATACCGGGCTGGCCAGAATGCCCATCTGGCTGGCCACGGAAGACGCCGCCATGGGCCGTTCGGGCCGGATGTCGTTCTTGATGGCAATGTCGTAGATGATGGGCAGCATGGTGTAGACCACGTGGCCCGTGCCGCACAGAATGGTCAGCAGACAGGTCGTGAACGGCGCCAGGATGGAAACGTATTTGGGGTTGTTGCGCAGAATCTTTTCCGCACCCTTGAGCAGCACTTCCAGACCACCCGATGCCTGCAACGTGGCCGAGGCGGCGACGACGGCGATGATGGTCAGCATCACATCCACAGGCGGCTTGCCGGGTGGCAGCTTGAAGGCGAACGTCATGATGACAATGCCGATGCCGCCCAGCAGCCCCAGCGCCACACCGCCTTTTCGGGCGCCATAAAACAGGCAGATCAGGATGATGGCAACTTGTAAAAGAATATCCATGGCAACGCTCCTTCAGTTGGGTGCAACTGTAGTCTCGATCAGGGTAAACCCGTACATTGAATGAGTCAAACTTGACTTGCATCAATCAATTAAGTGCCGCGTCCGGTGCGAACTGGTGTGCTGAATAATCCCCGCATGGTTTTCTCTTCCTCCGACATTGTTCTTTGCACGTTGAATGCAAAGTACATCCACGCCTCGCTGGGTCTGCGTTACCTGTTGGCCAATATGGGCGATCTGGAGGAACGCACCGTGTTGCGGGAGTTCACCATTGCCCGCAAACCACAGGAGCTGGCAGACGAACTGCTGGCTTTGCAACCCCGTGTCATTGGTTTTGGCGTGTATATCTGGAACGTGACTGAGACCACGGAGCTGGTGCGCCTGCTGAAGGCCGCGCAGCCCGAAGTAAAGGTGGTGCTGGGCGGGCCCGAGGTCAGCCATGAGTGGGCCGAACAGGCCATCGTCGGCTTGTCCGATCATGTGATCACGGGCTGGGGCGATGTGAGCTTTCCCGCACTGTGTCGAGCCCTGCTGCATGGGCCGCAGCCGCTGATGAAGGTGCTGGCGGGCGAGCAGCCAGACCTGGACACCCTGGTTCTGCCCTATGCCCACTACACCGATGCCGACCTGGCGCACCGTCTGCTGTATGTAGAGGCCTCGCGCGGCTGCCCGTTCAAGTGCGAGTTTTGCCTGAGTTCGCTGGACAAGACGGCCAGGGCCTTTGCGCTCGATGGCTTTCTGGCAGAGATGGACACCCTGTACCAGCGCGGCGCGCGTAATTTCAAGTTTGTGGACCGCACCTTCAATCTGAAGATTGACGCGTCTGTGCGCATTCTGGAATTTTTCCTGGAACGCCTGACCGACGGCTTGTTCGTGCACTTCGAGGTCATCCCAGACCATTTGCCCGACCGGCTCAAGGCCTTGATCGCGCAGTTCCCACCGGGTGTGTTGCAGCTGGAGGTGGGCATCCAGACTTTCAATGTGGAGGTGCAGCAGCGCATCTCGCGCCGCCAGGACAACGACAAGACCGAAGCCAATCTGGCCTGGCTGGTGCAACAGTCAGCTGCCCACCTGCACACCGATCTGATCTTCAGTCTGCCCGGCGAAACACTGGACAGTTTTGCCGCCGGCTTTGACCGTCTGCATGCCTTGCATCCGCATGAGATTCAACTGGGCTTGCTCAAGCGGCTGCGCGGGACTCCCATTGCACGCCATACCGTGGCACATGGCATGGTGTACGACACCCGCCCGCCGTACGCTGTGCAGCAGACGGCGGTGGTCGACGCGGCGACCGTGCAGCGCTTTACCCGCCTGGCGCGTTACTGGGACCTGGTGGCTAACTCGGGCCGCTTTGCCCGCACGCTGGGCGTCTTGCTCGCAGGCACCTCGGCGTTTGCGGCCTTTCTGGCCTGGAGCGACTGGTTGTGGCAGACCACGGGCAAAACCCACGGCTTGACCCCGGAGGACCTGGTCGATGCGCTGTTCGACTACTTGACCCGCCGGCGTGGTGTGCCCATGGAGGCAGCAAGGCAGCTGTTGCTGGAAGACTATGTAGGCAGTGGCGCCCATGCCCGCCCACGCTGTCTGCACGCGGTGCTGCCCCGGCCTCTGGCGCCGCAGCACAGCATCAAGGCCCGCCAGCTGGCGCAGCGTCAGGCGCAACATGGGCGTCGTGCAGGGTGAGCGCGTATTGACCGCAGACCACTAGACACTGATACTTCCGCCCATGCCGACCCCCACACCCGAACCGCAAACGCCAGCAACTGACGCTGCGGCGGTTCACGCGGCGTATCTGTCTGCACCACTACGGGATCTGGACGCATGGACGCGCTATTTTCGGGATGCGCCCATCCCCGTGCTGGCCAGCACATCGCGGGCGATCGAGGTCTTGCGTGCCGACGAAGACAACGTCGATGCCAGTATGCTGGCCACGGTGATCGAAGCAGATCCGCTGATGACTCTGAAGCTGTTGGCGCATGTGGCCAGCAAGCGCCGCCCGGGCACCTTTACGGAAACCGAAAGCGTCACCACCTCGCTGGTGATGACCGGCATCTCCCCCTTCTTCAGAAGCTTTGGCGTGCAGCCCACCGTTGAAGACTGGCTGCACGACCAGCCACAGGCGCTGGAAGGGTTGCGGACCTTGCTGCGCCGCTGCGAGCGGGCTGCGCACTTCGCCCTGGGCTTTGCGGTGCACCGCGGCGACACCGATGTGGGGGTGATTCGCCTGGCAGCTTTTCTATATGACTTTGCCGAGCTGCTGATGTGGTGCCACGCACCGACGTTGCAGCTGTACATGGCCCAGGCGCAGCGGGCCGACTCCACCCTGCGCACCGCAACCGTTCAGCGTGGCGTGCTCAATATCGAGCTTGATGACCTGCGCCAGACTTTGATGAAGATGTGGCACCTGCCGGAGCTGCTGGTGCGCATCAGTGACAACCGCCATGCCGACCAGGCCATCGTGCGCAACGTCGTGCTGGCCGTGCGCCTGGCCCGCCACACCATGCACGGCTGGGACAACCCGGCCTTGCCGGACGATATCGAAGACATCGCCAAACTGCTGAACTCGGTGCCCCGGGCGACGCTGGCCTTTGTGCACAAGATAGACCACGCCATTTAGCGTACCAACTGGTTGAGCTGGATGATGGGCAGCAGCACCGCCAGCACGATCAGCATCACCACCAGACCCATTACCACGATCAGCAACGGTTCCAGCAGCGTGGCCAGTTGCATGGCGCGGCGCTGCACCTCGGTGCTGAGCTGGCGGGCCGCGCGCTCCAGCATCAGCGGCAGCTGGCCGGTCTGCTCGCCCAGGCGGGCAAACATGCTCAGCAGGCCGGGAAAGCGTTTTTTTTGTGCCAGCGCCGAGGCCAGTGGTGCCCCTTCGCGCACCAGTACCAGGGCATCGAGCGCATCAGTACGCATGGCCCGGTTGGACAGCGTGTCGGCCGCGGCCTGCAGCGCCTTCAGGATTGGCACACCCGCGGCTGCCAGCATGGACAGCGTGCCGGCAAAGCGGGCGGCGTTGTAGCCGCGCGATAACCTACCCAAAATGGGTAGTGTTAGCCATGCGGCATCAAATTCTTCACGAAATGCGGCGTTAGCCCACGCAAAACGGCCACATATAGCTATTAAAACAATAGCAATCAGCATCATCCAGCCCTGGTTGCGTACAAAGTTGCCCAGGCCCAGCATGATCACGGTCAGCAAGGGAAGTGCCCGCTTGCTGCCGGCAAACACTTCGGCCACCTGGGGCACCACGTAGCCCAGCAGGAACATCACGATGGTGATGGCCACCAGCGTCACGATGGCCGGGTACAGTGCCGCGCCTACCAGCTGCGACTTCAGTGCCTGGCTCTGCTCCAGGTCGTCGGCCAGGCGCTCCAGCACCAGGCCCAGGTTGCCACTGTGCTCGCCAGCACCGACCACCGCGCAGTAGGTGGGGGCGAACTCGCGCGGGTGCTGCGCCAGCGCCGTGGCAAAGGCCGTGCCGCCATTGACCTCGGAGCGCAACGCGGCCACCAGGTTGCGTTGGCGTTCGTCGTCGGCCTCTTCGGACAGTGCCGTCAGCGCGCGCTCCAGCGGCAATCCGGACGATACCAGCCCGGCGATCTGGCGCGTCCAGATGGCCAGTGCCGTCGCATTGAAGACGCGCGACGTCCACAGCGTCGTCGACTGCCGGGCGGTTTCGCTCGTACCTGCGACGCCCGGGCCCACTGGCTCCACGCCCAGTGGCACCAATGACTGGGCGCGCAGCAGGCCACGTGCGGCCTTGGCCGTATCGGCGTCTATGACACCTTTGCGGGTGCTGCCATTGGCATCGAGGGCTTCAAAGGAATAAGCGGGCATGTGGCGATGTTAGCCGGTGATGATTCGCGGGGAGCAACCCTGCTCAACGGGCGAAACTCACCGCCAAGTCGCAGGGCGCATTCCTGACGCCCAAGAAAACATCTAGCAAAAAGTTTGATCTAAAACAATGATCCAGGATAAGTTTAAAGACTAGGGTAAACCCTTTGATTTATATCAATCAGGGCGGTTCTGGCCGCGGTTTCAATGGCCCCCGGGAATGTCCCCTGCTCCAAATTTTCGACTTCACTATGAAAAAACAAGTTATCGCCGCCGCTGTTTTGTGCACGCTCGTGTCGGGCGCCGCCTTCGCCCAGCAGGCCAAGGAAGGTCCGTTCATGGTTCGTGCTCGAGCAGTCAGCTTGAACAGCGCCAACGGCGACACCACCGGTTTGGGTTTGTCCGTCAACAACAAATGGATTCCTGAAGTGGATATCAGCTACTTCCTCAGCAAGAATCTGGCGGTCGAACTGATCCTGACCGTTCCCCAGAAGCATACGTTGACGTCCTCTGCCCTGGGCAAGGAGATCGGTTCGCTGGAACACCTGCCACCCACGCTGCTGCTGCAGTACCACTTTGCCGGCAACGGCGGTGCCAAACCCTATGTGGGTCTGGGCGTGAACTACACCAAGTTCACTGCGGTCGATATTCTCAATGGCGCGGTTGGCGTCAACAGCGACAGCTGGGGCGGAGCCCTGCAAGCCGGTGTGGATATCCCGCTGGGTGGCAATATGTACTTGAACTTCGACGTGAAGAAGGCCTACATCAAGACCGACGTGTATATCGGCACGGCGAACCAGGGCACGTTCAAAGTTGATCCCGTTCTCGTCGGCGTGGGCCTCGGCTGGCGCTTCTAATTCTCTAGCGTTTCTCAAAGGTTGGCCCTGCCGCGCGCTGCGCGGCAGGGCTTTTTTTTTGCCCGCGGCACTGGTGTAAACCCCAATCCCGATAGCGCACGGCACCCGGGTTTACGTGCATGACAAAACCTACTCTGCGAACTACCATCATTAAAACGCACGATCGTGCTTTTTTGACTCCGGTCAGTTGATACCCGCAACCGATACCAGGTCACCCAGCGACAGCGCCCCCACCCCAGAGGTCGCACTGCCTTCTCAGACGGATTCCTTTCAACCCCTTGGGCCGCAGAGCCCTATTGGAGACAATTTTGAAAAAAATCGTGATGACCTGGTTGGGTGCCTGCTTGCTGGCCCTCTCCCTCATGCCCAGCGCCGCGCTGGCCGCGGGCTACACCCAGACCAAATACCCCATCGTGCTGGTGCACGGCCTGTTTGGCTTTGACAACATTGGTCCGGTGGAATACTGGTACGGCATTCCCTCCGCGCTGCGCGCCGACGGTGCCAAGGTCTATGTGACCCAGGTGTCGGCCGCCAACAGCACCGAGGTGCGGGGTGAACAGTTGCTGACCCAGGTCAAACAGATTCTGGCCGCCACCGGTGCCGCCAAAGTGAACCTTATTGGCCACAGCCATGGCGGTCCGACCATTCGGTACGTGGCCTCGGTGCGCCCTGATCTGATTGCCTCGGCCACGTCCATTGGGGGCGTCAACAAGGGTTCGGCCGTGGCCGACGTGCTGCTGAAGGTGGCTCCTCCCGGATCACTGTCCAACACGGTCGTCGTTTCCATCACCAATGGCTTGGCAACCATCATCAACTTCCTGTCGGGCGGTTCGGGCTTGAACCAGAATTCACTGGCGGCGGCCCAGTCGCTCAGCACCGCAGGAGCCAACAAGTTCAACCAAGCCCACCCTTGGGGCGTGCCCACCTCGTCCTGCGGTGAAGGTGCCTACTCGGCGCGCGGCGTGTCCTACTTCTCGTGGAGCGGCGCCAAGTCCTATACCAATATTTTTGATCCCATCGACCCCGCTTTGGCACTGACGTCACTGGCCTTTGGTGGCGCCAAGAACGACGGTCTGGTCGCCAGCTGCTCTACCCACCTGGGCCGCGTCATTCGCGATGACTACGCGATGAACCACCTGGACGAAGTGAACCAGACCGTGGGTCTGACCAACCTGTTCGAGACCAACCCGGTGACCATCTTTCGCCAGCACGCCAACCGCCTGAAAGGCATGGGCCTGTAGCCCTGCCATGCAACTGAGCCGCTCCACCCGGGTCGGCCTGGGCTTGCTCGCCGTGGCGCTTGTGGCAGGCGGCTTGCTGGCCGGGTGGCCAGCGGCTGAGCCCGTCAGCCAAAGCATTGCGGTGATTGGCCCGGTCAGCCGGGCCTCACCGTTTGTGCGCTCCATGCAAGATACGTTGCCCGATGGCGATTTAAGGACCATGCAGGCGGGCTCCAAGGCGGGCGCTACCGGTGTCTTGGCCTATGGCGAGCTTAAGCGCCTGTTTGACTACTACCTCAGCGCCGTAGGCGAACAAAGCATAGAGACCATCACGCTGCAAATCCGCAGCGAGCTGGACCGCCGTTTGCCACCCGAACAGGCCAAAAAGGCGCAACGCCTGCTGGCCCTGTATATCGAATTCAAACGCGAGCTGGTGCGCCTGGAAACCCAGCCCCAACTGGCTGGAAATGGCGTGCAAGCCATACGCGCGCGCCTGCTGACCATGCAGGATCTGCGAAGCCGCTACTTCAACGAAGAAGAAACGCAGGGCATGTTTGGCTTTGACGATGCCTACGACCTGGACGCCATTGCCCGTCTGGAGATCAGCCAGAACCCCGCGCTCAGCGCAGTGCAGAAGCAGCAGCAACTGGCGGCTGTGGATGCCGCCATGCCGACGGATTTGCGCAGGGAGCGCGAGGCCAGCACTGTGGTGGTCCGTGTGGAGCAGCAAGCCCAGGAATTGCGCGCCAAGGGCGCAAGTGAAGACGATATCTACCGCATGCGGGCCCGGGAGTTCGACCCGCAGGCGGCCGCACGGCTGGCCGATGTGGACCGCGAAGAGGTAGCCTGGAAAGCGCGTATTGCCAGATACCAGGACGAACGCAGCAAGCTGCTGAAGTCCCAGGCCAATGCCACGGAGTCCGAGCGCCAGACGGTGCTGGCCCAACTGCAGCAAACCTACTTCACCGAGGCTGAGCGTCCGCGACTGGCGGCTTACGAGTAGGGCCGCAGACCGCCTCGTGTGCCGGCCTCAGTGGGCCAGGCGCTTGCCGTGGGGCAGACTGGCCAGACGGGCAAACAGGCTGCGGCAGTAGCCGTTGATGGCCAGGCACTTGTTGATTTCATCCACGGGCAGCGGACCGGACACCACGACGATGTCATTGGCACTGTCGATGGCACCGCTGGCACGCAGGCGTCGGCGCGTGTTGCTGGCCCAGGAATGGATGCGTGTCGGGTTGCCGTGCTCGTGCAACTCGCCGGTGCGCGCGTCAAACGCAATGGCCACGGTTTCCGTCATCAGGCGCAGCCGGTGCTCACCGGTGGCCTTGCTGGGCGGCGTACTCAAATCGTACAAATGGTAGCGGCCTTGCTTGAGCTGGTATTGAAGAGAGGACATGCGGTTTCCTTGGTCAACCGATTGTGTGCCGCTGCAGGCAGATCAAAAATGAAAGAAGGCGGCAAATCACCGGGCAAATATCAGTCGCGCGTCACGCGGACCAGTTCTTCGCGGGATGTGATGCCGCTTTGCACCAGGCGCTCGCCGTCTTCGCGCATCAGCGTCATGCCGTCGGCGATGGCCGCCGTGCGGATGTCGGCCTCGGATGCCTGGTGGTGAATCTGTGCACGGATGGCGTCATTGGTAACCAGCAACTCAAACACGCCGGTGCGCCCCAGGTAGCCGGTGTGGCCACACGCCGGGCAACCCACACCGTGGCACGTGGTACAGAGCTTGCGCAGCAAGCGCTGGGCCAACACACCCAGCAATGATGAGCTGAGCAGGAAGGGCTCTATCCCCATATCGGTCAGCCGCGTCACCGCGCTGGCCGCGTCATTGGTGTGCAGCGTGGCCAGCACCAGGTGCCCGGTGAGCGACGCCTGGATGGCGATTTGCGCGGTCTCAAAATCGCGGATCTCGCCGATCATGATGACGTCCGGGTCCTGGCGCAGGATGGCACGCAAGGCCTTGGCAAAGTCCAGGTCGATCTTGGCGTTGACCTGGGTCTGCCCCACGCCCGCCAGTTCATATTCGATTGGGTCTTCCACAGTCATGATGTTCTGCCGGCGCGTGTCGAGCTTCTGCAGCGCGGCGTACAGCGTCGTGGTTTTGCCGGAGCCCGTGGGCCCGGTCACCAGAATGATGCCGTGCGGTTGGGCCACCAGGTGCTCGAAGCGTTGCAGCACATCGCCCTGCATGCCCACCGATTCCAGGCTGAGCTTGCCGCCGCTCTTGTCCAGCAGACGCAGCACGGCGCGTTCGCCGTGCGCACTGGGCAGGGTGCTGACGCGCACATCGACTCCGCGGGTGCCGATGCGCAAGGATATGCGCCCGTCTTGCGGCAGGCGCTTCTCGGCAATGTCCAGGTCGGCCATGATTTTCAGGCGCGAAATCAGCGCGGCGTGCAGCGCGCGGTTGGGCTGCACGACATCGCGCAGCGAGCCGTCGACGCGGAAGCGCACGCTGGAGTGGCGCTCGTAGGGCTCGATGTGGATGTCGCTGGCGCCATCGCGTGCAGCCTGTGTCAGCAGGGCGTTGAGCATGCGGATGATGGGTGCATCGTCGGAGGTCTCCAGCAGGTCTTCAATCGCCGGCAGGGCCTGCATCATGCGTGACAGGTCGACATCGGCCTCCACCTCGCTGATGACGGTGGCGGCGCTGGATTCGCTTTGTGCGTAGGCCGCGCTGATGCGCTGGCGCAGCAGTTCAGCGGCTTGCGTCTCCACGTGGGGTACGCCGAACTTGCGCATGACCTCGCCGACCGCACTGCGCTGGGCCGCGGTGTCCAGCGCATGCAGCCACAGCGTCAGTGCGCCATCCTGGTCTTCCAGCAGCAGTTCGTGGCTGCGTGCAAAGGCGTAGGGCAAAGGGTACTGCATGCGAGTCCCTGTCTATTTCTTCGGTTGGGCGGCAGGGGCTGCGGGCAGGATGGCGGCTTCGTTGACCGGCACTGCACTGCTGTTGGCCGGCTGGACGCTTTGCTGCGAGGCACGCATCAATTCGTAGCGGTCCAGTGACAGACTGTCGGTGGATGCCGCATCGCGCACCACCACCGGGCGCAGAAAGACCATCAGATTGGTTTTCTTGCGGCTGCGGGTTTCCGACTTGAACAGGTTTCCAAACAGGGGCACGTCTCCCAGGCCGGGAACCTTCTCCTGGTTGCCCGAGTATTCGTCCTGCAGCAGGCCGCCCAGCACCACGATGGAGCCGTCGGCCACCAGCACATTGGACTCAATCGAGCGCTTGTTCGTGGTCGGGCCGTTGGCCGAATTGATGGTGCTGGCCTGGATGGTGGACACCTCCTGGTAGATGGTCAGCTTGACGGTACCGTTCTCGCTGATCTGCGGCTTGACCTTGAGGGTGATGCCCACGTCCTTGCGCTCGATGGTCTGGAACGGGTTGACCGAGCCCGATGCACCACCGGCGCCGGTGTTGGTGAACTGGCCGGTCACGAACGGCACGTTCTGGGCGATGATGATTTTCGCCTCTTCGTTGTCCAGCGTCAGCAGGTTGGGTGTGGACAGGATGTTGCCGTCACCGTTGGACTGCAGGTAGCGGGCCAGAAAGCCCAGCACATAGACGCCATTCACTTTGTTGGCTACCGCCAGGTTGCCACCGGTGGCCAGGGTGGGCGTGCCGGTTGCACCGGTCAACGCCAGATTGACGATATTGGTGCCGCCTATCTTGAAGTTGGTTCCCAAAATACCGACGCTGGAATCGCCATTGGAGCCCAGCGGGCCTTGCCACTGGATGCCGAATTCTGCTGCCTTATCGGCATTGACCTCGGCGATCAGGCTTTCCACATAGACCTGGGCCCGGCGCGCGTCGAGCTTGTCGATGACAGCGCGCAACTGGCGGTACTGCGGCTCCGGCGCGGTGATGATCAGCGAGTTGGTGGCCGCGTCGGCCTGGATTTGTCCGCCGGTAGACGACTGGCTGGTGGCGGTCGTGGAAGCCGCAGGCGCCCCGCCGCTGGCGGCTGTGGTGGTAGTGCTACTGCTGGATGTGCTGGTGCCGCGGGCCTCGCCCGACAGCGCTGCGCGCAAGGTGGCCGCGAGTTTGACGGCCTCGGCGTTTTTCAGGTAGACCACATAAATATTGCCGGTGGCATTCTGGGTGCCTGGCTGGTCGAGCTTGTCGATCAGGGAGCGTGCCAAGGCCATGCGCGCCGGGTTGGCCGCCCGAAGGATCAGGGCGTTGCTGCGGGGCTCGGCCACCAGCGTGGTCTTGAACGAACCGTCGGCCTGGCCACCTGCCACGCCCGTTACCCCGCCGCCGGACTCCAGCAGGCGCAACACCAGAGGCGCCAGGTCGGAGGCAATGGCGTGTTTGAGCGCAATCACTTCGACATCCGTGGCGTTGGACACATCCAGAGCCGCAATGATCTGGGCGATGCGCCGCAGGTTGTCGCCGTAGTCGGTGATCACCAGCGAGTTGTTGCCCGGGTTGACGTTGATGGTGTTGTTGGGGCTGATCAGCGGACGCAGGATGGGCAGCAGGTTGTTGGCGTTCTCGAAGTTGAGCTTGAAGATCTGGGTGGCGATCTGGCTGCCGGTCACCTGGACGGTGTCAAACACGGCGCCGCCCTGCAGTTTGGCATCGGCCTCGGGCACGATCTTGTCCAGGCCGGCGGCATCCACCACGGTAAAGCCCTGCAGGCGCAGCATGGCCAGGAACTGGCTGTAGGCCACAGCGGGGGTGACGGGCTTGTCGGTGGTCAGCGTGATCGTGCCCTTGACGCGGGGGTCGACCACCACGTTGCGCCCGGTCAGCGTGGCCATGGTGCGGGCCACGGCGTCGATTTCTGCGTTGGTGAAGTTCAGCGTGATCGGGTCGCCGCGCTTGGCCGGGCTGCCCTGGGCCGCCGCAGGCACAGTTTGGGCCGCGACACTCAAGGAAAACAGGCCGCTAGTCCCCGTCAATAGGGCGTATATAGCTATCGAAACAATAGCATGTTGCTGGCGAATGGAAATGACTGTGTTCATGTGCGGTGGTCTCACTTTAGCCCACGGTGATGATGGAGCGGGCGCCATCGCGCCGCCCGAGAATGTTCAGAAGATTGGACAGGGCTTCCACCCGCTCCGGCGCGGCGCTGGCTACGCCCTTGAAGCGCAGGCGTTGGCCCACCCACTGGCCTTGGCCGGTGAGCTCCAGGCTGCCTTCCAGTGTCGCCAGGTCCAGGCTGGGAGATGGCCCGCCCTGCAGCGTGAACCGGTAGCTGCCCATCGGCGACAACGTCGACAGGCGCGAGGACACATGCAGGGCGTCGAGCTGCACCCGCCCCGACACGGCCATGCGGCCCGGCGTCCACTCCAGGCCCAGGTTCTGCGTCGTTGCGATCAGTTGCCCCTGGGCCTGCACGGTGTTCCAGGGGGTGCCCAGGCCAACCAGCAAGCTGGCGGGCCATTGGGATGTACTGTCTTCCAGCGACAGGTGAAAACCGTCCCAAGCAATGGCCCGAGCGCGGAGCTGGACGGGCTGTGCCGTACAGCAGTCGGCCATGATCTGGATGGACAGACCCGCCCACACAGGACGGATGCTCCAGTTGACGTGGCCGGGCAGGGCCACAGAATCGGCACTGCCTTGTCCACCGGAGAGCACCAGCTGGGCCGAGCCGTGCCAGACGCTGCCGCGGGCACCGGTGAGCTGAACCTGATGGCCACTGGCCTGTTGAATTGTTGCGGCCAACCAGCGCGCGGGCGCAACCACCACCGTGGTGCCGATCAACCCCAGCAGCGCACCCGCGATGGCCCAGCGCCAGGGTGGGCGTTGCGTGGGATGGGCGGGCCTGTGTGCCATGGTTTGGTCTGGTTATGGCCGCTGGGGCAGTGTCATCACCAGGGTGCCGGACCACGTGACCCCGGCAGGCGTGGCCATGCGGGTGAGGCGTGCTTCCAGCGGGGTCGATCGTGCATTCACGCGCGCCTGGGCCAGCCACTGCGCCAGCGCGTCGGCGCGGGCGGCCTGCAGGGTGACGGTGGCCCGTTCTGCAACCGCGCTCACCTGGGCCGTACTGCCCAATGTCTGTTTGGTGGCCTGGTTGAGCGCACGCAAGGCATCGTCATAGGCCAGCGGGGCCTGCTTTTGCAGGGCCTTGGCCTGCGCCTGCAGTGACTGCATGTGCTGCAACTGGGCGTCCAGTGCCAGGCCCTGTGCAGTGGCTGTGCGCAAGGTGCGCAGCGACGGCGCCAACACCAGTTGCCACACCAGGGCCAGTGCTATCACGGCGAGGGCGGCGCCCAGCAGGGACTTCTCCCGTGGAGCCAGCTGGTTCCAGCGTGCGGTCAGGTTCATGGTCGGCGCTCCTGTTTGAGGACCAGCCGGTCGCCATCCAGAACGGCGGAGTAACCATTGGCCTGCAGCTTGGCGGTCGCACTGGAGAGCGCGGCCTCAGACGGCGTGAAGACCTTGAGCCGCAATTCACCTGCTACAAATTCAATAGCGACTGGTGCAGGTATCTCTGGGGCTAGCGTCTGAAAAAGCCCCAGCATGGTTTCCAGGTCACCGCTGGCGGCGGTGCCGCTCTGGCGCTGCAGATCGGCCAGTGATCGTGTCATTTGCAGGGGCGCATCCACCACCACACGCACATCGGGGAAGGTGGTCGTCAGGATGTTCCGTATGGCAGCACGCTTGGCGGCCAGCGCAGACTCTTCCTTCCAGGCCCAGGCCTGCAGGCCAACCAGGTTGATGCCGACCAGAGCCAGCACCGCCCAGCGGGCCGGTCGCCAGTGCGGCGCCTGCAACAGGCTGGTTCCCCAGGTGGCCAGTTGCTTGCGGGTGCGGGTGCCGCGTGTGCGCAGCAGGTCGAACTGCGCGAGGTCCCATGCCGACTGGGCCGCTGCAAGAGCGCGCTGGGGCCCGGTTTGCAGACTGACGCGACCTCTGAAGTGCTGCTCGGCGAGTTCCGCTACAGCGGGCTCGGCGACGACCTGCAGTGGCGAATCGCCCAAGTGGGTTTGGGTCAGCAGCGCGACGCTGGCGGAGTTCAGTGGCAGTACCGACAGCCCCAACTCGCTGCCGTAAACCAGTTGTGCGCGGTCGGGGGTGCCCATGACGAGCAGCACAGGCGCCACCGCAGCGTTGGCAGTGGGCGGCGCCATTTCCGGGACAATCCGCGCAACCGGTCGACCCAGTTGTTCCAGCGCGCCCAGCCAGGCAGTCAGCCAGGTCCGGTCGCAGGCAGCGACCCAGACCGGGGCGCCCGTTTGTGCGCCGGGTTCGATGGCGAAGTGGACCTGGGCGGGCTCGTCCAGGATGCGGTCTTCCAGCAGCCCATCGAGTACCGAACGCAGGCGTTGTGCATTGCCTTCCTGGAAGAAATTGCGATCCAGCGTGCCCTTGGGCAGGTCCAGCAGGTGCCACGACAACTGGCCGACAGGAACCAGGACCACGATTTCTGCATCGGGTGTTGCGGGCAGCAGACTGAGCGGCGCGTCGAGATGGCGTTTGACCGTGCGGTCGTCTTCCGCCCAGACCACGCTGCAGGGCGTGGTCTGGGTTGGCATGGACGGCGGGAGGGTGACGATCAGAGTGGACATGCAGGTTTTTTAAGCAGAGTCATTGTAGGGGGGCATCTGCTTGCCCTGGCGTCCCTCTGTCCCGCGACAAGACCTTCACCACGAGGCCTTCGCGCTGGACGACGGAGCGCTCTTCCACGATGGTGTGCTCCAGTCGCAAACGCCCATGGACCTCAAAGAATCGTGAACTCACGCCGTGCTGGTTTTCATTCAAGTCGCCCGCCGCTTCAGGGGCGATCTTGCCGGCATCGCCCAACGCGCGGAAGTGCGTGGACTGGCGGCTGCTGACCAGGCGCTCGGCCTGCGCCATGTCCAGCACGGGAATGCAGGCATTCAAGACGGGTGCACTGGCGGTGTTGAGGTTGACGGGCGTGCGAACCGGCAACAGCGTGATAGAGGGACGCAGGATGGACAGGCTGCGCTTTGAGAGTCCAAGCCAGGCCAATTGGTCGATCCGCTGGGGCAACAAAGGGGCCGATCGGGAAGCGGCGTTTTCGGTGCCAACATCCAGCGCCAGCCTGAGGTTCTCGGTGAGCGCCGTCAGCTCCGCACGCGGCAGGCCCAACTGTACAAACAACTTGGTAAACGCGCGCACCCATGGCTCTGAGGCCTTGCCGTTTTCTATAAGGTTGAAAACGTTCATGCGTCCCTGCAAGTCGCTGATGGCGCCAGACAGGAAGACCTGCGAAGCGGTGTCTACCGTGTCAACTGAACTGCTCTTGTCGGCCGCCAGAAAGGTCGACAGGCGCGCCTCTTCCAGCGGCACGGCCCAGGGTTCGCCCAGGTGGTCGGCGCCGCCGGAGCGCGCATCTTCGCGCAGGATCAGGCGCGCCCAGTCGAGCGCGCCGGTCAGCACCCACAGCGACTGTGTGCGCGCACGCTCGGCCGCCTCAACCTCGACACTGCGCCACTGCTGCCACAGCGCAGCGGCGGCCATGCTGGCCACCAGAGCAACGGTCAGCATGGCGGTCAGCAACGCCGCGCCGGCTTCCCGGGTCTTCACGACTTGCCCCCGCCCAGCGTGGTGCGTACCCAGTCCCGGGTGAGCGTTCCGCCGATCGCTCCATCGGCGGGAAGGGTCAGAACCAGGCGCACCCCTTCGGGCACGGGCAGATCCGGACCGGCTGGCTTCTCGCCACCGGGCGCAGCAGCCAGGCCGTCGCTGGACAGCGGATTGCTCCAGGCGTCGGCACGAAAGTAGAACACTTTCCATTGCTCGAGCGGGACGATACGGACTTCATACTTCTTGTCGTCATCGCCGGGGTTTTGGGCCCATTGGGCCGCCCGGGCCCATGCGGCCTGTAGCTCCCCACGGCTCTGCAGCGGTGCCGACTGCCAGCGCAGCCACTGGCCGCCTCCGTCCATATTGCGGCGTGCCCACGCCACAACCAGCAATCCGTCGCCGGAAGACGCTGTACTGCGCCGGGTGATGCGCAGCGCGCGGCCATCCCAATCCATCGCCTGGGTGTTGGGCAGCTGAACCATCGCGTCCAGATCAGCGGCCCATTGCGACAGCCCGGCCTGCAAGGTCAGTACCTGGTCCGCACGCTGGCGTAGTTGGGCCTGCGTGTGTGCCATGCCGTCGATCCCACGCCAGCTCAAGCCAGCCATCAGCGCCATGATGCCAATGGCGACCAGTAGCTCGATCAGGGTAAAGCCACGCGATCGGGTGGGGCAACGCGAGTTGCCGCCGGGCCGCCCCAAGGCGACGAGAGCCCCCCGGGGGGGCAGCGCAGTACACGCAGTGACAAGCGTGGGGGCCACTCTAGTACCTTCCCACCACGGTCGACAGGGTCAACAGCGGGCTGCTGCGCTCGGCCACCTGGGCTTCGACACGCAAAAAGTTCGGGTTGGGGGTGGGCCGCACCGACAGCGTCATGTCCAAATTTCGCCCTGCCTGTTCGCAAGAGGACGTGTTGTCGCCGACGGGTGGCATTTGTTTGGCCAGGCGCACGGCGACCAGGGCGTTCTCGGCACACAGTTGCGCCAGCAGAAGGTCTGACTGGCGCTCCGCGTTGCGGGTCAGCGCCGCCGTGGATCGCACACCGGCAGCCAATGCAATCGCCACGATGCCCAGCGCGACCAGGACCTCCACCAGCGTGAAACCCTTGGCGCGTAGTTGCGATCTGATAAGCCGGTTCATGGTGCGCCAGAGCCTGCCTCGGCATCCACCAGCACTGCAAAGGGCCGCACGCCATCGGTGGCGATCGTGAGGCTGCGTGGCGGCTGGGACAGGGTCAGCAAGCGTATGCGCTGCGGGCCAATGATGGGCTCAGGACCCAGAATGAAGACTCCCGTTTCGGCAGCACGAACGTCGGTGCCGAGCCAGTTCGAGGGCATCTCAGCGCCGGAGAGTCCGTCAAAGCTGAAACCGGTTGCGGTGGCCCGCCAGCGGACCGGGTTGGCCGTCATGCGCGACTGCGCGCGGGCAGACTCCAGAAGGGCCGCGAGCCGCTGCGCTTCGCGCTCCAGTTGGGACTGTGATGCGTCGCGCATGGCCAGTCCTACACCGGCTGTCGCGATGGCCATGATGGCAACGACAACCAGCAGCTCCAGCAGCGTGAAGCCCCTAGTTCTGCCCCTATTCCCAGCTTCCAATGTCTGCATTCTTGCCCTCACCACCGGGTTGGCCGTCGGCGCCGAAGGAGAGCACGTCCACCTCACCCTTGACCCCGGGGTTGAGGTATTGGTAGGCACGCCCCCACGGGTCGTTGGGCAACTTGTCGAGGTAGTGCTTCCAGTTGCCGGGAATCGGGCCCTCGGTGGGTTTGGTCAAAAGGGCTGGCAGACCCTGCGCAGCAGTCGGGTAGCGCTGGTTGTCCAGTTTGTACAGCTTGAGTGCCTGCATCAGGTTGTTGACGTCGGTCTTGGCGGCGGTCGCGCGTGCGTCTTCGGCCCGGTCGAGTACGTTGGGGACAATCAGCGCAGCCAGCACGCCAATGATCACCAGTACCACCATCAGTTCGATGAGGGTAAAGCCGGCGGACAGTTGGCGTCGCGCGCGACACAGTGCGGCAGGGGTGTGGGTTGGTCGAAAGTTCATGGTCGGGTCAATCATAATCGCGCTATGCAAACAAACGCTTTCCACTTGTGGGGGACCCGGGCGGCAACTTTTGCACTGGCTGCGTTGGCGGCTCTGAGCGGTACCTATTGGGTCCTGAAGAGTACGGACAGTAACAGTGTATCGACTGCGCCTGCGGCGGCTTCCGCCAGTTTTGCCGCACTGGATCCTCTGGCCGTTGCGCGGGCGCTCGGCGCAGGCTCGGGGCCAGCAACAACCGGCGCGCCGTCTGCGACCGCCGGGCAAACGGCGTACGTCCTGGTTGGTGTGCTGGCCGACCGGCAGCGCGGCGGGGCAGCGTTGATTGCCGTCGATGGCAAGGCCGCAAAGCCGTACCGGGTGGGTGCGACGGTCGATGGCAATCTGGTGCTGCAGTCGGTAGCGGGCCGGCGTGCTGTGCTAGCCGCCAGTCTCGATGGCCCGGCTCAATTGACACTGGACATGCCACCGTTGAGCAAGTGATGCCGCGCATCCGACCGGTCGCTTTGCCAGATCGACAGCTGGTGCTGGATGCCTTACGTGGCTGTGCCGTGGTTTGGATGACGGTCTTCCATTTTTCGTTTGACCTGAACCATTTCGGGTTCATCCATCAGGATTTCTATCGCTCGCCCGTCTGGACCGTTCAGCGAACCTGCATCTTGAGTCTTTTCCTCTTGTGTGCGGGCTTTGGCCAGGCGATGGCGGTGCATGCAGGACAAACTTGGGCGCGCTTCTGGCGCCGCTGGCTGCAAATCGTCGGGTGCGCGGTTGCGGTCAGCGTGGGATCGGCGTTCATGTTTCCCAATAGCTGGATC
>Ga0208514_100347_pt1 | contig 28496 bp, 26 predicted proteins | sample LakWasMet70_HOW9_2_FD_183900 | JGI IMG/M metagenome (GOLD analysis project Ga0208514, IMG submission 183900) | Freshwater sediment methanotrophic microbial communities from Lake Washington under simulated oxygen tension - Sediment Metagenome... | ecosystem: Environmental > Aquatic > Freshwater >...
CGACGCCGCCACCCCTGCCGCCACTTCGCCTTCGCCCCAGCGTTTTCTCACCGGCATCACCACCACCGGCACGCCGCACCTGGGCAATTATGTCGGCTCGATCCGGCCCTCCGTCGCTGCGAGCACGGGCGCCGGCGCAGAGAGCTTTTACTTCCTGGCCGACTACCATGCGCTGATCAAATGCGACGAGCCGGCGCGCATCCAGCGCTCGACGCTGGAGATCGCCGCCAGCTGGCTGGCCGCCGGGCTGGACCCGGAGCGCGTGACCTTTTACCGGCAATCCGACATTCCCGAGATTCCCGAACTCACCTGGCTGCTGACCTGCGTGACGGCCAAGGGCGTGCTCAACCGTGCCCACGCCTACAAGGCCTCGGTGGACAAGAACACGGCGGCAGGCAATGACCCGGATGCCGACGTCAGCGCGGGACTGTTCATGTACCCGGTGCTGATGGGCGCCGACATCCTGATGTTCAAGGCCCACCATGTGCCCGTCGGCCGCGACCAGATCCAGCACATCGAGATGGCGCGCGACATGGGGCAGCGTTTCAACCACCTCTACGGCGAACACTTTGTGCTGCCGCAGGCGCTGATCGAGGAATCCGTCGCCCTGCTCCCCGGCCTGGACGGCCGCAAGATGAGCAAGAGCTACGACAACACGATCCCGCTGTTCACGCCGCGCGAGCAGCTGAAAAAACTCATCGCCGGCATCGTGACCGACTCGCGCGCACCGGGCGAACCCAAGGAGGTCGAAGGTTCGGCCCTGTTCCAGATCTACCAGGCGTTTGCCAGCGAGCTTGAGACCGCCGCGCTTCGCCAGGCCTACAACGAAGGGATTGCCTGGGGCGATGCCAAGCAGCTCCTGTTCGAGCGGATTGACCAGGAAGTGGCGCCCATGCGCGCTCAGTACCAGGCGCTGATGAAAGACCCCGCCAGGATAGAAGCCACTCTGCAGGCCGGCGCCGACAAGGCACGCCAGCTCGCGGGGCCCTTCCTGCGCGAACTGCGCCATGCGGTGGGCCTGCGCAACCTCGGGGCCCAGGCGGCAAGCTCCGCCCCCAAGGAAAAAACCGCCAAGGCCTCCCTGCCGGCTTTCAAGCAATACCGCGAGGCGGACGGCAAGTTTCACTTCAAGCTGGTCGATTCGCAGGGCCAGCTGTTGCTGCAAAGCCACGGATTCGATGCGCCCAGGGACGCCGCGCAGGCGATTGTCCTGCTGCAAACCCAGGGTGCCAGCGCACTCGACGGTTTACGGGAAAAACTGCAGCCTCTCCCCGGCATCACCGCGGCAGCAGTGGATTCGGCCTTGCAGCAACTGGTCGAAGCACGGAGCTGATGGTCGGCCTGAGGCCGTCAAAACACATCCGGCAGCCGAGGTAAAAAGTTGACAAGTAGTAAAAAAGAATCAGTTTTTAGGCGTCAACTGTGAATTATTTCCGGAATTAAAATCTATCGCTTATTCGCCAACTTGACAGCCAGCAGGTATGCTTACTTTTAGTTCCAGACGCTGACACTCTTTCACACTTTCACCATCAAGCCTCATGCGCATTTTTGTCATCGATGACCATCCACTGATGCGGGAAGCCGTGGTGATGCTTATTCGCCGTCTGCATACCAAAGCTATCGTCATCGAGCTGGACAGGCTGGCGGCCATCGGCCCGGCGGTGGAGCAGCATGGCGTTCCGGACATCATCTGCCTGGACCTCAAACTGCCGGACACCCATGGCGTATCAGGCGTGCGGGAGGTGCGCCAGCAGTTTCCCGAGGTGCCTATCGTGGTGCTGTCGGCTGCCCCCGCGCAGGACTACCAGGACCTCTCGCTGGAAGCCGGCGCCGATGTCTACATTGAAAAATCCGTCGGCGCGACCGAGATCGCCAAGGTCCTGAAAACCTTTCTGGACGACAGCGCCGATCCGGAGGCCAGCACAGAACCCGAGAAGCTGTCCAAACGCCAGAAGCAGTTGCTGGTGATGCTGGACAAAGGCCTGAGCAACCGCGACATTGCCGCCGAATTGCAGATCAGCGAACACACCGTGAAGGTTCATTTGTGGCGCCTGTTTCGCAGGCTCAATGTCAAAAGCCGCTCGCAGGCCAGCCATCTGGCCCGCACACAGGGCCTGCTCTAGGACCTGCCACAGGGTCTGCTCCAGGGCGCCGCCTCAGTGGTGGCTGTCTGGGCGTCCGCGGGTAGCTTCTGCGTCGTCGAAGGCCTCCATGTCCAGCCGGAACACCGTGCCCTTCCCAGGCTTGGATCGAAGGCTCAGGCGATGATTCAAGGCCCCGCACAGCCGCGTCACGATGGCCAGCCCCAGCCCGAAGCCTTCCTCGGTGCCGTTGTGCCTGGCCACACGGTAAAACTCCTGAAAAATAGCCTGCTGGTGCTCCGGTGCGACGCCCACGCCGGTGTCCCACACCTCCACACGCCAGCCGTCCTCGCCCGGACGAACCGCCAGCAACACGCCGCCCCGTTCGGTATGGCGGACCGCATTGGACAGCAGGTTGCCGAGTAGCCGCTTGAGCAGCACAGGGTCTGAGCGCACCGCCCCCGGCAACACATGGGTGCGCAGCTCCAGCCCCTTTTCCTTCGCCAGCGGGGCGTAGCGCAACTCCAGTTCCCCGACCAGCGAAGGCAGATCCACCCGCTGCCAGGCCACCTCGATCACACTGGCATCGAGCTTGGCCAGATCAAACAGCGAATTGAAAAGCTCGTTGACAGCCTGCGTGGACTGCACAATTTTCGGCGTGATCTGCAGCACCAGTTCCGGCTCGGCGCGCAGCCAGTCGGCATACAGGCTCAGGGCATGCACTGGCTGGCGCAAATCGTGGGCGGCACTTGCAATAAACCGGCTTTTGGCTTCGACCGCCTCCAGCGCCACGCGCGTCTTTTCGGTCAGCGAGGCGATCAGCTGCGCGTTGGCAAACTGCAGCTCCAGGTTGGACCGCTGCACGCGGTTCAGGCGTTGCCCGGCCATACGGACGGCCCACCAGTAAATCAGCACCAGCAGCACCAGGGCATAGGTGGTGACGGTGCCCGGGAAGGGGCGCTCCAGCGCTAGGCTCCACGCCATGGCGGCCAGGATGGTGTAGGCCAGGCCATTGATATACCCGATGAAGCAGCGCAGGCACGCGGCAAACGCACCCACTGCAAAACCCGCCATGCCCACCAGCACAATCAGGCAGATGAACTGGTCAAAGTCCGGCGCCTTGCGAAAGTACAGGAACATCGACGAGGCCCAGATCACGGCGCCCAGCGTCCAGGTCCAGCCATAACGTGCGATGAAGGCCCGCTGCTGGACGATGCCGGAATCGGCATAGTCGCGCTGGTAGATCCGGACCACCCGGTAGCGGATCACCATCAGAAGCAATGCCGCCAGCGTCCAGACCAGCAGCCCCAGGTGGTCCACGTTGTTGTAGAGGACTGCCACGAGGACGGGAATCACCAGCGCGGCTGAATTGAGCGCTGGCCGCGCGTTGCGCATGAAGTTGCGCGTCAGCTTGGCCTCCACCCAGTCATCACGCTCAGCAATGTCCGCCAAGACGTGAGGGCTGTCAGCGGACAAAGGCAGGGGGGCGGAATCCATGGCTGCAGTTTAGCGGTGGGCACGTCGATGTGTCCGCCGCGCCAACCTGATCACTGCAATTCGTCCGTCCGTGAGGCAAAGTCTCCGGGTTCCAAATGCAAAAAAGCCCCGTAGCGCAGGGCTGGCGGGGCGTTCAAGCTTGTAGTGAGCATCGTCGCGGACGATATTCAAAACAATTCTTGGCGGAGAGGGTGGCCTACGGCATAGGTCTTCCAACGACCTGTCGGGTACGCTTTGCCAATACGGTACTCGAAACCGTACTGCATAGGTGTCGCCTAATGTCTCGCGGTATCCTCCACCAGTCGCGTTCGATCTGTAAGTCAATCTGTAGCGACGGAAGATCAAATGGCCAGAGAACTGAATCGACTATCCGCCTTAGAGGTCAAGAACGCCCAGCCGGGAGATACGCCAAATACGCCCAAGCTAATCGCTGACGGCGGTGGGTTGTACCTGCAAGTGACGCCGCAAGGATCGAAATCGTTCCTTTTTCGCTACACCTTCAATAGCAGGCCTCAGACCATTGGACTAGGGGCAATCCACACCGTCGGCCTCGCAGAGGCTCGCCAATTGGCCCACACGTATCGTGCGATGGTCCTGAACGGAACCGACCCTAAGGTCGAGCGCGAACGCCAAAAAGTGGACAAAAAAACTGTCGCGACCCCAAACTTTCAGTGGTGCGCGGAACAATACATCGAGGCCCACAAGGACGACTGGACAAACGACAAGCACGTCCACCAATGGCATCAGTCACTGCAAGACTATGTATATCCCAAAATCGGCCCCCTGCCCGTGCGAGATATAGACGTCCACCACGTGATGGGTGTTTTGAAGCCGATTTGGGCCACAAAGACCGAAACTGCAACGCGAATCCGCGGCCGAATCGAGCGCATTTTGGGGTGGTCAGCAATCAGCGGCTACCGCAGCGGGGAGAACCCAGCTCGCTGGCAGGCATACCTGAGTGAGCTGTTGCCGAAGCCGAGGAAAGTGACGCAAGTAAAGCACCATTCCGCCGTTCCCCACCGTGAGATTGCAGCCTTTTTGGTCAAGCTACGAGCGCAGCCAGATAGCGTAAGCGCGAGAGCGTTGGAATTCCTGACCTTGACCGCGATGCGTACAGGAGAAGTCATCGGCGCCCGATGGTCAGAATTCAACCTGGATTTGAAAGTATGGAACGTTCCGGCCGAGCGCATGAAGGCCAAGCGCCCGCATGCCGTGCCTCTAAGCGACCAGGCAGTGAAAATCGTGAGAGACATCACACATCTCCCCGACGAAGAGTTCGTTTTTCGGGGGGTCAAGCACGGCACGCACATCTCGAACATGGCAATGCTTCAGGTTATGCGCCGCATGAAGTTGGATCATGTCCCCCATGGCATGCGTTCGACGTTTCGCGACTGGGCGGCAGACATGACCGACTTTCCCCGCGAGCTGGCCGAAGCGGCTCTAGCGCACGTCGTTGGTGACAAGACCGAGGCGGCTTACCTTCGCTCCGACAGGCTCGACCGGCGCAGGGCCATGATGGATGCTTGGGCGGCCTACTGCATGGCCTCGCCCGCTTCGACAAAGGAAGCAGCAGCCACTTGATTTGGCGTGGAAAATGGCGATTTCTGCAAAGTGATTTAGCCGTCGCTAAATGGCCGCAGGCGGTTAAACTGAAGCTGTCAAATCGCGATTTCGCACGCCGAACAGCCAGATTTGACCAAGCTCACAGCAGTGCAGCCAGACGCGACCTGAGGCCTAGCCCTCACGTTTCGTAGACTCGAATCCTTCCCCCCTTCAGTTTTTTGGATTCCACCAATTCCGGTGCGGCTGCCGCATGGGCGCTTGTTTACCAACCTAATCAGGAAGAAACCATGGCAACTTCAAAACCCGCATCCAAAACCGGCCTTCCCGAGGGCTTCGTCTCACCGTTCAGGGTCGTGGCTCAAGCTACCAGGCATGACTGTGGGCTTGCTGCAGTCGGAACTTTGACCGGCGTAAGCCTCGACGAGGTCTGGGCGGCAGCCATCAAGATTGGACTGCCCAAGATCGGTCAGTACTTCGTCACTGAAGAACATATCGCAAAACTCTTGATGCAGCTTGGCGGCCTCGTCGGCTCACGGTGGAAGGAATTCACGTCGTTCGACGCAATGCCGGCAGTAGCTCTGCTATGGGTAGATGCTGACCCCAAAGACGCTGACGGCGTAACAGGCAGGACCATTGTCTTTCATCACGTCCGTGGGCTGCCGGACAAGTACCCCTCCTTCAGCTACTGCCTAGATGGGTACACGGCAGATGTTGAAAAACAGGTCGTGACCGATCTCACCCGTTATTCTCCAACCGCCTATTTGGAGGTCACGCAGAAGGCTGGCAACGGTGGAAAGGCCAAGTAAATGCTGCCGGTCCAACGAAACCCACTCTACCGCAGTAGAAAGGCGATTGACGGTGACGCCTGCTGATCTGATTGGAGCGAAGGTCAAGCACGTGATGGTCCACGACGCTGCGGCGATGCATTTGGCCGATGGGACCGTGCTGCAATGTTATGGGGCGGTGGACATATGGACCGAAGACCACGCCATCGTGCTTCGCTCCCAACTGCGGTACGGCCGCCCGCCCCTATCGTCAGTGGAAGCAGGCCAGCCATCGGCGGACGCTACGGTAACGATCTGCTCCCATGAGGAAGCAGATCGCCTTTCGAGCAGGCTAGGACCGCGCTGGCAGCCCCAGTTGATGGTAAGTCAGGTGATCGCAGCATTTGATCCAGTCGGAGCCGAAGTTTGCCTGCGGTCCAATGATGGGCAAGAAACATGGATCACCTATCGTCGGGACTTGGACGGTTCATGGTTTATGGCGCGGAGCCCAGAGCCCTTTGTCGTGGACACCATCCGGCTTGCAGGTTGTGAAGATGCATTCGGATGGCTGATCCCGGCGGCACCTTACAGCCTGCTTTGGGATGGTTGGTCATGGCAAACCTTGGCGTATGCGTGGTCGTGCATGGAAAAATCCGAACTCGGGTCTGATCGGGATCAGATGTTCCGACAGTTGTACTGCACGAGGTTAATGCAGCACCCGAATCTGCTCAGGCGCTTTATGGAGCTTCGGTACCACGTTGAGTGTCCAACAAATCCTTGGCTGGCCGTTCAATTGACCGCTTTGCAGTCTGAGGTGTTTCGGTGAATGTGGGCCTGTGCCGACGGTAGGTCGGGCCACTGCCGTTACCGTGCGGGCGGACGTTCCGTTTCGGCAACTGCGAAGAGTTCGGCAGGTGAGACACCAAGCGCATGTGCAACGCGCACGATATTGAACAGCGACAAGTTCTTGATGCCTCGTTCAATCTGGCTGATGTAAGTCACATGCATTTCGCTGAACTCCGCAAGCTGTTCTTGCGTCAATTCCTTGTCCTCGCGCAGCTTGCGGACGGCCGCACCAAAGCCATGCAGAGCTACGTCTTTGCTTGGCAGTTTGGCTATCCACTTCCCCATCCGGGAAGTCTCATTTCTCTAGGCCGATAAATCCATAGACGATAAATCTATATCTGGCAAACTACGCGCATCAACTAGATCAATAAATCTACAAGCTGGAGGATCAATGCTTATTCAAACTCCCCGACAACGACTGCGCCACTTTTTGGCAATGGTCACGCTAGGGCTGACCTCAATTGCAGGTCACGCCCAGTTCTTCTCATCGTCAGACATTTCGTTCAAGCCGACCGGCCTCGAGCAGATCAGCATCGCCGGCTCTAGCTGCACGGGCTTCTGGCAGACACCCAGCTTTCAATGCACGCCGGTCAAGATCCCCGGCTACATGGCCCGCGCCAAAGACGGCAGCCGTAAAGCCCTGGTCATCATCAACGGCAACTCCGGCGGAGTGGACCGTCGGCATGGCGACTACGCACGCTACCTGGCCGACAACAACATCAACGCCTTGGTCCTTGATAGCTTCTTAGCGCGGGGACACAAAGGCGGCGTTACGACCAACCTCAACCAATACCGCAGCAAGGGTCTGGACGGCTTCAACATGAGCATAGATGCGATGACCGTCGCTACGGACCTGAGCAGTCGCCCTGAATGGGCCGACACCAAGATCGGCTACCTCGGCGAAAGCATGTCTGGTGCATCTGCCATAAACGTTACTCGCCCCTACATCGGGACGATCGTTGAGCAACAATCCGGCAAGGTGCGCGACTTTGACGCCGTGGCTGCTCTTTACCCACCATGCTTCGAGCGGAACACCGTCGAGCGTTTCAAGAACATCCCCTTCCTGCTGGTGCAACCAGAAAAGGATGACGCAACCCCGGCTGCATCGTGCAAGCGTCAGGTTGACTGGATGAACGCACGCGGAGGCAATGCGCAGTACGTGGAACTGGCAGACGAACATCACGACTTTGACGGTCCGTGGGCACTCAAGCGTTTCACCAGCAACAACACCGCCAAATGCTCACACGTCCGCATGGGCGACAAGTACGTGATGGATGACAGCAAGAAGGAATTTCCCGGCACGCCAGAGGGCTACAGCGCCATGCGTGAATTCTGCACAACGTCTGGTTTTTCTAGCGGTCACCGTGGCAAGGAACGTGTGGGCTATGACATCTGGCTTGCGTTCTTCAAAAGCAAACTGCTGGGCCAACCCACGCGATAAGGCAGTGGGTACGTGCTGGGTTTACTCAAGCTCACCATATGAGCCTCGTGCCTTCTGACTAGACGGCGTCACACACACCACACCAAGGGCTGCAACTGCAGCCCTTTTCTATTGACTTTGTTGCACGTCAGACCGAAAGGCTGGCGTGCTTTTCTATGGGAGAAAGAAAAGTGAGTTCTACGAAACATCCGAAGGTCCGGAAGGTCGATGCTGAATATTTCGCGAACCTTCGCCGGGAAGGCAAGTCGCTCTTTTCGCTGGGGCAGGTGTATGCAACCCCGGCTGTTCTGGCTCATCTGGAAAAACACGCAATGTATCCGAGCGCCTTGTTGGGGCCGCATTGCCATGGCGAATATGGGCAGCTCGACGAGGAGGATCGCCAAGCCAATGAGGAAGCCCTGATTCACGGCGGGCGGATCCTCTCCGTCGCAAAAATTGAAGGCGAACGCATCTACATAATCACGGATGCGGCAGATGAACACGGTGTCCGATGTTCCACGACTCTCTTGTTTCCTCGCGAGTATTAGGCATGCCTAAATTCGCAAAAATCCATGCCAGTAGAACGGGGTCGGTTGAAATCTCAGCGCTGGTCAATAGTTATGTGGGTATGGCCCAAAGCGCGTCTAGCACCAAAAGCTATGCCCTAGCTATTCGCCATTTCAGAGCGAATGGCGGCAAGATACCGGCGTCGCCGGAGATGGTGGCGGATTACATTTCTCGATTCGCCAATAGTCTGGCCATTGCTACCTTACAACACAGGCTCATTGCGATCCACCGTGCCCACATAGACGATGGCCATGCAAGCCCTGTCAGCGACAAACTGGTTAAACGTACCATGCAGGGTATCCGCCGCACATACGGAACTGCACAGCGTCGGGTGCAAGCCTTGGTTAAGGACGATCTGCTCGAAATGCTGGCATTGGCCGAGAAACAAGGGCCACTCAAAGCAGCGAGAGACATCGCGCTGCTTCTTGTCGGATTCGCCGGCGCGTTCCGGCGCTCGGAGTTGGTCGGGTTGAGGGTTGATGACATGACGGAGTATCCGGATGGAATTGAAATGTTGCTGCGCCGGAGTAAAACGGATCAGATGGGAGAGGGACGCACCGTGTTCATCCCTCAAGCCCGAGGCGCTAGGTGCCCCGTGAAAGCTCTCGCGCACTGGCTCAAGACCGCGGGCATCTCTGAGGGTTGGCTATTTCGGCCGGTCAATCGCCATGACAAGCTCGCTAGCAGCAAGGCGCTAAGCCCGCAATCGGTTGCACTGGTCGTAAAGCAAGCGACCCGTAGGGCTCGCGGTGCCAAAGCGGCCGAGGATGTGTCGGCACATTCACTTCGTGCCGGATATGTCACAACCGCCGCGATCCAGGGTTTGCAGCCCTACCAGATTAGGGAGGTAACCGGGCATCGTTCAGATGCCATGCTGGCCCGATACATCCGGCCAGTCGCCAAGCGCAAAGTCCCGTCGCTGCTCTGAGAGGCTAGTTACCCGCGCTCGCAGGAACGCTCCTGCAAAAAAGGACGCCCCCATCACCTGTCTAGTTCCAGTCCTGATGCGGCTCTATGAGCGCTTGGCAACCGTCGCGACTTTCACTAGCTTCACCGCTTGCGGATCGTAGATATATTGCGTGATCGAACCATCGGTGATGCGCTTGACGGCCTCATCAACTATAAATAACGGAACGAGGAACCACTCGCGCGGGACGACGGGATTGCCGAAGCGATCTTTGATCTCAATGTCCAGGCGCGCCGGACCGAAGACGCGGTGGATCAAACTCTCAAGCCTGACACGGTTGATGTTGTAGAGGTCGTAGGTGGCGACAATCTCCACGTCGGCGAGCAGGAACGTCGGGTCGTACTTTGCGCCCGAGAAGCGTGCGGCGATATTGCTGCGGCCGGTCACGCCGATTTTGTGCAGCACCTCACGGTGTGCCGCGACGACAGGTAACTCGGACTTGCTGCGGACCACGTAGATGGTTCCACTTTGCTGGTCGTCATCAGATGCCTCATTGGAGAATAGCGGACCATCATCGACCTTAACTAAACGGCGACCAGCTTTGCCCTCGCTATCCTTATAAAGGGCTCGCTGGAGAGATCGAAGCAGCAAGTCGCTTTCGGTTCCGTTTGAATAAATAACCCGAAGCCGTCCGTTGGTTTCCGCGTTGGGAGTCTTGTAGGTGTCGCCCATCTCAGCAACATAAGCGATCTGTCCGGCTAGGATGAAAAAATCCCCGACCTCGATGCTGGCGTCCTTGCCAAAGGGTTTGGTTTGCCACCGCTCTTCTTTCAAGCCCGTTTCAACTTCATGGAACAAAGGCTTGAAATTCTCGAAATCCTTACACGGGGTATGGGCTGCGATCTCTTCGGCAGCGCGTTTCTCAACGCTTGTGCGTACATGGCGCAAGACGGTGATGTCATCCGCGCCCGTCACGTCAGCTAGTTCCGCGGCTAGCATGTACACATCGATGGCGTCCGAAGGCTCTGAGGCGATCACGCCGCCAGCCAGCAAGCCTTGATGATCCAGTGGCACCAGCAGGCGGTGACACTCCGGAAGTGCGCGCAGCCGGTCAAGGCGAACTGCGTACAGTCGCTCGAAGATGTCCCGCTCCTCACCATGTTGCGGGGCGCGACCATGCTGCGCGAAGAATCGTTGAATTTCCTCAAACCCGGCAATGACACGCTCTTCGTGAGGAGAGCGTCCGCCCTTTTTCTCCGGCGCGGCGAATTCGGAAAGCTCCGAAGCCAGTTCATCAAGGTCGGGATCACTCATAGCGCCCCTCCGCCTTGAATCGCATGAATGCCGACGCGCCTTCGGCCATGCGCCGCTCCCACACATCCTGTGAGTCGAGCGCCGGAATTCGACCGCGCTCCTTTTTGAACTGCACCGCGCGGACCGCAAGCTCTTTCGCTTCGTCGGGCGTGAGGCTCGTGCGCTTGGCAGAGATAGCCGCTGCGACCTGCTTGAGGCTCTCCTCGCTCATCGTCTTTGCGAGGATCGCATAGGCCTCGCCGAAAGGATTGATGCGGTCGATCAGATCGATGTCTAGCTCGCGCACGTCCATTGCAAAGCGGCGCACGCCGTCTATGAGCGCCGTGTTCGCCGCTGGTTCAGTACTGTCGTCGGCAGTGACAATCTGCTTGGCCTGCTGCGTCAGATTTAGGGCGGCAATGGCGTGCTGACGCACGGCCTCCTGATCTTCCGTGTCAAGATTGGGATATTTGTCCTTGATGATCTTGCCTAGGCGAACCTGCGTCAGTTCCTCGGGCACAAGGTTTTCGTCAAACAGGCCGCGCTCAATGGAGGTCTTGTCCTGAATGAACGTGGCGATCACTTCGTTCAAGTCCTCCTGGCAAATACGCGCGGCTTCCACGCTTTTGGGTTCGACTAGGCCTTTGATCTCGATCTGGACCTGCCCCGTTTCGTGATTGACGCCGACGTTGGACTTGTTCGGGTCGTATCCCCCCTCGCCATAGTCGAAGCCGGGCGTAGGACCGTTGTCGGGGTTTTTGGGCCGGAACTCGAAGCGCGGAGCGAGCACCTGTTCCATCAGCAGGCTCGCCGCGATAGCCTTGAGCGTGTCGTTGACGGCTTCCGTAACGGCTTCTTCGGAAGCATCGGGTTCGGCGATCAGATTGGTGAACCTAGCGCGAGTCTTGCCGGGCGCGTCGCGCGTAGCGCGCCCGATGATCTGAACGATCTCGGTCAGACTGGCCCGGTAGCCGACCGTGAGTGCATGATCGCACCAGATCCAGTCAAAACCTTCCTTCGCCATACCCAATGCGATGATGATGTCCACATAGTCGCGGTTGTTTTTCTGCGCCGGGTCTCTCAACGCAGCCGATACGCGGTCGCGCTTGTTGGGGTCGTCATCGACAAGATCGGCGATCCGCAGTACACGGCCATCGGCGCGCTTGACGAGCTGGAAGCCTGTTGCGGGGTCGATACCTTCCCACTCGCCGAGAGCCTCGATGATGTGCTCGACCTCGCGCATCTTGTCTTTCGTGCTTTCGCGAGAATTGACGTTGGGAATATGGATGATCGTCTTTTCAGCCGGATCGAGGACATTGAGGATGTCATCGACGTAAGGCCCGCTGTAGAAGAAGTAGCCAATGTCGAGCTGCTTAAGGTAATCGTATCCGTTGAGCTGCTCGTAGTAGGTGTAGGTGACCGTATCAAACTTGGTCTCATCCGAGGGAGCCAGCACGGCTTCCGCGTCACCCCGAAAGTAAGACCCTGTCATCGCGACGATGTGCGTCTTGCCCCGCCCGATGAACTGCCCGAGGTGCAGGCCGAGCTTGTTGTCGGGGTTGGCGGAAACGTGGTGGAACTCATCGACGGCGATGAGCCGGTCGTCGAACGCTGCGACACCGTAGGCATCGACGGCAAATCGGAACGTCGCGTGGGTGCAGACCAGTACCTTGTCGGAGCCTTCAAGGAAAACGCCGACGGATTTCACCTTGCCCCCGTTGTCATTGCCGGGAGCGTTGCACAGATTCCATTTCGGCTCGACATGCCAGTCCGACCAGAAGCCGAAACTGGACAGCGGCTCGTCGTTGAAGCTCGCGCCAATGGACTTTTCAGGCACCACGATGATGGCTTGCTTGATGCCTTGGTTCTTGAGCTTGTCGAGTGCCACAAACATGAGCGCGCGACTCTTGCCCGAAGCGGGCGGCGATTTGATTAGAAGATACTGCTCCCCGCGCTTTTCGTAGGCGCGCTCCTGCATCGGCCTCATGCCAAGGGCATTGGCCTTGGTAGATACGCCGTTCCGGGCGTAGGCGACAGAGACCGACGGAACCGACTTGATCTTCTCAGTCATGCGCTTGCTCCCATTTTCCGCTTCGTCACCTTGGCCGGCGCTGCTGTGGTCGTCATCTTGGTATACAGGTCAAATAGTTTCTCAAGCCGCTCGGTGTCGTTCTTGAAGCGGCGACCGATGTAGATGCGCTCCAACACTTCGTCATTCCGGTCATGCGCTGCGCGTAGATCGTCGGGCAAATTGTCGGGATCGTAGAGGTCGGCGATAGTACTCGGGAAGTGGTGTTCACGCGCTAGAAGGATACCCTCGGCGCAGCGCGCGAGGTCTTCCTTGTTCTTGGCTGTTAGCGTGGGGACCGGGAACGTGTTCCAGCCAAGTGAATTCGAGTAACGGTAGTCTTCCTTGATCTTGCCGCAGACTGTTGCGACCCAAACCAAGTGGAGGCGGGACGAATAGATGGCCACGTCTGGCATCGTAAAGCCGTACATTGCAATAGCACTGTCCCCGATTACGGTGTCGTCAGCTACAAGAATCGATGGAAGGTAAGGGCGACTCTCCGAGCTATGACGTGGGACCAACAGTGCCCGACCTTCCTGATGGCGACGCTCGCCAAATGCGTGGGGAACTGCTGCGAGCGCGTTGGTCTCTGGTCGGTCGCTATCCTGTCGATGCGTGCGAACGCGCCGAACGCGCTCTGCGATTTCCGGAATGGCGCAAGCTACGGATGTGTCGCTGTCGGCGATCCAGAGGCAATATCGCATTTCGCCTTGGATGCTGTCGTGTGAGCCAAGGAACTTGCGGCAAAATGCGGCAGCTTCGGGTCGCTGGCGCACGAGTTTACGGTACTCATCGGGGTCCAATAGCAAGCCGCCGCCATCATTGGGCATCGACCCGTTGGTCATGGGGCTAAGAGGTGAAATGAGCCGCCTTGAGGGGGCAACGACAGTATCGTGGTCTGGAACAAGATACGGCCCAATGAACTGCGCGGATTGAACCTGCTCGCCGTCGAATAACAGCTTTGCCTTGGTGGATGAGGGGCCGATGCCGATGATGGAGACAACAACGGCGGCCTTTCTTGACGCGAGATTGCGCCAATGAAAGGACTGGACGGCAAATCGGATTTCGAGTTCGCTCCCAAGGATCGCAGGCCAAAATAAGGCGACCTGCCTGCCTTGGCAGATGCTATTCGTAGTTACGAAGGCAAAGCACCCACCATGCGCAAGGATGTAACGTCTCGCCTTAATGAACCACCCCGATACATAGTCTGCGGATTTGGTGGACTTTATTGCCCCTGCAAATGCTGCAGTCAGGTCCGCTTTCTGCTGCGGTGATTGGTCTTGGCTGCCCAAGTAGGGCGGATTCCCGCAGATGTACGTTTCGCCGCCTTCGTTGTCGAAGTCGATCTCTGCTTGATCCAATGGTGTTTGGAAAAGGTCGTCTGCAACCACCTTGACGCCCGTTCCAGTGGCTGGGAAGAGGCTCAACCAATCGACGCAGAGTGCGTTGCCACAAGTGATCCAGTTTTCGTTGTGCAAGGGCAGGAATTCGGCCAAGGCGAGCTTTTGGCCCCGGTACAGCACGTCGCACTGATATTCGGCAATAACCAGCGCTAGGCGAGCGATCTCCGCAGGGAAGTCGCGTAGCTCGATCCCCCGGAAGTTCGTAAGTGGGATTTCGGACGCACGATGCGGCTCGCCGCGCTGCTCGTTGATCTTGGCTTCAATCAGCCGCATTTCTTTATAGGCGATGACAAGGAAGTTGCCCGATCCGCAGGCGGGGTCGAAGACCCTGATCTTCGCCATGCGCTTGCGAAGATTGAGCAAGGCGCGGGGATTGTCGGCCCACTCTGCGAGCCGCGCGCGTAGGTCGTCGAGAAAGAGTGGATTTAGCACTTTGAGGATGTTGGGGACGCTGGTGTAGTGCATCCCTAACTCACCTCGCTCCTCGTCCTCCGCGACGGCCTGAATCATTGATCCGAAGATGTCAGGATTGATCTTGGTCCAGTCAAGGCCGCCGACGTGCAGCAGGTAGGACCGGGCGATCTTGCTGAAACGCGGCACGTCCAAGCTGCCGGTGAACAGGCCTCCATTGACATAGGGGAAATCGTCCGCCCAGCGAGGAATCTTGGCGGCTGCCCGCTCCGCGCCTGGCTTCGTGTTCATGGCAAGGAACAAGGTGCTGATCACGTCATGGGTGTTGCCAGAGTCCCTCGCGCTCATTTGCGCAACGGTTTCAGTGAAGCGGTCCTTGCCGACGAAGATATCTGTATCTTCGGCGAAGAAGCAAAAGATGAGCCGCGCCATGAAATGATTCATGTCGTGGCGGCGCTCGGCTTTGCCCCAATCGGGATTGTCCCGCAAGAGTTCGACATAGAGGCGATTGAGGCGGCTCGTCGCCCGTATGTCGAAGGCGTTCTCGCTGATCTGCCGAACAGTGGTAATGCCCGCCAGCGGCAGGAAGAAACCGAAGTGGTCGGGAAAGTCCTTGAAGGCGCAGGAGACGGTCTCGCCACTGGTCAGGTCTTCAGCCTCAAAGTCCGTGCCGTCGGTTGCGAGAATGAACTTCGCTTTGGCCCTGGTGGTAGCGGGGCTAACCTTAAGAACTGCCAGTGTGGTCGCCACCGCGCCCGGTTCGGCGACCACGATGTGGATATTGTTGGTCTGAAGAACGCCGCCGAGATCAGATTTGTTAGAGGCGCCAGCGCGCAGCCGCTTGATCGTCGTCTCCTTGTTGCCGAAAGCCTCAAGGAAGGCATACGGGAACGTCGCGGCTTCAAACGGTCGCTCAGCTAGATCGGTGATGGCTTGTTCAATCTCAACTGCATTCAAACTTGGCCCCTCCGAACCAGTGGCTCGCATTCGTGGTTACATATCTTGTTGGTGCGCTGAGCCACCGCGGCAGGGGTGGCACAAGCCATGTTCCTTCCTATGCTTTGACAGTCAGCTAGTGCCTTGATCCTACCCCATCGATCTCAATGCTCAGCTCACCCATTCCTTTTTTGGGGTTGGGAATAAAGCCCCATTACCTCTGAGGCGCGATTAGCGCTTTGTTGCTGACTATCGATAATTGTTAGTACTCGCTAACTTGACGCTGCGACGACATGCTTGCGGCACGGCCGAACTTCGGATAATATTCACGCATGTCACGTGAGATAAGTAAATGAAGCCCTCCACCACCATCGATGTGCAAGCCCTTTTCGGATCAAAGACGCTTGCCGGCACAGGAGCCGGAAAGGCCTTCCTACCCAAGCTGATTGAGCAGTGCGCAAGCGTTCCGGCCCAAGGCCTTGCGGCGGTCGATTTTCGGAAGACCGACCTTGTCACCGCATCTTTCTTCCGCTCGTCCTTCAAAGCGCTGCGGGACTATGGTCGAAACCAAGCGGATTTTTATGTCGTTTATCTTTGCCGCGACAAGGCCACCCTCGAAGAAGTTGCAGCCTATGCCGACGATGTCAGCGACGCCTTTCTTTTCGGCGATATCGACGGGCACGGAGAAATCATTCATCCCTTCCTAGTTGGTGGGCTCGAAGACAAGCAGCAGCGTGCGCTTGACGCAGTTAACGAACTCGGCGAAGCTGATGCCGCGACGCTATTTGCGCGTTACCCAGAAAATCCGCCACTCTCCACGTCGGCCGCGTGGAGCAATCGTCTTGCGGCGCTCTCTCAAAAGGGGCTTGTCTGTGAGCGTATCGATGGGCGTTCCAAGTTCTACCGGCCGATCTTCAAGGAAATCAGGCATGGGGTTTAACTACATCAATTCGCAGGCCAAAAGCCATACAAAGGCGTGGAGTGATCGATTTACGCTCGCGGCTGACAACCTCTTCGCACTTCCTGCGAACCCCATTGAACGCACGTTTGTCGCGAAAGCTGACGGGACTCCTGCAGTAAAGGAAGGCGAGATCGTTCACGTGCGGCGCATCGAAGCCAATCTCGTTGTCTATCAAGGGCTGACGCCTCTGGCCGCCGCCGAAAAACCTTCGCTAGCCTTGTTTGAGATGGTCGATGCAAGGCACGGCGTTGTGCAAGGCGTAGTTTCGGAGGTAATTTCCGAGGCTAATCTCATCATCGTCAAGGTTTCGGAAGGAGCGACCAAGTGATCGATAAGGCAGATGCTCACTCTCTTGTTCGCACTCTTTGGCACAACCGCGGTGAACCGACGGCCATGGGGTGTCGTGAGTGTCCTGATCGTCCGGAATGCGGCGGGCTGCAGGTGTCCGCATCGGTGTTCAGTTGCCTTGATCACTGTAACTGTGTGGATCGTCAGGCTTGTCAAAAGGTCTGTCCCAACAATCGGAGCTTTGTCGCCCGCATCCACGAAGTGCGAGGCTTTGGTTTTGACGACATTGGACGGCGTCGCTCGATCCCACTCGTGAAACTGCCGATGTTCGCCCACCTGCTGTTTACCTACCCAAAGGTCGCAGAGCCCGTCCAACTACCAGTGGCTGCAATTCCACTGAGCGCAGTCTTCAATCGATCAGGCAAAGGCGGAACCGCGCTCACCCGCGAACAGGTCGAGAATCGGTTCCGGTTAGCGGCCAAAACCCCGCTCATCCTGTCTGGCGTTGAACTTGATCGCAAGATCGAAAAGTACTGGAGCATAGAACGCGGCCGGGCCGAAGTTCTCGCGGGCATCCGCGCTTTAGATCCGCTGATTGTGACGACGCCGAACTACAGCGTTTTCATAGATGCGCCCCGGCAGGATGCGATGTATAGCATGAAGCGCATCCTCTTGACTTGGTCGGAGCTGCACGACGCGGGTCTTCGTACAGCCTTGCATCTAAACGCAGTGACTGATCGCGACTACGGTCGCATGGCAGAATTTCTGAGCGCTCATCCTGAAATTCGTGCTGTGAGTGTCGAATTTGAAACCGGTGCCGCGCCAGAGGAACAAAGTCTCTATCACGCGCAGCAACTCGATGGACTTGTTCAACGGATAGGGCGGTCCCTTCACCTTGTCTTTAGAGGAGATGCGCGCTGGGTGCCTTTGCTGCAGAAGAGTTTCCCAAGCATCACAGCTTTGAATGGCTCTGCTTCTATCAGGACCCGAAAGAGAAGGCGGGCAGTGTTCGCAGATGATCAGTTGAAGTGGGAAAGCGCTCCGACGCCGGAAGGCGCGCCTTTAGACGAGCTGCTCGCACATAACTTGCGCAACGTGAGTATGTGGTTCGCCGCGAAGACAACGGCGCCTGTACCTGCGCGGCGGAAAGTGCCGCTAGAAGTACGTCCGAAACGTCACGACGAGGCCGGTCAACTGAGCCTTCTGTGAAATCGTTGGTGCTCGCTCCATAAGAGCTTTACCACCCACTTCGAGCGAGTAGTCCCCGCTGCGCAAGCGAATCTCTGCGTCCAGTGAGTTCAGCCCGCGGAACAGGGTGCTAAAGCCGTGCCCGCGACCTTCACCTTCCGTTGTTGTCGAATATCGCGATGTGCCGTCCCGAATTGCCAAGGCTAGGGCCATCCCAGCATCAGAAAGATACGTGTAGGCAGGGTTTTGCCGCAGACTTTCCATAACCCCCACCCCTGCATCGCACACCGAAATATCGAGATACTCGGGTGTCCCCCAAAATCCCACGATACCGGTTTTGGGTGCGCCCGAGTGCTCGAAAACATTGTCAAGCATTTCACCGACCGCCCCGCACACAAGCCCCTTGGATTGGGGCGCGTTTCGCTTGAACTTCATCATGCGGCGCGCCTCAGTATCAAAAGCCAAGAGGGCCGGTCTGAAAACGTCGGCATCTACCTCATTCAGGCACATAAACCCTACGGCCTGCTCCGCCTGGCTGGAGGTAAATGTCTGCAATGGCGTCCCTCTTGCGTTTCGCAACGGATTGGCTATGTGCCGTGGCAATCGCTCCTTCGCGAATCTTGACCATCTGGCGTCGCTCTGTGCGAGCGACGCGACTTCCAAGATCGGACCAAGCGAATCAAGAACTAGGTCGGCCGCTGTCGCTTGCTCGAACTTCACCCCGTGGTCCGCTGCGAGAGCGGCGGTATCTAGTTTCCTGAATTTCGCCAACAAACCGATGGTCATGTGCGGATGGTAGTTGCTCTTTGGACCGGTTACGCAACGACTCAACCTAGAGTGCTTTTGCCCAGCGCTCTATAAGCTCATACGACGCACTGCTTTTTGTCTTGAGTTCCGAGATTGTGTCAGTCATCGTTGTTCGTTCCCATTTTTTTGGGTTTGTCTCAAAGTCCGCGTAATAACCCAAGATGCGGATGCGACGAAGATGCCGGAACCAAACCCCAAGTTCTTCTTTTGGGTGTCTGATGTAGTTGTACTGGCCGGAAACTTCAACCAGAGCACACGGATAGTGATGCGCAATGACAAGCACCTTATCGGCCTCCTTCATTTTGTGCGCGAAGTCCCAGTAATCACGCTGGGTTGCTGGTAGCGCGCTCCTCTTAACTTCTGTTAGATCTCCCGGGGGGTCTGCAAAATCCAGGCCTATGTAGCCGAGACCCAATGACTTCATGGAATTGGCCACGGCCCGCTTGTTGTCGTTGGGGTGAAGTTGCATTCGCCAATAAGTCATAGTTTTCCAGAGGGCAGTAAAAGCCAGTTTGCTAACTTGAAATGTAGCCCACTTGGGCAGGCGCTAGCGTTAGGCCTTCGCAACTGGGAGGTCGTCCCAGCAGGTTGTGTACTGCGGCGTCAGTAGGTTTTGCTTCATCTCAAAATCCCGCTGCGGTCCCTTCATACCTGCGCTAGCCACCACTACAGTCCCCCGACCATAGCGGTCGTTTAGCTTGTCCAGCGCATCCATCAGATGACCGCGTGTCGGAGGCTCAGGTTCCAGATCCAGCTCCCCTTGTTCCAGGTTGCCGTCCTGCAGATCAAGCAGCATCACTCCCGCCTTTGCGAAATTAAAACCCGGGCGGTAGATAGCTTCAATGCCGCGCACCGCCGCATTGACCAATGCCACGGTGTCGTCTGTTGGGCGGCGCAACGGCAGGATTAGGCTTCGACTGTACTTCGGCCCTGGTCGGAAAGCGCTAGTGTGGGCGAATACCTGGAGCTGGCCAGCCTTGCTTCCTTGGGCGCGCAGCTTGACGGCCGCACCGCTAGCGAAGCGTGTCACCGCAGCGATGAGATCCACCAACTCAGTTACCGCTCCGCCAAAACTTCGGGTGAATGCGATTTCTTTCTTGGGCGCCGGCTGGTCTTCCAGGGTAATGCACTGCTGGCCCTGCAGTTCCCGCACGGTACGTTCCAACACCACGCTCCAACGCCTGCGCACGGTCGCGGGGTCTAGGCGCACTAGGTCCAGCACGGTATGCACCCCACCTTCATTTAACTGCTCCGCGATACGGCGGCCAACCCCCCAGACTTCAGATACGTCGGTGGCCTGAAGCACGGCGTCAAGGTCAGCGGCCGGCAAGTTGGCCAAGTTGCAGACCCTGGCGAGTTCTCTGGGGTAGCTGCCAGCCTTGCGGTCAGCGCTCTTGGCGATGTGGTTTGCCAGCTTGGCAAGGGTCTTGGTGGATGCTATGCCTATGCCGGTGGGGATGCCGGTCCATTGCAAAACGCGCTCCCGCACCCGCTGCGCCCGCGCTGTCAGATTACCTTTGACCCCAGCCATGTCAATAAACGATTCATCAATGCTGTAGATCTCCTGCCCTGGGCCTAGCCCACCCGCCACTGACATCATGCGGTCGCTCATATCGCCATAGAGCACAAAGTTGGCCGAGAGGGCCACGACGCCGTGCTCTTCCGCCAGATGCCGGCATTCAAACCACGGCGCCCCCATGCGGATACCGAGAGCCTTCGCTTCGTTGCTCCGTGCGATGGCGCACCCATCGTTATTGCTCAGGACCACAACAGGGCGATTCTTCAAGTCAGGACGAAAAGCCCGCTCGCAGCTCACATAGAAGTTGTTGCCATCGACAAGTGCAAACATGGCATCACTTGAAACGCTTGATGGTCGCGGTAACCACTCCGCAGATGGTCATGGTTTGACCGTCGCGGAAAAGGATGGGAGGGAAAGTGGGGTTTCCAGCACGGAGCTGGACCATCCCATTGCGGCGGTAGAACTGCTTGACGGTGAAATCGCCGTCAATCTCCGCGACCACAATGTCCCCATGCTTCGGATTGAGTGCCCGGTTGACCACCAAGATATCGCTGTCCGCAATGCCCAGCTCAATCATGGAGAGGCCGCGCGCCTGCCACATGAATGTAGCGGCGGGGTGGGTGATCAATAGCTCGTTCAGGTCGTGGCGCTTGACCGCGAAGTCTGCCGCTGGCGAGGGAAATCCTGCCGGAACCGTGCCCTCCACCCAGGCCACGAGCAAGCTGGGGCCCTGCGTGAAGCAGACGGCGTCTTGCGGCATAATACTGTACATGCATCCAGTATATGGCGAAGGTTAAAGTTTGACCATGTGCAGCAACTTTGAAGCTCTGCGAAACGCCGAAAAATACCGCACGGCCTTTAATGTTGAGCCGCCCCAAGAGCAGGGGAAGCTCGATATGTGGCCGGGGTACAAGGGTGTTTTCATCCGCCGGCCGAAGGAGGCGGGCACCGGTGATGAGGCCGTCCCCGAGCGCGAGGCGCTTGCGGGGGTGTTCGGGCTGCTACCCCACTGGGCCAAGGATGAAAAGCTGGCCAGAAACACGTACAACGCTCGCAGCGAGACGGTGACCGAAAAGCCGAGTTTCCGGGATGCCTGGCGCTGGGCCAAGCATTGCATCATCCCGGCCGATGCGATTTATGAGCCGGACCACCGTGGCGGCAAGCCTGTCTCAACTCGCATTGCAAGGGCCGACGGTGAACCCATGGGGATTGCTGGCCTGTGGTCGGTCTGGAAATCTCCGACAGGCGACTTGCACAGCTTCACAATGTTGACGGTCAACGCCGATAACCATGCGCTGATGAAGAACTTTCACCGAGCCGAGGATGAAAAGCGCATGGTGGTGATCCTGCCGGTCGGAGCCTACGATGACTGGCTACGGGCCGAGCCGAGTCAAAGCATGGACTTCATGCGACAGTACCCCGCCGACCGATTAGTGGCAGCTCCAAAGGTTATCGCTCCCACAGCAGGCTCCATGCCGTTGCTTTTGTAGATTGAGGTCAAGAAAGAAGAGAAAGTATGTCTGAATACGTCATAGGCCAAAGCCTGTATCAGAACGGGAAGCTGATCGAGGTCACGATCCAGTGCCTCGATGCGCCTGAGCCGCCGCATTACCATCTGTACGAACCCCACTGCATGGAACCTGAAGATGTGGCTGGGCTTATCAAAAGGGGTAATCGCGTTATGGCTTACCTGACTGACGAACCGCTCGAAGTAGAAGTAGTCCAGCTTGAGGACGGCACAGAATCAGTGGAGGTTGTCCAGCAGGAGCAACCAGGCGAGCGCAGGTCGTTGGCTGACCTGCCGAAATGTGAGTCTTAAACCGGCGGAACCTAAACCGCGAAAAGAACCGACAGATCACCACTTGGCTTCGGGTTTCGGTGCTGCCTGAACGGCTTCCGCATTCACAGCCGCTCGCTGGCAAACTAGTGGATCAGCAGATTGGACGAGTAGGCTTCCATCGTCGAGCAGACGCACGCTGAAGCGTTGCCCCGGACGCAAGCCGGCTTGGGAGACAACGTGCTGAGGAATGCGCAGCGCGAGGGCTGAGCTCCAGAGACCTAAAACAGGCATGTTTGAGTCCTTATTGATTGATAGCTTTTCGGCTATCGTTGCAAATTGGTGGCGCTGATTGGTCAAACGTGGTCACCAAAGCCTCAAAAACACGCTAGGCCACGTTTTCGCGCAACTCTGAGGCACTCCCGCCAGAGCCCTTCGCCTATCGCAGCTAACCGCGTGCTGACACGCTCGCGGCGCCACACGGCTTCAAGTTCTATTCAACTTAAGACATTCATTGTGGTCAAAGACAAGTTTTTGCCAGGTTGACGAAGCCCCAGCCCTCTCGTCTGGCAGTAGTGCGCAACATTCAGGCTCTTGGGCAAGGCACCGGGTGTGCGATCAAGGTAAAATAGCTCCAGGCTTTTCCAAGATCGCAATCTGCGAAAAATCGGACGTACACCGAGCTTGGCCTCTTAGCTTGTGCGGGCTACTGCTGCGCCTCTTCATTCGGAGGCGCTAAGGCCAGGTTAGGCGATAGGACTAGTTTCAAAATCCTGTCGGTACGGCCCCTGGTTTTACGGCCCTCTCGCACCTCTCGATCCTGCTCAAAAGGGCAGGATTCTGCTGAGGTGCAGGAATGAATGCGCCTCGGATTTCACGAGGGCATTATGTTAACAACCGCTATTTTTATTTCCGCATGGGAAGAGCGTGGTTTAGATACCGCTGCAGAACACGAGGGCATGGGGCCTGGACTTCTGGCTATTGAGCCGCGCGTGCTAGACAGGCTACTTGCTTACCATGAGCAGCAAACTCGTACTGGTTCGCTAGAACCGTACAAACCAATCCCTTGGGATTCGCGCTGCTGTCCGTTGTGCCGTGAGGTGGCCTTCAGCGCATGGCACTGGAGCGTGCGCGATCATGTTTGGAACCGCGTGCTTGTGGGGACTCGGGACTTACAAGTTATTGGGTCCGAGGAAGGCGTTGACATTCAATTGATCGCGTCGTTGTCACCCAATCAGGAGGTCATTTCAAGCCCGTTCCGCAGTTCAGCACTAACCGGACTCGTTGCGAGGTTAGATGCAGGGGCAACATTCTTGCTTGCAACAAAAGACACGGTCTACATGTTTGAAGAGTTCGCGTCCTTTGAGAATCTATTTCGTCAACACCTTGAAGGTAACTGGGGACTTGCGGCGGAATTTTGTTCGATTGACGAAGATGAATTGGCGATGCCTGAGGAACTGCCATGATGCCTCAACTCGATATGGTGACATCCACCGATACCAAGGGCGTGTTGATGATCACTGGCTTTTGTCGTCAGCGACTCAACGTCGTTCGCAAGGACCCCGAACTCGGGTTCCCTGAACCGAGTCAGATCGGGCGATCTTTGCGTTGGTTCGTGCATGAAGTTGTTCAATGGATGCAAACCAAGAAGCGTAGTAGTGCTGCGCAGCTAGACCTTGCCTCGCGCAAGGTGCCTGTCGGACTGAAATCGACTAAGACGACGCGCCCACCTAATCCTTGGCCCTGGGCGTTGGTTGCTAAGACGGAGAGACCAACGCTGGCCGAGGTTCAGGCTGCCAACGAGCAGGCGTGTGCGATCAGGCTTCAGCCAGGTCAAGTGCGTATTGGCAGGCCCATAGTGACTCGGGAAGGAACGTCAGTCATGCGCTACAGCGTGAGTGGAGCCCCGCGCGAAGGGGTGACGCCGCCCCTCACAATACGCTGCAAGGTAACCTTCGGGGCCGGCGTGCAGGCACAAGCGAAAGTCCGCTACCTTTCAGGACCCGCAGTAGGTGCGTCGGCTGACGAGCTCCTTGATAAAGCCCCAGGCAAGAAGCCGAGGCCGAAAGAAGGCAAAGGGGATAGCGCTTTGCATGAACTTTCCGCAAGTTTGGAGGTGTCTCTTGCCGAACTGAAGAATCGGTACGAGAGTGGTCTTAGTCTCGATGCACTGTGCGCGCAGTACCGAATGGGCAAAAGCCGATTGTCGAAACTTTTGCGGGAAGCAGGCGTGCAGATGCGTCCTGCTGGCCGGAAGCCCCGCTTAAGTGGCTAGGGGTGGCCGCGCCGCCGGTGTAGCCAGCGGCGCGGCTTTATTCAGTAATCAACACACTTTTGCAAGCATGATCGACCGTATAACCGTCCAAGGCACCCTTAAGACCCTTGAACTAGGTGATTTGAAGCGTTCAGCCCAGGTTGTACTAGCTCAAACTTCCACCACGAAGGTCAAACCCGGCGCAGAGTACATTCCGAGTCCGCTGAGCGGGTCGCAGATTGAAATGACTCTGGTGCAGGAATATGGAAGCCGGGAGTTGCTGACAGCACGCTTTCAGTTGCCCTTGGCCTCAGCAGCTCTTGGCCAGAACTATATTCACGGCTGGACCGAAAACCTGCACGGTGAGTTGAGGCTTGGCGCCCGTCTATTACGGTTCGCCTTGCAGAAATACCCCTATCTGTTTGAGCCTGAACAGGTAGACCGTTTTATTCAGACGGCCGAGGTTTTATCCACTGAGTGGACTTGGCACATTGAGTGCTCGTCGTACCGTGCTGCGAAGAACCTCCTGATGCGTGTGTATCGGCAGATTCAGGTCCTTCAGGCTCACAACAGCCGCCATGATATTGGTGTTGACGGCTACAGCTTTGAAGACAGAAATCAGCGGGGCAGCCTGAAGATATATCTCAAGAACGGCAGCCAAATGAAGTTCTACGTTAAGGTTGACGAGATGTCGGACAGGAAGCAACGCAAACGCCGCGGGAAAGCACTTCACGACGAGCACTTTGCGGACCCGTCAATCATTCGCGACGCTATCTGCACACACCTCCGCGTAGAGGCCATTCCCGGCCGAACTCAACTGCAGGAGCGCGGCATGTCGAACCCAGGCGATTGGACGGCCGAGGGCATGGAATTGGTGGTGGATGAGATCCTGAAGCTCGCCGGGTTTGATAGACCTTACGTCAACAACCCTCGAAAGGTGGACGTTTCCGATTGTGCGACGCCCGTGCAGAACACCTTCGCCCTGTACCGCGAGGGTAACGGTCTTGGCAAGCTAAGCTCTTCCACGATTACGCGACATCGGACTGAGCTACTGGCCCTCGGGATTGACATCGCAATCGACTCATCCGATCACCAGCACCTCAGCGGATCAATCGGGCAGCAATTGCACTATAAAAACCGATGGAAAGCACCGGAGCCTTTACGCCGTTTCATGATGTCAGAAAAGACGTTACCGGTACTAGAAAAAGTGCTGGAAGAGAAAATCCTTGAAGGCACGTTGGCGTACCCACCCGACAGGCGCCTGCTCATTGAACAAGAGCGGTTTCGCGCTGCGGTGCCGGGCAGAACCCGTAAATAGTTGCGCAAACAGTTTCGCCTCAAAAGTAAGTCGGGTTGTAAGTTGAACTCAACTACAATGGTTGTTTTTCTTTTTAAAACAACGACTTAGATCGAACTGTTTGGCGGAGAGGGTGGGATTCGAACCCACGGTACCTTGCGGTACGCCTGATTTCGAGTCAGGTACATTCGGCCACTCTGCCACCTCTCCTAAATCGAGCCGCTATTCTAACAGCCCCATCTAACAAGCCCCCACGGTCGCTCACTTCGTGTAGCTCCCTGCCCCCCGAGGGGGCCGCTGCGTCTGCGGTCCGGCTAAGCCGGCCCCGCGGCCCCTGCTGAGCAAGAACCCCTCAGCTCGCTACTTTCCTGCGGGATTCAACACCGTGATGCCGCCCATGTAGGGCTGCAAAACAGCCGGCACCGCCACGCTGCCGTCTTCGCACTGGTAATTTTCCAGCACCGCGACCAGTGTGCGGCCCACGGCCAGGCCGGAGCCGTTGAGCGTGTGCACGAATTCGTTTTTGCCTTGCGCGTTCTTGAAGCGGGCCTGCAGGCGGCGGGCCTGGAAGGCTTCGCAGTTGGAGACCGAGCTGATTTCGCGGTAGGCATTCTGGCCCGGCAGCCAGACTTCCAGGTCGTAGGTCTTGCTGGCCCCGAAGCCCATGTCGCCGGTGCACAGCAGCATCACGCGGTAAGGCAGACCCAGTTTCTGCAGGATGGCTTCGGCGTGGCCTGTCATCGCCTCCAGCGCGTCGTAGCTGTGGTCGGGGTGGACGATCTGCACCATCTCGACCTTGTCGAACTGGTGCTGGCGGATCATGCCGCGCGTGTCGCGGCCGTAGCTGCCGGCCTCTGAGCGGAAGCATGGCGTGTGCGCGGTGAACTTGAGCGGCAGCTGCGCTTCGGGCACCACCTCGTCGCGCACAAAATTGGTCAGCGGTACTTCGGACGTGGGAATCAGGTAAAGCGCCGTGCTTTCGGCTTCTGCCGCGCCTTCCTGGCCGCCCTTCCTGGCGGCAAACAGGTCTTCTTCAAACTTGGGCAACTGGCCGGTACCGCGCAGGGAATCGCCATTGACGATGTAGGGCACATAACACTCGGTGTAGCCGTGTTCGGCCGTCTGGACATCGAGCATGAACTGCGACAGCGCCCGGTGCATACGCGCGAGCTGGCCCTGCATGACCGTGAAGCGCGAGCCGGTGAGTTTGGTGCCGAGTTCAAAATCCAGGCCCAGCGGCTGGCCCAGGTCCACATGGTCCTTGACCTCGAAGGAATACGCAGGTGGCTCGCCGCCCAGGCCTTCAACCGGCGTCCATTTGCGCACCTCCACGTTGCCAGCCTCGCCCGCACCGTGCGGCACGCTTTCATGCGGCAGGTTGGGCACGGCCAGCAACAGGGCCTGCATCTCGCTCTGGATCTGCTCGAGCCGAACGCTGGAGGCTTCCAGCTCGGCCTTGGAGCTTGTCACTTGCGCCATCACGGCGCTGGCGTCTTCGCCTTTGGACTTGAGCTGGCCGATCTGTTTGGACAAGGTGTTGCGCTGGTTCTGCAGCTCTTCTGTCCTGATCTGTAGCGCCTTGCGCTCGGCCTCCAGCGCCTGGAAGGCTTCCACGTCGAGGAAGGCTTGCGGGCTTTTGCGGGTTTCCAGCCGGGCAATAGCCGACGGCAGGTCTTTACGGAGCAGGTTGATGTCTAGCATAAGGTCATTGTATTTTGAGCGGCGGCTGGTGGCCACCGGGGCGGGGTTCAGTTCAGGCTGGCCGGATCGAGGTTGGCGCCGCAGATGATCAGGCAGACTTTTTCGTCCGGCCGCGGCACATAGGCGCCGCTGTGCAGCGCTGCCAGCGGCAAGGCCGCGGCCGGCTCCACCGCCAGCCTGAGCTCCCGCCACAGCCACAGCTGGGCGGCCCGGATGGCGTCATCGCTGAGCAGCAGCGCATCACGCACATGGGCCTGGGTGGCCGCCCAGCCCAAGTCGCCAATGCGTTTGGCGCCCAGTGAATCGGCGGCGATGCCACCGACGCTCACATCGACCGGCTGCCCGGCCTCGCGCGCCCGGAACAGGGTGGGCGCGAGCTCGGGCTCCAGCGCGACAACGCGGGCGCGCTGCTCGAACCAGCTGGCGATGCCGGCAATCAGGCCGCCGCCGCCCACACTGACCAGCACAGCGTCGGGCAGGCCGGCCTGCTGCTCGATCTCCAGCGCCAGCGTGCCGGCGCCGCTCACCACTTCGCTCTGGTCGTAGGCATGTGTCAGCAGCGCACCTGTTTGTTGCTGGCGCGCCAGGCAGGCCTGCAGTGCTTCCGAATACGCCGCACCAGTGACCACCACCTCGGCGCCCAGGGCGGCCAGCTTGGCGCGTTTGGCCGGGCTGGACACTTCGGGCACAAACACCTCGCAGCGCACACCGAGTTCACGCGCGGCGGCGGCGGTGGCAATGCCGGCGTTGCCGCCCGACGCCACAATCACGCCGCTGGACGGAATCGGGTTGGACAGCAGGCGGTTGAGCATGCCGCGCGCCTTGAAGCTGCCGCTGGTTTGCAGTTGCTCGAGCTTGAGCCAGACTTCAGCGCAGTCCACACCGAGGGCCTTGCCGGGCAGCTTCCACACCGGGGTTTGACGAATAAAGTGGCTGTAGCCCTGGTGA
>Ga0208514_100349_pt1 | contig 28317 bp, 24 predicted proteins | sample LakWasMet70_HOW9_2_FD_183900 | JGI IMG/M metagenome (GOLD analysis project Ga0208514, IMG submission 183900) | Freshwater sediment methanotrophic microbial communities from Lake Washington under simulated oxygen tension - Sediment Metagenome... | ecosystem: Environmental > Aquatic > Freshwater >...
CATCCAGGCTGTTCTGGCAGACCTGCGGATGGCCATGCGCATCGACCATGCCCAGCGTGCGGGCCACGCGTTCGCGGTCCAACGGGTAGCTGGTGCCGGCCAGCGCCGCGGCGCCCAGCGGCAGGCGGTTGGTGCGGGCGCGCACCTCGGCAAAGCGCTCGGCATCACGGCTGAACATTTCTACATAGGCCAGCATGTGGTGGCCAAAGCTGACCGGCTGCGCCACTTGCAGGTGCGTAAAGCCGGGCAGGATCACGTCCACATTCTTGTCGGCCACATCTACCAAGGACTTTTGCAGGTCCACCAGCAACTCGCCAATCAGGTCGATCTCACCGCGCAGCCACAGGCGCACATCGGTGGCAACCTGGTCGTTGCGGCTGCGCCCGGTGTGCAGGCGTTTGCCGGCGTCGCCCACCAGCTGGGTCAGGCGGGCTTCAATGTTGAGGTGCACGTCCTCCAGGTCCAGCTTCCACTCAAAGTTGCCGGATTCAATGTCGCCGGTGATCTGCGCCATGCCGCGCTGGATGGAGGCGTGGTCTTCGGCACTGATGATGCCCTGGGCCGCCAGCATCTCGGCGTGGGCCAAGCTGCCGGTGATGTCGGCTTGCCACATGCGCTTGTCAAAGAACACGCTGGAGGTGTAACGTTTGACCAGATCGCTCATGGGTTCGGAGAACAGCGCCGACCAGGCTTGGGACTTTTTATCGAGTTGATTTTTGGACATGGGGAGCGGGGCTGGTAATGGAGTCAAAATCCGGGTTCATGAAAGACACCCAAATATTATCGGCGTTCCAGGAGTTGACGCCGTCGACGCAGCCACCCAAGGGGGACCCGGCGTCGCTGGACGCTGCCCTGGTGTTCGATGCCTGCCAGACCGGCGTGGTGCTGCGCGCCGTGCTGTTTGTCGAGGTGTGTGCCAGCGTGGGCGTGGTGTTTGCATCCCGTGACCTGCTCGATTGGGTGTTGATGGTGGCACTGGTAACGGGCGGTGCCTTGCCGGGCACCCTGGCCTGGCTGCTGCTGGCCTGCATGACCAAACGCGTGGTGGCACGCCTGGCGCCGTGGGCGCAGTACACGGTGGCCGTGGCGATGGGCGCTCTCGCCGGCCTGTATGGGTGTGCCATGCTGGCCATTGCCGGGCTGTTGCAGTCGCCACCCTGGGTGGCCAGCGCCTGCAGCGGCGTGTTGCTATCGTCGGTGCTGGTGGCGGCGCTGGTGATGCGCAGCAAGGGCCGCCTGCCGGCCCATACCTCGGCGCGCCTGGCGGAGCTGCAGTCGCGCATACGCCCCCACTTTCTGTTCAACACGCTCAACAGTGCCATTGCCCTGGTGCGGGCCGAGCCCGCCAAGGCCGAGGCGCTGCTGGAGGATCTGAGCGACCTGTTTCGCGAAGCGCTGAAGGATTCCGGCGAGCCGGTGCGCCTGGCGCACGAGATTGAGCTGGCGCAGCGCTACCTGGCCATCGAGAAGGTGCGTTTTGGTGAGCGCCTGCGCGTGCAATGGTCGCTGGACCCGGAAGCGGATGACGCCCTGTTGCCGCCGCTGCTGCTGCAACCGCTGGTGGAGAACGCGGTGCGCCACGGCGTGGAGCCCAGTGCCCTAGGCGCCGATGTGCGCATTTCCACCCAGCGCAGAGGCTCGGTGGTGGTGATCAAGGTGACCAATACCGTGCCCAATGGTCAGGGTGAACGGGGCCAGGGGCTGGCGCTGCGCAACGTGCGGGAGCGCTTGGCCCTGCTGCACGACGTGCAGGGGCAGTTCCGCAGCGGTCTGAAAGATGGTTTCTTCCAGGTGCGCATGGAGGTGCCGCTGTGAACGCCGCAAACGCAGGGGGCATGGTTCTGAAGGCCCTGGTGGTGGACGACGAAAGTCTGGCCCGCGCACGCATGCGCACCCTGCTGTCCGACTGCGCGTCGCCCGCCGTGCTGTGCGTGGGCGAAGCGGCCAACGCGGTGCAGGCGATGGCCCTGTTGCAGCACCAGCCGGTCGATGTGGCTCTGATCGACATCCACATGCCCGGCGCCGATGGCCTGGCGCTGGCGCGTTCGCTGCAGGCCCTGGCCCAGCCACCGGCCCTGATTTTTGTGACCGCCCATGCCGAGCACGCGGTGGATGCGTTTGAGCTGGAAGCCGTGGACTACCTGACCAAACCGGTGCGGCTGGAACGGTTGCAGCTGGCGCTACAAAAAGTAGAGCGCCTGATGCAATCCCGACGAGGGCTAGCGGCCGCTGAGGCTCAAGAAGATGTGCTGATCATCCAGGAGCGCGGGCGCACGGAGCGCATACCCGTGGCGCAGATCGTGTACTTCAAGGCCGAGCTGAAATACGTCACCGTGCGCACGGCCACGCGCAGCTACATTCTGGATGGCTCGCTCAATGAGCTGGAGGAAAAGTACGGCGCGGACTTTGTGCGCATCCACCGCAACGCCCTGATTGCCCGGCGTGCCGTGCGCGCACTGGAAAAGCACTTTGACGCCGAAGAGGGCGAGGGCTGGGCGGTGCGCCTCAATGGTGTGGACGAGTTGCTGGCGGTATCGCGGCGCCAACTGGCGGCTGTGCGGGAACTGGTGTCGCGCTAACGGGGCGCGGGGAGGCGGCGCTTGGGCGTTGGCTTTCCAGCCACTGTTGCGCCAGCGCCAGTGCCAGCGTCAGGTGGTGTTCGGCGACCGGGCTGAGGCCCTCACCCAGCGCAAATTGCGCGCCTTCTATCGCCAGTTGCCACGCGGGAGGCGCGCGCCCCACAAGCTGAGTGGCAACCTGCAACACGGCCTGTGGCGACAGCGCGTGGCTGGCCGGCAGCATGCAGGGCGCCGCGTGGATGGGCGTGAGGGTGGCGCCGCACGCCGTCCCGGGCCGGGCGGCGTCGACAAACAACACCGCCTTGCGCCCTTCCAGATCCAGCGCATGCTCGATCTGAAGCTGAAAGTCGGTGAGCAGCTCGACATCCCCCAGGGCCGACAGGCTCAACTGCTGCAGGCGCTCGATCAGCAGGGGACCCAGCGCATCATCGCCGCGGCTAGGGTTGCCAACGGCCAGTACCAGCAGCGCTGCCCGGCTCATGCTGGCAAAGCACGCATCAGGTGGGGACGCGTTCAAAGCGCCCGTCACCGTGGCGCAAGACCGCGTCTTGCACCTGGCCATCGGTTGCGACCAGGTTCACTTCCAGCGGCATGCTGCCCAGTGCGTGGGTGGCGCAGCTCAGGCAGGGGTCATAGGCGCGGATCGCGACTTCGATGTGGTTGAGCAGGCCTTCGGTGACGGCGCGGCCGTCAAAATATTCGCGCGCCACGGAACGCACGGCCTCGTTCATGGCCTGGTTGTTGTGGGTGGTGCTGACGATCAGGTTGCACCAGCTGACCAGGTCGTCGTCGCCGATCACATAGTGGTGGAACAGCGTGCCGCGCGGCGCTTCGATGACCCCCACGCCTTCGCGCCGTGCGGGCCGTTGCAGGGGCAGCGGTGCGGTCAGTTCACCGCCCAGCACGGCGTCGTCCTGCAGCAGCTCGGCAATCACTTCCATGGCGTGCAGCATCTCAACCATGCGCGCCCAGTGGTAGGCCAGCGTGGCATGCACCGGGCCGTGCGCCAGAAAGCGCTGGCGCTGCGCCTCGGCGCGCGGGCTGGGGATGCGCTCGCAGTTCTGCACCCGCGCCAGCGGGCCGACACGGTACCAGCCAGCGTCGCGGCCCAGCGCGCGCAGGTAGGGAAACTTCATGTACGACCACGGCTCGGTGGCCTCTTCGATCAGCCCCAGGTAATCTTGCACATTGGTGCCGTCCTGCAGGATGCGTCCGTCGGCGTCGCGCACGCGCAACTCGCCCTCATACAGGTCCATGTCGCCACCGGGGCGCACGATGGACATCCAGTTGGATCGGAAGCTGCCGAAGTGGTCATACAGCGCCGGGTTCTGGGCATGCAGCGCGGCCACCAGGTCTACGGCCTGTTCGCACCAGCTCAGCATCTGCGGCACTTGCGCGGCGAGCTCGGCGCGCTCGGCGGGGGTTAGATGGCGGTTCACGCCACCGGGGACCGAGCCCGTGCCATGCACGCGCTTGCCGGCGGTGAGGCGGATCACCTCTTGCCCGAACTTGCGCAGCAATACGCCCTGGCGCGCAATATCGGGGTGGGCCGCGGCGACCCCGACGATGTTGCGCTGGGTGACTTCGCTGTCAAAGCCGAACAGCAGATCGGGCGAGGACAAGTGGAAGAAGTGCAGTGCGTGCGACTGCATGATTTGCCCATAGTGCATCAGCCGGCGCATGACCTCTGCCGTGCGCGGAATGGAGGCGATGCCCAGCGCCACATCGATGGCCTTGCTGGCCGCCAAGTGGTGGGATACCGGACAGATGCCGCACAGGCGCTGCACCATCACCGGCACTTCCCAATAGGGGCGCCCGACGATGAAGCTCTCGAAGCCCCGAAATTCCACGATATGCAGGCGTGCCTGCTGCACCCGGTTGTGCTCGTCGAGCAGCAGCGTGACCTTGCCGTGGCCCTCCACCCGCGACACCGGGTCTATGACCACCCGTCGGGTCGACGGGGGCGGGGCTTCGGGGGTGGTGGTGGTGGACATCAGTCGAAGCGGATATGGTTGGGGGCGGGTTGTGGAGCGCGCCCGGCCAGCAGGGCGCTGAAAAAGTCCCAGATCGCATCGGCACTGGGCGGGCAGCCAGGCAGGAAATAGTCAATGTGCACCACCTCGTGGATAGGGTGCACCCGGGCCAGCGGCAGCGGCAGTTCGGGGTCGTTGGGCACCGCGCTATCGGCTGCCAGCCCGTCGCGTGCGTGATAGACGTCGCGCAGGATCTGGCCAATGTCCATGGCATTGCGCTGCGCGGGCAGGCCGCCGTTGATGGCGCAGGCACCGACGGCAACCAGCACCTTGCAGTGGGCGCGGAACTCGCGCAGGACCAGCACGTTTTCGGCATTGCACAGGCCGCCTTCGACCAGGCCGATGTCGCAGGGGCCGCAGTGCTTGATATCGGTCAGGGGTGAACGGTCGAAGCTGACCAGGTCAAACAACGTGAACAGGCGCTCGTCGATATCCAGCAGCGACATGTGGCAGCCGAAGCAGCCCGCCAGCGAGACCGTCGCCAGGCGCGGCTTGGACGGGGCGGGGGCAGCTTCAGGCATTTTCGCACTCCTGTGCGGCATTCACCAGGGCTGGAGCCAATGCAGCGTCAAAGGGGCGCGCGCCAATCGGCACCACAAAGCCGCGCCGCTTGGGCAAGATCGCGCCCACCGGGCAGACCTGCGCGGCGAAGTCATCCTTGGCAAAGGCACTGTCGGCAAGCTTGCCGCTGGGCGAATTGACACTCAGGTGGGTGGCGATGCCGTGGCCGCTGATAGCAAACACGTCCTTGCCGTCGATCTCATGGCTGGCCCGCACGCACAGTTTGCACAGGATGCAGCGGTTCAGGTCCAACCAAACGTCCGGGTGGCTGGCATCCACGGGGCGCTTGGGATAGAACTCGTCGAAGCGCGGCTCCGTCATTCCCAGTTCATAGGCAGTGGCCTGCAGCAGGCAATGGCCGCTCTTCTCGCAACTGGGGCAAAAGTGGTTGCCTTCGACAAACAGCATTTGCGTGAGCAGCAGGCGTTTGCCATCCAGTTCGGAAGTCCGGTTCTCGACCACCTGGTTCGGTGCGGCGCGGGTGGTGCAGGCTGCGGCCAGATGGCCGTCGATCTTGACCGTGCACAGCCTGCAGGCCCCGCTTTGGCCCAGCGTGGTGTGCCAGCACAGGTGGGGTATCAAGTGTCCGGCACGGGTGGCCGCGTCCATCAGCGTGTCGCCATCCTCAAAGGGCACCACCGTACCGTCTAGATTGAATTGGTTCATCCGCGTCGCTCCAGATGGGCTTGCGCATCGTCGCGTCCCGTCACCCGCCGGGCCGGGGCCAGTTCGGCGTCCAGGTCAAACGCGGCCACAAAACCGGGCTCTTGCAGGCGCCTTTCATAGGCTGGGCGAAAGCGCACCAAGGTGTCACGCAATGCATTGGTGGCGCTGGCCCCCAGACCGCAGTGCGTGGTGCCGTGCATCACGGCCTCCAGCTCGTGCAACTCGGTCTCATCGAACAGGGAGCCAAAACCGGCCGCCAGCTTGTCCATGCGCCGCGCCACCAGTTCGGTTCCGACCCGGCAGGGCGTGCAGAACCCGCAACTCTCGTGGGCAAAGAAATGCGAAAAGCTGCGCGCCACTTCAAACATGTCGCGCGACTGGTTGAACACCATGAAGGCGCCCGCCGTGGGAACGTCCTCGAAACCGACGCGCCGGCCGAACTCGTGCGCGGCCAGGCACACGCCCGAGGGCCCGCCGACCTGCACGGCCTGGGCGTCGTGCGCGCCGCAATCGTGCAGGATCTGTTCAATCGTGATCCCAAACGGGTATTCATAAATGCCCGGGCGCTCGCAGTCACCACTGACCGAATGCAGCTTGGTACCGCTGCTCTGGGGCGTGCCCATGGCCGCCCACCATGCGCCGCCGCGCAGTGCGATGTGGGTCGCCGCGCAAAAGGTCTCCACGTTATTGACGATGGTGGGCTGACCCAGGTAGCCACGCTCCACCGGAAAGGGCGGGCGGATGCGGGGCGTGCCGCGCTTGCCTTCCAATGACTCGATGAGTGCGCTTTCCTCGCCGCATACATAGGCGCCGGCACCGACGTGGATCGTGATATCAAAGTCAAAACCGTTCGTGCCCAAGATGCGGGCGCCCAGCAGATTGCGGGCTCGCCGATTCGCCAGCACCGATTCCAGGTGGTCGAGCAGGTAACGGTATTCGCCACGTAGGTACAGCAAGCCTTGGCGCGCGCCCAGTACGCGGGCGGCCACTGTCATGCCTTCGAAAACAGCATCGGCTTGACGCGTCAACAGCACGCGGTCCTTGAACGTGCCAGGCTCGCCTTCGTCCGCATTGCACACCACCACGCGGGTGCCACCCTCGGCGACAGGCGCCTGTCGGCACAGTGTCCACTTGCGGCCGGTGGTGAAGCCGGCGCCGCCACGACCGCGCAAACCGGATAGCATGACTTCGGTCAATGTAGCCTCGACGCCCCGTGCCAACGCAGCGCGCAGTGCATCGCCTAGGGGGGGCTGGCCCGTCAGGAGCACGTCGCTGCGGCGCACTTGGTCTTCCACTTGCAGCCAGTCGGCGGGCCAGTCGGACACCGGTACTTTCGCGCGCACCAGCTCGGCCAGTTCGGCCACGCGTGGTGCGTCCATGCGGGTGATGACGTGGTGCTGGTTAACCAACAGCGCCGGGCCTTGATCGCCCAGGCCCGTGCAGGAGGTAAAGCCCACACTGGCCAGCGCATCCGCGTGAAATGCGCCGGGCCGGATGGCCAGGCGTTGGCAGAGATCGCGCGCCAGTGTCCGATTGCCCAGCATGCGGTCCGTGATGTTGTCGCTCCACAGCAGGTGGTAGGCAGCTACGGGTTCCAAGTGGAAAAAGCGGTAGAAGCTGGCGACACCTTCCACGATGGCGGGCGTCAAACCGACGCCGCTGGCAATCTGCGTCAGGACGGCGCGGGACAGCCAATGGGTCTGCTCCTGCACCTCGCGCAGAATTTGCACCAAGTCGTGTCGACGACCGCTATGTCGGCGCAACACGGCGTCAACTACCGCTACACCATTCAGGGGGCGGCGGACGGCTGCTTGCATGGTCGCATTATGCGACTTAGCCGGTATTGCGCAAGCCGGCTGCAATCCCGTTGATCGAGATGTGAATCCCGCGTTGCACCCGCTCATCCGCCTGCCCCGCACGGTAGCGGCGCACCAGCTCCACCTGCAGGTGGTGCAGTGGATCGATATACGGAAAGCGGTGGCGGATGGAGCGCTGCAGTGCCGCGTTGTTGGCCAGTCGGTTTTTGTCGCCGGTGATGGTGGCCAGGGCCTGCGCCGTGCTGTGCCACTCGGCTTCAATCGCCGTGAAGATTCTCTTGCGCAGGCGGGCATCGGACACCAGTTCCGAGTAGCGTGAGGCCAGGGCCAGATCGCTCTTGGCCATGACCATGTCCATGTTGGACAGCAGGGTCTTGAAGAACGGCCACTGGCGGTACATCTTCTGCAGCAGCGCCAGGCGCTCTTTCTGCTGTTCCGGCGTGCCGGTCTTGATGAAGGCATGCACGGCAGAGCCAAAACCATACCAGCCCGGCAGCGTCAGACGGCACTGGCCCCAGCTAAAGCCCCAGGGGATCGCGCGCAGGTCTTCGATGCGCTGGTTGGCCTTGCGTGAGGCAGGCCGCGAGCCGATGTTGAGTTCGGCAATCTCGCGGATCGGTGTGGCGCTGAAAAAGTACTCGGTAAACCCCGGTGTCTCGTACACCAGCGCGCGGTAGGCAGCCATGCTGGCGCTCGACAGTTCGGCGGCGGCATCCAGATAGGCCTTGGTGGCCGACTTGGTGGGCTGCAGCAGCGTGGCCTCCAGCGTGGCGGCGACCAGGGTCTCCAGGTTGCGCCGGCCGATTTCGGGGTTGGCGTATTTGGAACCAATCACTTCGCCCTGCTCGGTCAGGCGGATCTGTCCACGTACCGTGCCGGGGGGTTGGGCCAGAATGGCCTCGTAGCTGGGGCCACCGCCGCGCCCGACCGTGCCGCCACGGCCATGGAACATGCGCAGCTTGATCGGGTAGTTGGCTGCCAGTTCGTCAAACAGCTCGACCAGTGCTATCTCGGCGCGGTACAGCTCCCAGTTGCTGGTGAAGATGCCACCGTCCTTGTTGCTGTCCGAATAGCCCAGCATGATGTCCTGCTCGCCACCGCTGCGCTGCACCAGCGCGGCGATGCCGGGCAGGGCATAAAACTCGCGCATGATGGGCGCGGCGTTGCGCAGGTCTTCGATGGTTTCGAACAGCGGTACGACGATCAAATCGCAGACTGGGCTCAGCGGATCGGGCGTAGTAGCGGCGGCATGGGTGGCGCCCGGGGCATTGAGCACGCCACGCATCAGGCCCACTTCTTTTTGCAGCAGCAAGACCTCCAGCAGATCGCTGACGGTCTCGGTGTGGCTGATGATGTAGTGGCGAATGGCCTCGTGGCCGTAGCGATCGCGCATGACCTTGGCACTGGCAAAAATGGCCAGCTCTCCCTGCGTATGGGCGGAATAGGTCACGCCATGCACCTGCAGCGACCGGGCGTCACCCAGCAAGCCCATCAGCAGTCGGCGCTTGGCAGCCTCATCCAGTGCGCTGTAGTTCGCCTCGATGCGTGCGGTGGCCAGCAGTTCGGCCACGACCTCTTCGTGCTTGTCCGAGCTTTGGCGCAAGTCGACCGTGGCCAGATGGAAGCCAAATACGTCCACTGCACGGATCAAGGGTTGCAGTCGCTGGGCCACCAAAGCCCCACCGTGGTTGGCCTTCAGTGAGGCCTCAATGGTGCGCAGCTCGGCTGCAAATTCCTGGGACAAGTGGTAGGCGTTTTGCGGCGCCACGGCATGGCGCGCGGCCTCGGTGCCGGTCAGCGTTTGCAGGGTTGCCGCCAGGCGGGCATACACGCCAGTCAGCGCCCGGCGGTAGGGCTCATCCATGCGGTGCACATTGCGGTCGGGCGAGCTTTCGGCCAGGGCCTGCATGTCGGGCGTGCAGTCGGTCAGCATGGCCGACACGGACAGCTCTCCACCCAGGTAGTGCACTTCGGTCAGGTAGTGGCGCAGCGCCACTTCGGCCTGCCGGCGCAGCGCGTATTCGAGCGTCTGGGCGCTGACGTTCGGGTTGCCATCGCGGTCGCCGCCAATCCACTGGCCCATGCGCAGAAAGCTGTGCACCGGTTGATGCCCCAGCAGTTGCTCGAGGTTGGCATAGAGCTTGGGGATTTCGCGCAGGAAGGTGGACTCGTAATAGCTCAGCGCGTTCTCGATCTCGTCAGCCACGGTGAGCTTGTTGAAGCGCAGCAGCCGGGTTTGCCACAGCTGCATGACGCGCGCGCGCATCTGGGATTCATTGGACGCCAGTTCCCGCGCGGTCAGCGCATCCTTCTTGTTGTCAAAAAAGGCGCCGCGCATCTTGATCTCGTCGCGTTCGGTCAGTAGGCGGGCAATGCCGCGCTCCGCATCCAGAATGCTTTTGCGCTGCACCTCGGTGGGGTGGGCGGTGAGCACCGGCGACACAAAGCTTTGCGCCAGCGTGTTGGAGATGGTCTTGGGCGCAATGCCGGCCCAGCGCAGCCGCGACAGGGCCACATCCAGGCTGCCCTCCTGGGTGTCTCCGGCGCGCTCGTGGATGGCGCGGCGGCGGATGTGGTGGCGGTCTTCGGCCAGGTTGGCCAGGTGCGAAAAATAGGTGAAGGCTCGGATCACGCTGACAGTCTGGTCGCCGCTCAGGCCCTTGAGCAACTTTTTCAGGGCCTTGTCGGCTTCATGGTCGGCGTCCCGGCGAAATGCGACCGACAGCGTGCGGATTTTTTCGATCAACTCAAACGCCGGCTGGCCTTCCTGTTCCCGGATCTCGTCGCCCAGCAAACGGCCCAGGAGCCGGATGTCCTCGACCAGCGGTCGTTCGTTGTCTTTTGCGCGCTTGGCAGGGGCTGGGGCGGATAGGTTCTTCATGGGGCCCATGCTAGCATTGACCACTCGCTATAGATTACAAATAGGTTACGACAAAACGCCATGGCTGCACACACATTCACCATCGCCACGCGCGAAAGCCGGCTTGCCCTGTGGCAGGCGGAACACGTCAAGGCGCTGCTCCAGGAACAGGGCCACACCGTCACCCTGCTGGGCATGACGACCAAGGGCGACCAGATCCTGGACCGCTCGCTCTCCAAGGTCGGTGGCAAGGGGCTGTTTGTCAAGGAACTGGAAGTGGCTCTGGAGGACGGGCACGCCGATCTGGCCGTGCATTCGCTCAAGGACGTGCCCATGGAGTTGCCGGATGGTTTCAGCCTGGCCTGCGTCATGCAGCGCGAAGACCCGCGCGATGCCTGGGTGTCGGGCCGCTATGCATCGCTAAACGATTTGCCGCAGGGTGCGGTAGTGGGCACTTCCAGTTTGCGGCGCATGGCCTTGTTGCGTGCCCTGCGCCCCGATCTGAAAATCGAGGCCCTGCGCGGCAATCTTGATACCCGGTTGAAGAAGCTCGACGATGGTTTGTACGACGGTATCGTGCTGGCCGCCGCAGGCCTGAAGCGTCTGGGCCTGGGCGAACGCATCCGGTCCGTCTTTGCGCCCGAGCAGATGCTGCCCGCCGCCGGACAGGGCGCTCTGGGCATCGAGGTGCGCACGGACCGCGGCGACGTGGCCGAGGCTCTGCAATTTCTGCTTCACATGCCCACCTGGCTGGCTGTCTCGGCCGAGCGCGCAGTCAGCCGGGTCATGGGGGGCAGCTGCTCCATGCCCTTGGCCGCCTACGCCACGCTGCAGGGCGATGAACTGAGCATTCGCGCTACCTGGGGCGATCCCGAAGGCGTGTTGCCGCTGGTGCATGCCCAGGCCAGTGCCATCGCCAAGGACGGTGCTGCGGCCACCCAATTGGGTGAGCAGGTGGCCCGAGCGTTGCAGGCGAATGTGCGGCTGCAGGCGGGGCAGGGGAGCTGAGGCCATGCGTGTCATCGTCACCCGCCCCACGAATGAGGCGCGGCAGTGGGTGGACGCGTTCTCCGAGGGTGGCTTTGATGCGGTCGCCTTGCCCCTGATCGGTGTGCTGCCACCACCAGATCCGGCCGCCGTGGCGGCTGCCTGGGAGCGCTTGCACACGTTTGACGCGGTGATGTTTGTCAGCGGCAACGCGGTGGACCACTTCTTTGCACTCAAACCATCGCCAGCCCTCGAATTTGCTGCAGAAGGTGCTATCAAACCGAGAGCATTCGTGACCGGACCGGGTAGTCTTTCGGCCTTGAAACGGGCCCAGGTGGATGTCGGCTTGATTGACATGCCGGACCGTGACGCCGGCCAGTTTGACTCGGAGACCCTGTGGGCCGTGGTATCGCACCGGGTGCACGCGGGTTACCGGGTTTTGGTGGTGCGCGGAGCCGGCAGCACCGCACCGTCTGATCCCGGTGGCAACGGTGATGGCCGTGACTGGTTTGCGGACCAGGTGCGTGCTGCCGGTGGCATTGTGGAGTTTGTGGTGTCGTACCAGCGCAGGCCGCCCGTGCTGGTCGCCAGTGAGCTAGCCATGGTGCGGGATGCGGCTGCGGACGGCTCGGTGTGGCTGTTCAGCAGTTCGGAAGCGATTGGCAACCTGGTGGCGGCCTGCCCTGACCAGTTGTGGACCCGGGCCAAGGCGGTGGTTACGCACCCCCGCATCGCGCAGGCCGCGCGCAATGCTGGTTTTTCTGTTGTTTGCGAGTCACGCCCCACGCTGGCGGCATTGATGGCATCGATAGAATCGATTGCATGAATACAGAGCCTAGCGTTACAGCGGCGACTGCGCCTCTGGAGGGGCTGCCGGTCGGTGCGCCGGTCCACGCATCCGAAGGCCATCGCGGCACGCAGTATCTGTGGGCTGTGGTTGGCATTGCACTGCTGGCCCTGGTGGTCAGTGGCTTGCTGTGGCAGAAGCTGGCATCCATCCAGGAGCAGTTGGCGCGCCAGAGTGCTGACGCCGGTGCGCAGGCCACCGAGGCCCGGGCCACCGCGCGGCAGGCCCAGGAGTTGGCCATGGAGACGGCGGCCAAGCTGGCCGTGACCGAGGCGCGGCTCAGTGAAGTCTCGCTGCAGCGCAGCCAGCTGGAAGAGTTGATGCAAAGTCTGTCACGCTCACGTGACGAAAATCTGGTGGTGGATATTGAGTCTGCAGTGCGTTTGGCGCAGCAGCAGACCCAGCTGACAGGCAGCCTGGAGCCCCTGCTGGCTGCCCTCAAGAGTGCAGAAATGCGGGTCACGCGGGCGGCCCAGCCCCGGCTCACGCCCCTGCAACGCGCCATCGCGCGGGATGTGGCGCGCATCAAGGCGACGGCATTGGCCGATACGCCGGCGCTGTTGGTCAAACTCGATGAACTGGTGCTGCTGGCGGACGAGTTGCCCATTGCCAACGCCATGCCAACGCCCCATGCCAATGAAGCCCTGAAACGCAAGCCCGAGGAGACGGTCGCCATCTGGTGGGTGCGCTTGGGACTGCTGGTGCGCGACGAAGTGCGCAGCCTGGTACGTGTCAGCCGGATTGAAGATCCCGACGCAGCCTTGCTGTCGCCGGAACAGTCTTTCTTTCTGCGCGAAAACCTGAAGCTCAAGCTGCTCAATGCCCGCCTGGGGCTGCTGTCGCGGCAGATTGACTCTGTGCGTTCGGACCTGGGCGCCGCCAGCGTTTCGCTGGGGCGCTATTTCGATGCGTCGTCCCGCAAGACCCAGACCGCCAGCGCGCTGTTGCAGCAGGTGCGGGGACAGCTGAAGGCCCTGGACCTGCCCCGGGTGGATGACACGCTGGCGGCACTGGCGACCGCCGCTGCGGGGCGCTGACCATGCGGCTTGCCCTGTGGCTGATGGCCCTGTTCGCGGTTGCGGTGGCCAGCGCCTTGTTTGCCGGGGACAACCATGGCACGGTCAGCCTGTTTTTGCCCCCCCACCGGGTGGACCTGTCGCTGAATCTCTTCCTGTTGTTGTTGGCGGGCAGTTTTTTGACGCTGCATCTGGCCATGCGCGCGCTCTCTGCATTGGTGAATATTCCACAGCAGGCGCGCCGTTGGCGCCTGCTGCAAAAGGAGCGCGCCATCCACACGGCACTGCTCGAATCGCTATCGCACCTGGCGGCCGGCCGCTTTGTGCGGGCGCGCAAGGCCGCTGAATTGGTCATTTCCCTGGAAGAGTCGGTCCAACGCAGTGGCGAGCGTCTGGCCTATGGTGGGCGCCTGCGCACGCTGTCCCACCTGTTGGCCGCGGAAAGTGCACATGCTCTGCAAAACCGCGCGGTGCGGGACAGTCACTTTCAATTGGCGCTGGACGAGGCCGCCAGCCGGGACGCCCAGGAGGCGCGTGAGGGCGTTCAGTTGCGCGGCGCCCGCTGGGCCCTGGACGACCGGGACGCCATTGCCGCAACCCAATGGCTGGACCAGCTGCCCCAGGGCGCGGCGCGGCGAACCCTGGCATTGCGTCTGCGCTTTCGGGCGGCACGCCAATCGGGTCAATCCCAGAATGCCCTGGAGACGGCGCGCCTGTTGACCAAGCACCGGGCGTTCTCCGAATCAGCGGGCAAGAGCATTGCCCGTGGACTGGCGATTGAGTTGATCCGTGCGGCACACGATGCCGTGCAAATCCAGCGTGCCTGGGATGCACTGGACAGCGCGGAGCAGCAGATTCCCGAGGTAGCCTTCGAGGCCGCCGAACGTCTGCTCTCACATGGCGGCGCGGTCACCGTGTCGCGTCAATGGCTGTTGCCGGTGTGGGATGCAATGGTGCAGGGCCGCGATGCCCTGACATTGTCCCAACGCATTCGTCTGGCCCGCGTGCTCGAACGCGGATTCGGCGCGCCGGATGGAGCACCGGACAGTGGCTGGCTGGGCCGCATCGAATCGGCCCAGATGGGCAATCCACGGGATGCGGTGTTGCAGTATCTGGCTGGTGTCGTCTGCATGCGTCTGAGCCTGTGGGGCAAGGCGCAGCAATTGTTCAAGCAGTCTTTGGCGGTTCTCCAGGACTCGGAACTCACCCGCGACACGTGGTTGGCGCTGGCCCAGATGGCCGAGCAACGCCAGGATGTACAGGCCGCAACCCACGCCTATCGCGAGGCCGCAAAAAGGTGACGCAGGTGCGATTCGGGGCTATTATGCGGCCATGGCTACACTCACCGAACACATCATCAAGCTGACCGATCACCGGGACCGGGAGCTTCTGGAATTGACGCTTTGCAAGGCCTTGATTGACCTGTTGCGCATTGACCGGGTGGTTGTTGCGCGGGTCGTCAGTGAAGAGGGTATCAAGCGATGGCTGGAGGTGGCTTCGCTCGACGTGCGGGGCGGCGGCAAGGTGGTGGACCCGCTACGCGTGGAGTTTGAAACCCTGCGTGAATTGAATGACGAGAGAGACCGCTTGCGGTGTCTGCAAACCCGAAGTCTGGTTGAGTACGCCTGGGCCGGAGAAGAGGGCCCACGCATCAGCTACATCCCGCTGTATGCGGATTCTGCCCACGACGATGAAGGCGTCATTGAAGTGCATTCCGGCTCTCCGTTGGCCTTGGGGCAGCTTCAGGTTATTGATGACATGGTCCATGTGTTTCGCAACATGTACAGGTTGTTGGCCTACAGCGACCGGGACGCACTGACGGGCCTGCTCAATCGCAAGTCACTCGATGACACCTTCTACAGCGCCGTCCTGGAAGAAATGGACCATGGACTCGAAGGCGAAACCGCTGTGCTGGAAGCCAGTGTGCTGCCGGTTTCCGAGCGTCGCCACCGGGTGCCTCCCAATTACTGGCTGGGTACCGCCAGCGTTGACAATTTTGGTGTCATCAACGACAAGAGCGGCCATCTGATTGCAGAAGAAGTACTGCTGCTGGTCGCCAGGATCATGAACAATACCTTTCGCACCTATGACCGCATTTACCGGTTGGGTGGAGAGCAGTTTGCCGTGCTCATGCATTGCCCGGACGAAGCGCTGGTGCTGGCCGCATTTGAACGTTTTCGGGCCAATATGGAGAAATTCAATTTTCCGCAGGTGGGTCGCGTTACGGCGTGTGCGGGATTTACCCGTGTTACCGCCGAAGACTCACCCAGCACGACGCTCGAACGTGCTGAAAGGGCGGTGGACTATGCCCAGCGCAATGGACGCAACCAGGTCTATAGCCATGACGACCTGGTGCGCAAAGGACTCTTTGGCGATACCATCAAAGTGGGCGCGGTGGATTTGTTCTAACGGCCAGCCTGCAATGGAAAAAGGGGCCGATGGGCCCCTTCTTTTTGTCAGCCCCATCGTGTGGGGCTTTGGATGGTTCGATCAGGCAGCGGGCGGCTGCTCGAACGGCAATGTCATGTTGCGCAGGTCACGCTTGGTTTCCACCAGAACCAGTGGTCCCGTGTCAATGGACACCGGCGCTGGACGTTCGCGGGGTACGTGGATGGGCTTTGGCTCCGCAGCAATCGCCGCCTGTACGGCTTCGACCTTGGATGCATCCGAATTTACCCACTGCAGTCCAGAGCCTTGGGCCACGTCGATCAATGCATCGGTTGGCAGACTGTAGGACGTTACCTTGGGCATGCGTTCCGCAGGCGCCGTCGGGACTGGTGCTTTGACAGCAGCAGCTACCTGTGGCGCGGCGGCAGTGACGCGATCCATCAAGGACGCGGCAACGACCGCTGCGGGCACGCTTGCCTCTTGCAAGTCGTTCGCTTGGGGCGCCACAGGCTGCGCAGGGATGCGCAAATCAGGCCGCTCCTCGCGCTCGCTACGCTCACCACGCGGTCCGCGTTCACGGCCATAGCGGTCACGTGAGCGCTTCTCACGGGGTTCGCCATTGTCGATTCCGGGTTCTTGCGCCGGGGCATTTCCGTCTTGCGAGGGCTGTGCTTCATCCGATGAAGCGCTTGGGGCGTTGGCGTTGTCCGCGAATCCCAGCTGGGCCTGCTGGCTGGCGTCGCCGGTTGGGCGCGTATTGTCGTCCTGGCGTGGCCCACGTCCGTTGCGTCCGCGTCCACCGCGCCCGCCACGGCCTTCACGGGGCTGGCCTTCATTGCGACCCTCGCCGTTGCCTTCGCCTGTGGGCGCTGCGTCTGCACTGCCTTGTGCACGTGGCTCGCCGCGTTCAGCGCCTTCGGTGCGTTCGGTGCGTTCGCCACCACGAGGCGGGCGGTTGCCACGATCACCACGGTCACCACGGTCATTGCGAGGGCCGCGGTCGGGACGCGGCTCCTGGCGATTGCCGTCCTGACCCGCTTGCGCCACCTCACCGGGCTGCAGGGAGGCGTCCATCGGCATGGGTTTGCCCTCGGCGTCAAAGCGCTCGCGCTGGGAACCACCTTGACGGTCTCCGCCGCCACGTCCACCCCGTCCACCACGGTTGCCACGTCCGTCACCACGGCCTTCGCCACGTGGTCCGCGGCCTTCGCCGCGAGGTCCTTCTGGGCGACCTTCGCCGGGCTTGCCGCCCGAACGGTTGCCATCCCGGTTGCGGCCATCACGGCCGTCGCGGCCCTCAGCCGGCTTGGGCGCGGGTGCTGTTACAGGCTTGGCGGGTGCAGCGGGCTCGCCGGCAAACAGGTTCTTGATCCAGCCAAAGAAGCCCTTTTCAGCGGCGACGGGTGGCTTGACTTCAGCGGGCGGTGCAGCGCGGTGTGCGGCTGCATGGGGTGCATGTGCCGGGGTTGGTGCAACAGGCCGTGGAGCAGCGATGGGGGCTGGAGCATCCGGCAGCACGCCTTTGATGATGGGCGTTTGCTTGTTGGTCGGCTCCTGCGAGCGGCGCGTCACGCTGGTCGGGTCTTCGATCTCATCGGCCATTTTGTAGCTGGCTTCGATGTTGTCCAGGCGTGGGTCGTCGTGCTTCAGACGCTCCAAGCGGTAGTTGGGCGTCTCCAGTGTCTTGTTGGGAACCAGCAGCACATTGATGCGCTGTTTGAGTTCAATCTTGGCGACTTCGGAGCGCTTTTCATTGAGAAGGAACGATGCGACGTCGACAGGCACCTGGCACAGCACGGAAGCCGTGCTGTCCTTCAGCGACTCTTCCTGGATGATGCGCAGGATTTGCAGCGCGCTGGATTCGGTGTCACGGATGTGTCCGGAACCACCGCAGCGTGGGCAGGGAATCGATGCACCTTCGGACAGGGCGGGGCGCAGGCGCTGGCGGCTCATTTCCATCAGGCCGAATTTGCTGATGGTGCCGAACTGCACACGGGCGCGGTCCTGGCGCAGCGCGTCGCGCAAGCGGTTTTCCACTTCGCGGCGGTTGCGGGACTCTTCCATGTCGATAAAGTCGATGACGATCAGTCCACCCAGGTCGCGCAAGCGCATCTGGCGGGCCACTTCGTCAGCGGCTTCCAGGTTGGTGCGGGTCGCGGTTTCTTCGATGTCGCCGCCCTTGATGGCGCGGGCTGAGTTGACGTCCACGGACACGAGTGCTTCGGTGTGGTCAATGACGATGGCGCCGCCGCTTGGGAGTTGCACCGTGCGGGCGTAGGCGGATTCGATCTGGTGTTCGATCTGGAAGCGGCTGAACAGCGGCGCGTCGTCACGGTAGCGCTTCACGCGCGCTGCGTGCTCGGGCATGACGTGGGCCATGAACTGCTGGGCCTGCTCGTACACGTCGTCCGTGTCGATCAGGATGTCGCCGATGTCGTGGTTGAAGTAGTCGCGGATGGCGCGGATCACCAAGGAGGACTCTTGGTAAATCAGGTAGGCACCCTTGCCGCCCTTGGCCGCGCCGTCGATGGCGGACCACAGCTTCAACAGGTAGTTCAGGTCCCACTGCAGCTCGGGCGCGCTGCGGCCGATGCCGGCGGTGCGGGCGATGATGGACATGCCGTTGGGGTATTCCAACTGGTCCATGTTCTCTTTGAGCTCGGCCCGGTCTTCACCTTCGATGCGGCGGCTGACGCCACCACCACGGGGGTTGTTGGGCATCAAGACCACATAACGACCCGCCAGCGACACAAAGGTGGTCAGGGCGGCCCCCTTGTTGCCACGCTCTTCTTTTTCGACCTGGACCAGCAGTTCCTGGCCTTCACGGATGGCGTCCTGGATGCGGGCTTGGGAGGCAGAGACGCCTTCCTTGAAGTACATCCGGGAGATTTCCTTGAACGGCAGGAAGCCGTGGCGGTCTTCGCCGTAGTCGACGAAGCAGGCTTCCAGCGAAGGCTCGACGCGCGTAACGACGGCCTTGTAGATATTGCCCTTGCGCTGTTCGCGCCCTTCAATTTCGATTTCGTAGTCGAGGAGTTTTTGTCCGTCGACAATGGCCAGGCGGCGTTCTTCAGCCTGCGTGGCGTTGATAAGCATCCGTTTCATGGAGTGCGTCCTTCATCAGTTTTACATGCCCTTGACGGGCAATTGATACCTGAACTGACGAACCGAAGTGAGGTGGAATTGCCGGAGAACTTCGACTCAAACGAGGCGTCGAAGCGTAGGCGCGTGGAGGGGAGCGAGGGGGGGAGTTTGTGAACTTGCTATCAATTGCATAGCTGGTTGCGCCCGTTTGACGAGGGCTAGCGGCCGATTCATGCCGGACAACGGGGCGAAAACGCTCCGTAGGCAAAGATTCATCAGGCACAGCAGCACAAACATCTCGCTTCATTCCGTTTACAGACGAAGGGTCTGCAAACTGTGGGTATTCCGTATCAGTGTTTCGATTCGTAGTCTTGACCGTGTTGCCCGCAGACCATCACAGGCATTTGGCGTGTGATTTGCAAACAGAGAAACCCGGCGGCATCGACCTTCCAGCGTGTCTGTGTATGGCGTGTGGACTAAACTCCAGACAAATCAACCACTTACAGCGCACCGCTAGTGAAACACATTATAGGGGGCAATCCGGTGGCCCCGTTGCCCCAGGTCAAATCGCTCACCATCGATGAAGATGGCGCCGGACAGCGGCTGGATAACTACCTGATGCGCCAGCTCAAGGGCGTGCCCAAGACCCATGTCTACCGCATCATCCGCAGTGGAGAGGTGCGGGTCAACAAGGGGCGTGCCAGCGCCGAGACGCGCCTGAACGCCGGGGATGTGGTGCGTCTGCCGCCGGTTCGCGTGTCCGAGCGCGCAACCGAAAAGGCCCAGGCCATGGCCGAGCAGGTGGCAGGCCACGCGCCCGCCAAGGAATTCACGGTTCTGTATGAAGACGACTGCATGCTGGCCATCAACAAGCCGGCCGGGGTGGCCGTGCATGGCGGCTCGGGCGTCAGCTTCGGTGTCATCGAACAGTTGCGCATGGCAAGGCCCCAGGCCAAGTTTCTGGAACTGGTGCACCGGCTCGACCGCGAAACCAGCGGCATCCTGCTGGTGGCCAAGAAGCGCAGTGCTCTGAAGAACCTGCAGGACCAGTTTCGTGAGCGTGAGACCGGCAAGACCTATCTGGCCCTGGTATTGGGCCAATGGCCAGCCAACAAAAAGGTGCTGGACAAACCGCTGCACAAATACCTGCTGCCGGACGGTGAGCGCCGCGTCAAGGTGGTCGCCAAGGACGATCCGGATGGAATGCCGTCCTTGACATTGGTCAAGGTTAGAGCCGCTGGCGGTACTGCCAGCGATGTCGAAGTGGACACCGGTCATGCCGGGCGTGGCTATTCTTTGCTGGAGGTGACAATCAAAACCGGACGCACCCACCAGATTCGCGTGCATCTGGCGTCCGAAGGCCTGCCGATCGCGGGCGATGACAAATATGGTGACTTTGATTGCAACAAGGCGCTGGCCCGCGCCCACAGTCCCACACCGCTCAAGCGCATGTTTCTGCATGCTTGGAGGTTGCAGTGCAACCATCCGTCGACCGGGGAGCGCATGGAGTTGCAGGCAGACCTGCCGGCAGAACTGAGCCGCTTCCTGCTCCAGGTGTTGCCGTCCCCGGGTTGAAGTGTGTCCCCTCTTTTCTGATTCATAAAATTTTTGCCATGCAAACGCCGAAACCGCAGAGACCCACCCGACAGTTTGATTTGATTGCCTTCGATTGGGATGGCACCCTGTTTGACTCCACGGCCCTGATCACCCGCTGCATCCAGGCTGCGGTCGTGGACGTGGGCGGACGCCCGCCGAGCGACAAGGACGCGGCCTATGTGATTGGCCTGGGGCTGATGCAGGCGTTGGCGCATGCGGCGCCTGACGTGCCGCAGCACAAATACGCCGAGTTGGGCGCGCGCTACAAACACCACTATGCGGCGCACCAGCATGACATCAGCCTGTTTGCCGGGATATTGCCGCTTCTGGCCGACTTGAAAGCCCGCAACCACGTACTCGCCGTGGCCACGGGCAAGAGCCGTCGCGGGCTGAACGACGCCCTCAAATCGGTCGAGTTGCAGGGGCTGTTCGACGGTTCGCGTACCGCGGACGAAACCGCGGGCAAGCCGAGTCCCCTGATGCTGCAGGAGTTGATGCAGGAATTTGGTGTGGAACCCAGCCGGGTGCTGATGGTGGGCGATACCACACACGATCTGCAGATGGCGCTGAATGCCGGCTGCCCGAGCGTGGGGGTGAGTTATGGTGCGCATGAGCCCTCGACGTTTACTGCCCTGAACCCGCGCTTTGTGGCCCATTCGGTGGCCGAGCTACACGCCTGGTTTTCGGCCCATGCTTGATAGGGAGTGTGCGCTGTGATGAACGCCGTTCCGGCAGAGGGCATTCCCCTGTGCAATTCCGCCGACCTGCAAGACAGTGGCGAGGCCGTACCCTTTGACGTGGTGTACTGTGGGCGAACCTCCCGCGGGTTTGCGATCCGTTTTGAGGGGCAGGTCTATGCCTACCTCAACCAGTGCGCGCATGTTCCCATGGAGATGGACTACCAGCCCAACCGGTTTTTTGACAGCACCGGCCGGTGGCTGATGTGCGCCACGCACGGGGCCATGTACCGTCCACAGACGGGAATGTGCAGCGGTGGCCCCTGTCGTGGCGGATTGATAAAGATTGCACTGACCGAGTCGGATGGCGTCGTCCACTGGCATACTGCCCCTAACCTGCAACCCCTGGAATTCTGAAATGACTGGCCCCAATATCCCCGGCAATCCTGACACTATGCAAAATTCACCCGCAGCCCGCGTAGAACAGGCCGATTCAGCTATCAAAAATGAAGCAAATGCGCCTTTGAACGGCGCGGGGGGTACGCCTGGATGGGAGCGATCCACCCTCGAGCAGCTGGCGATGGCCACTATCACCGAACAGCGCCAGGCGCGGCGCTGGCGCAACGCGATCCGGATTGCCTGGCTCGCTTTCCTGGTGTCACTGGTGTGGCTGGGCATGGACCGCGGAGGCGGCACGGCGGATACGTCTACGCCCCACACGGCTCTGGTCAAGATAGAAGGCGAAATTGCTTCAGGTGCCGAGGCCAGTGCCGAATTGATCGTCGCCGCCATGCGCAGCGCCTTTGAGGACAAGGGCGCACAGGCCGTGGTCTTGCTGATCAATTCACCTGGCGGTAGCCCGGTGCAGGCCGGCATCATCAATGATGAAATACGCCGATTGAAAATCTTGCACAACAAGCCGGTCTATGCCGTTGTGGAGGAGACCTGTGCATCGGCAGCCTATTACATTGCCGCCGGAACCGACAAGATATTTGTCGACAAAGCCAGTGTGGTCGGCAGCATCGGCGTGCTGATGGATGGCTTTGGCTTTACGGGTCTGATGGACAAGCTGGGTGTGGAGCGCCGCCTGATGACGGCTGGCGTCAACAAGGGTTTCATGGACCCCTTCAGCCCGCAGTCTGACAAGCAGCGTGAGTTTGCCCAGGCCATGCTGGACCAGATTCACCTGCAGTTCATCAGCGTGGTGAAGGCCGGCCGCGGCGACCGGTTGAAAGAAACACCAGAGACGTTCAGCGGCCTGTTCTGGACCGGCCAACAGGCGATAGAAATGGGTTTGGCTGATCAACTGGGCAACCTGGACTTTGTGGCCCGAGAAGTGGTCAAGGCCGAAGAACTGATTGACTACACGCGCAAAGACAATGTGGCCGAACGTCTGGTCAAGCGTTTCGGCGCGTCCATTGGCGAAGGCAGTGTGCGGGCATTGCGGGTTCTGCCCAATCTGCGCTAAAGGAGCGGATGCGCCACCTATCGGCCAATCGCGAAGACCGTAGGTAGGGTGTTCTCCACAGCCCAGGCTTTGTGTTTCCAGTTCTTGACCAGATCGCTGTGGCAGGCGGCCTGCACCAGCGTGAGTCCGCTGGCCGTGGCCAGGCGGGTGTTGTGCTGCAGGGTCTGTAGCAACGCTTGCTGAAGGGCCACATTGCGGTACGGCGTCTCAATGAACAACTGGGTTTGTCCAGTTTTCAGGGCCAGGGTTTCCAACTCCCGAATGCGCTGGGTGCGCTCGGCGGGCGTGCTGGGCAGGTAGCCGACAAATGCAAAATTCTGGCCATTCAGGCCGCTGGCAGCCAAAGCCAATAGCAGGGACACCGGCCCCACCAGCGGGACCACCGGCACGCCCAGATCATGAGCGGCACGCACCACGGATGAGCCGGGGTCTGCAATCGCTGGCATGCCGGCTTCGCTGACCAGTCCGATGTTCTCGCCCTGCAGTGCGGCCTGCAGCAGAGGACGCGCATCGAACTGACCCTGGTGGTCGCCCTTTTTGTGCACGGCGTGGGGCAATTCCTGCAAGACCATGGTCTGCAAGGGCTGGCACAGCGGGTGGGTTTCTGCAACGCGCTTGAGGTAGGCGCGGGTGGATTTGGCGTTTTCACAGATCCAGTTTTGGAGCGACGCGGCGACGGCCAGCGTCCCGGCAGGCATGACCTGGTGGAGTGCCACCTGGGTGTCGCAGCCAAAATCGAGAGGTGCTGGTACCAGGTACAGGGTGCCGGGTGTGGAGTTGCCAGCCTTGGCCGGGGGAGCGGGCGCGTTCATGCGTGTGCGCTCTGGGGCGTCAGCAGCTGGATGCCGGCAGCGCGCAGCATCCGGCTGGTACGAATCAGTGGCAAGCCGACCAGGGCTGTGGGGTCGTCGCTTTCGATGGCGTCCAGCAGCGCAATGCCCAGTCCTTCGCTCTTGGCGCTGCCGGCGCAGTCGTAGGGCTGCTCCTGGCGCAGATAGTTTTCGATCTCTGTGTCATCCAGGTCGCGAAAAATGACCTTAACGGGTGCCAGATCCTGCTGGCAGAAGCCGCTGTCCAGGCAGACGACGGCCAGGGCCGTCTGGAAAATCACTGTTTTTCCGCGCATCTGGCGCAATTGCAGGGTCGCCCGCTCGTGGTTGCCGGGCTTGCCCAGCGCGTGCCCTTCCAGGTCGGCGACCTGGTCCGAACCAATCACCACGCAGTCCGGAAATCGCTGCGCGACCGCTTGGGCCTTGGCCAGCGCCAGGCGACGCGCCAGCTCTGCGGGATGCTCACCCGGTAAAGCGGTTTCGTCCACCTGCGGTGATTCCACGGAGAAGGGGATACGCAGGCGACTTAGCAGTTCGCGTCGGTATGCGGAGGTGGATCCGAGGATCAGTTTTCGGTTGGAGATGTCTGGCATGGCCCGATTCTCTTACACTGCGCGGATGAAACACGACTACGACGCCCGGCATCTGAATATTGATGCATTTGCCCGCGCACAGGGCCACATTGTTGGCAGCCAGAATCTGACTGACTTTGGCCGCCTGTTGGACGAGGCGCAGGGAGTTGCGACGCAAAAGACCGTGCACTTTACTGCGCAAGGCATGGTTCGCCCCGACGGCGGGTCCGGCGAACAGATATGGCTGGTGCTGACGGGTGAAGTGGCGTTGCCACAAATTTGCCAACGTTGCTTGGGGCCAGTGGACGTTCCGGTCCTGTTCCATAGGGAATTTCGCTTTGTGGCAACTGAAGAGCTTGCAGAATTGGAAGATGAAGCGTCCGACGAGGACGTTCTGGTGTTGAGTCGCGATTTCAACCTGCTCGAACTGGTTGAAGATGAGTTGTTGATGGCCCTGCCGGTTGTTCCCAAGCACGAAGTGTGTCCCGAGCCGGTCAAGCTGCAGGTTGCCGACCCGGATTTTGTGGAGGAGGCCGCGGAAAAGCCCAATCCCTTCGCAGTGTTGGAGCAGCTCAAAAACAAGCGCTAGCCCCGATCTACGCTTTGGGCTATAATGTGAGGCTTAGCGTGTGAAATCTGTCGCGCTTTTTACTAACCCCCAGTGTTGCATTTTGCGTTGAGCAATGGCGCAGCACCACCTGCTGAGGAGCCGACCATGGCCGTCCAACAAAACAAAAAGTCACCTTCCAAGCGCGGTATGCACCGCTCGCACAATGCTTTGGTTGTGCCAGGCATTGCTGTGGAATCCACCACTGGTGAGACCCACCTGCGCCACCACATCAGCCCCACCGGTTTTTACCGTGGCCGCAAGGTGCTGAAGACCAAAGCCGAAGCCTGATCAAGGTTTTTTCCGCAAAGCCCGGAGCTGCAGATTCTGTAGCGTCGGGCTTTTGTTGTTTGTGGCCAATAGGTTTTGTTGGATGTTTTCTCTTTTTTGGGTGTCTGCCCCATGATCACAATTGCTGTTGACTGCATGGGAGGCGATCATGGCCCCCAGGTCACATTGCCGGCTTGTCGGCTCTTCCTGGACCAGCATCCCGATGCGGCACTGGTTTTGGTTGGGTTGCCAGATGCTTTTGCCGGATTTTCCCATCCCCGCGCCCAGATCGTGGCGGCCAGCGAAGTGGTGACCATGGATGATCCGCTGGAAATCGCTTTACGCCGCAAGAAGGACTCGTCCATGCGCGTGGCGATCCAGCAGGTCAAGGACAGCAAGGCTCAGGCTGCAGTGTCCGCTGGTAATACGGCCGCGTTGATGGCAATTTCCCGGTACATCCTGAAGACGATCGATGGAATCGAACGTCCTGCCATTGCGGGGCAGATTCCCAATGCCACTGGCGGGGCAACCACGGTTCTGGATCTGGGAGCCAACGTGGACTGTACGGCAGAGCATTTGTTGCAGTTTGCAGTCATGGGGTCGGCCTTGGTTTCCGTCTTGAGCAACAAGGAGTCACCAACCGTCGGATTGCTCAATATCGGCGAAGAAATCATCAAAGGCAATGAAACAATCAAAAAAGCGGGTGAATTGTTGCGTTCTGCTGCCAAAGCGGGTGATTTGAACTTTTTTGGTAATGTCGAAGGAAACGATATTTTCAAGGGCGGAGTGGATCTGGTGGTTTGCGACGGATTTGTGGGGAATGTGGCGTTGAAGACTAGTGAAGGCCTGGCGGCCATGATCGGCAGTTTTTTGAAAGCCGAATTCTCCCGCAATATTTTTACGAAAATGGCTGCAATTGCTGCTTACTCTGTCTTAAATGCGCTTAAAAACAGAGTGGACCACCGGCGATACAACGGTGCGGCGTTGTTGGGCCTGCGCGGATTGGTGTTCAAGAGCCACGGCTCCGCTGATGTTCTGGGTTTTGGGTTCGCGTTGAACCGGGCGTATGATGCAGCCCGAAACAACTTGCTTGACCGAGTACAGGTTCGTATCGCGCACGCGGCGCCGCTACTGGCGACCGCTGAAGGTGTGCAGTAGCCTGTCCGGGTGTCATCAACCCCCAACATGAAACGATATTCGCGAATTACAGGCACAGGCAGCTACTTGCCCCCGCGCCGGCTGACCAATGCCGACTTGGTGGCGGAACTGGCCGCCAAGGGCGTTGAAACGTCCGATGAATGGATCGTGGAGCGCACCGGAATTCGCGCCAGGCACTTTGCGGCCGAAGGTGTGTATAGCAGTGACTTGGGGTTGGAGGCTGCAAGGCATGCACTCCAGGCAGCGGGCCGCAACCCCCAGGACATTGATCTCATCATTGTCGCCACGTCCACTCCGGACATGGTTTTCCCATCGACTGCCTGCATTCTGCAAAACAAACTCGGAGCCAATGGTTGCGCGGCTTTTGATGTGCAGGCTGTGTGCAGTGGTTTTGTCTATGCATTGGCGGTCGCCGATTCCATGATCCAAACCGGTGCCGCCAAATGCGCGTTGGTGGTGGGTGCAGAGGTGTTTTCCCGGATTCTGGATTTCAATGACCGCACCACCTGTGTGCTGTTTGGTGATGGTGCCGGTGCTGTGGTGTTGGAGGCGTCAAAGACGCCCGGCATTTTGGCCAGTGATTTGCACGCCGATGGCAAGCATGTGGGCATCCTGTGTGTCCCCGGGCATGTGTCTGGCGGTGCTATTTTGGGTGACCCGCTGTTGAAGATGGATGGGCAGGCGGTGTTCAAACTGGCGGTAGGTTTGCTGGAGAGCGCCGCCAAGGCCACGCTGGCGAAGGCCGGGCTGACCGAGTCCGATATCGACTGGCTGGTTCCGCACCAGGCCAATATCCGCATCATGCAGAGTACGGCCCGCAAGCTCAAACTCTCCATGGACAAGGTGGTCGTCACGGTCGCCCAGCACGGCAATACGTCGGCGGCCTCCATTCCACTGGCATTGGATACGGCAGTGCGGTCCGGGCAGGTCAAGACTGGCGAAACGCTTTTGCTCGAAGGCGTGGGTGGCGGTTTTACCTGGGGCGCTTTGCTCCTGGTTTTGTAGCTGCTCACGCAATATTGACGAGGGCTAGCGGCCCTTTTAATGGTTGGATCTCAATGAAACAATTTGCATTTGTATTTCCCGGTCAAGGCTCGCAATCGGTGGGAATGCTGGACGCTTGGGGCGACCATGCTGTGGTGGCGCAGACGCTGCAGGAAGCGTCTGATGCATTGGGCGAAGATGTTGCCAAGCTCATCCGCGAAGGCCCCAAGGAGGTCCTGTCCTTGACGACCAATACACAGCCCGTCATGTTGGTGGCGGGTGTTGCTGCCTATCGGGTCTGGATGTCGGAAGTGGGCATTGCCCCTGCGGCCGTTGCTGGGCATTCACTGGGTGAGTACACGGCGTTGGTTGCTGCCGGTGCGTTGACCTTGCAGCAGGCCGCGCCATTGGTGCGGCTGCGGGCCCAGGCCATGCAAGAGGCCGTGCCCGTGGGAGTTGGCGCCATGGCCGCCATATTGGGCATGGATGCCGCCAGGGTGCGCGCAGGTTGCCTGGAAGTGACACAGTCATTTGGCGTAGGCTCAAAGGAGATTGTGGAGGCGGTCAATTTCAACGACCCCGCACAAACCGTGATTGCGGGCAGCAAGGCCGCGGTTGACAAGGCCTGCGAAGTGCTCAAGGCCAATGGGGCCAAGCGGGCCTTGCCCTTGCCGGTGTCTGCGCCATTTCATTCCCGATTGATGCAACCCGCCGCCGAGAAGCTCAAGGAGCGCCTGGTGTCAGTGACGTTGGCTGCGCCACAGATTGCGTTGGTCAACAATATTGATGTAGCCGTTGAAACCGATCTCGACCGGATCCGCGATGCGCTGTACCGCCAGGCGTTCGGACCCGTGCGTTGGGTGGAATGCGTGCAGGCGATCAAGGCGCGGGGCCTGACTACACTGGTGGAATGCGGACCTGGAAAAGTGCTGGCCGGAATGGTCAAGCGCATTGACCCGGAACTAACCGGACTGGCGCTGTTTGATCCCGCCAGCCTGCTAGACACAAAAGGTGCATTGGTATGAACGAAGTGAAATTTGAAGGGCAGGTTGCGCTGGTGACCGGCGCGTCCCGCGGAATCGGAGCAGCCATCGCTCTGGAACTGGCTCGCAAGGGTGTGAAAGTCATCGGAACGGCCACAACGGAGGCCGGTGCGACCAAGATATCGGAAGCCCTGGCCGCTTTTGAAGGCTGCACCGGGCGTGTGCTGGACGTTACGCAGGGCGCTGCGGCAGAGGCGCTGGTCGATGCTGTCGTCAAACAATATGGTGGATTGCAGGTGTTGGTGAACAACGCCGGCATTACGCGTGACAACCT
>Ga0208514_100351_pt1 | contig 28156 bp, 23 predicted proteins | sample LakWasMet70_HOW9_2_FD_183900 | JGI IMG/M metagenome (GOLD analysis project Ga0208514, IMG submission 183900) | Freshwater sediment methanotrophic microbial communities from Lake Washington under simulated oxygen tension - Sediment Metagenome... | ecosystem: Environmental > Aquatic > Freshwater >...
TGACCCCACCCTTCAACCTCTTTTAAAGCCCCCCGAGTCCCATGTCCATCTGGAAAAAACCCGTCACCGTCGAACTGCTCACGGCCATGAGTGCCGACACCGCAACGGCCCACCTGGGAATCGAATTTCTGGAAGTTGGCGACGATTTCATTACCGCCCGCGTGCCAGTGGACACGCGCACCCGCCAGCCCTATGGCCTGTTGCATGGCGGCGTCAGCGTGGTGCTGGCCGAAACGCTCGGTTCGTGCGGTGCCGCCTGTGCCTGCCCCGAGGGCTACAAGGCCGTCGGCCTGGACATCAATGCCAACCATGTGCGCGGCACCACCAGCGGCTGGGTGACCGGCACGGCGCGCCCGGTGCACATGGGCCGCACAACGCACGTGTGGGCGATTGAGTTGCACAACGAGGCCGGCGAACTGACCTGCGTGTCGCGCATCACGATGGCCATTCTGGCGCCGAAAGACTAGCCGCGCTGCCGCGCAAACGCGACGTACCAGTCCAGGCAACCCGGATTGGCCATCGCATCCTTGTTGACGACCTTCTCCAGCGGCTGGCCCAGCAGCAGCTTCTTGATCGGCAGTTCCTGCTTCTTGCCCGACAGCGTGCGCGGCACCTCGGCGACCTGAAAGATCGCATTGGGCACAAAACGCGGGCTTAAGGCCGTCTTGATGGCGTCCACTATCTTGCGTTCCAAGACGTCATCCAGCGTCAGGCCCGGGCGCAGCACGACGAACAGCGGCATGTAGCTTTCACGACCCAGGTATTCCAGGTCCACCACCAGGCTGTCCATGACCTCGGGCAGCACCTCGATGGCGCTGTACAGCTCGCTGGTGCCCATGCGCAGGCCGTGGCGGTTGATGGTGGCATCGCTGCGGCCAAAGATCACGCAGCCCTCGCCGCCTTGTTCTTTGGTACCGACACGCAACCAGTCGCCGTGCCGCCAGACGCCGCCGGCTTCCACGCTGGCATCCCCTCCGCCAGGTTTGCGGCCGTGGCCGGGGGGGTACATCTCGAAATAGCTGGCCAGGTAGCGCGCGTTGCCAGAGTCGCCCCAGAAGTAGAGCGGCATGGATGGAATCGGCTGGCTGCAGACGAGTTCACCGACCTCGCCCAGCACCGGCTCGCCGGCCTCGTTCCAGGCCTCGACCGCGCAGCCCAGCAGACGGCATTGCATGACGCCGGGCTCCTGCGGCAGCTCGCGGTTGCCACCGATGAAGGCACCACAAAAGTCGGTGCCGCCACTGATGTTGCACCACCAGATGTCTTGCTGTGCCTCGCTCTTCGCGATGCGACGGAACTGCTCCGTGCCCCAGTTCTGCGCCTCGGGCGACAGCGGCGAGCCCGTGGTGCCCAGCGCGCGGATGGCCGACAGGTCACCGCAGGTTGCAAGGTCCACCCCGGCCTTCATGCAGTTGGCATAGAAGGCGGCACCGGCACCGAAGTAGGTGACACCGGTTGCGCTGGCAAAACGCCACAGCGTGGTCCAGTCCGGCTGGGCCGGCGCCGTGGCGTTGGCGCCCTGGGGTTGGCCGGCACCGGGGTTGCCGTCAAAGATCACGCAGGTGGTGCCGCTGAGCAGGCCGGCCACCTGGGCGTTCCACATCACCCAGCCGGTGGAGCTGTACCAGTGGAAGCGCTCGCCCCAGTTGTTGGCCTCGTAGCTGCAGCCCACATCGTTGTGCAACACCTTCATGGCCAACGCCACCAGGATCATGCCGCCGTGGCCATGGACGATGGCCTTGGGCAGCCCCGTGGTGCCGCTGGAGTAGACAATCCACAGCGGGTGGTCAAACGGCAGCCACATGGGCTCAAACGCCGAAGTCTTTGCGTCATTTCTGGCGGTAGCCCTCGTGAAACGGACGCATGTAGCTATTGAATTCGTAGCATGCAGCGAATCATCGGCCAACCCCAGGTTCACGTGCAGGATCACGTGTCGCACCGACGGCAACGCGCTCTGCAGCTCCTGCACCACCCCCATCCGGTCAAAGTCACGCCCGCCGTAGCGCACGCCGTCGCAGGCAATCAGCACCTTGGGTGTGATCTGCTGGAAGCGGTCAAGCACCGCGTTGGCCCCCATGTCCGGCGCGCAGACGCTCCACACCGCGCCGATGCTGACCGTGGCCAGAAAGGCAACCATAGCCTCGGGCGTGTTGGGCAGGTAGGCGGCCACGCGGTCGCCCGGCATCACGCCCTGCTCCTGCAGGTGCAGCGCCAGCGACGCGACCTGGCGGCGCAGCTCGGGCCAGCTCAGCTCGCGGTGTTCGCCCTTTTCGTTACGGCTGATGACGGCGGGAAAGCCGGCCGCGTGGGCCGGCGCCACATGGCGGAACACCTGCTGCGCGTAGTTGGTCTGGGCACCGGGAAACCACACCGCACCGGGCATGGCGTTTTTGGCCAACACCGCGGTGTGCGCTGTCGGTGACTGCAGATCAAAGTAATCCCAGACGCTCTGCCAGTAGGCATCCAGGTCGGTGATGGACCACTGCCAGAGTTCGCGGTAGGTCTCAAATGACAGACCGCGGTGCGCCTTCAGCCAGTCCTGGTACAGGCGGATCTGGGGGACGTTAGACGCGGGTCTGTGTGCGGGTGTTGTCTCGGACATGCTGTTCGTCACTTTCTCAGGACTGTTCTGTAGCCACCATTGTGGGTGCGTCGGCGAGTGTGGCACGGTACGGCGGCGTAGTGCACGTACGCCGGTGACACCCCCGTCCGCCCTATGCCCTGCCAGATGAATACCGATGCTCGGGTGGTGGTCCCGGTTGCTGCGTACGAACACAACAGGTATAAGGGCAGATTGCTGAATAGAAGGAAAGACCGCGATGAACTTCGGATACAACGGACTGCTGGGCCTGCTGGTGCTTGCTGGTGACATTTGGGCCATCCTCAACATTGCCCAGAGCTCTGCCAGCAACGAGAAGAAACTCCTTTGGATACTTGTTGTGGTGCTGCTGCCGCTACTGGGATTGATCCTGTGGTTTTTTCTGGGGCCGCGCAGCGGACGCTCTGGCTGACAGGCAGACGGCGCGCGGCTCGTCGCGCATCTCACACGGAGGACACCATGGGACTCTTGACCTTCAGCATCAACGTCACGCTGGACGGCTGCGTCGACCACCAGGAAGGAATCGCCGACGACGAGACACACGCCTTCTTCACCCGCCTCATGGACGAGAGCGCAGCGATGCTGTGGGGCCGCGTCACCTACGAGATGATGGAGAGCTACTGGCCTGCAGTCGCCCGCGGCGACGCGGACGCACCGCCGGCGATGCGCGAATGGGCGGTCAAGCTGGAGGCCAAGCCGAAGTACGTGGTGTCGTCGACGAAAAAAGACTTTCCGTGGACCAACAGCCACCACATCGCCGGCGACCTGCGTACCGGCGTGCAGAAGCTGAAGGACGCGACCCCGGCCGGCGTGCTCCTCGGTAGCGGCAAGCTCGCGGCCGAGCTGGACCGGCTGGATCTGATCGACGAGTACAAGTTCCTCGTCCACCCCAGGATCGCCGGCCACGGCCCGACCCTGTACCAGGGCGGGCTGCCCAGCACGCGACGGCTCGAGTTGATCTCGGCGAAGCCGCTACGCAGCGGCGTGGTTGCCATGCATTACCGGCGCGCGCGTTGACTCGGAGGTGGGTCATATCGCCTGTCCAAGTCTGGACGGGGGGGCCAGTTACTGCCCTTCGAAAATGTCCGCTGCCAGGGACCAAGTTGGGAGACTCTCGACTTGCCGCTACCTCAGACCCTTAGCAGGTATTGCTGTTCGCTCTGATCGGTCGTGGGCTGCAGTGCCAAGCGTTTGAGATCCTCCACGACCCCAAGAAAGCGGCCTATCAGTGGCGCCGACAGACGCTCCGCTAGACAGATCACGTGCACATGGGTGCTTAACGCCATGTCTCTGATGGGCAGCACCACAAGGCGCGAATCTGGCACAAATGCCGTTTGCGCGACAACACCAAGGCCCAGGCCCTGCGCTACGGATTCCCGCACCGCTTCGCGACTGCCCACTTCCAGCGAGCTTCGCACGTGAATGCCGGCGACGGCCAGTCCTGACTCAAAAATAGAACGAGTTTGTGATCCTTGTTCGCGCAGTACAAATTCCTGGCCCTCCAGATCAGAAAGCGCCATGGTCTTCACGTTGGCAAGCGGGTGTGAGACCGATGCAAACACGATCAAGGGTTGTCGGCGGAAGGGTATGCAATGCACACGCTCATCATCAACGGCGTGCAGCATGACACCCACGTCGGCGCGATGGTCAAGGATGCTGTCAACGATTTGTCGCGAGTCCCCTACGTTGATCGCCATGCGAATTCGAGGATACAAGCTGCGATAGCGTTTCACCATCGGCAGCACGTTGTACGGGCCGACGGCTGCTACTTTCAAATGCCCTTCGTATTGACTGCGCGCGCCCAACAGCAATAGCGCAGCTTGCTGCTCTGCTTGGTATACGCGATTGCTGATTTCATACAGGGCCAGACCAAAGGTCGTGAGTTCCACACCCCGCGGGCGGCGCACAAAAAGCTCCACGCCGAATCGACTCTCGAGGCCTGCAATGTGCGCCGAAATGGTGGGTTGCCGAATGCCGAGCAGGCGTGCGGCGGCGGACATGCTGCCAGTGCGTGCGGTGGCATCAAAGGCTTTTAATTCAGCAGACGACGAGATATCCATAGATCTGGTCTATAGGCTAATCGCTATTTGTGACAGTTTTTTAACGCCCATGTCATGTGCGCAGTCGACATTAGCAAGACAGTTCGTCCTTTTGCTACTTGCCTATCACTAACCTTTCCCCACGCACCATGACTACACACATTGAAGCAGCTGCCTCTATGGCTAGTACAAAGCGTGATACGCGGGTTGTCCTCAGTACGGATTGCCTGGAGGTTGTCTATGGAAACGGAACGCGGGCATTGTCACCAACTTCACTGAAGTTTTTCCAAGGTGAATTTGTCGTGTTGCTTGGGGCTTCAGGCGCGGGCAAATCCACACTGCTGCGTTCCTTGAATGGACTGGTGTCCCCAAGCGGTGGTGAGGTGGTGGCCACGGGTATTGGCAACTTGTCGGATCCGGTTCACCTGCGTTTGCACCGCAGGCATACAGGAATGGTTTTCCAGCAGCATCACCTTATCGGGCGACTTTCAGTTCTGGCCAATGTACTCATCGGGCGTTTGGGCTACCACGGCGCCTTCGCAACACTCTTCCCCTGGTCCAGGGTCGAAAAAGAAGGCGCACTTGCCGCATTGGATCGCGTCGGGCTGCTTGATAGAGCGCTGGATCGTGCAGACCAGTTGTCAGGCGGTCAGCAACAGCGCGTTGGCATCGCCAGGGCACTGGTGCAACGACCCCAATTGCTGCTCGCAGACGAGCCCATCGCAAGCCTGGATCCGGCAACCGCTGAAGATCTGCTTACGCTTTTGCAGGGTATTTGCCGCAGCGATGGCTTGACGCTGGTTGTGAGCCTGCACCAGGTTGAGTTCGCGCGGCAGTTTGCCGATCGCATCGTGGGTCTGCAAGGAGGCGCTGTTGTGTTCGACGGCACGCCTGCGGAATTGACTTTCGACCTGGCGGAAAACATCTACAGAGGCTCACCAACAAGCGTGCGCCACAAGCCCCTTGGCACCAACACCATTTCATTTCAACCGCAAGGAGTTCCATCATGAATCGCCGTCACTATCTGTTCGCTGCCGTCTTTGCCACGGTCTTGTCCACTTCTGTATTTGGTCAAGGCAAAGACCCCGGCAAGCTTCGCGTTGCATTGCTGCCTGATGAAAATGCCGCCACGCTGATTCAAAATGCGCAGCCACTCAAACTGTATTTGGAGAAGACGCTCAACAAGGACATCGAACTTATTGTCACAACCGACTACTCCTCAATGATCGAGGCTATGCGTTTTGGCCGAATTGAGGTGGCTTACTTCGGACCGTTTTCTTATGTGCTCGCCAAATCGCGCGCACCGGAGATAGAGCCCTTTGCTGTGGGCGTCGAGCGCGGCTCGCCCACGTACAACTCGATTCTGATTGCCACCGCTGGCGGCCCGGTGAAGTCGTTGGCCGACATCCGGGGCAAGCCATTTGGGTTTGGCGACCAAGCCTCCACATCGAGTCACCTGGCGCCGCGCGCGCACATCCTAAAAAAAGTTGGGCTGGACGGCTCCAAGGACTACCAACCGGTGCATCTGGGTGCACACGATGCAGTGGCACGCGCGGTACAAGCCGGTCAAGTTCCGGCAGGCGCGCTGTCCAAAGCAATTTATGACAACCTGGTGGCGAAAGGCAGCATAGATGCAGGCAAGGTCGTTCAGCTCGACTTGTCCGAGCCTATTCCCAACTACCCCATGGTGATGCAGGGCAATCTGGCCCCTGGTTTGAAGCAGTCCATTCGATCTGCGTTTCTCAACATGAAAGACAAGGAAGTGCTCAAGGCCTTTCGCATCGATGGATTTGCCACAACGGATGACAAAGCCTATGACGTGCTGCGCGAAACCGCCACATTGTTAAAGCTTGATCTGGCCAAGACCAAATGACGACGACCGCTGCGTCTGTGCGCTATGCGCAAATTCTTTCGCAAGCGCGTCAGCAATCGGGCCGGCAGACCCGGCTGGTCATCGGCATCATCGCCGTGTGTCTGGTCGCGTTGTGGCTGACGGGCTTCTTTGACCTTGATCGGTTTGTCGAAGGAGCGCCAGCTGTGGCGCAACTTGCGTCCGAGATGGTGCCGCCCGACTTCACCCGTTGGCAAAGTTGGATCAAACCATTGCTCGACACGCTGGCGATGTCGATCGCCGGCACTGCGCTGGCAGTATTCTTTTCGCTGCCGCTGGCGCTGATGGCAGCGCCGAATACTTCGCCAAATGCCGCTGTGTACCGTATTACACGCACGCTTCTTGCTGCGTTTCGCTCGGTGCCCGAAATCATTTTGGGTATTCTTTTTGTAGCCGTTGTTGGTTTTGGTGCGTTGCCGGGCGTGCTGGCGCTGGCTCTGCACTCCACCGGAATGGTGGCCAAGTTTTATGCCGAATCCATTGAGCACGTGGATCCCAAGCCACTGGAGGCCGCGAACGCTGCAGGTGCCAGTCGCCTGCAGGTCATTGCACATGCTGTTTTGCCGCAAGTTCTGCCACAGCTGGCTGATATCACCATCTACCGTTGGGAATACCACTTTCGTGCGTCGGCAGTGCTGGGCATTGTGGGTGCCGGTGGCATCGGATTTGAGCTGATGGCTGCGTTGCGGCTCATCAAGTACGACGAGGTGTCCGCAATACTGCTGGCCATTCTGGCCTGCGTTTTGGTGGTCGACAGCATTGGTGCAGCCTTGCGCCGCAAACTGAAGTAACAAGCTTTCAACAGAACCCTATATGAGCAAGCGCCCTAGAATTTTGGTTACACAGCGCATCCACGAAGAGGTGCAGCAACGCCTGGTCAGCCATGGCGATCTCGACATGAACCCCGGCCCTGATCCTTGGCCCCCATCCGAGGTGGCTCGGCGTGCCGCACAGTCCGACGCCCTCATGGGGTTCATGACCGATCAGATCGATAGTGCCTTGCTGCATGCCGCACCACACTTGAAGATTGTGGCCTGCGCACTGAAGGGGTATGACAATTACGACATCCCGGCGTGTACCCAGGCCGGCGTCTGGGTCAGCATCGTTCCTGACCTGCTCACTGAGCCCACGGCGGAATTGGCCATAGGGTTGGCCATCTCGCTGGCGCGGCATGTGCGACAGGGCGATGCCTATGTCCGATCAGGTGTTTTCAACGGTTGGCGCACGCATTTTTACGGAATGGGTTTGCATGGCTCGATCGCAGCTGTTGTCGGTTTGGGGCAGGTTGGTAGAGGTGTTGTGAACAGACTCAGTGGTTTTGGCTGCTCACGTGTTTTAGGTGTGGATCCGGATGCAAAGCATATCGGCGTTGAAATGGTTTCGCTGGATGCTGCCGTCAAGTCTGCGGACTTTCTCTTTGTGGCAGCGCCACTTACGGTTGCGAGCCATTACTTGGTTGGGCAAAAGCAGTTGGATCAAGCCAAGGCCGGCCAGTTCATCATCAATGTTGGGCGTGGTTCGGTGGTCGACGAGGCGGCAGTGACCCAGGCATTGAAGAAGGGGCAGATCGGTGGCTATGCAGCGGATGTGTTTGAGTGCGAAGACTGGCAGTTGGCCGACCGACCCCAGCGGATATCCCCCGAGCTGCTGGCTCTGCCCAACACGGTTTTCACCCCGCATATCGGCTCTGCGGTGCAAAGCGTTCGACTCGCAATAGAGCACAGTGCGGCAGACAATATCATTGCAGTGCTCCAGGGCAGAGTGCCCCCCAACGCAATCAATCTGCCTCAAAAAATTGATAGCTTGGCTGCCGTGGCCGATTGCTAGTCAGTAGACGATGTTGACCTGAAACCCTGCTCTAGTTTCAAAACCTCGACTGGCCGGTGATTGGACGCTGAATCATGCTGATAGCGCCGAACGGGCAGACGTCTGAGCACTTGCTGCAACCAGTGCAATGGGCAACGTTGTCAAGCCGTGCTGTCTTGATCCAATTGACGGCCTCCAAGCTCAGGATGTGTGGACCGCAGGCGCCGACGCATCTGCCGCAGCCAGTGCACTTTGCTGCAGCTATATGGGGAAGTGGACGGCGGAGATTCATTTGCACATGCATTGATCGGTGCGAGAGCGTGTAATTTCTTGACCCTGCCTGCGGCGACCAGGTTTGCCGGGCTCAAGGAGCAAGCCCTGGAATTCCTGCCTTGGCCAAGATGTCGTGCACCAGCTCCAGCCGAACTAACGGGTTCTCCAATGCCATCAGCCTTTGTTTGAGCTCCAGGGGCAGTTGCAAAAGCTCACACCAGCGGTTGGCAACCCAACCACTTTCGTTTAACCGGTAGGGCTTGCTGAAGGGGAGCTGCTCCTGCTGCATTCCTTTAGCCTGCAGGCTTTGGATGATCTGTCCGAGTGCGTCGGCAGTCACCTGAAGGTCTGGCGGTATATCCACTGGGGCGTCTGGCGCAAGCAGATCTACATCACCAACCCAAAGGCCATATTTGAGCTTTTCGCGCTTGGTGATGCGGATACGTTGGGTGCCCAAACACTGAACCATGATCAGTCCCGCCTGGGGACGTGAGAGCGACGTGATGGTGGCCAGCGTTCCCACATCGTTGAATGCCTCGTGCGCGAAGGCTTCTCCGGTTGGGGCCGAAGCCGCATCCGCAGTTGCTATCAATCGCCTGACTTCCGAGCCTTCTGTCAGTGCCACCACGCCAAACGGTGCGCCGCTTTTGTGGCACTTGCCAATCATGTCCAGGTAGCGCACTTCAAATATGCGCAATGGCAGCACGCCGTCGGGGTAGAGCACCGTTCCCAGCGGAAACAGCGGTAGCGATTGAAGTTGAAGCGACTCGGACATAGGGTCCATGGTAGCCAAGCCAGCGAATATTGCCTGAGTGGGGATTTTGGGATGGCAAGCGTCTTGTCAAGATTCAGGCAGACATTGATCGGGAGGCAATTCGCCAGATGCACTTCTGAGAACCTCGCGCTGGACGGTGGCACCAATGCCCTCTGCTCTTAGCCAATCCACCCACAGCGTTGCCATGACCAGATTTGGGGCTTGTACGAGACGTGGCATGCTGGATATTGTGTATGGTCCCATGCCATTCTGCATAGGCATTTCGACCAGCGTCGGTAGTCCCAATTCATGCGCTCAATGTCGGCGACCCACATGGACTCACGACTTTGAATGGCATCCATGGAAAAGCCACGTCGGGAATTGTTGTATCCGCCTTGCGTCTGAAGAGACTACAGGACCGGGCCTCAAGCAGGCATTGGCCTTTGACCGCTCTCTGGAAGCCGGTTTCACTCACAATTGCTGCTGACTCGAAACAAGACGAGGCTGTCTTTTAATGCATCCAGTAATCCAAAGAGCTATAGACAAGGACCGTATGCCGGACGAACTACAAAGGCACCAAGCGGCGCTAGCGCGGTTGGACCGCTACGCGACGCTGATGGATGCGCGCTTCCGGGTGCCTGGGACGCGGATTCGTTTTGGCTTGGACCCGATCATCGGCCTGCTACCGGGTATCGGCGACGCGCTGGGTCTTGCGCTCTCGCTCTATGTCGTCGTCGAGGCGATACGTCTAGGCGTATCCAAGCGCGTGCTGTTCAGAATGCTGCGCAATGTGGGACTGGAGGCCCTGGTAGGAGTGGTACCGGTACTGGGAGATGTGTTCGACATCGGTTTCAAGGCCAATATGCGCAACGCGGCATTGCTGAAAAGTTACATCGAGGACCGCCTGCTGCCGACACCGGCTCGCGACCCGCGACGCTGGCTGCAATGGGTCCTGCTGGCGACGTTCGCCGCACTGATCTTGGCACTATTGCTGGCCCTGCGGCAGCTCTTCGCGCCGCTGTGGCAGGGGCGCTGAAGTGCCCACCGGCGCTGGCAACTTCAATGGTGCCGCAGCGCACGGTTCGGACCAGTTGCGGTTACTAGCGAAGGTCTGCAATATGGCCCAGAGTTGAGAGACCTCGATGATCTGACGAAGGCGTTCAGCTCCATATGCTGACAGGCTATAGTCGCCAGCCCATGCAATCAATAATTTGTTCAGTTCCGCGATGAAGACCGATGAACTCATTTTCCACGCGAGCCGTGCCAAGGCTGTACTGCTACTCCTCGGATCGGTCGCCTTCGTGGCGATGGGCTGGTGGATGAAAGAGCAGAAGCCCTTGATTGGTTGGCTGTGCGTCGTGTTCTTCAGCTTGGGCATCCCTGCAGCACTCATCATGTTTCTACCCGGTGCCATGTATCTTCGCCTCGATCGTCAAGGACTTGAGATGAAGTCAATGGGCCGGAAAAATCGAACCCTGTGGAAAGACGTTCAATCGTTCAAGATCGGATCCATACGCGGTGCAAAGATGATCGCCATCAACTACCGGCCGCACTACGCCGATCAAAAGCTGGCGCGAGTCGTCGTAAGTGCGGTATCCGGGATGGAGGGCGCAATCCCGAATAGCTACAACGTTTCCTTGGTGAACCTAGAGCGCGTGCTGAACCAATGGCTGGAGCGCTATGGCCGTGAAGTAGCCTGAGAGTCCGGCCCATACGGACACACACCAGCAGGATGTCGCTGCTCGGCAAGTACTGTGTGTCTATGGCCCCGGACGCTAGAGCGAAATTGCAGCGATTGAACGACCGCTGCCTGTAAATTCGTGCGCTAGCGATGAGTCTGGGATCAACTGTCGGGTCGGGGCCAGAAGCGGGCGGTGGTGAGTGACCGGTATGGAGCAGCGGATCCGTTGGCCATACCCCACCGATCTGGACTGCATTCAGTCCGCTCAATGCTGCCATGAAACTGCACTGATCTGCCTGGAAGGCCCAAGGCCGCATCTAAAGCCAGCGCAATGTGTGCTGCTGCAGCTCATCCCTCACTCAAAGCTTTGCCGGGGCTACTTTGCGAAACCGCAGCCCCATGGCTAGCAGCTCCACTTGGGCATCGCCCACGATCATTCCCTGTACCAGGTCGCCGCCATCGGCCAGCAACCCGAGCACCAGGGCCTGCGTGCTGCTGATGGGGCGCAGCATCATGCGGCGGGTTTGCGATCTGCCTGCGAACTGCACTTCCGCCATCAACACACCTTGGTCCTCGAACAGGCGCACACCGCTGAATTGCACCTTGTCGTTGCCGGTGTCCACCGCTGTGTAGCTGCCGCTGTAGGTGTCAACAAACTTAACCAGCGCCGGGGCAAGCGTCGGCATCAGCGCGGCAGCGGGCAGCCTCTCACCGACCAGAGAGTCGCGTCCATATTCGCGCACGGTTATGAGTTCCCGTCCGTCCACTGTGCGGCGCGAGAAGCCCAGCGCGCCCAACGAACCGAGCGGCGCGGGCACCAAACCAAGCAGTTTGTAGCGCAGCCCAAAGCGGCCGTCCTCCCGCTCCAACAGATCGCCGCTGAAGCCCGGCGCATCGATGCGCAATGTCTTGTTGTCTGCGGTGTGAATGCGCACTGGCCCCATGCGGGTACTGTAGTTGCCAGTCCAACTTGCCAATTGCTCGGGTACGAGCGGCGTATCCACAAAACTGGGCTTGGCGACGGATTCGCCAGACTCGGCTTCACCGGTACCCGGTTGGCGAATGCCGGTCTTGGCCTCCAATGCGACCTTCAGCACTTGCGCGGCGATGGTGCGCACAATGCCGCTGCCCGCGTAGGAGTTGGTCAACACCACCACGCCCAGCTTGTGCTCCGGCAAGGCCATCAGGGCGCTGCGGTAGCCATCAATCGCGCCATCATGCGCAGCATTCCAGCCGCCGCCCGCGATGCGTGCCGTGTCCGGGCTTTGCAGAAACCAGCCCAAGCCTATACGGCTGTCAAAGTCCAGCGGCACGTCCGTGTTCTGCGGGCGCAGCATCTCTGCCACCGAGTCGGCGTGCAACACACGCTGGCCGTTGGCCTGACCCTGTGCAAACACCATCATCAAAAAGCGGCTCAGGTCATTTGCGCTGCTGTTGAGCCCGCCGGCCGGCACGTCGCGCAGCGGAACCGACCCCATCACCGTGTCGCCGCGGTAGCCCTTGGCCATCGCGGCGTCTTGTGATGCGGCAACGTCAAATGCAGAGTGCTGCATGCCCAAGGGTTTTAGCACCGCGCTGTGCATGTAGTCCTCAAAGCGCGTGCCGCTGGCCCTTTCCACCATGCTGCCCAGCACACTGAGACCGACATTGGAGTACGAGAACATCAGGCCCGGGCGGTACGCCAGATAGCCGTCGAAGTTGCCGGCTTCGTCAGCGAAACGGGGTGGCTGCGGGTTTTGAAACGACTTTTGCACATCGCGCGGCAGGCCAGAGTGGTGCGTCATCAGCATGCGCGTGGTGATGGGAGTCGCCGACGTATCCCACCACTTGGGCGAAAAACCAGGCAGTACGGCTTTCACCGGTTCGTCCAGCTTTATCAGTCCAGTCTCCACCAGTTGCATGGCCGCGGTGTCGGTGAACAGCTTGGCGATGGAGCCCACGCGGTACAGCGTGTCTGCGTTGGCCAATTGCTTGGCCTCCACATCAGCATATCCAAAGCCGCTGGCCCACACCACGCGCTGGTCGTCCACCAGCGCGATGCTGATGCCTTGCACCCACTTTTTTGAGATAGCCTGCTCACTCAGCATGGTTGCATAACGCTGCACGGCGGTGAAGTCACCGCGTGCTATCAGGGCTGGGGGCGAGGGCATCTTGGTAGCACAGCCTGCCAGCACCACCAGTGTGCTGATGGCCAGGGGCAGGAGCAAAGCCGGGAAATGTTTTTTCATTGATGGGGGGGGGAGTTCAAAAGTAGGGCATGCCGCTCCGTAGCGGGAAGTCGTTTCGGTGCCGGCGGAATTATTGCATTGACGTTGTCTGTATTGCGGCTTTGGCTTTACAGGTGGAAACTTCCACTTGGGGTCGACCACGGAGTCGGCTCCGGGCCAGAAGCGGTCGCACGCGCATGTCGGCTTATTGGTCAACCTGTACTTAAAAAACTCAATTGCGAATAAAGGGTGAGGCTAGTCCTGGTGATGTCCTTGGATGCCCATTTCCAGAATCTGCCGTGACTACCCGTTATGCAACTGGGGGCAACGCCGTTCACCGCGTGCGTGCGCGATTGGGCTCCACCGCCTGGTCGCTAAAAGTCTTTTTTTGTGATCACGCGGTCGCCGGCCCGGGGCTTGCCTGCACGTCCAGCCTTGGACCAGTCGTAGTCATGGCCATCGGGCGTCTTACCGTCCGCAATCGTGTCAACACCGGGTTTGCCTACGTGCTCAGGGTTTTCGCTGGCCATAGTCACAAAGGTGTAGCCCGCGTCGCGCATCTCTTTGCTGATACGCAAAGCAGTGACCAGATCAACCGACTCCTGGGCTTGGATCTGGTTGTTGCCATCGGTCCCGTAAATCTTGAACATTTAAGCTTAACTTCCAAAGTTGTTGTTACTACCGTTTGGCGGAAGATGCCAGGATCAAACTGACGAACCTATCTTACAAAGTCACGTCTTGGCGAGCCGTTGCCTTACCCAGGGACGAGCAAGGGGGCATCCAAACACATCACCTACTAAGGGCCACAAGGAGACGATAGCGAGTGACTGCTTTCGTCTTTGTTGGTCCGCGGGTCAGCCGCGAAGGCCGGCTGCGGCTCTGCGTACTATTTCCGCAGTTGGAATGTTGTTTGCGCACCAACCCGCTACCGTCACAGCAGACTGGGCAAGTCCGTGTGCGTTGGCTCCCACGCCTTGTCCAGTCAACACCTCCACAGGTATAGCAGCTGCTCGCAGCTTGTCTGCCAACACAGTCTGCGAGGCCCACACCGCATTTCCATCGTTTGGGTCTCCAAGCACGAACACTCTGAGCTTCGGATGCATGCGGCTCTTTACCAGATGCTCGTGTGGTTCGTAGGAGTCGTCATAGCCGGTTGCGTCCCTTGTCCAGTTCAAGGTCTGCCAGCGGATGCGTGGCGATGAATTGGCTGAAGCAGGCACGGCACAAACGACGTCGGATCGAAGCGTGATAAGCGATGCAGCAACGTGCCCTCCGCCGCTTTGACCGACCAGCACGAACTCGTCGATCCGCAGGCGCTTCTTCAGCCCGTCCAGCCCGGCGGAAATCAACTTGGACTCGGCGGGTCTTCTGCGCTGCATGTGATCTCCAGAGGATCCAAAAACACCGGGTCTTGCAAAAACGATGTAGGGAACCCCCAGCTGTTTGGACCCACCTTCCGCGTTTGCCTTCAATCGCGCAGTAGTCTGTTCCCGACATACGCTCTCCAGGCCCTTGGAGTAACTCCAGCAATCACCCGCGAAGTAAACGACTGCACGGTTGGACACAGTGCTGGAAAACCCCGCAGCCCAGTAGCGAAGGCAAGCCTGCCCCGCATCTTCCGTCTGCGCCCAGACGGAGTTCTCAACAAGGTCGCACTGCTCCTTTGTGGCGACAACCCCATTGCGTACGTCGTCCTCAGAAAATCCGACATCAACACCAAACGGAACCGGAGGTCCTGTCTTTTTAGCTACAAGAGGGTCAAAACTTGCGGAGGCACAGGCTGTTAGAAGAGCTGCGCAGATGCCCAGCAGCACCAGCAGTCTGGGTTGAAACCCGCCTCTCCGATACGGACCCGCCATAAGAGCACTCCCCTGTGTCGTTTTGGAGAATATACCCGTCAGAAAAGACGCTGCAATACGCCTTGGGAAGCGGCTTACAAAAGAGGAGGAGATTGATGAGGCGATTGCGCACCTTGCTTTCCACTTGGATCGACCAACAACCGCGCCTGCTTTGAACATGGCGAAGGCAAGCTTCCAAGCGGGCTGGTCAGCCATCGCCGAATTGACGGTCAGCAGTTTCCAGCATACGCACCGTGCACCAACTGCGTCTTCTGCCCTACTCCGCCGCCGCCTTCGCCATCTTCTCGCTCTTCCAGTACACGTCGTCGCCCACCGTGCCATCGGTCCGGTAGCGGTTCAACACGCGCGACAGCACAAACATCAAATCCGACAGGCGGTTCAGATACTGGCGCGGTGTGTCCTTCAAGGCATCCTGCGCGCCCAGCGCCACCACCGCGCGTTCGGCGCGGCGCGCCACGGTGCGGCACACATGGGCCTGCGCGGCGGCGCGGGTGCCGGCCGGCAGGATGAATTCCTGCAGGCGCGGCAGATGGGCGTTGTGGTCTTCCAGTGCCTGGTCCAGTACCAGCAGCGCCTCGGGCTTGAGCAGCTCAAAACCGGGGATGGACAGCTCGCCGCCCAGGTTGAACAACTGGTGCTGGATTTCCACCAGCAGGCTGCGCACGCCCTCTGGCATGTCTTCGCACAGCAGCAAACCGATGTGGGAGTTGAGCTCATCCACATCGCCCATGGCGTGCACGCGCAGGCTGTCCTTGGAGACGCGGGTGTTGTCGCCCAGACCGGTGGTGCCGTTGTCCCCGGTGCGGGTGGCGATTTGCGAGAGGCGATTGCCCATAGTCAGCTCCATGAAAGGACAAAAAAAGTCTCCCATCGTAAACTGATCCTCCACGCGTCACCGCCCCGCGGCTCGCTGCCTCCCTGGAGAATCCCGACATGAACGCTCCCACGCCCCCCCTGCACTTGTTGCCCGAAGTGAACCAGCGCCCGGTTCCAGCGGAACTGATCGAGGCCCTGCAAGCGCAGTTCGGGGCGCGCTGCTCCACCGCGCTGGTGGTGCGCGAGCAGCATGGCCGCGACGAGTCGTCGTTTGACGTGCCACCACCCGGCGCCGTGGTGTTTGCCCAGAGCACGGCCGAAGTCGCCGCAGTGGTGAAGCTGGCGGCGCAGTACCAGGTGCCAGTCATTCCCTTTGGCGTGGGCACCTCGCTGGAAGGCCATTTGCTGGCCGTACAGGGCGGCATCAGCCTGGATGTGAGCCAGATGAACAAGGTGCTGTCCATCAACGCAGAAGACCTGACCGTGACCGTGCAGCCCGGCGTGACGCGCAAGCAGCTCAACGACGAGGTCAAGTCCACCGGCCTGTTCTTCCCCATAGACCCCGGTGCCGACGCGACGCTTGGCGGCATGGCGGCCACCCGCGCCAGCGGCACCAACGCCGTGCGCTACGGCACCATGCGCGAGAACGTGCTGGCGCTGGAAGTGGTGACCGCCCAGGGCGAAGTCATCCGCACCGGCACGCACGCCAAAAAGTCATCAGCCGGTTACGACCTGACGCGCCTGATGGTCGGCAGCGAAGGCACGCTGGGCGTGATCACCGAAGTCACCGTCAAGCTCTACCCGCTGCCCGAGGCCGTGATGGCGGCCACCTGCTGCTTTGCGTCGCTGGCCGATGCGGTCAACACCACGATACAAATCATCCAGCTGGGCGTTCCGATTGCCCGCTGCGAGCTGCTGGATTCCACGACCGTGAAGGTGGTCAACCAGCACTCCAAACTGAGCCTGCCCGAGAGCGCGATGCTGCTGATGGAATTCCACGGGTCCCCTGCCGGTGTGCAAGAGCAGGTGGAGACCGTGCAGGCCATTGCGGCCGACAACCACGGCAGCGCCTTTGCCTGGGCCGCCACGCCCGAGGAGCGCACCAAGCTGTGGACCGCGCGGCACAACGCCTACTTTGCCGGTGTGCAGTCCCGCCCCGGTTGCAAGGCCATCACCACCGATACCTGCGTGCCGATCTCGCACCTGGCCGACGCGCTGCTGGATTCGGTGACCGAGGCACAGGAGGCCGGCATCCCCTACTTCCTGGTCGGCCACGTGGGCGATGGCAACTTCCACATGGGTTATCTGATTGACCCGAATATCCCCGCCGAGCGCGAAACCGCCGAGCGCCTCAACCACCAGCTGGTGGAGAGGGCACTGAAGCTGGGCGGCACCTGCACCGGCGAGCACGGCGTGGGCCTGCACAAGCAAGGCTTTCTGGTGGCAGAGACGGGCCAGGGCGCGGTGGACATGATGCGCGCCATCAAGCGCTCGCTGGACCCGCTGAACATCATGAATCCGGGGAAAATCTTTTTGCTATAAATATAGTAGCTATACAAGCAACATTGACGAGGGCTAGCGGCCTAAATCAGCCGAGCTCCCGCCCCGCCGACACGGCCTCCGCCCGCACTCCCAGCAAGGCCATCGCATCGGGCACCGGCAAACCTTGCACCAGCGCCGCCGTCAGCTGCCCCATGGCCGGCGCTGTCTGGATGCCGTAGCCACCCTGCCCGGCCAGCCAGAAGAAGCCCGGCGCGTCGGGCGCAAAGCCCACGACCGGCGTCTTGTCGGCCACAAACGAACGCAGCCCCGCCCACTTGCGCCGCACCTGGCGGATCTGCAGCGTCGTCGCGGTCTCGATCCGGTCCACGGCAATGGCCACATCCAGCTCTTCGGGTTGCACATCCTGCGGGCTCACCGCGTCTTCGTTGGCGGGCGACATCAGCAGCACGCCGGCATCGGGTTTGAAGTAGAAGCTTTCCTGTGCATCAATTACCAGCGGCCAGGCGCTGATGTCGCAAGCCACCGGGGCTTCCGTGGTGAACGCGGTGCGGCGCTTGGGCACCAGGCCGACAGGGGCCACACCGGCCAGTTGCGCCAGTTCATCACACCAAGCCCCGGCTGCATTGACGATGATGGGCGCGAAAAAGCTGCCGGCTGCCGTGTCCACCCGCCACCCCCCACCCGCCGCGCGCTCAATGTGCTGCACGCCAGCACCGCACACCAGTTGCGCGCCAGCCGCCTTGGCGCCACGCAGAAAGCCCTGGTGGATGGCGTGCACATCCATGTCCATGGCGTCGGGCTCAAACACGCCGCAGTGGGCCATCTCCGGCCGCAGCACGGGCACACGCTGCAAGATCTGGCTTTGGGTCCACCACTGCACATGGGGCACCAGCGCGCGCAGTTCCTGCCACAGGGTCTGCATACTTTCCTGGTCCTGCGCAGCCCCCACCATCAGCGAACCCCGCGGTGTGACCAGCGGGTAGTCCGAGAAGCCCGGGGGCGGATCAAAGTAGAACGGTTTTGACGCAGTGGTAATCGCCCGCACCGTGGCATTGCCGTAGGTCTCGGAATACATGGCAGCCGAGCGGCCGGTGGCGTGGTAGCCGGGCTGCGCCTCGCGCTCCAGTAGCAGCACCCGGCGGTGCGGTGCCAGGAAGTAGGCGGCCGATGCACCGGCCATGCCGGCGCCGATGATGAGAATGTCTGTGGTTTGCATGATAAATTCAATCACGATTTTGATTTGCCCGGCCCAGGCGACACAATCCGCATTCATCCCTATGCATGCATCCGACAACATACTGATCGTCGACGACAACCCCAACAACCTGCAGGTGCTGGCCAGCATTCTTCAAACTGAAGGGTACAAGGTCAGACCGGCATTGTCGGGGGAGTTGGCCTTGCGGACGCTGGACTCGCAGTTGCCGGACCTGATTCTGCTGGACGTGCGCATGCCGGGCATGGATGGCTACGAAACCTGCCGCCAGCTCAAGGCCCGGACCGACTCGCACGACATCCCCGTGTTGTTCATCAGCGCACTGTACGAGATCGAAGACAAGCTTAATGCCTTTCGCGCCGGTGCCGTGGACTACATCACCAAACCGTTTCAGGCGGAAGAAGTGCTGGCCCGCGTGCGCACCCAGATGGAGCTGGCCAGAACCCGCAAGGCCCTGCTGGCCACCAATGCCCAACTGCTGGCGCTGATGGAGCAACTGGTGCAATCCGAAAAACTCAAGTCCCTGGGGTTTCTGGCGGCGGGCGTCGCCCATGAACTCAACACGCCCATTGGCAACGCCCTGTTGGTCACCGACGCCATGGAACAGATGACGGCGGACTTTGTCGCGGCACAGGCCCGCGGCGACGCACAACCCAGCGTCGACGCCTTGGTCACGACTTTTCGCGAGGGTGCCCCCTTTATTCTTCGCAACCTGCAACGTGCGGCCAAGCTGATCCAGTCCCTGAAGGAAGTGACAGTCGACCGGGCCAGCGAACGGCGGCGCTCGGTGCATGTGCAGCGGTTGGTGAACGATGCCGTAGCGGTCATGCGCACCCACCTCAGCAAGACGCCGTACCAGATCGTCGTCGACGTCGCCCCCGACCTGACGCTGGAAACCTACCCCGGCCACCTCGAACAGATTCTGGAAAACCTGATCCAGAATGCCATCATCCACGGTTTCGACGGCGCCACCAGCGGCACCATCCGCATCGGGGCACAACCGGCACCCGAGGGCGGTCTAAGCATGCGGGTGGCGGACGATGGCAAGGGCATTGCGCCCGAAAACGTGAACAAGGTCTTCGACCCGTTCTTCACCACCAAGCTGGGGCAAGGTGGTAGCGGGCTGGGCTTGCACATTGTGTACACCCTGGCCACCGGCATTCTGGGTGGCAGCATCAGTGTCGTCAGCCCCCCAGGGGCGGGAACGCAATTCACGCTGACACTACCGCTGATTGCCCCCCTACCACCGGAAGCGCCGCTACCCCCATAGTGTGCAAGGCAGGCCCCTATTGCGCTTGCAAGGCATCCTGCAAACCGTTCACCAGGGCCTCCAGCTCCTCCAATAACGCGGCGCCTCCGGCATCCACTTCGGCACGCGGGGCGTTGTGTCGCAAGGCCGTGTCCAGTGCCGTTGCGGTCTGCGCCAGCGCCAGGGCGCCAATGTTGCTGCCGGAGCCCTTCAGGGAGTGCGCCACCTCTTGCAGGGTCGCCCGGTCTGCGGTGGCCAGCGCCTCGGTCAGCTGGCGGATCTCTTGCGCATGGCTGGACAGGAAGGCGCGCACGATGCGCACATAGCCGTCCATATTGCCACGCACCCGTGACAGGCCCCTGTCCACATCCAGGCCTTTGACGCCGTGCAACCGCTGGCGCCAGTGGTCGGAACCCGGTGCAATGGGCCCGGCGCCGGCGGGCGGCGGGGTCGCGGCCGGTGCCACCGTGGCGGAACGGTCCGGCTGCGACGGCAATTCTGGCGCGGACTTGGACAACCATTGCAGCAAGCAGGTGTACAGGACATCGGGGTCCACGGGCTTGCTGACAAAGTCATCCATGCCTGCCTGCAGGCAGGTGTTCCGGTCTTCGTCAAAGGCATTGGCCGTCATGGCCACGATGGGAATATTCGCCCAGCCCGGCAGACTCCGCAGGGCGCGGGTGGCCTGCAGGCCGTCCATACGGGGCATTTGCATGTCCATCAGCACCAGCGCATAGACCTGGCTGCGCGCCATGTCGACGGCCTCTTGCCCGTCAACGGCCACGTCGACGGCCAAGCCGGCACCGTGCAGCAGTTCCAGCGCCACTTCGCGGTTGGTGGCATTGTCTTCGGCCAGCAGGACGCGCTTGCCGCCATGGTGTTCCCGCAACTGGGCCTCGGCGTCCCGGTTGGGTAGCGTGGTGGTGCCGGGCATGACGCCGTGGCCGCGTTGCAACCAGGCGGTGAACCAGAAGGTACTTCCCTTGCCAGGCGTGCTGGAGACGCCGGCCTCACCCTGCATCAAGGTCGCCAGCTGGCGGGTGATGGTCAGCCCGATGCCGGTGCCGCCAAATTTGCGGGTGGTGGTGGCGTCGGCTTGTTCAAACGCGTTGAACAGGCGCCGCATGTGTTCGGCCTCAATGCCGATACCGGTGTCCTGGACTTCGAAACGCACCAGGATGCTGTCACCCTGGTCTTTGAGCAGGATAGAGCGTAGGCAGATGTGGCCCTGCTCGGTGAATTTGACGGCGTTGCCGGCAAAATTGAGCAGGGCCTGGCGCAACCGGGTCGGGTCGCCACGCAGCCAGCCGGGCACTCCGTCGGGGTCAATCTCCACCACCAGGCCTTTGGCCTGGGCTTGCTCGCTGATCAGGGAGCGCACATGGTCCAGCACCGCGCTCAGCGCGAAGTTGGTGTGCTCCAGCTCCAGCTTTCCGGCTTCGATCTTGGAGATGTCCAGAATGTCGTTGAGGATGGACAGCAAGTGGGTGGCGGCGCTGTCAATCTTGGCCAGCCGTTCGGACTGCTCGGGGGTAGCCTGTGCGCGGCGCATCAGGTGGGTCAAGCCGATGATGGCGTTCATGGGCGTGCGGATTTCGTGGCTCATGTTGGCCAGGAAGTTGCTCTTCGCAACATTGGCGGCCTCGGCCGCCTGCTTTGCCACAGACAGGGCCTGCGTGCGGTCTTCGACCAACTCTTCCAGGTGGTGCCGATGCTGCTGAAGTTCGATCTCCGTCTGCCGGCGCGCGGTGATATCCACGATGCTGGCGCGCAGCAACCTCTGTATCGGGTGGGGAAGATGAACCAGGCGCACGTCGCAAATCAGGCTGCGCCCGTCCAGTGTTCGGATGGAACGCTGCAAACTGACGGCTTCGCCGCCAAAGGCCCGCGCCTGGGCCTGGCGCACACTCTCGGCCAGGGGTAGCCCATCCGGTTGTTGCGGCGCGTAGAAGCGCACGATGTTGCTGCCCAGCATTTCCGACAGGGGGCAACCCAGCAATGCGACAGCTCCAGGATTGGCGTCGACGATCAACTGTGTGTCGGCGTCCAGAACCAGGATACCTTCGGGCGCCTGTTCGATCAGCCGTCGGTAGCGCTCTTCACTGTCCCGCAACCGCTTTTCAGCACTATCGCGCTCCTGTGCGGCACGTCGTAACTCTACGGACGTTTTGTCCAAAATCCAGTCAATGGCATCGAGTTCGTCCAGATGCTCCGGCTGCACGTGCGTGCGGTAGGCGTCAGCAAACAACAACGGCCCCAGAGCCTGAACCTTTTTGGAAACATCATCCAGTCGGCGCCCCACAATCCGTCGAAACAACTGCACGATGGACAAAGCGACAAAAATGGTGGCCAACCCGTTGGTCAGAAAAATCACCATCGCCCGGTCCTTGATCTCCTGGTACATGGGATCCAGACCCGCAACCACCAGCAGTTGTCCAATGACGACTTCACGGCCGCGCACGTTGGCCATCAGGTCAAAGCTGCGTTTCATCAGGTCCTGTGACTGCGTTGTGGATTGCCGGGTCCATTTCGTCCCAGCATCGGTGATGACCTGGGCTTGTTCAATATGGGGGAGCCGGATCATCCCCTCCAATGCGAGCTCAATTTGCCGCTCATCCAGACTGAAGAGACTGTTGGATACGCTGCCAGTGTAAATACTGAAGTCATCGAGTTCGCGGTCCAGGTTGTTGCGAGCGCCGCGGTATTCGTACACCAGCTGGAGAGCCGAAATGCAGAGCATCACACCCAAACTGAAGGCGACAACGAATACCGTCAACCGTCGGCCTATGCCACCGCGCGGCCCCAAGCCCCAAGGCTTTCCCAGACTACTGACGACCACGTACAGTTCCTTTCAACAGGGATGCGGCAAGCATCATGTCACGCCACCCTTACCGCGTGCCCGATTCCGGAGGTTTGAGCTCAAAGCGTTTGTGGTCACAGATAACCGTCACCACCCCATGGACCAGATCCAGCTCCACTTTTCGGTGGTGGCTGGTTCCGACGTGTTCTGCACGAATACGAAAACCAGTTCTTTGGATCTGCGTACGTGCCGCCTCTATATTGCGTGCGCCTACTGACAGCCTCGCCTCTGCGGTGAGGTACATGTTAGCGCCTCCCACCACATAGACGAAGTATTGTTGCGGCATGGTTCCGGCGCGGATCGCCTCCTGGTAAAAAAGCGCCATGGCTTCATCCCCGTAGCGGGCATCCATGGGGATGGACGCATCGCGCCTGCCACGACGGGGCAAAATAATATGGCTCATGCCCCCGATTGCGCGCTCCGGGTGCCACAGGACCACGCTGACACAGGAGCCCAGCAAGGTACACAAGCGCGCGGGCCGCGGCTGGCCCGGCACCGGGGTGTAGAAGTGAAAGTCCCCCGGGTTCAGGAAGACATCCCTCAGCGCAGCGGTTTCAGGTACCAATACCATGGGCCAGTACGTCCACCAGGGCTTCAACCATGCGCGGGTCAAATTGGGTGCCGGAGCCCTTCTGCACCAGCGCCTGCGCACTGTCTGCATCGAACGCCGGCCGATTTGGCCGTGTCGAGGTCATGGCGACATAGGCATTTGCCACGGCAACCAGCCGCGCTGCCAGCGCAATCGCGTCTCCTGCCAGCCTGCCGGGGTAACCCGAACCGTCGAAATGTTCATTCTGTCCGGCAAGGATCGCGCGCGCCAGGCCGAGGGCACCGGTTTCGCTCCGCCCCGCCGCAGCCTGCTGTGACAGCACATGGATCAACACTGCGTCACTGCCCAGGTCATGCAACTGGGATGCGACGCCAATACCGCGAACGAAGCGGGCGTCTACGGCAGTCCCATAGGTCAGCGTGGTCTGCAGACGGGTGGCCATGGCGGTCGCCAGAGCGGAGAGACGGTCCAGCTCCGCCGCGGCATGCACATCCCACTGCTCGCCGTGCAAGGCCAGGGCACGTAAAACGGCATCGCGGTCAAGGGCCATCTCTGAATAACTCGTGTGGTTGCTGACGGCCTGGCATACATTCATCAGGAACATGTCCAGCAAGACCGCATCAGCCTGGGAAAACACGTCCTCCCCCGCGGCAAATACCACCAGGTCGACACCACGGTTGTGTGCAAACAAGGTTCTCCCGCACGTGCCCGAAAGTGCGCGTCGCGCATCCAGCGATTCCACGATCAGCAAGGACACCTCCGCCGACAGCTCTTCCAGACTCCCGGGCGCATCGGCATCATCCCAGCGGCCAAAAGAAGCCAGCACGGCGGGCACAGCCAGCGTGTTCGCGCTAAGGCGCGACACGGCGACCAGATTGGTCGAACCCAGCCTCGCCAGGTCGGTGAACTCGGCCAGCATGCGCGAGACATAGCGCTGCACAGCATTGAAATCGAACGACGACGACGCCTCCAGCACCCCCATCAAGCCGCGCCGGTGGTCTTCCAGCGCCTGCAGGTCGTCATAGGCGCGCAGCGCGGAGATGACCGACGTGAACAGCTTTTGAGCCGAGAGCCCCGTCTTGTCCTGGTAATCGTGAATATCGTAGTCCGTGATCACCTGGCGCTCCGGGGCTCGTCCCGGAAAGCCGGTGCGCACGATCAATCGGACCAACCGGAAACCCCGCTCACGGATGTGCAAGGCGGTACGCAGTCCCGCATCGTCGGTTTCCATGACGACATCCAGAAAGACAATCGCGGTGTCCGGTTGTTCCTGCAGAAGCTCCAACGCCTGGGCACCGCTGTACGCACCGAAGAATTCCAGCGCGCGACCGCGAAATGTGACACCGCGCAGGGCCATTCGCGTTGCTTCGTGCACATCGGGATCGTCGTCCACAACCAGCAACTTCCAAGGCGCGGAAACGGTGCTTGCAAAAGGGCGCTTATCCATGGCGGTGGGTCCTTGAGACATCTGAAAACTAAACCTTGTCGCACAAGGCCGCAATACGGTCAAACCGGAACTCTGCAAACATGGTGCCCAGGGCGTCCGCCAGCGCCGGACGAAGTGCCCCAATCTGCCCAATGGTGCTGCGCACCAGCTCCATGTCCAGAGCGTCCGCGGCGCGCTTGAGCTGTGCAATGAGTTCACTTGGCAAGCCCGCCAGACTGAGTGATTCTGGCGACGGTGCGGCCGCCGCAGCCGCCACGGCATAGCGGTAGCGCAGACCCAACTGTCCCTCCATCACGGCCAGTAATTGGTCTTCCTCTACTGGTTTGCTGACCCAGTCGTCGCAACCGGCCGCCAGGATGCCACGCCTGTCCTCTTCAAATGCGCTGGCAGTCAAAGCCACGATCTTCACGGTGGCCCCGCCCGGCAAGGCCCGTATCTGGCGCGTGGCCTCGAACCCATCCATCACCGGCATGCGCATGTCCATCCAGATGAACTGGGGTTGCCACGCCAAAAAGGCCGCAATTGCCTTTTGCCCGTCGTCCACCGACTGCACCGCAAAGCCGACCGAACCCAGCATCTGCTCGATCATCTCGCGGTTGTCAGCCTTGTCGTCGACAACCAGCACCCGCGGCGTACCCGACTCGGCTGCCAGCCCGATGATCTGTCCCGCCGGCTTGCCGTTCCCCTGCGCGGGTGCGTCGGCCGGCGCGAGCACCAGCTTCAATGTGAAGACGCTGCCCTGACCCAGTTCACTGGTGACGCCCAGCGTACCGCCCATCAGCCGGGCAAATTCAAAACTGATGGCCAACCCCAGGCCAGTTCCCTCGCCTTTGGCAATGCCCGCATCCGTCTGGTAAAACGCCTTGAAGAGTTTGGCCTGGTCCTGCGGGGCAATGCCCGGCCCGGTGTCGCGTACGTCAAAAACCATCTGCCCATTTTGCGGACCGACCCGCAGGCTGACACACCCCTGATCGGTATATTTGACCGCGTTGCTCAGCAAATTAATCAAGACCTGTTTCAGGTGCTGTGCATCGCCCCGCACATAGTGCGGCAAAGCCTCAATGATTTCCACATCAAACTGCAGACCCTTGTCCAGCGCACGGACACGGATCATTTCGCTGACATCGCGCAACAGGTCGGGCAATGCAAACACGGCCGACTTGAACTCGGCATGCCCAGCTTCGATCCGGGAAATCTCCAGCACGTCGTTGATCAGCGCCAGCAGATGTTGGCCCGAGCGGTTGATGGTTGCGAGCTGGCGTTGGCTCTCCGGATCCATACCCTCCTTTTTCTCCAGCAGGCGGGCAAACCCCAGAATCGCGTTCAAGGGCGTCCTCAGCTCATGGCTCATATTAGCCAGAAAGGCACTTTTTGCCCGATTCGACGTCTCGGCCCTTTCCTTGGCGACTGCCAGCTCTGCAGTGCGTGCATGGACCAATAGCTCCAGTGAATTGTGGTAGCCCTCCAGCTCTACCTCACGGCGCTTACGTTCGGTGATGTCCTCACCAGCACTCAGAACACCGACGATCTGTGCATGCGCGTCAAACAGCACTGCGTTGTGCCAGGCGACATCGCGCCTCTCCCCGGCTCGGGTAACCACCTCGTTCTCAAAATATTCCGAAAATGCCTCATTCCCCGAGACCATTTCCAGGAAATAGGGATAGACCTGTTCCTGACCCGCGGGCTGCGGTAAACACATCTCAAACCAGAACTTGCCGAGCAGCTCACTCTCCGACCATCCCAGCAACAGGCAGCCCTTGCGGTTGATGCTCGTGATGTGCCCCGTCACGTCCAGGCTGACAATGACCGCCTCCACCGTGTCGAGGTAGCTTTGGGCCCGGTCGCGCTCATGGCGCAACAGGCTCTCCATGCGCTCGCGTTCGCTGATGTCGCGAAAGCTCCAGATACGTCCAAGCGTTTTCCCAAACATGCGCATGGGAATGGACGTCCGCTCAAAGATCCGGCCGTCCTTGAACCGCAAGATATCAAAGGCTTTCAGCTCGGGGTTTTCGTACAAAGTCTTGACGCCCCGAATGAAACCCTCAGGGTCTTTCAGTTGTTCTTGGACATAGTCGAGCAGCACCTTTTCGTTGTCGCTGTCAACCAGGTCTGCAGTGATGTGCCACAGCTCAGCCAGGCGCTGGTTGCGGTGCAGCACCCTGCCAGAACGACCGACCACCAGGATGCCATTGTCCGAGGCTTCCAGCGTCGTGGAAAGGGTGGCCAAGGCTTCTTCCCGACGCCGCCAGCCATGCCGCAATTGGAGACCGGCCGAACCGGTGAGCGTCGCGAAAATGAGCATCACTGCCAGCGCCATACCCGCCTGCTTGCGCCACGGCGCCAGCTCGTCCTCCACACTCAGGCCCACGGAAATCCAGTACGGCCGCCCCTCCAGCTTGCGTACCGCGGTGATGCGCTCGATGCCGTCTGTCCGGGGGGTGTTGTGAAACACCATCACCGCCGGGCCCGCCTTCAGCCGGTCAATCACCGATTGCAGCGGAATGCGCCGACCCAGGAAGGATAAATCGGGTGGCAGCGGATAGCGGGCCAGCATCACATAGTCCAGATCCGAAATCAGCGTGGTGTTGGACCGTTCACCCAACTTCAGGGCCGCAAACATATTGGAAAAGTGGGCCATGTCCACGCTGGCAAGCACTACGCCGGCAAACGCACCCGAAGGACTGCGATAGGCGCGCGCAAAAATGATGCTCCACTTGCCGTTGATCCGCCCAACCACGGGCTTGGAATGCACCATGGTGGCTTCCGCACCGTCGCGCAGTTGTTGAAAATAGTCCCGATCAGCCAGCGAGACGGGTGCGTTTCCAGACGGAAAACCCGCATTGGCAGGGGCCAGACCGGTGGCATCGGCATAGCGCAATGCGATCACACCCGGCGCATTCGGCGCCAGGCGGTGGATCAGCAAATTCACACGTTTCTGGTCGCCATTGCCCTCACGCAAATCCCGCTCTAGTTCATCCTGCACCGCAATCAGCATCAGGTTGATCTGGTCCAGCATGCCGCTCAGGGTACGCTCCAGCGTCAGGGTCGTATTGCTCGCTCGCTCCTCGGCGTATCGAATGTACTGCTGGTGGCTGAACCAGAGGGCCAGGCACAGCACCAGCACGAATAGCGCGTTGCTCAGCCACATAACCTTCAGCAAACTGCCTTGCCGCCCGTTGCGCAATCCGTTCATGGTGAATCGCCTTTCGGTTGCACGCTGCAAAGCTCCGCGATGCGGTCCAAGCGAAACGCCTGTACCAAGGCCCCCAACGCACCTGCAACTTCCGGATAGTCGGAGCGCACACTGCGCACCACCTCCTGCACTGCCTCCATGTCCAGCGACTGTGCCGCCACCCTGAGCCTTTGCACCAGCTCTTGCGGCAAGACTGAGAGATCTATCGCTTCGCTG